>VFQT010003687.1_pt1 | contig 13676 bp, 11 predicted proteins | sample 3512381 | NCBI WGS metagenome assembly VFQT01 (sample SAMN10412376, study PRJNA504923) | tailings metagenome | isolation source: Relicate 2 Philex TSF3 active mining site | place: Philippines: Tuba, Benguet | collected 2017-08-29 | reverse complement strand
GGCCGCAGGACCCGCTCCTGGCCAAGGCCATCGACCAGCCGCATCTGGTGCACATGCGAGCCGAAGGTGCCGGCGACGTGGTGGTTCTTGCCATGGATGTCAGCCGCGATCGCGCCGCCCACGCTGACCATCCGGGTACCCGGGGTCACCGGCACGAAGAAGCCGCGCGGGACGATCGAGCGCATGATTGCGTCCAGGCTGGCCCCGGCCCCTGCGGTGACGACGGCTCGATCGGGATCCAGGCTGATCTGGGATGCCTCGTTCAGGTCGAGCACGTGGCCGCCGGCGTTCTGCGCCGCATCCCCGTAGGAACGTCCCAGTCCCCGAGCCAGCACTCCGCGGGGTCCTGCCGAGGCGATGACGCCCGCGATCTGCCCGGCGGCTTGGACCGAGGACACGCGCGCCAGGCTCGGGCAGGTTCGCCCCCAGCCGGTGAGGAGTCGCTCATCGCCGGACCGTTGCAGGGGTGAGCGCAGTTGGTCGGGAGGACGGGCCACGGCGGAACCGGGGGCTCGGCGGGTGCGTGGGAGGGAGGGCACGGATGCATCCTTGCGCGTTTGCGCCGGTCCTACACGCCCAGGGCACCCAGGCCGAAGAGGATGAGCCAGGCCAGGCCGATGAGCATGAGCACGCGATCCCCGAGCACCGCATCCTCGGGTGCCTCGGCTCGCCCACGGTCGATCTCCGCGCCGTAGCGCAGGATGGCCAGGACGAAGGGCAGGACGCTCCACGCGGCCCAGGGCAGGGTCGAGGGGGCCGCCCCGACCTCGAAGGCCCATAGGCAGTACGCGGTGATGGTCACCGCCGCGGCGGTGCCCCAGACGAATCTCAGGTACGGGGCGGTGTAGCCGTCCAGGCTGCGCCGGCGCGGCTGGCCCTGGGCAGAGGGATCCTCGACTCGGGCCTTCAGCTCGCAGTAGCGCTTGCCGGCCGCCATGAACAGGGACCCGAACCCCGCCACGATCAGGAACCACTGCGAGATGGGCAGGTTCGAGGCGATGCCCCCGGCGATGGCTCGCAGCAGGAAGCCCATGGCGAGCAGGGCCAGCTCGATGACCGGCTCGTTCTTCAGCGCTAATGAGTACGAGAGCGTGAAGGCGAAGTAGGCCAGGACGACCCCGGCCAGTTCGGGGCGGTCCCACCAGGCGATCGCCAGGGCCGCGACCGTGAGCACCGCCGCCGTGCCGATGGCAACGGGGACCTTGACCTGGCCGGCGGCGATGGGGCGGGTCCGCTTGGTGGGGTGCTGACGATCCACTTCGATATCGCGCACGTCGTTGATCAGGTAGGTCGCGCTGGACACCAGGCAGAAGGCCACGAAGGCGATCACCGTGGGCAGCAGGATGTCCGGGACGAAGACCTGCCCCGCCGCGAGCGGGGCAGCGAAGACCAGGAGGTTCTTCAGCCACTGCCGCGGCCGCAGGGCCACGACCAGGGCGAGCGGGCTCACGATCCATCCACTCGATCGACGCTCATCCCTGGCTCGCTATCGCCGACGATCCGCGCCAATTGCGGGACGACCAGGAACCAGGTGATGACGTGCATCACCAGCAGCCAGGCGCGCGTTGACCAAATGACCTCGTCCGGCTGGGTGAGGGGGCCGATGGCAGAGCCGAGGGCGACCAGGGTCCCGATCCACAGCACGATCTTGCGGGCATGGGCGCGGCCCCGAACCAGGGCCGATGCCAGGGCGCCGATACCCGCGAAGGCCAGCGGGGCAAGCAGGGGCGCGTACCAGGGCACCTGGGCCAGCGGGTCAACCGATCGGGTGATCACCAGGAAGGGAACTCCGGCTGCCCGGCAGATCCAGTAGAGCGCCGAGCACAGCAGGCCCGACCACAGGCCGGTCACCAGGGCTGCATAGAGCAGGTCCCGCACGCGCGGATTCGCCGATCGCGGGGGTGGGATGGGGGTCACCGAGTCCACCCACAGCGCATGCATGGGGACATTCTTGCGGGTCTATGGCCCAGGGGTGCGCGGTGGGAAGAATCCCAGCCCTTGCGCAGGTTACCCACGGGTAGCATCATCGGTTACCCACGGGTAACATCAGTCGAACGGCAGCCCGGCACCCGGGCGCACATGGCCGTTGGTCACGGAAGGGCACGGCGAGATGAGTCACTACAAGGCCAACCTGCGCGATATCGAGTTCAACCTCTTCGAGGTCTTCGGCTCGGGTGAGCGGATGGGCACCGGGCCCTTTGCCGAGATGGATATCGCAACCGCCCACGAGATCCTGGCCGAGGTCGAGCGACTGTCCACCGGGGTGCTCGCCGATTCCTTTGCCTCGGCTGACCGGGAGCCCCCGGTCTACGACCCGGCGACGCGCACGGTGACCATGCCGGAGGGCTTCAAGCGCTCCTTCCAGGCCATGCTGGACGCCGAGTGGTGGCGACTGGACCTGCCCGAGCACCTTGGTGGCACCGGCGCACCGCCCACCTTGCGCTGGGCGGCCAGCGAGATGATGCTCGGCGCCAACCCGGCCGCATTCATGTTCATGTCCGGGCCGGGCTGGGCGCTGGTGATCGATGCCATCGGCACGCCCGAGCAGCAGTGCTGGGCGAACTGGATCGTGGATCGCCGATGGGGCGCCACCATGGTGCTGACCGAGCCCGACGCCGGCTCCGACGTCGGCGCCGGGAGGACCAAGGCCTCCCCGAACCCGGACGGCACCTGGCGACTGGAGGGCGTGAAGCGCTTCATCACCTCGGCCGAGCATGACATGACCGAGAACATCGTCCACTTCGTCCTGGCCCGGCCCGAGGGGCACGGCCCGGGCACCAAGGGACTGTCGATGTTCATCGTCCCCAAGTACCTGGTGGACATGGAGACAGGCGAGATCACCACCCGCAACGGGGTCTACGCCACCAACGTCGAGAAGAAGATGGGCCTGAAGGCCTCCACCACCTGCGAGCTCACCTTCGGCGAGAAGGAGCCGGCTATCGGCTGGCTGGTCGGCGAGGTGCACGAGGGCATCGCCCAGATGTTCCTGGTCATCGAGTACGCCCGGATGATGGTCGGCACGAAGGCGATCGCCGCCCTGTCCAGTGGCTACCTCAATGCCCTGGAGTACGCCAAGACCCGGATCCAGGGCGCCGACCTCACCCAGATGACGGACAAGACCGCGCCTCGGGTGGCGATCATGAACCATCCTGACGTCCGCCGGTCCCTGATGCTGCAGAAGTCCTACGCCGAAGGGCTGCGCGCCCTCGTCACCTACACCGCCTCCTGGCAGGACCAGGTCATGATGGCCAAGGCCGGCGTGCCGGACATCGATCTGGACATGGCCGAGCGGATGAACGACCTGCTGCTGCCGATCGTCAAGGGAGTGGGCTCTGAGCGCTCCTACGAGATGCTCGCCGTGGCCCTGCAGACCTATGGCGGCTCTGGCTACCTGCAGGACTACCCGATCGAGCAGTACCTGCGCGATTCGAAGATCGACACCCTCTACGAAGGCACCACCGCCATCCAGGGCCTGGACTTCTTCTTCCGCAAGATGGTCAAGGACCAGTTCAAGGCCGTCTTCCACCTCGGCGCCCAGATCACCGAGACCGTCAAGGGGGACGAGGGCAGCGGGCAACTGGCCGCGGAGCGCGAACTCCTCGGCAAGGCCCTGGAAGACGTCCAGGCGATCATCGGCAAGCTCGGCGAGTGGGCCATGGCCTCCCAGCAGGAGGTCAGCGAGATCTACAAGGTCGGCCTGAACACCACCCGGCTGCTGATGGCCACCGGCGACCTGGTCATCGGCTGGCTGCTCATCCGTCAGGCGGAGGTGGCCCTCGCCGCCCTGCAGGCCGGCGCTGATCCCAAGGACCGGGAGTTCTACGAGGGCAAGGTGGCGACGGCTCGCTGGTTCGCCAGCAATCGGCTGCCACTGCTGGCGGCTGAACGAGCTATCGCCCAGGCCACTGACGACGCCATCATGTCCCTGCCGGAGGGTGCCTTCTAGCACCCTCGGCGAGGCGCCCTGCCGACCGCTGGAGGTAGGGTCATTGGCATGCGCCCAGTGATCCTGCCCTCGGTGGCCACGGCCCTGGTGGCGGCAGCCCTCAGTGCGCTGGCGATCGGCCTGGTCGTGGCCGGCGGCTCGTACCAGGCTCCGGAGCCGGGCATCCCCGACCCGGGGGCGCTCGTCGCCTGGGGTGCGCCGGTGCTCCGGCTGCTGACCAACCTCGCCGCGATCGCCACCATCGGCTGGCTGCTGGCGGCCAGCGTGCTGGATCCCGCCGGCAAGGGCGGGGTGGTCTCCCCGACCGGGCGCAGTGACCTGGTGCGGGCCTGTGCCGCGGCAGCCATCTGGGCCGTCCTGGCGATGGCACAGATGGTCTTCACCCTGGCCAGCGTGCTCGGCATCGACCTGGCCAGTGCGGCCTCCCCGATGGTGGTCTCCACCTATGCCACCGAGATCCCGCTCACCCGGGCATTGATTGCCATCACGGTGCTCGCGGTACTGATCGCCATCGGCGCCTTCACCTGCAGCTCCACTGGGTCGGCCATGAGCTGGATGCTCCTGGCCCTGGTCGCCGTAGCCCTGCCTGCCCTCGCCGGGCATGGAGCCGGGCTCGGCGACCATGCCCTGGCGCTCAGCGCCTCAGTCACCCACGTGATGGCCGCCTGCCTGTGGATTGGCGGGCTCCTCGCCCTAGCCCTCCATGCCGCGCGCAGCCACGTGCCATTGGAGCGCCCGGTCCAGCGATTCTCCGCCATCGCCATGGTCGCCTTCGTCCTCATCGCCGTCAGCGGGGTGGCCAATGCCTACACCCGACTGGAGTTCGGGTCGCAGTTGCTGACCTCGGGGTATGGGCAGGTTCTGCTGGCCAAGCTCACCCTGCTCGCCGGGCTGGCGGCCCTGGCCTGGGTCATGCGCTCGCGCATCCGGCAGACGCTGGCAGGGCAGTCCCGGGCAGTCGTCTTCGCCCGGATCGCCGTGCTGGAGCTGTCGGTGATGGCCCTGGCCGTGGGCCTGGGCGTCGCACTGGCCTGGAGTCCGCCCCCGAGGGTGTCCACCCAGTTCGCCACCCTCGGCGAAAGCCTGCTCGGCTACGCCTACCCCCCGCCGCCGACTGTCGCCGAGGTGGCGCTCGGATTCCGGCTCGAGCCGTTCTTCCTTGCCGCCTGCCTGGTCGCGGCCGGCCTGTACTGCGCGGGCGTTGCCCGCCTGCATGCCCGCGGGGATCGCTGGCCGATCGGGCGGACGGTCTCCTGGCTGGCCGGCATCGGCATCGTGATCTGGTGCACCAACTCCAGCATCGCCCTGTACGCACAGGTCTCCGTCGGACTGCACATGGTGCAGCACATGACCCTGGCCATGCTGGCTCCGATCCTGCTCGTCCTCGGTGCGCCAGCCACCCTGGGACTGCGAGCACTGCCTGCTTCCCGCAGCAACGAGCGCGGGCCCCGCGAATGGCTGGTCTGGCTGCTGCAGAGCCCAGTCGCCCGAGTCCTGACGAGCCCCTTCTACGTCTTCGCCGTGTACGTCCTAGGCCTGTATGCCCTGTACTTCACGCCCGCCTTCGGATGGCTGATGGGCAGCCACATCGGCCACGTCATCATGCAGGTGCACTTCATCGTCACCGGCTACCTGTTCGCCTGGATCCTCATCGGGATCGATCCCCGGCCACGACCGCTGCCTTACTGGAGCCGGCTGATCCTGCTGCTGCTGGCCCTGTCGGTGCACGGTTTCTTCGCCGTTGCGATGATGATGCGGACGACTCCGATCGCGCCAGAGTGGTACGGGATCGTGCGACCCGACTGGGTGACCGATCCCCTGCAGGACAGCCTCTTCGGAGGCCAGGTGGCCTGGGGCATCGCGGAGATCCCGACCCTGATCCTGCTCATCGTGATTGCCGTGCAGTGGTCTCGCAGCGACGAACGGGAGGCCAAGCGGCGGGATCGGCAGGCGGATCGAGATGGCGATGCCGAACTCGATGCCTATAACCAGCACCTGGCCAGGCTGGCGGATCGCTCGACGCCTTCCATCGGTGATCGATGATGGCCCTTCGCCGAGCATTCGTCGCAGGCCTTGGCATCGTCCTGTTCCTGGGGCCGACGCCGGCATCGGCATCCGGGCCCGGATCAGCACCTGAATCAGTGCCGGCCGCCGTGGAACCAGCGCAACTGGAACTCGGCTCATCGCAGCAGGTCGTCATCGTCACCGCGCCGAGTTGGCGGAGTCGGACCGGAACCGTCACCGCCTATCAGCGCACGGGCAGCCAGCCCTGGACGCTCGCCTTCGGCCCGATGAAGGCCATGCTCGGCTACTCCGGTCTGACCCCGGCCAAGGATCGCCGGCAGGGCACCGGCAAGACCCCCACCGGGACCTTCCGATTGGTCACTGCCTTCGGTCGCCAGCCCGATCCGGGGACCGCGATGCCCTACCAGCAGGTGGATCGCAACGATGCCTGGACCTATCACCCGAGGTTTCCGTCCACGTACAACATGCTGCAGACAGTGAATCGTTCCTGGCGGAACTACGGGGGCTACGTCGAGCACCTATGGTCGTACGGCGTCCAGTACGACTACGTGGCGGTGATGGACTACAACCTGCCCCCTGGGCCCATTCGGCGCGGGGCAGACGGCATCCGCCGCACCGCCAGGCCAGCTGACACCAGGGCCGGTGGCGGCATCTTCCTGCACGCCTCCAATGGGACCGTGACCGCCGGGTGCATCGCCATTCCCGTGGCCCAGATGCGGGCGATCATGCGCTGGCTGGACCCGGCCCGGGACCCGCGCATCGTGGTGCGCGTTGCGCGCCCGGACTGAACGGCTTCCTAGGCGAGCTTGATGTCCTGCAGCACCGGGAAGTCCGCTCGCCACTGATCCGCCAGGCCCGGGTCGATCGCAGCATGCAGGATCTGCTCCCGGTCCTGGGCCTGCGCGATGATCTCCCCCTGCGGGCTGACGACGCGCGAGTGACCGCCGAGCACGATGCCCGGCTGCTGGCCGACTTGATTGCAGGCCAGTACCCAGGCCTGGTTCTCGATCGCTCGGGCCTGGGTGAGCACATCCCAGTGACCGATCCGGGCCTTGGGCCATCCGGAGCAGATCAGCATGGCGGTCGCACCGCCGGCCGTCAGTGCCCGGTAGAGCTCAGGGAAGCGCAGGTCGTAGCAGGTCGCCAGCCCGGTCGGGCCGATCGGGGTATCGACGACCACGAGCTCGTCACCGGCGCTCATCAGGACGGTCTCCCCGCCCTGGAAGCCGAAGAGGTGGATCTTCCGGTAGCTCGCGACCAGGACCCCGTCCGGGGCGAACAGCAGGCTGGTGTTGTAGTGCTGGCCGTCGGCATCGATCTCGGCAATGGATCCGCCGTGCAGCCAGATGCCCAAACTGCCGGCCAGTGCCGCCAGGTCGGTGACCAGGGCCCCGTTGATCGGCTGGGCGTGCTCACGGGCCGCGTCCACGTCGAAGGCTCCCACGTGCCACAGCTCGGGCAGGACCACGAGCTCAGCCGTCTTGGCAGCCTCCCGGACCAGGTGCAGTGCCCTCGGCACGCGCTCGTAGACCGGTTCAGCCGAGGAGCAGTCCAACTGGATCAGGGCGATGTCGATGGCCACATCGCGACTGTAGTCAGTCCACTGGCCTGCGCCGGCGGGTCCGCGCACGTATGTTGACCCGGTGACGGATCAGCAGTTCGACTTCGATGGCCTCCTGCGGGCCTGGCGGACCAGCATCGAGGACATCGCGCAGGTGACCGCCGGCCTTGACGAGGCTGCGTGGCAGGCGCCGACCCCATGCCCGGGGTGGTGCATTGCGGACATCGTCGCGCACGTGATCGATGCCGAGGCGATCATCGCCGGCGAGCCGCGGCAGGACCATGAACCCGACTGGGGTGCGCTGCCGCACGTACGCTCCGACTTCGGGCGCATGACCGAGGTCGGCGTCGACGCTCGGCGTGGCTGGGCTCCCGCGGCCCTGCTCGCCGAGCTGACCCGGGTCTTCGACCTGCGCCAGCGCCAACTGGTCGATGGCCCGCATGACCTCGCCGCCGAGGTACCGGCATTCGCGGCGAGCACCCTGCCCCTGGGTCGGCTGCTGACCATGCGCACCTTCGATACCTGGGTGCACAGCCAGGACATTCGCGATGCGATCGCATTGCCCGGTGGCCTGGAATCGGACGGCGCCCAGGTCTGCGCCGACCTGATGTTCTCGGCATTGCCGCGGATCTGGGGCAAGTCGGTGGCCGCGCCGGTGGGCGCGGTACTGCAGGTGGAGGTCACCGGTCCGGGGATCGTCCGTGCGGCCGAAGTGGAGGTGATGGCTGATGGGCGGGCCGCAATGCGCCCCGCGTCCGCCGATGGCCCTGGCCAGGCCACCGTCACCGTGCGCGGGAGTTGGCCAGCGGTCATGCGCGCGATGACTGGCCGGGCCCTCGAAGACGCCGATGGCCTACAGGTCTTTGGCGATGCTGACCTGCAGTCCAGGCTGCGGCCGGCATTGAACCTCGCACCCTGATTCCGGCAGCCTGATTCCGGCAGCCGGATTCCTGCCGCCCTATCCGCACGTCGCGCAACAGCACGGTTTCCTAGGGCACAATGCCGAGCATGGCCCCAGCCCCCGCGATTCGAGTCTTCCTGCTCGACGACCATGAGATCGTCCGCCGGGGACTGGCTGACCTCATCGGACTGGAGTCCGACCTGGCGGTGGTCGGCGAGGCATCCAGCAAGGCCGAAGCCTTGCACCGCATGCCGGCAGCCCGGCCGGATGTCGCCGTCCTAGATGTCCGACTGCCTGATGGCAGCGGCGTGGAGGTCTGCCGCGAGATTCGCTCAGCGTTTCCGGAGATCCACTGCCTGATGCTGACCTCCTATGCAGATGACGAGGCGCTGTTCGACGCGATCATGGCCGGAGCCTCGGGCTACGTCCTGAAGGAGATCCGCGGGACCGATCTCGTCACGGCCATCCGACAGGTCGCCGCCGGCAAGTCACTGCTCGATCCAGTGGCGACCCAGCGCGTACTGGACCGGATCCGAAGGACGGACCAGCAGGACGACCGACTCCAGGGCCTGTCCGAGCAGGAGCGGCGTATTCTGACGCTGATCGGCGAGGGCATGACGAACCGGCAGATCGGGCAAACCATGCACCTTGCCGAGAAGACGGTCAAGAACTACGTATCGAGCATGCTGGCGAAGCTTGGCATGGAACGTCGGACGCAGGCCGCTGCCTTCGTCGCCAGGCTCGACCAGCCATCACCCCTGTGAGTCGAACCCGCAAAGGAGCGCACATGAAGCACCGAACTCGCGTCGCCATCGCCCTGACGGCCGTCCTGGCCGCTGGGTTGGCGGCGACCGGCCCTGCGCAAGCGATGGGCACCGGGAACCCCTACGACGACTTGCAGGTCGGCGTCTCGTACACGGTCTACGAACCCGCCTTCACCGCCGGCCTGTCGATGAGCAAGGGCGGGTCGAACGCCGTGTGCCCGCCCGGTACCGAGGCCAACCTTTCGGTCTCCTACGGCAAGCACCGAGGCCGCAACTTCACCGTCTCCGAAGGCAACCCGATGTGCTGGGACATCGGCGTCGGCGCGACCGTGCTCACCACCACCATCCAGGGAGCCAAGGCCACCGTGGTTGCCTACTGCGACCCGTCCAGCGGCACGCCCTGCAAGAAGTCCGATGTCAAGAAGTACGGCGGGCACCTGGCCGTCACCCTCCCGGCCAAGGGCAGCTACCGGGCCACCACGGTCTGGATCGAGACCTACGGCGCCCAGCACGGCAAGAGCAACCTCAGTGCCGATGACCTGGTGAAGATCGCGCAGAGCATGGCACCGATCGGATAGCTCGCACTCGACTACTGGGCAGGCAGCGGTACCCGCCAGACCAGGCGGGTACCGCCCGCCTGCCCTACGCGCTCAACGACGCAGGTTCCGCCGAGTTCCTCGGCCCGGGCTCGCAGGTTGCCCAGCCCGGAGATGCGTGCCGGGCCGCCTACCTGGACGCCGACCCCGTCGTCGACCACGTGCACGCTCACCTGATCCCCACGCGCCTGAACGACGACGTCCACCGTCGTCGCCCGAGCATGCTTGGCCACGTTCGCCAGGGCCTCCCTCAAGGCGGCAATGAGATGGTCGGCTGCAAGTGGGGTCACCAGGGAGTCGATCGGCCCGTTGAAACGGATGGCCGGCTCGAAGCCCAGTCCCGCGGTTGCCTGGCCCGCCTCGCGCAGGATCCGGCCGCGCACACCGGTCGCCGGGCCATGCCCGGGCTCATGCAGTGCGAAGATGGTCTGCCGGATCTCGCGGATCGTCTCGTCCAGCTCGTCCACTGCCTTGTCCAAGCGCTGGGTCACGGCCTCGTCCAGCTCCGCGATGCGGGCGGCTCCCTGCAGGAGCATCCCGGTGGCGAAGAGGCGCTGGATGACCAGGTCGTGCAGGTCGCGGGCGATGCGATCCCTGTCCTCGTAAACCAGCAAGCGCTCATGTGCCTGCCGTGCGCGGGCCAGGACCAGGGTGAGGGCGACCTGGGCGGCAAAGGACGATGCCAGCTCGACGGACTCGCTCCCTGGTGGCGACGCATCCTGATCCCACAGCAGCAACAGCAATCCCAGCGGGCCCTCGTCGGCGACCAAGGGTGCAGCCAGCATCGGACCGAAGGCCCGGGGATGATCGAGGTCGATCGTGCCGTTCGGCACCAGGGCGACCTGGCCGGTCGCCAACGACTGCACCATGACCTGCGTTGGGTCCAGGTCCCGGCCAAGCCAGCCCTCGGCTAGGCCGGTCAGGCTCTCGGTTCGGCCGTCTCGCCGTCGGCTGCGGTGCACCGACCAGCGGGATTGCGTGATCCGCTGCTGGCTTGCGGTGTCCGAGGCATCCACCACCTGAACGCGCAAGCGATCGCCGGCCAGCGGTTGCAGGAAGATGGCTGCGTCGGCGATGACCAGGTTGCGGATGCTGCGGGTGACGATCGGGAGCACCTGTTCGATCTGGACACCGGAGAGCACCGCCGTGGAGAGCTCGGCGACGCCTTCCAGCCACGCCTGCCGCTTGCGGCTGCTCTCGTATAGCCGGGCGTTCTCGATGGCTACCGCAGCAGCCGCCGCCAGTGCCATCACCGTCCGCTCATCCTCGGAGGTGAAGGCCTCACCATCGCGCTTATTCGCCAGGTACAGGTTGCCGAAGACGTCCCCCCGAACGCGGACCGGGACGCCTAGGAACGAGGACATCTGCGGGTGTCCGGGCGGAAATCCGACGGAGGCCGGGTGGCTGCCGAGGTTGTCGATCCGGATCGGCATGGGGTGGCGGATCAGCAACCCCAGAATGCCTTCGCCGGTGGGAAGCGGCCCGATCTCGGCGGCCGTCTGGGCATCGACGCCGACGTGGACGAAGTCAACGAGGTTGCCGTCGGATCCCAGGACTCCCAGGGCTCCATACTGGGCGTCCACCAGGTCGACTGCGGCCTGGACGATCCTGCGCAGGGTTGCCCCGAGCTCCAGCCCTGCTGCCACCGCAACGACGGCTGCGAACAGGCCCTGGTCTGGATCCTGCCGCACCGGGTCACGCACGGGGCCATCATCCCGCGTGACTATGACGGCGCCGGGACCCCGATCCCGCGTGGCAGCGATTCGAGCAGCATTGCCAGGTCAGTCTCGGCGCGCTCCCGCGCCCACTGCCTGGCAAACCAGCCCTCGCCCGCGGCGAGCTCACGTGCCTGGCCAGCCTGGACGACGCGCCCGCTATCCAGGACCAGGACGTGGTCATCCGGGTGGATCGAGCTCACCGCGTGGGTGATCAGCACGCGAGTGCGGCCCGATGCCAGCCGATCCAGGGTGGCCTGCAGCCTGCTCGCCACCACGGCATCAAGGTGCTCGGTCGGCTCGTCGAGCAGCAGGATCGGTGGTGGTTGCAGCATGATGCGCGCGATGCACAGGCGCTGAGCCTGGCCGCCGGAGAGCTCCCTGCCGAAGGCACCCACCGGGGTGCTGAGCCCAGCGGGCAAGGATCGGACGAAGTCGGCAAGCTGGGCCCACTCAAGGGCCCGCCAGAGCTCGGCTGGGTCGTCGACCCTGCGGCCAAGCCGGAGGTTCTCCTCGATCGTGGTGTCGAAGACGTGGCTGCGCTGGGCAAGCAGCCCGATGCGCTGCCGAAGCTCGTCCGGCTCCACCTCGCGCACCTCATTGCCGCCGATGCGTACCGAGCCGGCGTAGTCCAGGAAGCCCATCAATACTGCGACCAGGGTCGACTTGCCGCTTCCACTGGGACCGACGATTGCCAGGTGCGAGCCCGCGGGAAGGGTGAAGCTCACCTCGTGCAGGGCCCGTTGACCACCTGGACTCCATGCGGCAGCCAGGCCATCGATGGCGATCGCCGGGGTTGCGGCCGTTGGCGGGTCGATCCAGCGGGCCGGGCGCATTGGCGGGTGGAACGGCTCGGGAGCCTGCTCGAGCTCGGCGAGCCGCTCAGCTGAACCTCTCAGTCGGTGCATGGCGAGGGCTGCCGCAGGCAGGGTGCCCAGGACATCGAACAGGGCCAGCGGTGCGAGCACGATCACCGCAAGCCAGGGGCCTGACAGGGTTCCCGATGCCACGGCGGGTGCGCCGATCGCCAGTGCGCCAGTCACGGCCAGGCCTTGCAGCACGATGACCTGGCCGCCTCCCAGGCCCAGGGCGAAGGACTCTCGCTGCTGCAGTGCAGTGAGGCGTCGGTCGGTCTGGCTGATTCGGCGGAGGGCCTGGCCCGCCGCGCCATAGGCAAGCAGGTCAGCGCAGGCTGCCAGGCTCGTCACGACCCTGGCCGCGAGCTCTGAGCGCTGCGGCGCCACCTGGCGCTCGGCGCGCAAGGCGAGGGCACTGGCCAGCCAGGGAGCAGCCAGCAGGGCGATCAGTCCGAGCAGGAGCAGCCAGCCGGCGGCAGCAGGAACCAGCCAGGCCAGTCCGGCAACGCACGCAGCGAGGACGAGGCCGGCCTGGATCCAGGGCAGCACCACGCGAAGTGGCAGGTCCAGGGCAGCGTCAACGTCTGCGACCAGTCGGGTCAGCAGGTCTCCCCTGGCGTAGCGCGCCAGGCCGACCGGGGCGATGCGCTCGAGCCGTGCATAGACCTGGACCCGCAGCGCCGTCAGGCCGCGAAAGGCGGCGTCATGGCCCACCAGTCGCTCGACATAGCGGAACACCGCGCGGCCAAGGGCGAAGAAGCGCACGGCCACTGCGGCAACCGTCAGGGTGAGCACCGGGGGCATCCCCGCCGCCGTCGCGATCAGCCAGGCCGCGGTACCGACCAGCGCGACGGCGCACATCGAGGCCACGGAGCCGACCAGGGCCGCTGCCGCCAGGTACTTGCCCTGCCCGGCCATCGACCGCCACATCCAGCCAACGGGTCCCGAGTGGATCACCACCCTGCCCTCCCCAGCGCCAGCGCACTCGGGACGTCCAGTCCCTGCCCGTCTGCCGAGCCATCGCGCCCGTGGCCCGCAATCGCAGCCGACCGCTCAATGCGGACGAGTTGATCGGCGCAGGCGATCAGGGCGGGTCGGTGCGCCACCGCGATCACGATCGCCCCTCGGCGCGCAGCCTGCTGCACTGCCTGGACGACCGACGCCTCACTGGGACCGTCTAGGGCCGCGGTGGGTTCGTCGAGCAACAGGATGTCTGGCTGCCGAACCAAGGCCCGCGCCAGGGCAAGGCGCTGTCGCTGGCCCACTGACAGGCCCCCGTCATCGGACCCGATGACGGTATCCAGCCCCGCC
>VFQT010003686.1_pt1 | contig 13677 bp, 13 predicted proteins | sample 3512381 | NCBI WGS metagenome assembly VFQT01 (sample SAMN10412376, study PRJNA504923) | tailings metagenome | isolation source: Relicate 2 Philex TSF3 active mining site | place: Philippines: Tuba, Benguet | collected 2017-08-29 | reverse complement strand
GATGGAAAGCGACCAACTTGTCGATCGGCACGTCCGATACGCCGTCGCCGTAGGTAAGTAGAAAGTCGTTATCTCCGACGATTTCTCGAATCTTGCGTACTCGGGCGCCGGTCATCGCCTCTAAGCCGGTGTCTGCGAGCGAAACGCTCACCCGCCCGGCGCGCGGCAAGTCGTATTTCACGGTGCTGATTCCTGCTGTCGGCGCTCCGAAGAACTCTCGTATGACGTTGCCGAGATAGCCGAGACACAAGACGAAATCGCGCTGCCCGTAGAACGCGTAGTGCTCCAGAATGTGCACGAGAATCGGCTGCGAGCCGACCGGAATCATCGGTTTTGGCACGGTGTCGTCGACGCCACGAATTCGTGTTCCCTTGCCTCCGCAGAGAATGACTACTTTCTCTCGCGGTGCTGATGCTGACATACGAACTCTTGACCTCGAGGCTAGTGCTATCGGATTCTTGAGCCGTCGAGAGACTTTCTGTTGGGTGCGGTAGTAGACCGACTGGGGAAAACGTTGTATCTTGGACCAACTTGACTGCAAGAAAGGTTTAGAGATCCGAGAGTTAGCAATTAGTGAGTTCGTGTCGAGTGAGCTCCAAATTCCGAGAGTGTCCTGACCAACACCGAGTTCCCTTCATCAAGTGCTGGAATCACGGATTTGAACTGCGCGAGACTCTGCGCCCAGTCAGGTTCGCTGACGTCGGAGAGAAAAGTCAGGACTTCGAAAACTCGACTAGGTGAGCTTGAAGTTGACCAAAATGTCCCTTCTTCGGGGATGTCTAGTGGCCACCCAAACCTGAGAGACTCATCGTGCAACATGCGGAAGTCTGGTCGGAAAAATGCCGTTCGATTTCCGCGCCCCAGGGACTCATAGCCCAACGTGCTGCCGGTTGAGACCACAATGCTTGACGAATCGCACGTTTGGTAGCTAGTTCCATAGCTTGTTCTTGAGTGGTATATGAAGTCAGTTTCAGGAAGAACAGATCGGTAATACAATTCTTCAGCCAGCGCCTGTTCGTTTGATCGCTTGCCGCAAATTGAGAAATCAATTCGATTAGAAGCACAAAAATCGGCAACCGCGCGAACGACAGCGAGTCGAGCATCGAGGATCATCTGATATGTGATTGACTTATTCGAAGAAGTCTCAGTCAGTACTTTCGAATGCGGAACCTCTGGGTTGTAAGTAGAAATTAATGAGATTCCGTGTTTCTTGGCTGCAGCCTTGTCTGTCGAGTTGGAACGAAAGCTTCCAATCACCACGACATTTGCATTCGCTAATGTTTGCATTCGTTCTGCGTGAGCTTCATTGAAAGTGAAGTAGTAGTCCACTGAAAGACTGCGTGAAGCGCGCTCAGCGAGTTCTCCCTCTAAGTCGCCTCGAACAGCGCGCTGCCCGTTCTGAACTAATGCAATACGAGCCCGACGAAGCATTGGCTTGACCTTGAAAAGTGCTAGGAGGTTGTCTTGTAGCGATATCGCAAGGTCCGCCCCGCTTTGGTTTATGACCGTTGCGATGTACCCCGGAAAATTGAAGTTAGCTCTTAGGAGACAGGAAATTAGTGCGCTGACGAAATACGTCCGAGATTCAATATCCAGAACGTAAACATGGCGCTGCGGAAAGTGTGCAGCAAGTTCAGTAGCAGTATCCGAGGAGATAATCAAGATTTCGGCGCGCGGAACTCGCGAAAAACAGAATTTTCGTTTTCCGAGACTGACTGTCGTGCCAAAACGAGGCAATGGAAGTTTCATTCTGAGTGGAAGCGCCCAAAGTCTAGATAGGTCGGGTATCTCTGCTCATAACGAGAGATCGCTCTCGAAAACTCGCAAAAGACTGGTTCAGAACACGCTTGCTGAATCTCTCTGATCAGTGAGTTGTTCACCTCTTTTTCGTCTGAATTAGCTGCGGTGTTCCAACTCCGCGAGTTGCTCGGCCGACCCATGGAGATTTGCTTACGCGGCAGTAAGTGTCTACGCATGATTGGTTTAGTTCGATAGTGAACGGGTCTACCGAGAAACGAGGTGAGTCGAGCTACATGAGAGTTGGTGTCTAACACAAAGTGCTCGAACGGAATGACAAGAATATTCGCCGAATCTAGAAACTGATCGAACATTTGGTATGAGCGAGCAATGAGTAGTGCTGCCCGTTCCGGGTTAGAGGCGCGAAGGTAGTCATCGTTCCAATCCCGTGCAAACCAGGGAACTCGAGTGCCGTGAACCTCAAAACTAAGCGTGAATTCTCTCATCCTGGCGAAGTCAGCTACGTACTTTTCAAAATACTTATAGAGATGCAGGGGATGTCGAACAATTTCTATGAAGTAGAGCCGTGTACCAAGAGCAGCCTGTAGCTCCCGAATTGACGGCAGGATGTAATCACCAACTAGCAGTGTTGCGGGATTTGTGGCAAGAATTCTCTCTTCCACATGGTCGCCGTCTCGTGAGAAAAGACGATTGATGTATCGGTTCCAGCCTGGAGAGTTGCGTAGACCAGAGTCATCTCGTATCCGAAGATTGACTTCGCGTCCGATTGCATTGTGGTACGTAAAGAAATCTGCATAGGTTCGATACAAGGTTTCAACAGCATCAGTGCTGAGGCACTTGAGCCAACTGAGAGCTGCGATGTACTCAAAGATTGGGTCAATTCTCTTCTTTTCGACCCCCTGAAACGCCGCAACTATTGGAGTAATCGCGCTCTTCCCTACGCCCCAAACTCCGTCTACAACAATGATGTCGTTGCCAAAGGTCTTGGACTTATTGAGGTCAAGTTGCGAGTCGTTATCCAATGGGACGCCCTATCGGGTTGCGGTCGGCGAGATTAGACAATGAACGTAGCTCAGCCACACTGAATCGACGGTAATGGAGGGCATCCGCGACAGCCACGGCATCGGCGCCGGCGGATACGGCGTCAGCGAAGTCGCGTGGCTCTCGTAGCCCACCACTAATGATCAGTGGCAGGTTAGTTAGGTCGCGTATGGCTGCGACCAACTCAAGATCCAGGCCCTTACGAGTTCCCTCTCGATCAATTGAAGTCAGAAGGATTTCGCCAATTCCCAGTTGAGAGGCATCCTGAATCCACTTCAGAACATCAATACCGGACTTCTCCCGACCGTTGTGAGTGTAAGCCTCCCACTTACCTCGACCGACACTCTTTGCTTCGACGCTCAGTACTACGCACTGACTGCCGAAGACATCCGAAATTTCACGAATCAAGTTGGGATTGTTTAGTGCAGCGGTATTCATCGAGACCTTATCGGCTCCGGCGTTCAGTAGATCGCGCACATCACTAATCTTCCGAATTCCGCCCCCGACGGTCATGGGAATAAAAACTTCCTCGGCTGTTCTAGCGACGACGTCCACCAGGTTGTTTCGGCCGTAGAGACTCGCAACGATGTCTACAAACAAAATTTCATCCACACCCTGCGAGTAATAAATGTTCGCGTGTTCTCTCGGGTCTCCGATTACTCGAAGACCCTCCATCTGAATACCCTTGATGAGGTTTGGCCCCTTAACGTCTAGGCGTGCGATGAGCCGAGGGTTTCTCACTGGACTACGAGACTTGTTCTCGGAGTTTCCAAGTGTCACCCGTGTGCATCCAGATGTGCGGCGAGCGAAAACTGTCGGTGAGTAGCTGAAAGTACTCATCATCCATCCGAAACCCCTCGAATTGCCTTGACGCAACCGGAAACTGTTCGGGTGAAATTGAAAGGTAATCGTAAATCTCGTCCTTGAATCGGTTTGGGAATTCACCATCGAATTGCCTCACGAGTGCGACGCCCTCTTCTCTGGTGATATCCCCAGAGCGAATCTCTTGGGCGGCATCATAAGTAGCTCGGCCGATTCCAAACTTGATGAATGTGGTGTAGTAGTGGAAATCGTCAATTCGGTCGTCAATTGAGTTGTATTTGCTGTACGTTCCTGGCGTGCGCTCTGGGGAAGCCTCAAAACCGCCGTGTTCATGGGCATAGTAGTAGCAACTTTGCGGGTGCCATTTGAGATAGAAACCCAGATAGTGCACTTCAATTCTTGACTCCGCTATCTCTTCTGGATTCGCTGGGAGGTATGGCTGCAGTTCGGAACGATCCACACCAAAGGACTCCACTAGCTCGTCAATTGACGTACCACCTAGGTAAACCCCTTCTCCTTTGTGTGCCGCGAAATACTTCTCACTTCGTGTCGCGTTTGAGGCATCCGCAATCGGGTTACCGTACTCAGCCTCATTTTCACCGTAAAAAACAAGCGGAATATCGTGAAGCAGTGCCATTTTTGGCGCGAGTGACTTTTGCCCGAAGATAAACGGCTGAAACGGATGAAATAGGTTGTCCACTGCTAATCGAGTCAGAAGACGATGTATCCGTCCATTCGGTGTGGACAATTGATTATCGAAGCCCGCGTGAATCCAGCGCTGGAAGTTTCTCCAACCCCATTCGGTATAGATGTGAGGAGCCCATGTCACGGTAAGTGGGTGCATGCCGTACTTGTGCCGCAATATGTGTGCGGCATAAAAACTATCTTTTCCACCTGACCCAGGAACGATGCAGTCGTAAGAGCCGTCTGTTTTTCTGTGGCGGTCACACAAGTCACGCAATTGTTGTTCTCGTGAGTCCCAGTCGATGCTTGCTTTTTGCTGTGCTAGTCGACACGCATCACATACACCATCTGAATCTAAGTGAATGGTGTTCTTGGTCGCGGCTCGTGTGTGTTGATACTCCACTGCGGAGTTGGGTCGTTGATTTGAAATGACACAACGTTTACAGAACTGAATTTTGGGCGGCAGTCCATAGCGGGCAGGGTGATCACCGGCGTTAGACCTCAAGAATGGAGCAGGGTCAATTGGCTTTGGCACTTGGATGAGAGGACTCACCACGATGTCAAACCTCCGTCAACGAGCAAGTTGTGCCCGTGTATGTAACTCGCTCTGTCAGAGATGAGAAAGGAGACGGCATAAACGATTTCTTCAACTCGAGCCATACGGCCGAGCGGCACCCTTGAACTGTACTTCGTTTGGAAAATCTCATTCTGACCGCTCGCAATGCCCCCTGGGGTCACAGCATTTACTCGCACACCTTGTGGACCCCAAGACGCGGCAAGGTGGCGCGTGAGTCCAAGAAGACCGGCTTTTGAAGCTGAGTAAACAGCTGGCGTAGATATCTCTCTTCCGAGATATTCGGATCCCTCGTAGATCCGCTGGTCCGCACCGACAACTCCGTAGATGGATGCGATGTTGACGATTGTCCCGTTGCCTGCCTCAAGCATCCTTCGACCAACCGACTGACACATGAAGAACGCCCCATCCAAGTTGGTGGCCATAACTTCACGCCATGTCTGTGAAGAAAAGGTCTCATCGGGCTCAAAAAACTGATCAAGCCTCGCGGATTTGGTCGCCGCATTATTCACAAGGATGTCAATGGCCCCGAATTTGTCGATGGCACTCTCAGCAATCGCCTCTGCTGACCCCTGATGAGAAATGTCTTCGTTTACGGTCAGTACGTTCCTCTTCTTCGACTCTGGTAGTTGCTCCTCGAAAGTTCGAAGAGCCGAGTGGTCAGCATCAACAAGAACCACGTTGAGCCCGTCTTCTAGCAAAGATATTGAGATTGCCCGACCAAGCAGCCCGGCGGCGCCCGTGACTATCGCGGTCTTGGCCGGCCCCAAGGGTGGCTGAGAGCTCATTTGTTGCGACGCGCCATGAGGAAGGACACCATCTCAAAATCTAGTTCCGTATCGATGTCGAGACTGCGGTCTTCTGGCATGACGTACAGACGAGTTTTTGGACGAACCACATCGTCCCCGTCGAATAGTGCAGCGCGTCCCCAGACGTAGATCGACGCGTTCATGTCATAAGTCGGCGGAGTGTCCTGTCGGCGGCGCGGAGTCGGAGTCCGTGTTTTTGCCAGGTGCATCGTCCCATCTGTTTCCACCTCGACCATGTTGAAGTAGGGCGAGCGACGCGAAACACAACCCGTGATGACGTTCGAGCACGCGGATTCTCTGAAGAGGGTTAGGCAACCGAGGATGTCTTCGATGCTTCGAAGTGGCGAAGTGGCATCGAGATCTACGATCACATCAACCGTGTGATGGTTTGACTCAACTTCGAGTACGCAATGTCTCACCGCCGGAAGTTTTGGAGCCGAGTCAGAGGCCAATTCCTCGGGGCGTTTGACGAGATGGGTCGCACCGAACGCTGCGGCAGTTTCAAGGATGCTCTCGTTGTCGCTGCTTACGGCCACAGCATCAAATACTCGGCAAGCCAGGGCCATTTCAATCGTGTGAGCAATCAATGGCTTCCCGACGATCTCGCGCAGATGTTTCCCAGGGACTCCTTTGGAACCACCACGTGCACAAATGGTTGCGATCAAGTTCATGATTTCACCGATGACAGCTGTAGCTCAATTTCAGAGATCAACTTCATGACACTTAGACCATCGGCCATCGACGCGAAGTCCGTACCAGTGTCGGAGATTACGTTGTGATGCATGAGACGATAGGTATCGTCTTTTTCGCACGCGAGGAATTCTTGGTGATCGGGTCCGACAAATTCACCGGTGAGGAGGTCGGCGAGGTAGGTGGACATCGGACTCTGAATTCGAATCCACCGTTGCGCCGGCTTGTCGATGCAATTCATCGTGATGGTTATCTGGCGACAATGACTCGAAGCGCCAGCAACGACCACTTCGTGCGGAAGATCGACGTCCAGAGGCTCGCGCCGACCCTCTGTCGCAGTCAAGAGAGTGAAATCGCCGAACAGGTATCTGGCGAGGTCTAGTTCGTGACTCAAGTCGCGTATGACGCCACCTCCGCGCTCAATGCGTGCCGAATAAGACGACTGATAGTCGCGACCCGGCCGCCAATCTTCGATGTGTTGTCCCACGTAGAACTCGGCGGAGATGATGGGACCTTCTTGCTCGACGAGTCTCTTGAGTCGTCTCACGAGCGGATGAAATCGGAGGTTGTATCCAACCGCAAGTCTTCGCACTTTAAGTTCTGGGGGAGTCTCAAGTTTGGCGAACAAGGGCTTTTCGATAAGCAGTGACTCCGAATACCCGAGTTGGGCCAGCTCGATGAGGTTGTCAAGATGCTCGTCAGTGGCTGACGCTATGACGACGTATTCAGGGTGGCACTTACGTATGCCCTCCCCGATGGTTTTGGAGCTCGGGTGGTCAGTAATGTCGCGCCTAGTAATCACGTGAACTTCACACTTCTCGGCGAGGATTCGAGCATGACGAGATCCGATAGAACCGAATCCGATCACGAGCGCTTGCATTAAGAGATGTCTTCCCACTCTTCTCGGGCCTGTCGGAGTTGTTCTGAACGACCGACATCAATCCAGTACTCGTGGAGAGGGAATCCAACTGTGGTTGCACGATTGGAGATGAGCCGTTCAGCAAGTTGGGTCATGTCGAGTTGCGCGCCAGCTTGAATGTGATCGAGGACGTGTGGGCTTACAACGTAAATGCCAGCGTTTGCATGAAACTTCTGAAGAGGCTTTTCTCTCACAGCGATGATGCTTTCGTGGTCCATCGTCACGATGCCGTACGGCAAGCGGAATTCATCTTCTCGAACGACCATCGTGAGATCTGCAGCATGGGAGACGTGGAATTCAAGGAGCGAATTGAAATTCAGCTGAGTGAGAATGTCACCGTTCATTACGATGATCGGGTGCTTGGGTCGAGGTTGCAGTAGCGAGAGAGCACCGGCGGTACCGAGGGGCGAGTCTTCGGCGATGTAGCGGATTCGGGCACCAAAGTGCTGGCCATCCTTGAAGTGGGACTTGATTGAGTCACCGAGGTAGTTGATCGAGATAGCGATATCTAGAAAGCCTTGCGCTACGAGTTGCGAGACAATTGTCTCCAAGATGGGTCGACCACCAACTGTGAGCATCGGTTTTGGTGTGCGATCGGTGAGCGGTCTGAGTCGTGTGCCTCTTCCGCCAGCCATAATGACCACCAAGTTTTCACGAGCTTGGGGGGTCGAGAGTTCTGCGAGAGTCACGAGACCGACCACCCGACCAGAGTCAGTGATTGGCAGTTGCATCAGGCCGGCGTCGCGCATCATCTTGATTAGCGCGGCAGGCGTGTCGCTCACAAGAGCGGTATGCGGCTCGCGATTCATCACGACATCAATCAACGAGTCGAGCGAATGCCCAGCCAAGAGAGCCTTGCGAATGTCACCGTCCGTGATTACGCCGAGCAGCCGGTCTTCGGCGTCTAGCACCAAGACGATTTGTTTTCCTGTGCGACTGAGACTCTGAATCGCCTCTCGCGTGCTAGCACCGACTCGCAGCACCGACTCGCGCCAATTCGTCACTATCTCATTCTACGAAGGTGCTCCATACTCTCTTGCCGGATTGCCGACCACGGTTCGTTGAGCGACTACGTCACGCGTCACGACAGCACCTGCTCCGACTACCGAGTTGGCCCCAATCTTGACTCCTGGCAAGATGGTCGCTCCAGCTCCGACGAATGCCTCTTCATCAATGCTCACCCTGCCGCTGAGAACACTTCGCGGACCGATGAAACAGCTCATTCCCAGGACACAGTCATGCTCAATCACGGCAGATGTATTAACGACTGTGTTTGCGCCGATTTGAACTCGTGGTTGCACAACTACACCGGCCATGATTTGAGCTGTTGGGTCAATGACGCATTCGCGTGCGACAGTCACCGAGGGATGTATAACGCCTCGGAATTGAAATCCAAGTGACGTGTAACGCCGGAAGATTTCGCTGCGTTTTGATACGGAGTCACGTCCGCCAACTCCGTTGACCAGCAAGACACGCGACCGGTCAAGCGCGAGCAGAGATTGCTCGTCAATCACACGTATTCCGAGTACTCGTGATCCAGTGTCGTGGGCAGGATCCACGATTCCCCGAACAACGGCGCGGTTCAAGTCCAACGCATCGAGCAGCACCAGGCTGTGGTCGCCGGCACCGAGAAGAAAAATGTCCATGCTGCTCAGACCTCTGCCTCTATTGATTGGCCTGTGACATAGTCGCACTTGGCAACAGTTCCGATTAGCGACCACCATCGCGCTGGCGACAGTCCGCCAGCTGGCCTGAGCACACCGACGTTCACTGTGCTAAAAGTTTCACCGGCACGTATCTCTCTGAGCGCGACTATTGATCGTCGAACAACGTCCCGGTTGCCGAGCTCGCTCGGTTGCGGTCGCTTGATTCCGTCGCCGAGCGACAACTCCGTCTCGCGAAGCACTCGAACGTACTCGCGCAATTCTGTAGGTGTGAGAGAAGCTGCGTGATCCGGTCCGGGGAGTGAGCGGTCGAGGGTGAAGTGCTTTTCAAAAACAGATGCACCGAGTGCGAGTGCTGCGACCGAGACGTGGTGACCCAAAGAGTGGTCACTCATCCCAATACGACAGCCAAACTCCTGAGAGAGTGCGGGGATAACCATGAGATTCGACTGTTCGACTGGTGCTGGATAGGAAGTAACACAGTGCATTATTACCAGTCGGGAATGAAGTGTCAGTCGATCTTCGTCGGAAATGCGACGATTCCAGTCTGGTTCGCGTGAGTCTCCTAGTGATCTGGAAAATCCTTCAATCAGCGACTGCACCGCCTGACGAACCTCCAGAAAGGTGCTTGCTCCGGTTGAGAGAATGACTCGCTCGGCGAGCTGTGCCACCTTGATCAAGTACGGATGATTCGTGATTTCACCTGAGGGCACCTTTACGACGCCCATTCCAACTTCCGTCACCAAGAATTTCAGGCTCTCTTCATCAAAAGGTGTCGAGAGAAACTGGATTCCCAAAGACGCGGCCGTGTCTTTCAAGGCAAAGTGATGCTCGTTCGAGAGCTCGAGCGACTTGAGCATCTGATACTGGGTTACCTTCTTGGCGACATTGATCTCCTGATAATCGGCAAGTGGAGCAGTCGTCGTGGACAGAAGATCGGCCTTAAAGGTTTGAAACTTCACCGCGTCGGCACCAGCCTCAGCAGCGACCTCAATGAGGCGTTTCGCAGTCTCAAGGCTGCCGTTGTGGTTCACTCCGGCCTCAGCGATGATCATGACATCCGAGGTCATAAGTCGACGAACTCTTTGTCGAGTCTCAGTGAGTGATGAGCGAGTGCATCACAGACGCGTTCAACCGAATTCGGTTTTGAACGGACAACAGCATGATGCGCGGTACCAGCAAGTACGGCATTGAGCGCTACTCGTATTTCTGCGGTAGTGCCGCGAACCTGCATGACATTGGGAAGTACGACACGACCGTTCTGACGGTCTCCAATGCTTATTGAAGAGATTCCCATGAGTGGCGCTTCAATCATCCCGCTTGAAGAGTTGCCGATCACACAGTTGCTCATTTTCAGAAGTGACAAGTAGTTCGTGTGTCCGAGCGAAGCCACCATCGTTCGTTGGCTGGGCTGGTTGTTCACGAACTCGCGAAGAAGGTGCTCGTGTTGGCTGGCGAATGGATCGGCATTCGTCCCGGTCACCACGACAGTCAATTCCGAATACTCATCGAGCACTGAAAGAAGAACCTCCAACTCCTTCAGCGAAGAAGTAGGTCGCCTGGTAACTGGATGGTAGGAGAGCGCAACTACTGGTTCCCGTAACTCAATACTCAACAAGGTCTCTAATTCGTTGCGTGGCCGCGGAACAAACGTGTGAATAGTCTCCCTGACTGGTGGGTCAATAATGACGATGTCGGAGTCACGCTCACCGAGTTGACGAAGGCGAGATGCGTAGGTCTCGTGGACGGGGAAGTGGAGAGAAGCCATCTTGGAAATGGAGTGACGAATCGCATCATCCACTGCTCCGTTTGTGACTTCACCTCCGTGAACATGGGCGATGGGTACGTTCAGCAATAGTGCTGATGAACAGGCAGCAAGTATCTCGTATCGATCTCCGAGTACCAGAAGGACGTCCGGGGTAAGTCGACGTAGAGCCTTGGCCATACCGGTAGTCATCTTTGCGAGGATCTCAGTCGCGTCACTCTCGGCAGCAGACCTGTCGTGGATATCGAGGTCTATCGACTCTGCAATCTTGAACCCATCTGCTTCAATTTCCTTGATGGTGTTTCCGTGCTGTGGCGACAGATGAGTCCCAGAGACGACGAGTAACAGATCAAGAATTGGGTGGTTGTCAATCCCGCGCAGCAGTGGACGTAACAACCCGTAATCCGCTCGACTTGTAGTCAGCGCCAGTACGCGACGACTCATTTGCGCAACCTCGGACCGCTAGGCAAGTTGATCAACTCATTCTCGAGCATTGCCGCTTGGGATAATTCTCCGCGCGGTGATCCGGTATACATGGGAAGCTTGTGCAGCAGCGTCCAGGCTGGTCGACACAGGTAGCCCTCTTGATGGAGACGCGCAAGTAGTGATTCGCGTTCCTGAAATGTGATGCTGGGAATTCGAATCGTGTTAAGCCAGTAGTTACTACGTGTTCCGGGCCGCTCAGAGATCACCGTCATATTTGGATTGTCCTTGAGCTCTGTGACGTAGCTGTCATGAAGCTGGCGTTTTCGCCGAGCAATGTCGTCCAACCGCTTGAGCTGGGCGACTCCGAGCGCCGCATTGAGATTTGGAAGCCGGTAATTCCAGCCGATCTGGTCGTGGTCGAATCGCCACGGGTGCTTGAGCTTTGCGGTGGTACTCAGGTGTTTGCAAGAGGCTGCGATCGCTTCATCATCAGTGATAATGGCTCCACCGTTTCCGGTGGTGACAATTTTGTTGCCATTAAATGACAACATCGCAGCTCTTCCAACCCGGCCACAGTGACGAGTCTCCAAGTGAGTACCGAGTGACTCTGCAGCGTCCTCAATGACCGGCAAGCCGAATTCATCGGCCACAAGAGCAATCTCTTCAATCTTGCAGGCAAGTCCGAACGCGTGCATAGGAATTACCGCAGAGATGCGCCGTCCAGTCTCTCGGTTTAGCAAATTTGTTTCGTTGCGTAGTCCAACGGCACGAAGCCGTTCCCTCAGAGCCGCAGGATCAAGACCGAGCGTCGATGCTTCGCTGTCGATGAAATGTGGAATGGCACCACAATGCGACACGGCATTCGCAGTTGCAACAAAAGAGAGTGTCGGAACGAGAACTTCATCTCCTGGACGCACTCCGAGAACGTGCAGAGCCAATTGGAGTGCAGCGGTTCCGCTGGCCATTGCAACTGCGAATTTTGAGCCGGTGAGTTGACGCAAGCAGTCTTCAAACTCATCGACGTACGAACCCACCGATGAGACCCAGCCACTTCGTATGCACTCACCGACCAGATGCTGTTCGTCCTCACCGAACTCGGGTTCGTGCAGTGCGATGGGTCGGGGAGTATCGCGCGGCACCACCGCATCAAGCCCGCGAATAAGCTCGCGCGCAAGTTCGTCAACGTTCACAATTAGGTGTTGTACTGCTTGGACTTGTATTGAGCAAGATTTCCAGGTTCAACAAACCACTCGATTGTCTTCTGGAGTCCGCGGTGCAGTCCTGTTTCTCCGCCAAATTCAGGTTTCCATCCGAACTTCCTCTGAAACTTCTCTGAATTCACGCTCAGTCGCTCGACCTCGGACGTGTTCGGACGGATACGACCTTGGTCTGAGTGAATCGTGATTGGCCGCTTCATAATCGTTGAGATCAGGTCGGCGATGTCGCCGATTGCGATCTCGAATCCACTTCCAAAATTGAATACCTCTCCAAGTCCATCGTCAGATTCACACAGAGAAACAAAAGCCGACGCCGTGTCTTCCACAAAACAGAAGTCTCGTGTTGGACTCGTGGCACCCAACGAAACATCGGGACCATTGGCTAACTGTGTGATAATTGTTGGAATCACCGCGCGGGCAGACTGCCGTGGACCATACGTATTGAACGGGCGAGCTACAACGACCGGTAAGTCAAAAGAGGCATGGAAGCTCAGAGCTAATTGATCTGCGGCAATTTTTGAAGCCGCATAGGGGGATTGTGCATTGAGTGGGTGCGACTCATCTATTGGGACGAATTGGGCACTTCCGTAGACCTCGCTAGTCGACGTCTGAACGAATCGCTTTACAGCATGGCGTCGCGCTGCGTTGAGCAGATTGAGAGTGCCGCGAACGTTGGTGTCAACATAGGAGTCGGGGGCTGCAAATGAGTGTGGTATCGCAATCAATGCCGCCAGATGCAACACGCGATCGCAACCTTCAATAGCTGCATCGCAGAGTCGCGGATCACGAATGTCTCCGGCGACCACCTCGAGATTGGCGGGTGTTGAACGCGCGAGATGTTCTAGCCAGCCCCATGAATTGACCGAGTTGTACATCACCATGGCCCGTACTTCGTGGCCACGCCGCACAAGAAGTTCGGCGAGGTGCGAACCTATGAATCCGTCGGCACCGGTGACCAGAACTTTCATTGTCTAGTTCCCCCCGAGTCCGAGCGACCCAAGGGCTGCGACGAGGGCGAGCGACAGCCCGACGCCGACAGAAAGTCCGACGGCGATGGACATCACGACCAGCGCGAGGGCTCGCGAAGACAACGTGCCCGATCGGCGCAGGGCGGCTCGACCAAGCGGGAGGCTCGCCGCCGCGACGAGAGGCTGCCGCGGTTGAGTAAATCGGCGAGTGCCAGCGACATGAGCTTCGTGGCGGCGCAACAACTGAGCGCGGGAGACGAGCAACAATCCGATAAGTCCGGCCACGCCGACGATGGCGATTCGGGTCGTAACCTCAGTAACAGTCATGAGCACCATGAGT
>VFQT010003685.1_pt1 | contig 13690 bp, 8 predicted proteins | sample 3512381 | NCBI WGS metagenome assembly VFQT01 (sample SAMN10412376, study PRJNA504923) | tailings metagenome | isolation source: Relicate 2 Philex TSF3 active mining site | place: Philippines: Tuba, Benguet | collected 2017-08-29 | reverse complement strand
CATCAAGAATCAGTTTACAGGAATCACGTATATCTTCTTCACTTATAATAAGCGGTGGAGCTATTCGCATACAATGAGGCGCAAATAGAAACCAATCTGTAAATACACCAAGCTCAATACATTTGTCGATTATTTTTTTGTTGGTCTCATAGGAGTCAAACTCTATAGCCATTAGCAGCCCTTGTGCCCTTACTTCTTTAATCAATGGATGTTTTAGCAGCTGCTTAAAGAGTGCTGATTTAGGAACGACTCCATCTATTAATCTTTCACTCAACAAATAATTCATCGCTGCCAATCCAGCTGCACAGCAAACCGGATGTCCCCCAAATGTAGTGATATGTCCTAGTACAGGATTATCTGTAAATGCATTCATATTGGCTGTACTCGATACAAATGCACCTAAAGGCATACCGCCACCAAGTGCTTTGCCCAGCAACAAAATATCAGGTACAACCCCCAATTTTTCAAATGCAAACAAGGTACCTGTTCTTCCAAAACCAGTTTGAATTTCATCAAAAACAAGCATTGCACCTGTTGCCGTGCATTTATCACGCAAGCTCTTTAACCATTGAATATCTGCAGGATTTACCCCCATTTCAGCTTGTATGGGCTCAATGATAACACATGCAGTATGCTCATCAATTTGTTCAAAAGCTGCATAATCATTGTAATTAACATGCATTATCCCTGGTAGTAATGGTCGATATGCATTTCTCCAATACTCATCACCCATCACACTCAATGCTCCTTGGGTTGAACCATGATAAGAATTATTGAAACCTACGATATTTGTCCTACCCGTTATCCTTTTGGCCAGTTTCATTGCCCCTTCCGTAGCCTCTGCACCAGAATTGGTAAAATACACTGCATTTAATGTCTCTGGTAAATGAGTTGCCAGTTGTTGAGCATATTTCACTTGAGGTGATTCAATTAGTTCTCCATAAACCATGATGTGCATGTAAGCATCCAGTTGTTTATGAATTGCAGAAATTACATCAGGATTACGATGTCCTACATTACAAACACTGATCCCACTAATGAGGTCTGTATAGACTTTACCATCATTATCCCACATCTTCACCCCTTCTGCTTTGATAATCTCTAAAGCAAGTGGTGCTGTTGAAGTTTGGGCTACATGTCTTAGAAATAATTCACGTTGGTTCATTGCGACAAAGTTCCTGATTATACAATAACTTTAATAAAAAAAATGTCAGTCATACTTCCTGTAAGGGGATTTACACCCAGCTTTGGTCAAAATACTTTTATTGCTCCTAACGCGACAATCGTTGGAGAAGTAACTATGGGAGACGATTGCAGTATCTGGTTCAATGCGGTTATTAGGGGGGATGTTAACTTCATAAAAATTGGGAATAAGGTCAACATTCAGGATAATGCTGTAATTCATGGTACTTTTGAAAAAAATGGAACCACTATAGGCAATAATGTAAGCATAGGTCATACTGCTATAGTTCATGGCTGTACCATTGAGGATAATGTTTTAATCGGCATGGGTGCTATTGTAATGGACAGAGCTGTCATAGGATCCAATTCAATAATTGCTGCAGGCGCTGTTGTCCTTGAAGGCACAATTGTTCCACCAGGATCTATTTTTGCGGGGGTACCTGCAAAAAAAGTCAAAGACATTTCAGAAGAAAAAATCAAGGGAGAAATCAATCGAATTGCAGAAAACTATATTACCTATAGCAGTTGGTTCAAATAACATTCACCATTGTTTATCTGCAATTGAATCCAAAATAGTACAATAACTGATATATCGGTCTTCATGTATCTCACCATCAACAACAGCCTGTTTAATGGCACAGCCTGGCTCGTTGAGGTGCATGCAATTATTGAACTGGCAGTCGTTTAACCTTTTTCTCATCTCAGGGAAATATTGAGACAGTTCATCTTTGGTTATATCAGCGATTGCAAATTCCCTCATTCCAGGTGTGTCAATTATCCTGCCTCCTGAAGGCAAATCATACATTTCTGCAAACGTAGTTGTATGCATACCTTTCCCACTCCATTCACTGACTTCAGTGGTTCGTATATTAGCTCCTTCTAATATCGCATTAATTAAACTCGACTTTCCAACACCAGAATGACCACTAATCAAAGTGGTTTTATGATGCAGCACTTCTTTTAATGCTTCAAGTCCTATTTTCTCTTCCACTGATGTTAATAATACCTTATATCCTGCATTCTGATACATCAATCTGCGTTCCTCATAAACCAGTTGCTCTTCTTCTCCATGCAAATCTGCTTTATTAAAAACAATGATTGCAGGTATATGGAAAGCTTCGCAGGTTACTAAAAATCTATCTATAAAACCTAAAGAGGTTCGAGGATCTTTGATTGTTGCAATTAAAAGCGACTGATCAAGATTGCAGGCTATGATATGGTGCTGCCTTTTATTGGCCGGTGAAATACGGTTGACGTAGTTTTTTCTGGGTAATAACTCTGTAATGATGGTCCGGTTTTCAACATCATCTTCCATTTCAAATACTACTTCATCACCAACTGCTATTGGATTAGTGGATGTAATATCTTTTATCTTGAACTTCCCTTTTAGTCGCGCTTGATAATTATTCCCTACTTCATCTTTTACTATGTACCAACTGCCGGTCGATTTATATACTATCCCTTTCATACTCTACAGTTGAATTATAGATTTAGCTTAGGTACTTTGCAACAATAGGTAATCTTCTACCCACACCAAATGCTTTGGTACTTACACGGACAATGGGACAAAATTGATTACGCTTGTATTCATTGAGGTTGACCATGCGTAATGTCTTTCTCACTAATGTTTCATCAAATCCCATTTCAATAATTTCAGCAGGGCCTTTTCTTCTCTCTATATAGAAATACAAAATCTTGTCGAGCACATCATATTCCGGCAAACTGTCGCTGTCTTTTTGATTTGGCCGGAGTTCAGCAGAAGGCGCTTTAATAAGAATATGATTTGGAATAATTTCCCTGTCAGCATTTATCAAACGCGCAAGTGCATACACTTGGGTCTTATACAAATCCCCAATTACACTCAAACCTCCAGCCATATCTCCATACAAAGTACCATAACCTGTTGCCAATTCACTTTTGTTGGATGTATTCAATAAAACATAACCAAACTTATTGGCAATAGCCATCAACAAGTTGCCCCTACTTCTACTTTGTATATTTTCCTCTGCCACACCAAATGCCGTTCCTTCAAACAAAGGTTTCAACGTATTTAGAAAACCTTCATATACATCACCAATACCAATTACATAATAGGGATTTCCTAAGTTTTTACTGAGTAGCACAGCATCGTCAACAGAATGTTCACTTGAAAACGCAGAAGGCATTAAAACAGCGGTGACATTTTCAGCGCCTAGTGCTTCAACTGCAAGAGCCAAGACAACGGCTGAGTCTATTCCACCACTACTTCCGAGAATCGCCTTTTTAAATCCAAGCTTCTGAAAATAATCTTGAATACCCAATACAAGTGCGGACTTGATTTGGGCTATATTATTGTTGTTGGTTAGGTAATCAATAATTTGCAAGGGATCTGTGGTTTTTGCAACACGCATGTCGACTGCTATCTTTGGTTGAACCGGCATAATATCCTGACTCATTTCCAATAATTCATCAGTTTCCACCAATATACTGTCCTCCTTAAAGTAAGCCAATTCATGCTGCAATTTACCACCAGCAGTATACACCAAACTTCCTCCATCAAAAACAATTTCAGTCTGTGCACCCACTGCATTACAGTAAATCATGGGAAGTTTATACTTCAGTACATTCAATCGTATTACCTCTTTTCGATCTTCATCATGATCATAATCAAAAGGAGAAGCAGAAATATTGATCATGAGATCTGGTGACTGCTTCATCAATTCATCCATTGGACAAATTCGATACAAAGGATTATCCCCTAAATTCCAAATATCTTCACAAATGGTGATGGCCAGTTTCTTACCCTTAAAAGGAATTACCTGCCAGTTGTATGCAGGTTCAAAATACCTGTATTCATCAAATACATCATAATTGGGAAGAAGTGTTTTATTAGCAACACCATGAACCTTTCCATCATAAACTAAAATGGCAGAATTGAAAAGATCTTTCCCTTCTAATTGAGGATTACGGGTAGGTGCCCCAATGATAATACCAATACCATGACTATGATTTGCCAAATCAGCAACTGCAGATTCAGCCTGAGACAAAAAATCTTCAAATTCCAAAAAATCTCTTGGAGGATACCCACAAACAGAAAGTTCAGAAAATACCACCAACTCAGCACCCATTTGTCTGGCTGCCTCTACCTCACGAATCATTTTCGCTTTGTTCACTTCAAAATTGCCAATATGATAATTCTGTTGGGCGACGTACACCTTCATGGTGCAAAATTGCAGAAATATGCTGAATTATGGTTAAAATAAAGGGGGTATAGATAAGCAGACCATGCATTGTTTTATTTTTGAATTCAAAATTATACAAATTGAAAGCCAATCATAGTTCATTCCTGGTTTTAATATTCTCAACGATAGTAATTCTTTCTTGCAACAACAACCAACAGCCTGATACCAGTCAGATTGATGTGCAACTTGAAGTGGTTCGATTTGAGAAGGATTTTTTTGCCATGGATACAAGCGACATCAATACATCAATGCAGCGTTTGAATGAAAAACACCATGACTTTAGCAATGATTTTCTATTGCGAATACTAGGATTGGATGGAGTAGACACCGCTTTATGGAGTGGTGCAATCAAACAATTCCATCGTGATTATTTGCCCATTTTTTCAGCAACAGAAAAACTCAACCCAGACATAGAAGCATCCATTAGCAAGACAAAGGATGCACTTAAATTGGTTAAATACTATTTTCCAAACTACAAGCTACCAGAACAGTTTGTCACATTTATTGGACCTATAGATGCGTTTGCTACAAATCAGACTGGAGGATCTGGAGATATTATCACTACCCATGCACTTGGAGCGGGACTTCAATTGCATTTGGGAGAAAATGCCAGTATTTACCAAACCGAACAAGGGATGCAACTCTACCCGAGTTATATTTCAAGAAAATTCACACCAGCGTATATTCCTGTCAATGCAATGAAAAATATAATTGACGATATCCTACCCCCAATAAAACAGGGAGGTACATTACTAGACATATTTATTGATCACGGAAAAAGAATGCACCTACTTGACTTATTTTTACCAGAGATGGATGACACCTTGAAACTAGGCTATACAGTCACACAACTAAAAGGAGCTGATGAAAATGAAGGATTGATATGGAACTATTTTTTAGAGAACAACTTACTCTACGAAACCGATCCATTTAGGATAAGATCATTTATTAGTGATGGTCCTTCAACAGTTGAATTTGGACAAGGATCACCCGGATTTATTTCATTATTTGTAGGTCGACAAATTATCAGAAAATATATAGATGAATTTCCTGATACATCAATCGATACCATATTAAAACTAGACAGTAAAAAGATATTATCAGGAGCTGGCTATAAGCCCAGATAAAGATTTATTCAGCTTCTCTACCCATGGTGTGCATAAAGCGTACATGTGAAGCAATTGCTGCTCTGGTAGTGGGGAAATAAATATAATTCAGGTCAAATTTTTCACAAGTTTCCTTTACAATCTTACTGATTTCAGGATAATGTATGTGGCTTATTCTTGGAAACAAGTGGTGCTCTATTTGATAATTCAATCCACCTACAAACCAAGTAACAAATTTATTAGAGAATGCAAAGTTGGCAGTCGTTTTTACCTGATGTATAGCCCACTCATTTTCAATTTTCACGGGATCAACACCTGCAGCATCAAACTCTGCATGCTCCACAACATGTGCTAATTGAAACACAATAGCAAGGGTTAAGCCTAAAGTAAACTGACTGATTATGAAACCAATCAACCACCATTTCCAGCCAATTAGAACAATTGGAACAATAATATAGAAAACAATAAAGAAAATCTTACCTACCCAAAACATCAAATGCTCTTTAAAATCCATAGGCTTCAATGGTGTAGTATATACTTTCTTTGAAAAATACTTGATGTAATCCATGAAAAACATGAACAAAGAGGTAAACCCATATAATACAAACATATATGCACTTTGAAACTTATGCATGGGTTTCAATGGCTGGGTAGAACACTGGCGTAAAAAAGGCATGTTATTGATATCATCATCAACACCATCAATATTGGTATAGGTATGGTGAATGATATTGTGTTTTAACTTCCACAGGAATGCATTTCCACCTAAGAAATTATTGGTAAGTCCAAATACCTCATTGACCCATCCTTTTGTAGAAAAACTACCATGACAAGCATCATGCATGATGTTGAACCCGATAGCGGCCATATTTAAACCAAACAAAAACCATAAAGCAACAGCGAGAAGAGCGGGCATTTCTACAAACATTAACAAGCTATAAATACCCAATGCACTTGGAATCAAAATCATTGTCTTTAGATACAACTTCCAGTTGCCCGTTTTTTTAATTCCATTGCGTTCAAAATAAGCATCGACTTCTGCCTTCAATGCATTAAAAAATACTTTGTTTTTGTTGTTGAATGTTACTTTATATCCCATTACCTTAACGAATTTATACTAAAGTAAAGTTAGGATAACGAATGTTAATAAAGATTAATTTCTTTTGAAAGGAGCTTCCATGAAAAACACAGGAATATTGACCTCAAACTTTTGTTTTGTTAAAACATTTTCCATTAAATAAGTACCATACATTTTACCCAATTCAGACCTTAGGTTACAACCAGAAATATACTGATACCTATCGTTTGGTGCGATGATGGGCTGTACACCTATAACCCCTTCTCCTTCTACTTCTTTTCTTTCTGCGCTGCTGTCGTTTATGTACCAATGTCTTCTTAGTAGCTGAACAGGAAAGGGATTGTGATTTTCAATAGTAATACGATAAGCAAACATAAACTCCATCTGTACTGGATTAGAATAATCCGGCTGATAGAATTGCTCAACACTGATTCTGATTCCATCTGTAACTTTCGACACCATGCTGCTTTTTTTCGAATTTAAAAATAATTGACTTACCGAAGTAGTGACAATTTTTTTTGTAAATTGAAACTCATATAAACACAACCACAATTATAATAACAAAAAGCATATGAAAAAGTTTTACATGATTGCTGCATTGGGATTGATTTCAACAGCCGCCACTGCACAGGAAAGGAAAGGAGATCCTACACTAACAGAAATCTGGAGTCCAGTACCCAAAATTGTCACGCCTGGTAAAACCAGTCAGGATGCTCCTTCAGATGCAATTGTTCTTTTCAATGGTAAAGATTTTTCTGCATGGAATGGAAAGGGAGGAAAGCCTGTTGAATGGACCATTGCTGATAATGCAATGACTGTAAAAGGTGGGTCAGGGGAAATTATTTCAAAACAAGGTTTTGGTGACTGCCAACTTCATATTGAATGGAGAACACCTTCAGTTGTCAAAGGAGAAGGTCAAGGCAGGGGGAACAGCGGTATTTTTTTAATGAGCAAATATGAATTGCAGGTACTAGACAGCTACAACAATAAGACGTATTCAAACGGACAAGCCGGAAGCATTTACAAGCAATTAGTTCCATTGGTAAATGCATCTAAAGCACCAGGAGAATGGCAGACCTACGATATCATTTTTACTGCTCCCAGATTTGCTACAGATGGCAGATTACAATCCCAAGCAAGAATAACAGTCATTCACAATGGTGTACTCATACAAAATAACCAAGCTATTTGGGGAGGAACAGAGTACATTGGAATTGCTGAATACAAACCACATAGTATGAAAGAATCACTAGTACTACAAGACCATGGTGATGCGGTAAGTTTCAGAAATATATGGATTAGAGAGTTGTAGTACTGTTCTGCTCTTGCACTTCTAAGATTGTTTGATTCAACGATTGTAGGAATTCAAAAACCTGTTCCATATTACTTACAGGATCTGTGATGAGCATAAAGTTTTTACCCACTTGCTTAAGATGACTTTTATTGGTCTTCGTTTGCAAATGCAATAATATAGCATTGAAAGTAAGCGAATGGAAATAAGGAGAGTCTGGGTTGTTTACAAAATAACATCGAAGCATCCCTTGCTTAAGCGTCATTCGTTCAAATCCAATACCGACTGCTAATTTTCTGCATCGAACAGTAGTAAATAACCCTTCTACCGGATAAGGCATTGGCCCAAAACGATCGACCATTTCATCATGAAAACGATTGAGTTCATCTTCATCCCTGCAATTATCCAAACGTGTATATAAGGTCAATCTTTCTGCAATCTGATCAACATAGTCATCTGGAATTAATATCTCAAGATCAGTATCAATAGTACAATCACTTACAAAATCATCCTGCTTGCTAATTTCCTCTTTGAATACGTCTTTAAATGCAGTCCTTTTTAATTCACGAATTGCTTCATCAAGAATTTTCTGATACATCTCGAATCCAATCTCAATCATGAAACCACTTTGCTCACCACCAAGCATATTCCCTGCACCCCTAATATCCAGGTCCCGCATAGCAATCTGAAATCCGCTACCAAGTTCTGCATGTTGTTCAAGTGTTTGCAAACGCTTTCTTGAATCAGGTGGCAACACACTAATGGGTGGCGCCATTAAATAACAAAAAGCTTTGCGATTACTTCTTCCTACCCTACCACGAAGCTGATGCAAGTCACTCAATCCAAACTGATGAGCATTATTTATAATGATGGTATTGACATTGGGAATATCAACACCACTTTCCACAATATTGGTACACACCAATACATCATATTTTTTGTGAATGAAGTCGAATATTCTCTCTTCTAGTTCATGCCCCTCCAATTGTCCGTGTGCAAAACCAATACTCAAATCTGGACATAAGCTTTTAATCAGTGTAGCCATTTCCGATAAACCATTCACCCTGTTGTGTATAAAGAATACCTGTCCTCCTCTTTCTATTTCGAAATAGATGGCATCTCGAATTTGATCTTCATTAAAAACGACAACTTCAGTCTGAATGGGCTGTCGGTTAGGAGGAGGTGTATTGATTATACTTAAATCTCTCGCCCCCATCAAACTGAATTGTAGCGTTCTTGGTATCGGTGTGGCAGTAAGCGTTAGACAATCAACATTTGTCTTGAGTGTCTTTATCTTTTCTTTGTGTGCCACACCAAATTTTTGTTCTTCATCGATGACTAATAGTCCGAGATTTTTGAACTTGATATCTTTTGAGAGCAGAGCATGTGTTCCAACAATGATATCAATCTTTCCCTCTTCCAGTTTCTTGAATGTTTCTTTTTTCTCTTTGGCCGACTTAAACCGGTTGATAAAATCGACAGTAACAGGCAGGTCTTTTAACCTTTCACTGAACGTTTTATAATGCTGATAGGCCAATATGGTTGTTGGAACCAACACCGCAGCTTGTCTGCCATCAATGCAGGTTTTAAATGAGGCGCGTACGGCAACCTCAGTTTTACCAAATCCTACATCACCACAAACCAGTCTATCCATAGGCGATGAGCTCTCCATATCTTTCTTCACATCAGCAACAGCACGACTTTGATCTGGGGTATCTTCGTACATGAAAGATGCTTCCAGCTCTGTTTGCAAGTAATTATCCGGACTATGCGAAAACCCTTCTTGGGCTTTTCGTTCAGCATACAACTTTATAAGGTCAAATGCAATTTCCTTAACCCTACCCTTTGTCTTTTCTTTTAACTTAACCCAAACATCACTACCCAATTTATTGACCTTAGGCACATGACCTTCTTTACCCGTATATTTTGAAATCTTGTGTAAAGAGTTAATGTTCACATAAAGAATATCATTGTCCCGATATATAATTCTTACAGCCTCCTGAGTATGGCCGCCATTTTGAACTTTCTGCAACCCACTAAAAACGCCGACTCCATGATCTATGTGCACTACAAAATCACCGGGTTGTAGTTCTTTCAACGCCCTCAGCGTTATGGCTTTGCTTTTATTATAGGCTTGTTTTATTTTGTATTTATGGTATCGCTGAAAAATTTGATGATCCGTGTAGGCTACAATTCCATGCTCTTTATCAATAAACCCCTGGTGAATAGCTGCGGGTATAGGAACAAACTGAATCTCGGATTTTAAATCAGTGAAAATGGAATACAACCTTTCCAGCTGCTTCGGATTTTCAGAAAATATATACAATTGTCGTTGTTCCTGCTCATGTGTTTTCAAATCTTTGATCAAAAGCTCGAACTGTCTGTTGAAAGCCGGCTGTGGAGTTGACTGAAAGCTAATGGCAAGAGCAGGATTAGTGATTGTACTTGATGAGGCAATTTCTATGACAGTCCTTTGCTCTAGAGACCGTTCAAAAACATCAGCTGAAGTAAAATCTTCTTTTTGAACTTCAACCGGCCGGTCATCTTGCCCTCCAACCTCTCTTTGGTTTTCTTGTTGTGAAAAGAAAAGGGCCAGGTTATCTTCATAATCTTTAAATCGATCAATAACCAGCTGCCAATTAGAAGTATATACAATTGTATTAGAAGGAAGCAGATCAAGGAAGTCGATTTTTTCAGCAGAGCTATAATTTGCATCAGCATTTGGAATAATATTTACTTGAAGCAGTTTCCTTTCACTCAATTGCGATTCAGGATCAAAAATTCTAATTGAATCTACTTCATGTCCGAATAATTCTACCCGGTATGGCTTTTCATTTCCAAATGAATAGATATCAAAAATACCACCACGCATAGCGAACTGTCCAGGTTCAAAAACAAAATCTGTTCGCTCAAACCCATATCCAACAAGCTGTTCCATCAACTCATCCGGGTCCATTCTATCGTTTACTTTAATGGAAATGATATTGGCAGATAAAGAACCGGCATCAGCCACTTTTTCCATCAATGCTTCAGGATAGGTGACAATTATTTTTTTATTTCCTCCGGTCGCCAATCTGGTCAATGCCTCTGTTCTAAGCATTACGTGGCTACTGCTCTGAAGTTTAAAGTTCTTATTTGTTTTGAAAGAGGAGGGAAAATAAAAAAGATCAATAGGCGCAACAAGTTGCTCAATATCATTATGCAGATAGGCCGCTTCTTCTGCATCTTCCATAATGAAGAGATGATTGAATTTGCTGGTATTTTCCAGGTTATAAAGAGCTCCAAATATCAATGACCTAAGAGAACCTGAAACGCCATTTACAGCTATTTTTAATGAAGAGGGCATGAGCATCCCATCCGCTATTTGAGCAATACGGGGGGATACAGCATATTTTTCCAAAAGATACTTCAGGTTCATGACTTCACTACCATGGCAAAGATAAGCTTAATGCAAATGAGTGCTATCGTCATTTAAATGTGACAGAAAAAAGAAATGCATAGCCTAAAAATTGGTTAATTTGCCCCAGAGAACACATACCCATGAAGAAATATAGCCTCTTTTTGTTTTCAGCTGGAACTATGATTATTGTGGCTTCGCTTTTTTACAGCCAATTACAAAATACAGCCCCCAAAAAAAAGAAAGACCTCACCATTTTAAATAAAGAAGAGGGAGAAGAGGATAGAGAATTGGAACTTGAAAATTCGAGAAAAAGAGCTGAATTTGAGTGGACTTTGCAGAGGGATCCAAAAACGGGTAAAATTCCAGAAGGGATAAGAGAAAAGGAAATAGAATTACTCAAAATATTGCCAGTTAGAGCAGATGGTGTTTTCAGAGAAGCCCTGACTTCACTTTCCACTGATGTACAACAAACTGGAGGAGCGCAAAACAGTTATGGCGCAGTTGGCCCTACACAAAATGGAGGGAGAACCAGAGCTGTCGCTTATGATAAACGATTTGGATCAACTATTAATGGGTCTGTAAATCGTGTAATTTTAGCCGGAGGTGTGAATGGTGGTATATTCAGGACAACAGACGGGGGGCAAAACTGGAGATTTGTACACCCCGATGCTGAAGCAAGAAATATTTCCTGTTTAGCACAAGATCCAAGACCCGGTCAAGAAAATACCTGGTATGCAGGAACCGGTGAGCCTATAGGTGCTTCAGCAGGCTATCCTACTGGATTTATTTTTGGAAATGGAATATTAAAATCGACTGATAATGGAGTTACTTGGTCTAAGCTATCATTAACAACTGTTGATGATCCAACACAATTTATTTCAGAATGGAATTTCATTCATAAGATTGTTGTTCATCCTATAACTGGTGATGTATATGCTGCAATTCACAGAAGAATTGTTAGATCAAGAGATGGTGGTCAAACATGGCAAGCAGTTTTTGTTTCATTTAACAATATACCCACACTAGCTGTAGGAGGAATAGCAGATCTACTAATAACAAGTAATGGGAGTAAAATTATTGTAGGGATGTCTGGAAGAAACGCTGATGCAGGTTTGGCAGGAGTTTTTGTTTCAACAACTGGCGACCTTGGAAGCTACTCAAGGATTGCTGGTGGAGAATTAGGTAACCCAGATTATGTTTCAGGATGGAGGTCATATAACAATACACAAAATCAATCTGATGAATTTATTTCTGGTTGGGGGAAAATAGTTTTAGCTCTCGCCCCATCTAATGAGAACATACTTTATGTGATGGTAGATAACACTGACCTTGCATCAGATAATAAACCAGAAGCGGATTTGTTTAAATGTGATATGTCAACAGCTACCCCCACATGGACAAACCTCACATCCAATTTAGTTGCACAAAGAAACTCAACTAGAGTTGGTGTTTCTACAAAGTATTTGGAAACACAGGGCGCCTACAACATGCTTCTTGCCGTCCACCCAACCAATCCAAATATTGTTTTAGCTGGAGGTGTAAATTTATTTAGATCAACTGACGGATTTAGCACGAGAACAAATGTTAGATTTATTGGAGGTCTGGAATCAGGTAATACATATACAGATAATTTAGGCACGAGCCATGTAGATTTTCATAGTTTTTCATTTGAGCCTGGTAACCCAAATAGGGTATTAATTGGTACTGATGGCGGACTTGGGCAAATTGAAAACATTACTTCAACTACAGTGGTTTGGAATTTCTTTAATGCACAAACCAATTTAACTTACAACTCGCAATACCAAACGCTTCAATACTATCACGTTGGTATTGACCCTACACCGGGTTCCAGAAATTTCTTTGGTGGCGCGCAAGACAATTCAACAACATTTAGAGATAGATCTGGAATTTTTGGAGACCCTTTAGTTGATACCAGTGATCATTATATTATACTAGGCGGAGATGGTTGTCAGGTTGGTATGACGAAAAAGAACGGTGCTGGAAAACAAGTCTTGTTTTGTGCTGCTCAAAATGGACAGTTTTACAGATCAAATCTACCGCCATTCTCAGCAACAGATTACACACTTATTAAACCTGAAAACACAGGCGAAGGATTATTTATAACCTATTTTCATTTAGATAATGATAACACTGATTTACTGTACTATGCTTCTGAGGACACATTATTTAGAACAAACAGTTCAACATCTGTAACTCCTGAAACATGGACATTAATGGATAGTGTTCACCCTAAGGTTTTTGGTGATATTTATGCTTTGGAAACTACAAAAGGTCCATATTCAACCTTAAATCACTTGTTCATTGGTACTGGAGCAGGACGTGTTTATAAAATAAGAGACCCACAATCTGCTAATAGTCAGGTCGTAGAAATAACGCCACCCGGTATGGCAG
>VFQT010003684.1_pt1 | contig 13692 bp, 12 predicted proteins | sample 3512381 | NCBI WGS metagenome assembly VFQT01 (sample SAMN10412376, study PRJNA504923) | tailings metagenome | isolation source: Relicate 2 Philex TSF3 active mining site | place: Philippines: Tuba, Benguet | collected 2017-08-29 | reverse complement strand
TTAATAATTAGATTAATTAAATTTTCATATTCTGCAAGTAATTCTGTTTCCAAATAATTAGTTTGATGAGGTACCATTTTATTAAATTCTTCTAGTTTAGATTTAATTATAACTTGATATAATATTTCAAATAATGGACTTTCTTTATAATGGGTAAGAAATATATCTGGACGTTCAATCAAAACAATTTCATTTGGTTCAATAAATTGGTTTGAAATAAATCCTCTGCCTTTATTTGAATTAAATTCTGAAATTTTTGGACTAATAAATACTAATACCATGTTAGTTTAAATTATAAATTATAAAATATAGATAAATCAATTTTATTTATAAATTAATTTTGTTTATAACACAACCAATATGCATTTGCTAATAACCTTTTAAGTTCTGTTTCACTACTTATTTCGCTAACTGATGAATCATTGAATAAATACCATTTGGAATCATGTTTTCCAACATAAACATAGTGTCCGCCATTTAAACCTCCATAATGAATAATAGCACTTTGTAAATAATTGTTATGTCTCCATATCAAAGGTATATCAAGTTCTTGATTATTTTTGGTAAATTTATTTTTATTTTGTATAAATCTTTTTAGCCAAATATTAAGATATTTAGGCCATGTTTCAATTGTATATCTTTTAGAGGCAATTCTTTTATCTTGACATTTTTCACAAAAATATTTATTATCAGAGTCTAATTTTTCACCAGATTTAAAGTTTCTATATGCATCTTCCAAATTAGTACAATTTGAATCAATATCCAAAAGTAGAAAATTATTATATTCTTCTCTATTATAAATTTGCAAACATTCTCTAAGTTTACACTTTATTCTAACATTAAATTTAATTCCAAAAATTGGTTGAATTCCTCCTGAATCCTTACTTGATTTTGCCTCTTGAATTTTCTTAATTTCTACATCAATTACATCTAATAGGTAAATAATAAATTCTGTTGAATCTTGTTGTTGAAAACCTTCAAATAAGTTTTTTTTGTCTTCTACAATCTTTTTTATTTCTATTGGTATAATAACATCAGATGAATCTTGTTCATAATATTTTTTAATAAATTCAGCAATTGTTTTTAATATTTCAGATTCCGAAGAATAGTTTATAATAAGTTGACAAAGTTCCTGGTTCTGTATTAACATTTGTAGTCCAGAGTTAAGGTAACAAGTATTTCCTATATTTTTGAATCCTTTCATTATAATAATATATATTAAATTAAGATAAGAAACTATCAATATTTTTATATTATAATCCCAATAAGTTTAATATATAAAAAAAATTGATATTTTGTTTATTTTATATTTAATTCTATATATATTAATGCCTTTAGTACTTAAACTAGTCGGAGACTTTCCACATGATAAAAAAAAATACGAACTAAGAGACTCATTTGAAGGATATATAAATCTTCAATTACTAATTAATCTATTTACTACATTTGGAGTAACATCTGATGAAATTAATGAGATAAAATTTATTACTAATTCTGAAAGAATGAATCATCCTGAAAAAAGTTATCTAGTTACACCTAATGAAGATAGAGATATTTTTATTTTTACAGCTAATATTAATTTGAAACAGAAATTATTGGATATTTTTATAAAACAAGGTGCTGTTATTCAACAAAATAGTCAAAGTTATCAATCGAGTGATCAAAACACAGAACAACCATCTGTATCAAAATCCTATCAATATAATCAACCAGTTTATCCAGATCCAGAAATATGCAAACCTATTACTATGAAAGAATCAGAACCAATTCCCAAACTTACTAATGAACTAATTGATACGATGAATGTAAAATCTGTATCACTTTTTGCAGATCAAGATTTTAAATCTTTGATTAGTGTTTATCTCAGACGTCCTGAGTTATTTGGTATAATGGCTCAATATGTTCAACATGGTAATGTTGTTGAAGAATCTCTAAGTCATCTTAAAAATATCGATGATTTAACTGATGAAGAATTAGCACATTATCAAAGTTTAGCAGATAAAATTAATCATTTGGAAATCGGTGTTACTAATGATGTAATTATCAATAAACTTATCAAATTTTCAGGTCATCTAAATTTGACACTTAGGTCTATTTTATGTGATATGGCAAAGAATCCACAAGACAATATTATAGGCAATAATGTCGAATAAAAAAAATTGAAAATTTTATTTATATATAAATTAGATTCTATCCTTAATGTCATACTCTATCAGTATTCCATCTAACGATATACAGCATGCTTCTTTTTATGAGAAGCGCCGAAAAGAAAAAGAAGAAAAACAAAAAGCATACAATGAAAAGAAAGGTCATTGGCTTTTTAGTTTTTTTCAGAAATTTCACAATCCTGATGTTGAAGCAAATATTAAGATTTCGATGCGTCCTGAAAATGGATTTAATCCTAAAAATGTCCATTATTATATTAATCCAGAACCTTCACGTGAAGAACAACTTGTTGCAAAAAAGGAACGAGGTGAACCTTTAAAATCTTCAGAACAACTAGTTGTTGAAAACTATTTGAAGAAAAAAGCTGATGCAATCAAAAATGATTTTAAAGCTATTGAAACACAAAAGTTCAATGCATCGCCACAAACTAGAGAAGGACGACTTAAGTTACTTCTTAATACACTTGTTCTCAAGATTCAAAAGAATGAGACATTGTATGTTGCAAATATTTACTTGAGACTTCAAGAAGAAGATTTTAAACTTACGCCAGAACTTGCAACAGAATATGACAAGTATTTAAAGCAAATGGAAGAAATTGTTAGTAAACTTGATATGGTTGCTCTACAATTTACCAAATTTTATTCTCAAATGCCACCATTAAATCAAAATGGATTTAAAAAATTTGATGATTGGCAAGTTCAAGTAATTAATTATATTGATAAAGGAACTAGTATTGTTGTTAATGCACCAACATCTGCTGGTAAATCAGTTCTTTCTGCATATACAACAACTAAAGGTCGTGTTATGTTTGTTGTTCCAACAGATGCTCTTGCCTGGCAAATGTCGGCATATATTGGTAATGTTATTGGTTCTTCAGTTCCAATTCTTACAGCTACTTATCAATCTAATCCAAATCGTGATGAAATGATTGAATTACTCAATCGATCTGAAGCAATTGTTGGTACAGCTGAATCACTTGTTGATTTTCTACCATTTATTCATAATACTTTTAATTGGATTGTTTTTGATGAAATTCACATGATTGGTAAACCTGAGGGTAGTGCAATGGAACATATTGCCAAAATTTTTTCTCACGTTCCCATACTTGCTCTAAGTGCAACTATTGGAAATACAGATGAATTAGTTGATTGGTTCAATCAACTATATCCTCAAAAGGCAATTACAAAAGTTATATGTGATAAGAGATTTTTCAATCTTCAACGATTTTATTATAACGGCGAAACAAATTGTCTTGAGAGTCTTAATCCACTTGCCCTAGTTAATGAATCTCAAATAGCAGATGGATCTATTTTAAATAAGTCGCTTCAACCAACACCTCCTAACACATGGGATCTTGTAATGAAAATGACTAATACAATTGACCTTGGAGAACTCGAACCTCATAAATACTTTGAAGGTATCAAACGTATTGAACTTGATCAAGCAAATAACTATTTTTATAAACTAGTTAATCTACTAGTTAAACACTATCAAATAGATAGATCAACAGTTATGGATATTATAAATAGTTATAAACACGAGTCTTTATCTTCAAGTTCAGTTGATCTAATTAAGTTGGCTTTTACATTAAAGAAAGAACAAAAGACACCTGCTATTATTTTTCAGAAGAATACTTTAGCTTGTTTAAGAATGGCTCGAGAATTTGCTAAGAATCTTGAAGAACTAGAAACTGTTACCTATCCTAAACTCTATTTAGAACGCCAAAAAATCGCCAAGGCTGCAAAACGTCTTGAAAAGAAGATTAAAGTTGAAAAAGATAATGAAAATAAAAAAATTAATGGTAAGAATAGTAAGAAAGAATTAAAAGAAATGATCGGACTTAAAACAGGTAAAAAGAAGCGTGATGGAGAATCTTATCAAAATCAGTATATTGCGCCTCAAGATAAAAAAGTAATTAATGTAATATCTGAACAAGAACCACATCCAGATTTTATCCTTAATAAGGATCAGTACTTTTCTGAGGGTATGATTGAAGATTGGGTTTTAGATTTGAAAAAGTACTTTCCTAACACAGGTGATACTTATCATTATATGATTAAACTACTATGGAGAGGTGTTGGCGTGTATGCTAAAGGTCTTCCAGATCCTTATCTTCGACTTGTTCAATCACTTTCATGTCAAAAACAATTAGCAATTGTATTCTCTGATCAATCTCTCGTATTTGGAGTTAGTATGCCTTTTCGAACAGTTATAATTATTCGTGATGAAAAATTAGAAGATGATCTTGAATCAATGTTATTCCATCAAATGTGTGGTCGTGCAGGTCGTCGTGGTTTAGATAAAGAAGGTAATGTTGTATTTGCAGGTTATTCATGGGAACGAATTAAGGAATTATCAATTAGTGAACCTCCAATTGTTACTGGTTCTTCCAAAACCATCTATACTATTCCTCATGCAAATCAAATTTCTAAATTATATGATACAAAACAAGACTGGACTAATACTTGTCGAAATTTTCTTGATAAATCTATTAGTGAACAAGATTGTGAAGAATTTCTTCAAGGTGTAACTTCTAATTATTCAGGTGGATGGAATTTTGCTTTTATACCTAATAATATAAATCATCTTCATATGAATTGGAAACTTAGATATACAGATGAAAGTCTTCTTGCATCTCTACTTATTCCTTATCTTAGAAGAGCATTTGAAGGTAAAGACCATACACAGGAAAATAATCAGCTTGCATTGGCTCATTTTTTATGCAGATTTATTTCTACAAGTGCAACTAAGAATAATGATCATGTTCTTGAAAATCCAAGTATTTTGTCTGAAAATCCGTATAGCCAAATTCTTGAACAACTTGATGATCTTCAAATTGAGCTTCCAAAGATGATTGATAATCGTATCTTTTTATCAATTCAACAAAATTCTATTGTCAAATCTCAGTCTGAAGATGCAACTGATGAACTTAGACATAAACTTTTGGATTTTGGTGAAAAGATTAAAAATATTCAACACTTTTGTTTCTATTCTAATATTCTTGGACTTAGTCGTATTATGGGTAAACTTTTAACTCGTATTTGGTGGATTTATCATACTAGTTCACCAATTATGAAATCAATTCATCAATATGAAACTGAAGAATTTAAAAATATTGATGAAATCGAAGATTCAGAACAAAGTACTGATGAAGAAACAGAAATAGATGATTCTGAATATGAATCCAGTTCAGAAAATGAAAATTCTGATGAAGATTAACAATATTCATCAGAAATACTAAGTATAATTGGTAAGTCTGTAAAGACAGGCTAATAAGAGGGATTTAATATACTTTCTAACTAGATCATACATTATAATAACAATGTTCTTTATATAATGTAAATCGTCTTTTGCCTTCATTAATTTCATTAATAGATAGATTAGGAGCAGAAGATATTAATTTAGTATAGTTAGCATTATTTAATTTAAAAAATTTATCTGCATTCATTCTATAAACAGGAGAATTTAATACTTGAGCTGATAATCCTCCAATAAATATATCAACTTCTTCAATATAAGCTCTAATTGTTTCATTACGTTTATCATCAATATATCTTTTAGATGTAGCTGTTATTAATGCAACTAAAAAATTAAATAACATTAATAATATATTTGATACTGTTTGAAAAACAATATCATCATCTATCCATAATTTGAAACCTGTGAAAATACCAAGTAATGTTGATGAAATGATTGAAATAATAGCCAATCTATCTGACATTTTTTTATTTTTATCTAAGACAAATTGATAAATAAAACTTTGTTGTTTAAATGTTTTATACCAGTTAGTAATTGTAATATTTGCATCAGTATCCCAACCATTAATATTTTTATCATCTTGATTTAACATACTTTCTACAATACCACTAATACCTTCTCTTTTTTGTTTTATATTTTTTGGTCCTGATGGTGAATTAGGAGGTTGCATGCTTGAAACTATAGAAGATTCTTGATCTTCTGATATTGATTCGATATTTTTATATTGATCATCATCAATAAATTCAGGTACATCATTATCAAAAACATCCATACCTGTTGTTGCATCAAGTATAGTTTCATTTATTTGTCGAGAACTTGATGGAATTTTAGATTTATTAGATGATGTATTAACGCTAACATGTTTTAGTTTAATTGTTTGATTTTTATTAGTTAATTCGGTAGATTCAGATGATGTAAATAAATGATTCAGGTCTCCTTGTTCTGTATTATCATCTGAATCTTCCACAAATAAATTATTATATTTATTATTAGGATCTTCTTTATTTATATTATTTTCAATCATTTATTATAATTAATTAGAAAAAATTTTATTATTTTCTAGTCTTGTTATACGAGTTTAATATTAATTTCTAATATTATTAAATGAAAAATATTTATGGAACTATAGGATATACTGTATTAAAAAATCTTAATTCGAATAATAAAATTATTATATTAGCAGATATGCATGATACTTTACCTTCTTGTACTAACAAAACTTCTATTTCAGAATGGTTTAAAAGTAAAATGATATCAAGTAATATTTTACTAGAAGAAGTTCCAAGAGATGGTATTGAATTAGAAGAATTGTGGTCAAATGCCCCACATACACAAGAATTAAAAAATTTATTTATAGATAATTCACAATTAATTCAGGCAATTGATATAAGACCACAATTAATACCTTTTAGTTGGGAACTTATTGGTGAAATGAAAATTGATAAAGATATAGTATTAAAAAATTATATTAAAGATATAGACAATTTTTATTGTTTAAAATCATCATATTTTATTAATAAACTTTCTAATTATAATAAAGAAAAACTTCCTCATACTAAATTAGGAAAACATTTTATGATTATAAAAAAAAATTATGGAAAATTTTTACAAAATTATAAAAATTATAAAAACTTTACAATTAAAAAAATTTATTTGGAAAAACCAGAAATACTCTATCAAATTAATAAAATATTAGATGAAATTATGGAATGGTATATTTGTGCAAATGTTATTTTAAATGAAATAAAACCAATTATTCTTCATACTGGTCTTGCACATTCTGAAAAAGTCATTAATTGGCTATTAGTTCATTATGACTATTTAATTTTAAATAGATATGGTATTAATACATTAAATGAAACTACATATAATATGAGTGGTTGTGTTCAATTACCAACTAATATTGATAAACAATTTGGTGGATTTTTTAATTAAATTTAGGCTAACCATGGAATAATATTTTCATTAATAAATTGAGCAGCTAGTTCATTAGCATGATCAATATGTTCAAATTCAGTTTGATAAAAAACTATTTTATTATCTAAATATAATTTCTTAAGACCAAACAAGTCTTTTTGATATATTTCTGTTTCATTAAATTGTTGAATATTCATATTTTCATCATAAAATCCAAACCAACCTGAAATAGGTGGTTGAATAACTTTATCATTTGTTGAATAAACTAGTACTAAATTGTTTATTGAAACAAAGTTATCATAAAATGTTTGATTAAAATCTCTTTCATTATTAAGAATAGCCAAAAAGATTGATCTTGCCTGATATAATTTAATTAGTTTTGGATTTTTCCAATATTGACCTGGTGCTAACATCTCTTGAAATGGTGTGAAATAATCAATTTCTGTTAATAGACAATCTAATTCTGGAATGTTTAGATATGGTATACCATATTGACCTGCTTGAGGACCAGCTAATGAAATATAGTTTTTAACTGGAGGATTATTATATATCTCAATATATCCCCGTGTAATTAAAGTGCCTTGAGAAAAACCAATCAAGTGAAATCCATTAGCTAGTTCTGGTTTTGATTGAATTTGTTGGTTAAACATTTCAACTTGATTAAACATTGGAGAAAAAATAGAAGTTTCTCGACCATTACCAACTTCAACATTAAATACAAATCTGTCTGGTAAATTTTGTTGAATCAGATTTTTTAGATATTCCATTGAAGAAGCATCTGAATTAATACCATGCATTATAACTATTGGTGTATTAGATGATAATACACTAACAATTCTGGTAAACAAAATTATTGATAGTAAAATTATAATATATCGATTTTTGTTCATTATAATTTTAAACTATATCATACAAGTATTTTTTTAATCAATATTTTTTAAATTAATATATATAAAATTAACTGTAAAATCTGAACTAAAACTTGTTTAAATTTTTAATATGAATTGCAAATAAATTATCATACATATTGTTTCATAGTTAGATAATATTACTAAAGTTTATGTTTATTTAAAATATATAATATTATAGTTATTATAATCAAATAACTAAAAATAATCAGTTTAGTAATCAATTTAAAAATATCTTGCTAGTTCTAGAAAATTGGTTTAAGTTGATAAATCTCTTAATTGGGTCAAAATTTCTTGTAGTCCATCAATGATAGCATTTAATATGTTAATAAATTGTATCACAGCTTGATTATTCAAAGGGGGTGCGTTATCAATAAGCGCTTTCAAATAATCTTGTACACTCATCTTCAATATAACATTAGACGTTAAGTCATTTATTATGAGCGCCAAAACTCGAGGTAAAACAGTTAATCCTGTCGCCGCTGTTGGGGAATTGGCGTATCTAATAGCATTATATGCAAGTGTTTCTTTGTCTTCAAACTCATCTAGTATCTGATCTATGTTAGTATAATTATTAAGACCAAAAGTACTATTATTTGAATTAGTATCAAAATTATTAATAACTTTATTTGTTATTTCATCTTGAAATTCCAGTTCAGTGTATTGGGTTAATGCAGCGGCTTGTTGATTTGATGATAAACTATTTAAATATGTGCGAATTAGTGTTTCATAACTGTCGCTTGTTATTTCATTTAGTTGATTTGTAGTTAGCCCAAGATCTAATATATCATTTAGTTTAATCGCAATATTATTAACTAATATAGGTGAAAATATTTGAACAAATTGATCAATATTCCTACCAACATTTCTGTAAGTTATTAAAGCTTTAGAAATACCTGATTTATTATTTTCATTTTCACGATAAGCTATATCGATAAACTTAACAGATAATCTTGAAACATATTTTAAATTATAAAGGTTTGTAGATATTAACCACATTCTAAAATATATATATAATTTTTACTAAATATAAATTCTCTTTTAATGTAATGAGTAAAAAATATGTATTTAATGATTCAGATTATCATTCAGGAGATGGTATGATGACCTCAGTATGGGGACCTCCTATGTGGCATATTTTACACACAATAAGTTTTAATTATCCAGTTAATCCTACTGATGAACAAAAAAAACATTACTTTAATTTTTATAGTAATTTAAAAAATATATTACCTTGTAAATACTGTAGAGAAAACTTGGCAAAAAATTTAATAAAATTACCGTTAACATTAGATGTTTTTAAAAATAGAGATACTTTAAGTAAGTATATATACGATTTACACGAAATAGTTAATTTAATGTTGGGAAAAACTTCTGGACTTAGTTATGATGATGTTAGAGATAGATATGAACATTTTAGATCTAGATGTTTAGAAGATCCTAAAAAAATTAAAGAAATATCCAATTCTAAAACTGAACAATCAGAAAAAGGATGTACTGAACCTTTGTATGGAATTAAATCAAAATGTGTTCTTAATATTGTTCCTAGAGATGATCGTGTAACATCATTTAAAATGGATCCTAAATGTATATTAAAAAAAGGAGGAAAAAAGGGTTCTAAGAAATCTAAAAAGAATTCTAAGAAAGCATCTAAAAAAGGCTTAAAAGATTAAAAAATATTCTTTTGTATTAATTTCTTCTTTTGTGATATAATCTATGTCTTTTATATCTTGGATATCTTCTATAATTTCTATAATTTCTATAATATGGATAATTATAATAGTAATATAACTTGCGACCCCAAGGATATACTACATAGTAATTATCTAATCCATAATCAGTATAGATTAGATCCCAGTTAATCCTTGAGTTAGTATCAGTAGTAAATAATATTTGACCAGCTTTATTAACTACTAATATTTTATTATTTTCAGAATTTGATGTTATCGGTAAATTATGTAATATTTTGGCTTCAATTTCTTCAATTATTTCTTTATCATTATTTAATGTATTTTTTAGATCATAAACACCTTCTTGCAATTCAATAGTTCTTGAATAACCTCCATTTTTTAATTTATAAACTATATTAACTAAATGGTTTGATGGTATCCAAATTCTGATTACATTATCATTTTTGAACAAATTTTGAATATCTTTATTATAAATATTTATGTAAGAATTTATTTTAAATTTTTTTATTAAACTACCATTTAATCTTTTGAAAATTAACATACCTTCTTCAAATGTAAAGTGTTCAACTGACATATAAAAAACATAACCAACTATCAGTAAAACAATTAAATATAAAATAATTTTGGGATTCATTATAAAATAATTTAGATAAAAATTTTATAATTGATTTTATTTAATGAAATTTAAAAGTCACAAAGATTTAAATTATTGATATGTTATGGCAACAACTATAACTGATTAGTTTTTAATCCATTTATAATCTTCTCTAAATTACACCATATTTTTGAATTAATGTATTAACCCATAAAATATATTTAACTTCTGCATCAAATTGACTAAGTCCTTTACATGAATTCCAAGATTCCCATTTTTTAACTTCTCTAAAGTTTAAAAATCCTGGTTTTTCAATATTAATATCACCAATAGTAGATTGTTTATAAAATCCATATAATACTTGTAGTTCATCATTAGATGGAGATTTAGCTAGTTTTTTTACAGTATTAGCAGCTATCAAAAACTCGTTTGAATTTGGCATTAAAAATAAAGTTATTATTTCTTTAGAGCAGTGCGCATTTTAAATGCCAAGTTAAGATATAAAAAAATAACATTTGCTTGTTCATTTAAGAATTCTAAATTCTATCAGATGTTATTAAATAATAATTTCTTTTTCTTCTTGATACTGAATATTTATAAAATTTATTACTTTCATCAATTATAGAAATTGGACAAATTTTTTCCGGATCCAATAAAACTAGTTTATATTTATCAGTTAAATATTCATCACATTTTTCTTTTGTAATACTTTCAATTTTTAGTAATATATCACCATATTCTTTATTATTTAAGAATAAATAATAATGAATAACTAAAATCATTTGTTGACAATTGATTATAGAAAATATATTTATTATTAAAAATACTTTTCTTTTCTAGCTTTAATATCTTACTCCATATATGCTAATATTAAAGTATTTAATAAATATAGAAAACCTAAAATTTATAAAGATTAATATAAATCGGCATTTAAAATACGTACTGCTATAAATTAATTATTATTTCCAGAATTCATCATTTCAAGTTTATTAGTAATTTCAGCTAATTCAGAATGAGTTAAATTATGTTCAGCTATATTTTCATCTTCATTAGCTTTAATTCTAGCTAATTCAACATCAATATCATTATTAGAATCAGAATTTACAATTTCATCATTTTGTGGATGTTCTAATTTTATTTTAGGTTTAGTTTGTGCCTGTAATTGTTGTTCCATCATTTTCTTTTCCATCATTTGTTTCTGTAACATCATGATTTCTTGTTGAGAGGGTTGTTGGTTTAGTACAGGAAGTTGAGGTAATGAAGAATAATTTCCAGACACTTTAACTGGATTACCATTATTATCTATTATATAATATTCTTGACCATGAGGATTAAAAGTTCCAGATTCTTGTTGTTCATGAGTTTGGTTTTGATCTTGTTTTGGTAAAGCTAATTGTGGTTTCTCTATTTGATCCATAGTTTCTTTTTTATTTTTAATAAAAAAATAATATAATACTAAAACAAGAATAATAACTGCAATTACAATATAAATATACATTTTGTTATCACTAATTTTCTTTAAAAGTGATTGAACAAATCCTTCGGATTGATCTAGTGTTATATTATTTGAATCTGGAACAAGTGGTTCAGTTTGTAATTCAGGAATTTTGTCAGACATATACTAAAACCAAGATTTTAAAAATTTATTTCAAACTCACTTAAAAATAAATATTAACTTTTGTTGAAGTTAACTAATAAAATATTTATCATACAAAAGGTTATCAACATTCATAATATTTCTTGTATAAAACATTATATTTATCTTTATTTCTATTTATACGTTCTAAACCTACTGTTTGTATCATATCAATATCTGATTCACATATTTTTTGTAAATCATAAGTATCAAAATGGTAATCGTCATTTTTTAAATTTTCAATTATTTTTAAATATTCTATAGTAAATGCATCAAATATTTTTTTAATATTAAATATATCTTTGAAACCATATGCATTATAATCATATACTTTAATATTTTGAATAACATAAATTAGTCTATCAATTATTTTATTTGTAGTTTCTAATACTTTATCATTATAAATAATAGTATTACATTTATGAATTAAAGTTATAATTTTAATATAACGACTATATTCTTTTTGATGAAATGGTGGTAAGTTAAGATATTTATTAAATTCAACTAAAAGATTATCTATATAATGATTAATAATATCATCCTGATTTATTTTAAGAATTTCATCAATTGAATAATGATATACATCAAATTTTGAATATAATAATTGAACTAATTCATTATATTTATCTTCTAATAAATGTTTGTTTGTAGCATCAATTAATTTAAATATATTAAGAAATTGATAAACATATAATTTATCTGTTGTTTTTAATTCATTAATTTGATTAATGATATGTGAAATAATTTGTTCTTTTAAAGATTCATTCATTTCTCTTAAAGATTCGTTTTGTTTCTCAAATTTTTCTTTTATAAATGTTTTTATTTTATCATTAGATTTTTCAAAATAAAATTTTAATTCATCATCATTAGCATTTGTTTTTAAATATTCTATTAATTCATCTTCATTATAATATGTAGATTCATAAATTTTTTTTGTTTTATTATCACCCATATACCATGCATAAACACTAGAATTCAAAAAATCACTACAACTTGTTTCAGTATTTTCATTTGTATCTAAGTTATGATTTATTGTTATGTTACCATTCACAAAATCTACAAAAGAACTGTTTTCTTGTTGCATATATTGATACAAATTATTTAATTTTGTTTTATTATTTAATAATTCAACTAATTTATCAATTAAATTATCAGGACAAACTAAAATATCAGATGATAATGCATCAATACATTCCAAACTATTAAAATCATCTGTATTAGCACAACATGTAATTATAACAAAAAGTTTGTCTGTTTTTGTATATTTATCTGGATGAAATAAAATAGATAGTTTACGATATAATTTTTTTGTTTTATCTGACATTATTTTATCATTTAACTCAATATTATTTGTATTATTCAAAAATTCATATTTATAATATTTTTTACCTAAATTATTTAATTTCTTATTAAATTCATGTATTGCTATATTTCGTATATATGATGTCCATTCATTTTTTGCCTTAATATATGTATTGTATAATTGTTTACCTTCTTCAGTTAAATGATTCATTATAATTA
>VFQT010003683.1_pt1 | contig 13696 bp, 14 predicted proteins | sample 3512381 | NCBI WGS metagenome assembly VFQT01 (sample SAMN10412376, study PRJNA504923) | tailings metagenome | isolation source: Relicate 2 Philex TSF3 active mining site | place: Philippines: Tuba, Benguet | collected 2017-08-29 | reverse complement strand
GTTTATCAGTAGATTGATCAAATGAAGTGCCACCATCAAAATCGAACCGACCCTGGCTTTGCGAGAAGCGAATGCCGAGCTCCTGGTCAACCGACCAGACTTTTGACAGCGATCCGCTGGCACTTGTATTCCGGTAGCCATCAGCGTCCGGGTTGCCATTGACAAGCTGCCGCGGGTTGATCGCGGAAAATCCGTCGGTTCCCAACGCTGATGCCGAGATAGCATAGCGAACACCGTCTACCGTGCCGCGAACCGAGGCAGCCGTGCTGTAGCTCATGCGCGAGCCGAATTCAGCCGATACACTGCTCTGAAATTTTTCAGTCGGCTTGCGCGTAAAAATCTGAATAACGCCGCCCACCGCGCCCGAACCATAAATACTCGATACATTCCCGCGCACAATTTCGATCCGGTCTATCTCGGCCAGCATCAAGTGCTCGATACTGACCGTACCGGTAGCATCCTGCTTGGTGATAGGTACACCGTCGACCAAGACCAGCGTTTGCCGCGTTGCTGCGCCTCGCATGAAAAACCCAGTGGCACTACCAATGCCGCCGGTTTGGGTAATTTGTATGCCTGCCTCTGCGCGCAGCAGGGAAGGAAGATCTTGCTGCTGGCTCTGTCGGATCCTATCCGCAGTAATTACCGTGGTGTGCAGCAGGGTATCGGTTTGTAACTGCTCGGTGCGAGAGGAGGTAACGAAAACTTCCGGCAGTTGCGTACTGGCGTGCGCCACGGGCAGTAACAGCAAGCAGGTGGCAAACGAAGGGCTGAGCACACGCGAGCGCCCTTGCCTCGGCAAACAGGAGATGGTTTTCATAGTCGACGAATGAAGAGTCGTCTCGCCAGCTTCCCCGCAAGCAAGACCGAACAGGAGCGCGACCGATGTCAGCACATCGAAATTCGATGAACAACGAACCACCCCGTCCGCCGCTCCCACCTGTGTTGGCCGGTATCCGGGCTAACAAGCGAATCGATTCAACCTTCCCATGCGTACGGCACAGTGGCGATTTGAACCAACTGCATGACTATGGTCATGCGCTTGCTTACCGTTGCGGGGGCAGCACACGTTGGCTACTCCTATCAGCAGGAGTGGGCTCCGTGTTTCCCGTTTAACTGCCTGTCAGAACCGACAGGCGAGCACCAAAACGGGTTTAGTGTAGATTAGTGTATTGCGTTCGGTCAACAACAGTTACGTTGCAGACGGAATGCGCTGCTGCGAGCCAAGACCATATCCATACCGAGGAGATACTCATGTCCAATAAAAATGACAACAGCAACAGCATCAGCACCAAGCTAGGCTCGCCCGCCTATTACGCTGAACAGCTGAATGCACGCGCAGCGGTGCCGGAACATACCGACATTATCCAACGCTGGCAGCGAGAGTCCGCCAAGGTGAGAAGCGCAGAGGCTGGCTTACTGGATCTCGCCTTTGGCGGTGCCCCGATGGAGCAGCTTGATTTCTTCCCGGCTGCGCAGCCGAACGCCCCGCTACTGGTATTCATTCATGGCGGCTATTGGCGCTCGCTCGACAAGTCTGATTTCACGTTCATTGTGCCCGGCTATCGCAAAGCGGGCTTTAATGTCGCACTGACCAACTACACCTTGGCGCCACATGCTTCGATGGAGGAAATCACGCGCCAACAACTGCGCGCATTGGCTTGGCTTTACAGACGCGCCGCACGGCTGGATTTTGACCGCGACCGTATTATGATCGCCGGTCATTCAGCGGGCGGTCATTTGGCTGCCATGATGATGGCTGCCCATTGGAAAGTATTTGGTCAGGATTTGCCGACCGATTTGATCAAGGCGGGTGTATTAATGTCAGGGCTGTACGACCTTGAACCCGTACGTCACGCGGAATTCATTAATGTCGATCTGAAATTGGATCAAGCTAGCGCATTACGCCTGTCGCCGGCGTGGATGCCACAGCCTAATGCCGCGCCCTTTATTACCGCCGTCGGCGATTTGGAATCCGATGAATTCAAGCGGCAAACAGCACTGATTGGCGCCCGCTGGCAGCGTGGATTTCAGCGCGAAATTCCGCTGCATCAGGAGAACCATTTCTCGATATGCGATTGCTTTGGCGATGAATCCCACGAGCTATTCAAGGCAAGCTGCGAGTTGCTATCTGCCCTCTGAGTCTCGGCAACATGCAGGGCTGGTCGAGATGGAAGTTACTTACTTCCTCTTGAGCAGGCCCTGCTGCGTATTCATGAACTCAGTAGCCAGCCAAATCTCGCGCAGCAGATAAATAAAGCTCCCGGTCAATGCCATCATTGCCAGCACAAACATGCCGGCAATGACTGACGCCAAGCGTAAATTCAGCGCGTCAGCAATAAATAATCCGGCGACTACCACACAAATCAATAATGCGCAGCAGGTAGATAGCAAAATCGCTCGGTTTATCTTTTTTGCGCGCCGGAATAAAATCGCCAATTCATCCTGGTACAGCGCATTTTTTTCAGGCGCGATGTACTGCTCAGTCTCGAGACGCTCCTCAAGGTAGCGGCTGCGATCAATGATACGGGCCAAACGGTTCGTGAGTACCAGCATATTGGTACCAACGCCAGTTAACAGAAACACCGGCGCGATTGCGAGCTGAATAATGTGACCGATTTCGTCCGCTTGCATCGTCGCTACCCAGAATAAAAAATCATTATAACGGCCAAAAATCTTGGCGAATTTCAAAGCCGAAATTCGACATAGCGACTGCCTTTTAAATCCACCGGTCGACTTTGCGGCAACCAGAGCAGCGCGGAGTGTATCAGTCGCATTAATGCATTCACCTGAATTGTTGTTGATGCGAATCGAAGGTGTTTCCTGCCGGAATTCAATTTTTTATTCGCAAGCGACCATTCGCGCGCGCATCGTCAATTTTGATCCAAATCAGCTTGGTTAGTTTGTGGAAAACTGATAAATTCCCCAAAAATGTTGCAAATTTGTTACTAAAGGATATCCCCATGCCAACCTGCTACGCGGCACGTTCAGCCAATACCCTTACCGAGCACAGTTCAGCGTGCGACTCGCACGGTTCGTGTGTCAAGAACGAACGGAGCCAGAAAGAATGATTCGGGTCGTTCTTGGTGATGACCATGCGCTGATGCGCGAAGGTCTTAAGTACATCTTACGTAAAGCAAACGATATCGAGGTGGTGGCAGAGGCGACCGACGGCTTTGAGGTATTGGCACTTGTCAGGCGGGGTGGCTTCGATGTTTTACTGATGGATTTATCGATGCCGGGTCGCAGCGGTATGGACCTGATCAAACAAATCAAGGAGGAAGCACCCAATATCGCAATTCTCGTGCTCACCATGCACGACGAAGATCAGTATGCGGCGCGTGCTATTCGGCTCGGTGCGCATGGATACATAACCAAGGAAAGCGCTGGCACTGATTTGCTGGTCGCCATCCGCAAGGTTCATGCAGGAAGACCCTATATCAGCATGGAAGTGGCGGAGCAACTTGCCATGGATGCTATGCCTAACCGGCAAGACCTTCCCCATAAATCGCTCACTAATCGAGAGTTCGAGGTTTTTAATATGCTGGTGAGTGGTAAGTCGGTCACTGACATTGCCGAGTCACTGCATTTATCAGTAAAAACAATCAGTACGCATAAAGCGCATATCTTGCACAAATTAGGAACCCCGTCACTGGCCGAGTTAGTGCAATACGCAGTAGCGCAAGGGCTATTGGAAAAATTCAAGCCTTGAGCGCCATCAAGATGAAAGTAGCGTCTGATACCACATGATGAAGCCAATAAACAAGAATGATGCAACGCCCGCACCGGGATGAACGCTTAGGAATGACCTGATAGATTTTCGGTTCGGGCGCTTGCTGTATTCAGTCTGCCCCGATAGCGCAAGAAAAATAAGCATCTGATACTGCCTGACCCTAACAACAACACATGAAATAAAAGCTCAGAAATAAAAATCAGCATTAACGAATGAACTCATTGGCTCAAACAAAAAAGGAGATGAGCATGACACTTCTTCAGCACTCTGATTTATCTTCAGGCACGAATCAACTTAACGAGATCGGTACTGGCTCGGAATCCGGCTGGCTCAGACAAGGCAAACTTTGGTCCAATCTGACCGAGATCTGTGAATTGCTTCGTATACCGCCGGTGTCCAATTACGATGAGGAAGAATTTCTATTTCAGCATGTCCAGTTCAAAACAGGTCAGCGCATACACACCATAGGCCAGGCATTTGATACGCTATTTATCGTTCACTCAGGTTTTCTGAAAACTGTGCTGATCGATGAATTTGGCAATGAGCAAGTGCTGAGCTTTCCCATGAAGGGGGATATGTTCGGTGTGGATGGCATTCATACCAAGCGCTATATGTCCGAAGCAGTTGCCTTGTCGAATTGCGACCTGATTCTGATCCCCTTCAAGAAGTTCACACAAATCGGTCGTAGCCATATCGAGTTCGAGCACTCGGTCTACACCGTCATGAGCCGAGAGCTGGTCAGGGAGCAGGCCATGGTCAGCATGCTGGGTGCATTATCAGCCGAGGCGAGAGTCGCACGCTTTCTGGTGTCGCTATCTGAACGATTTGCCGAAATGGGCTACTCCAGCAAGCTGTTCAATTTACGCATGACCCGGCATGAGATCGGTAGCTACCTCGGGCTCACCCTCGAAACCGTCAGCCGCACCTTGTCTGCTTTCAACGAGATCGGTTTGATCAGCGTCGATCAACGCTCCATCGGGATCAAGGATATCGATGCGCTACGGACTTTGCGGCGCCTTCCTCCTTCAAGTGTGCGTGCCAAGGCTGCAATTCGCCGTAGCAAGCTGGCGGGAAGTGCTGCAGCGAGCGCGTAACCCGTCGCTTTCTTGAGCCGGGATCATGCTCCCGGCTCTGCCTGCTCATCTCAACAATGTAGTACGCGCGCATCGCGCATACACCGCCGCCAGCCTTCAGCAAGATTAGCTACCAAGCAAAGAAAAAATTTGTGCGCAATCAGCTCGGGTTGCGCAGGTATAATATTGCTCTGGACGCGTCAGTTGACACTGGCATCAACGCAAGTCTTGCTAAATCGCAGACTTGAGAACGGCTAATTGTTTTGTTGGCCGTTGACGATGCCACCATCCGGGACAGTATGTCGAAAAACCAAACCAGGAAGCCCCTGGAGATCAAAATTTCTACCGTGGTTGCTGTTGCCGCATTGATCGGCGACACCGATCTGGATAAATTGTCTTCTGCGCTAGCAGAGGTCACCGGCGGCACCCCAGATTACTTTGAAGACGAGTTCACCGTCATTGACCTTGGTAATCTGCAAGCCCCTCCCTCGCCCGATAGCATCGCCTGGTCAGCGCTGATCGCACTGTTCCAATCCCACCGGCTTAATCCGGTTGCGGTGCGCAATGCTCCAGAAGCGCTTGAGCAAGAAATCCGGGCGCATGGGCTATCAATTGACGGCATGGATCAATCCCGTACTTTCGAACTTACGCCGCCTCCGTCACCGCCACCGTCCGAACCAGCACCAGCGCCAGCGATAGCGCCGGTGCTTGACACTCCTCGCACACCCGCGGTCGATACCACCGCATCGCCCGCACCCGTTGCAACCAAAGTTATTGATATGCCTGTGCGCAGTGGTCAGCGCGTCTACGCGCGCGGAGGTGATCTGGTCATTCTGGCTACCGTCAACCCTGGCGCCGAAGTCATCGCCGATGGCAGCATTCATGTCTACGCGCCGCTGCGGGGCCGGGCGTTAGCGGGCGCCGCTGGCGCCTCTGACGCTCGCATCATCGGCACCTGCATGGAAGCAGAATTAGTCTCGATCGCCGGCGTGTACCGCACCTTCGACGATGGCTGGCCGAAAGAACTGAAAGGCAAACCAGTGCAAGTCCTGCTACAAGAAGACCGGCTCGATTTACGCCCCATGGCGCTGAAATAGCTAATTTTTTATTGAGTGAACTGACGAACTCAGACAAGGAGTTGTTCGTGACAAAAATTATTGTCGTTACCTCTGGCAAAGGCGGCGTGGGGAAAACCACCTCTAGCGCCAGCTTTGCTTCTGGTCTGGCGCTACGCGGCAAAAAAACTGCAGTGATCGACTTTGACGTTGGCTTACGCAATCTTGACCTGATTATGGGCTGCGAGCGTCGCGTGGTGTATGACATGATCAATGTCATCAACCGCGAGGCTACGCTGACACAGGCGCTGATCAAAGACAAGCACTGTGACAACCTGTTCGTGCTCCCTGCCTCGCAAACGCGCGACAAAGATGCCCTCACCGAAGAAGGTGTCGAGCGAATTCTGGAAGAGATGAAAAACTCCGGCTTCGAGTACATCGTGTGCGATTCGCCTGCGGGTATTGAGCGCGGCGCAGTAATGGCACTCACGTTCGCTGATGAGGCCATTATTGTTACCAACCCTGAAGTCTCATCCGTACGCGACTCCGACCGTATTCTGGGCATTATTCAAGCGAAATCGCGCCGTGCGCAAACGGGCGTCGAGCCGGTTAAAGAGCATTTGCTCATCACCCGCTATTCGCCGAAGCGGGTCGAGGCTGGCGAGATGTTGTCGTATGAGGATGTACAGGAAATCTTGCGTATTCCACTGCTCGGCATCATTCCGGAATCCGAGGTGGTGCTGCATGCCTCCAACCAAGGCACTCCGGTAGTGCATCTTGCTGATAGTGATGTTGCCGAGGCGTACAAAGATCTGGTTGCTCGCTTCCTGGGCGAAGAGCGCCCGCTACGATTCGCAGAGTACGAGAAGCCCGGCTTGCTATCGCGCATTTTCGGAGGCAAGTGAGATGGATATTTTCTCATTCCTGTTCAATAACAAGAAAGCGTCTGCAGATACCGCCAAAGAACGCTTACAGATCATCATCGCGCGTGAGCGGCATATTCTCAACGGTCCGGACTTCATGCCTGCGCTGCACCGTGAGTTGATTGAAGTTATCTCGAAATATGTTCGCGTCAATCCGGAAGACATCAAAATCTCTCTGGATAAAAAAGGTAACCTCGAAGTGCTCGATGTGAACGTTGTACTTCCGGATGGCGGCTGAGCAGCGTTCGATATTGCTCCATGGCGTCGACTTCACCTCGGCGCCACGTCCGAAAAAAGGCATCACGATTGCCTCGGGCTATCTGCAAAATCATAGCTTCGTCCTTGAATCGCTTTCAACGCTGCATGAGTTTTCCAGCTTCATAGCCTGGTTACAGCAGCCGGGGCCGTGGCTGGGCGGATTCGACTTTCCATTCTCTTTTCCGCGCGAACTGATCGAGCTGCTTGGCTGGCCCGGCGAGTGGGCGGCACTCATTCAGCATGTGCGGCAATTACCGCGCGCAGAACTACGGCTGTGCTTCAAAGAGATATGCGATGCGCGTCCGGCCGGTTCGAAATTCATCCATCGAGATTGCGATCTACCCGCAAAATCATCCTCACCCATGAAATGGGTCAACCCTCCGGTAGCGTACATGCTGCATGCGGGTGCGCCACTGCTGCTGGATGCAGGTGTCGAGATACCGTTCATGCACGCAGGCGACCCATCACGCATTGCGCTCGAGGCCTATCCTGGCCTGGTCGCACGTGCAATCACCAAGGCGTCTTACAAGAGCGATATACCGCAGCAGCAAACGCCTGAGCGGCAAGCGGCTCGGCGTACGATTGTGCGTGCACTTGAGCGTGGCGACTACCCGCAACACATCCGGCTCGACGCTGGACGTTTCAAGCGACAGCTTATCGATGACGGCAGTGGCGATCTGCTGGATGCAGTACTGTGCGGCGTGATGGCCGCATGGGCATGGCAGCGGCGCGACCATGACTTTGGCCTGCCGCCGCATGACCCGCTCGAAGGCTGGATACTCGGCGCCTAGCGAGGCGCCACCATCATCACGATTGGCGCGAGGTGGCCCACCATGTCAGCAAGCCAACAGCGACCGCACCCGCGAGCCAGCCGGCGGCTTTGGCCGACGTCGGCAATGTGGAATCGGGCAAAGGCTCGGCGCCAGTTTCCACCGCGTGCTGATGGCTGATTTCCTGCTTGCGTACCGCAAGAAATCGATTCGCCTCGGCCTGTAGACCTGCAAGTCGATTACGCGCATCACGAATGCGGCTATCGATCAGTTTTTGCGTGCGTGAGCGGTAGTGCGCGATCTTGTCTTTAAGTAGCGCGCGGCGTTGTCTGCCTACCGATGGATCAGAGATATACATCGCCACCGCACCGAGCGCGACACCGCCCAGCCATTTAATCCAAGTTGTATCTATGCTCTGGGTCCGATACTCCACGTTGTGCTCCTTTCAGATGGGTCAAGTTGATGCCTTATGGCTTACCGATGATTGCGCCGATAGTCGCTGCACCTGTGACAACAAGCTGATCACTTCGTTATCGCCAAGTTGCGGAAAATTGCGGTACCACTGTCCGACCGCATCAAACAGCGGTGGGCAAAGTAAATACCGCACCTGCTGCACCAACGGCGTCACACGCTCCAGCGCTTCACGAGACAGTACCGGCACCGCCACCGTGATGGCACCTGCCTTAGCTGCACGCAGCGCAGCGATCGCCGCTTGCATGCTGCGCCCGGTTGCCATGCCATCGTCACACACAATCAACGGACGCTGCTTCAGACGTGATAACGGCACGCTTGGACCATACCGATGCTCACGCTCGGCCAGCACGCGTCGCTCCGTCAAAATCACCTGATCGATCGCTTCAGCCGGCAGCTTCAGCTCACTGACGACTTGCTGATCAACCACGCAAATGCCACCACTGGCGATAGCGCCCATGGCGAACTCGGGGAAGTGCGGTACCCCGAGCTTTCTGACCAGTAGCGGCTCCAGAGGCAGACCAAAACGTCTGGCCACTGCAACGCCTACCGGAATGCCGCCACGGGGCAGGGCCAGTATTACGGTATCTCGGTGCGGTGGGTGCTGCGCGAGCAGGGCAGCCAAGCGCTCGCCTGCGTCATGACGATCAGCAAAGTAGTGAGGAGTGGTGTCCGCTCGCATCGCGGTTTGACCCGGCGAACGCCCTAAAAGATCAATATTTCCTTCGAGTAAAATCTAGTTCCAGATGGTCGATATACGCCCGGAACTTCGGATGTCCTTGCACTTCGAATCCGCACCCTTCGCTGATCGAAACTGCAATGAAAAAATTACTCGGAGTATTTCTCTGCCTCAGCCTGCTTGTACCGGCGCACGCTCAGCCGCCAAGTTGCGAGCGGCATTTTTTCCAAAAAACTGCGCCGGAGATCACCCGCAAGTCGCTACAAAGCAATACGGTAGCGCTCTGCTTCGAGGCATTTGCAGTACTACACTCAGGTGTTTCAAGAACACCGCTGTGGTCGGCGGAGTACTTGACAAGAGACAGCCTGAAAGCCGCGCGTGATATTCCACGAGCTGACAGTTTTCATGCAGAACCCGCGCTGCCACCGGGACAAGGTGCCGAATTAGCCGATTACGTGCGCTCGGGTTTTGATCGCGGCCATATGGCGCCAGCTGCCGATATGCCAACAGCGCAGGCGCAGCATGAGAGCTTTTCGCTGGCTAACGTGGTGCCGCAAAATCGCAAGAACAATCAGATTCTTTGGTCGGCTATCGAAGGGGCGGCGCGACATCTGACGAATCTGCGTGGCGAACTCTATGTGATTACCGGCCCGGTGTTCGAAGGCGACAAGCTTGACCGCATTAACGGCCGCGTCTTGGTACCCACCCATGTCTTCAAGGCGGTACTCGACCCTGCTACATTGGAGGCGGCGGCATGGCTCGCACCCAATAATGATAGTGGCGAATACCAAGTCACGAGTATTGATAGCCTGGAGCGGCGTATCGGGTTTAAGCTGTTTCCCAAACTGCCCGAGTCAGCCAAACAGCGTTCTATGGAATTACCCGAGCCGCGTATCCGTCATAGAAAATAATGCTGCGGAGTTTGTGATGAGTAAAACACTACAACCTTTCGAGAATGAATCAGCATCACTCACGATTGACGCGCTGACCATTGAAAACCGTATTGATCAAATCGAGATGTATGGGTCACTCGCCATTACCCGCGACAAAATCGGGCTCGGCTACGCGCTGCAGCTGAAGCAGATTCTGGATACCGCCGTCAGCACGCTACAAAACGACCCTGCACTGCCCCAGCAAATTACCTTCAAGCCGAGTGATCAGATCGATAATCCATTCAAATAACGAGGCAAATCTGGACTCTTGATTTTGCTGGACTCTGCCATTCGCCGGAGTCACAAGGTGAAATAATCAACGCTGTCTCGAATCTACCGCCGTGGTTTTGAAGGCCTAAAACCTTCGCCGGAGCGATAAACTGAAATAACGCCTACTTTCTCAGACACTGGCATACTTGCGCCCTTGATTCGCCCGCCCCCACCCATGCAAGCTGCGCCAACCCATCTGCGAGCCTACCCGCGCTTTCGCCCCGAGCTGAAGCCTGCGCCATTCTTGCCCATGTCGCGGCGTGAGATGGCGCAACTCGGCTGGGACGCGTGCGACATCATCCTTATTACGGGTGACGCTTATATTGACCATCCCAGCTTCGGCATGGCGCTGGTTGGACGTTTGCTGGAGGCACAAGGGTTCAGAGTGGGCATCATCAGCCAGCCCGATTGGCAATCGGCAGAGCCGTTCCGTGCACTCGGTAAACCGAATCTGTATGTCGGCGTTACCGCCGGCAATATGGATTCAATGATTAATCGCTACACGGCTGATCGTAAACCACGCTCGGAAGACGCATACACACCGAACGGCGCCCCCAATAAACGTCCTGATCGAACGCTCACGGTATACGCGCATCGTGCACGTGAAGCTTTCCCGGGTGTGCCGATCGTGATTGGTAGTATCGAGGCCAGCTTGCGGCGCATCGCGCATTTTGATTATTGGTCAGACACGGTTCGGCGCTCGGTATTACTCGATTCAAAAGCCGATATTCTTTTATTTGGCAATGCCGAGCGTGCATTACTTGAACTGTCGCACCGCTTAGCTAACGGCGAATCAGTAAAAACAATCCGTGATCTGCGTGGTACTGCCTTTGTCGTGCCGAGTGGCTGGAAACCCGCTGATGATTGGCGCGAAGTTGACTCGACCCGAGTAGACACCCCCGGCAAAGTGGAGCCGCATCCTGATCCTTATGAAATGAAAGAGAAGGAGCCACAGGTATGCGGCACATCATCAGAGGCATCGCCGCAAGCACCGCAGCCGATTCGCATCATCAGCCGCGAAGAACGGTTGGCACAGCAAGCAGAGGTTCGTTCGCGCAGTGTGGTCCGGCTACCTTCATTCGAAACGGTGAAACAAGATGAAGTGGCTTATGCGCATGCCTCACGGGTATTTCATTTGGAGTCCAACCCTGGTAATGCACGCGCTTTAGTGCAAGCACATGGTGATCGCGATGTCTGGCTGAACCCACCACCTATTCCACTGGCCATGGAAGAGATGGATCATGTGTACGACCTTCCCTATGCACGCGCACCCCATCCGGCGTATGGAGGCGCAAAAATACCTGCATGGGACATGATCCGCTTCTCCGTCAATATCATGCGCGGCTGCTTTGGTGGGTGCACTTTCTGCTCCATCACCGAGCATGAAGGCCGGATTATTCAAAGCCGATCCGAGCCCTCTATTTTGCGTGAGATTGAACTGATTCGCGATAAAACCAAAGGCTTCACCGGTACTATCTCTGACCTCGGTGGCCCGACGGCGAATATGTACCGCCTCGGCTGTAAAGACCCCAGCATCGAGCAAAGCTGTCGACGACTATCCTGTGTCTACCCGACGATCTGCAGTAACCTGAATACGGATCACGGCAAGCTGGTACAACTGTATCGCCGCGCACGCGCTATTAAAGGCGTGAAGAAAATCCTGATCGGCTCCGGCTTGCGCTATGACCTTGCCGTGCGCTCACCCGAGTATGTGAAAGAACTGGCGACGCATCATGTGGGCGGCTTACTCAAAATCGCACCTGAGCACTCGGAAGAAGGCCCGCTGTCGAAAATGATGAAGCCCGGTATGGGCTCGTACTACAAATTCAAAGAGTTATTCGACAAATATTCGAAAGAAGCGGGTAAAGAGCAGTACCTGATTCCCTACTTCATTGCTGCGCATCCAGGTACAACCGATGAAGACATGGTGAACCTTGCGGTCTGGTTGAAGCAGAATGATTTCCGGCTTGATCAAGTACAGTCGTTTTTACCTACGCCACTCGCGATGGCAACGGCGATGTACCACACGCGTAAAAATCCATTACGCAAAATTGCGCGCGATTCAGAAACTGTAGAGACACCGCGTACCGCAAAAGTTCGTCGTTTTCATAAAGCACTACTGCGCTACCATGACCCGGCTAACTGGGAAATATTGCGCGAGGGTCTGCGCCGTATGGGTCGCACCGACTTGGTGGGTAATGGCCCGCAGCATCTGGTGCCGCGATCGGATACGCCGGCGATGGTGAACCGGCGCAACCGCAGCGCAGAAACGCCGCCATTAAAGACATTAGCCAAGCGATTCGGACAGAAGAAGCTGCGCCCGGGTGCGGCGATACAGCGCAAACGAACGCCTTAAACCACTGCTACGAGCCGGGCCAAACGCAACATGCGGGGGCATAAAAAAGCCGGCCTCGGTGGGTCGGCTTTTGCATTTTTGGTGGGAAGTGCTGGCTTCGAACCAGCGACCTATCGCGTGTGAGGCGATCGCTCTACCCCTGAGCTAACCTCCCGGGCGGGGCCGAATTATCGCATAGCAAGACTTGCCCATCAACCCAAGCGCGCTCCCGCGCCCAAGATTAACAAGCCATTAAATCAAAGGCTTGTCATTATCTTTTTCAAGTTCACCCAGCTGTTGCATGGCATCGCGCTGGTCGGCTTTAACTTTCGCGATACGTTCTGCAATGGTGCTTTGGTGATGTTCTATTTCAATCGCTGATTCGGTCACCACCCTTACCGATTTTTTCGGCAATACGGCTTCAATAATTCGATGAAAGAGCGTCGGTCCTTTTCCATCGGTGATCAGTCGTCGATCTGTAGGACCAATCGCATCATCAAAGCTATTGGGTGCATTCGGGCCTTCTGCGTCTATCGCTTCTCTTGGGGTTAGCGGTCCCGATGCGTCGGTTGCTTCCCTTGACGCCAAAGGCCCCGATGCGTCTGTCGCCGCTCTCGGTAACAGCGGGCCAACAGCGTCTATGGCTTCTCTGGGTAATGCAGGTCTTTCCAAATCATCCGCATGTCTGGGTGTCTGCGGGCCGATCGAATCGTCAGCGCCCTCAAGAGTAGCGGGGCCGATCGCATCAGCCATGTGTATCGCAATCGCAGGGCCAATCGCATCATCAGCGTTGCGTGCTCTTATCGGGCCTGAGACATCACTAACATCTTTGGCATCCGCTTCCCGTTCGGAATCAGACCAGTGCTTATTCAGCAAAGGGCCGACGACATCTTCAAGCCGCTTCAAATAACCGAGCGCCTCCAGCTGAGAATGGCAGGCCTGCTCCAAGCGCGGGCCAACATCAGCCATCGCTCGGTCCAGACGCGGGCCATCCGCATCCTGCATGGCATGTAAATACTTTAAGGCCTCTTGTTGCTCAGTTCGCGCTGCATGTATTCTTTGTAGAAGTTTTTCCAATGAGAGATTTTTTCTATCTTCCGGATCGTTCCGAGGTAATGATGTCGACGAGAGCACAGGTCCGCTTGCATCTGAAAACTTTCGCGGATCAACAGGCCCTGCGAGCCGATCCGGGTGCTGCGT
>VFQT010003681.1_pt1 | contig 13698 bp, 12 predicted proteins | sample 3512381 | NCBI WGS metagenome assembly VFQT01 (sample SAMN10412376, study PRJNA504923) | tailings metagenome | isolation source: Relicate 2 Philex TSF3 active mining site | place: Philippines: Tuba, Benguet | collected 2017-08-29 | reverse complement strand
AAGTATTCGCGAATTGACTCGGCCCGGTGGTCGTTTATTTGAATCGCGTCGCGCGATCGTCGAGGCCGTGGCCGCGGAGCCGTCATTGGAGCTCGCGACGCCGCAAGGTGCTTTGTACGGATTCGTCGGGGTCAACGACTCGATCGAAGGTTTCGACGATGAGGCTTTCGCACTCGATCTGCTTGAGCGCAAACATGTGTTGGTTGCGCCGGGAACGAGCTTCAACGTGCCCTACAAGAACCACTTCCGTATCACCAATCTACCGGATGCCGCGCAGCTACGGACCGTGTTCTCACGGATGAGCGAGTTGCTCGCCGAATATCGGTCACGGCCGCCGGTACCGGTCGGTCGCGTGGTCGACGCGAGCGCGCGTTTCCGAGGGTGATTGGGCCCGTTTGACGACATCGCGGATCGTCTGCGTGCAGGCGCGGAGCTGATAGTTCCGACCCGCTCGCGAGCGGCGGCGATTCGGCTCGCTTTTGCGCGTGAGCAGCTGCGCTCGATGGAGGTGTGGCCGACGCCCAGCGTGACTGCTCTAAACGGTTGGATGGCCTCGTTGGTGCGAGAGGCCTGCCTCGAGGATACTCAGCAATTTCGTCGGCCGCTTGGAACGCAGGAAGAGTGGTGTCTATGGTTGGATGCGGCGCGCGAATTACTCGATGAGCGCGATGATCCGCGACCCTTCATCTGGTCGGCCGATGCGCTCGCCGATGCGTTGCAACGATCGGCCCGCCTTTGTAGCGAGTGGCGGATCGACGATGCCGTCTTGGCGCGTTATCCCACAACGGAGGCGCAATGGTTGCTGAGCGCTCGGCGCGCTGTCAGTGCTGCGGCACGGGAGCGGGGCGCAAGCGCGTCGTTCGAGCAGGGCGAGTGGCTACTGACGAACCCGTTTCCCGACAGCGAACACGTCGCTGCGCAGTCGGTTTATCTCGGCGGACTCGTACCGCCGTTACTGCGAGACCTGTTCGCAAGTCGCAACGTCACCGCTTTGCAATCGGTGGCAACGCCCGATGCCGTGGTGACGCAGCATCGACTGCCAACCCCAAGCGATGAGATCGCCGCGGCTGCCGACTGGGCCCGAACTCGGTTGGAGCAAAATTCCGAGGCGCGGCTATACGTGGTCGTGCCGTCGCTCGAAGCACATCGCGCTGAAGTTGATCGGCAGCTTTCTTCGCAACTGACGCCCTCGCGTTGGCGCGATCCCGACGTCGAGACGCTCTTTGACGTCGAAGGTGGACGGCCTTTATCTGAGTATCCAGAGCCGCGGCAAGTTCTGCAGGTGTTGCGCTGGTTGGTTGCTCACGAAGAGGCAGAAGGCTTCGCGCGATTGCTCGAAGGCGAGGTTTTTCAGGACCTGTCGATGTCCGCGCGCGCGCGACTCGCAGCGCTAATCCGTCGCGATCCGTTCGAGCAGCGCTACGCGCGCGCTTGGCTTGCATTGCTCGCCCAGCTGCGAACGTCGCTCAAGAGTGATGTCGATGTTCTCAATGCTCTCGTTCAACGCTTAGAGCGGCTGCTCATTGAATTAGAGAGTGATCGAAAGGGCTGGGCAGAGCGCTTCGCCGCGATCGCACAGCAAGCGGTGTTTGCGCATCGCCCGGCGCGAGACTCCACCACGCGGCAAATTCGCGAGCAGTGGCGTGAGTTGATGCATGTCTTTGGCGAGCTCGAACGATCCCGTCGCACTGCGAATGGGCAACAGAGCGTCAATCTGCTGCTCTGGCTGGCGCAACGCGAGTTCGTCGCGCCATCGCGGGGCGAAATGCCCGTCACCGTGACCCGTTCGATCGATCATCCGGGTGTTCGCTACGATGGCATCTACGTTTGTGGCATGCAGGCGGACGCCTGGCCGTCGCCAGCCCGGGCGGATCCGTTCGTGCCGTATCTTTTGCAACAGTCGCTCGGTATCCCGGAGTCGAGCGCGCTCGGTCAGTCGAAGCGCGCGCAACTTGCGATGCGTCAGTGGGCGGAGTCGACACCTGATTTGCATTACTCCTGTGCGCGTCGCGATGGCGAGACGGAATTACAGCCGAGTCCGTTGTTACCCAGTGACGGCAAGCGCAGTGACGGCAAGCACAGCGAGTCGCCGCCGCTATCGTTTGCGAAACGGCGGCGTAGCGCTCGACCGCAACTGCCTGCCATGGAGCCGGCTGATGTAACGGGTCGTCCTTGGGATGCCTCGCGTCGTATTCTGGGCGGTGCCGAGACGCTAGCGACACAAGCGCTCTGTGATTTTCGTGCTTATGCGGAACGGCGCTTGCTCGGTCGGCAAGAAGAGGAGGCGGAGCCTGGTATCTCGGCGCTCGTCCGAGGCAGTTTGTTGCATCGGGCGTTGTATGTCTTGTGGCGTGAGCTGGTGGACTCGGAGCGCCTGCATAATTTGAGCGCCGAGCAACTCGATGAGCTACTTGAGCGTAGTCTGTCGGAGGCGATGAGTGATCCTTCCTTGTCGGCGGGTGTCGAGCGGGTAGACTCGCTGGCGCAACAGCAACTGCTAGTTCGCGAGCGGCGTCGGTCAGAGCGTGTCATTCGCCGTTTGTTGGAGTTGGAGCGCCAACGCCCGCCGTTCGTCGTGCAGCATCGCGAACACCCGGTTTCTTTGACGCTCGGCGAGGCAAAGCTTGAACTTCGCATCGATCGCATCGATCGCGTTCAAAGTACTACTGGATCATCTGCCTTGATGATCCTCGACTACAAGAGCGGTCGGCATCGTCCGCTGTCTTTCTCTATCGAGAAGCTCGACGCGGTGCAATTGTGGCTGTACGCGCTGTGTGTCGAGACGCAGTCGCAAGAGAGCATTATCGCGCTCGCGAACATCCATCTGAGTTCCGCGTCATGTAGTTATGTCGCATCGACGGGTGAGAAAGACGTGCTACCCGACGTCAAAGCGGGCGTCGCTTGGGCGGAACAGCGCGCTGAAATTCAGCGCGAGCTCTCGGCATTGGCAACGCGCTTCATGACCGGCGCAGCGACGGTGAGACCGAGTCAGCGTGCTTGTCGCTATTGCGACTTACAGGGCCTGTGTCGTCGCGCCGAGCTCTCGGGTGTGAGCCTCGTCGATATGGAGTCCGAGGAGGCCTCGGAATGACGCTCCTCGAGCAAGATGCCAAGGCGCGAGACGATTCGCTCGACATCACGCGCTCGCTGATCGTGCAAGCTCCGGCAGGATCAGGCAAGACGACGCTGCTTATTCAACGCTATCTGCGATTGCTTTCAGCGGTCGATGAGCCGGAGGCGATTCTGGCCATGACCTTTACGCGTAAGGCCGCCGGCGAAATGTTGGCGCGAGTTGAGCAAGCCTTAGCACTGGCGTCACAGCCGGCATCTGCTTGGCCAGATGACCCATCCAAACGCCAAACGCTGCGGCTTGCGCAAGCGGCATTGCAGCACGCCGACCGACGCGGCTGGCAGTTACAGGAAACTCCGGGGCGCTTGCGTATCCAAACGATCGATGGTGTGCATCGCAGTCTGGCAGCCGCTGTCCCGATCAGCGCAGGCGGTGCCGGGCAGCTGGCGCTCGCGACTCAGCCGCAGCTGCTCTACCGAGAAGTCGCGCGACGCAGCCTGCGCGAAGCGGAACTCGATCCAGACTGGTCTGCAGCATCTGGGCGACTATTCGAACACTTGGATAATGCTTGGGTTCGCGTTGAGGATCTGCTCGCCAAGATGTTGGCGCAGCGAGCGCGTTGGCTACCAGATTTGGTCGGACGTCCGTTTGAGCAGATCTCGCTGGAACTGTCAGAGGTGATCGCCGAGGTATTGCGCGAGCTTCAGTTGCAGTTAGAGGCGGCCTTTGACGGCGAGGCGAAACAGCAAGTCGTCGAGTTAGCGCGCCATGCGCAAGAGGTGCTCGCGGCGGCGGGCGATGATGGTGATCTTAGACACCAGTTGCAGCCGCTCGCTTTTACCGCAGATGGTCAGGCACTCGACATCGAAACTTGGCGAGCCATTGCCCATTTCGTGTTGACCAAGAAGGAGAAGTCCGGCCCGGCCCGATTTCGTCAACGAATCGACGTGCGGCAGGGGTTCGGTCCCAAAGACCCCAAGAAAAAAGTTTTCGAGCGTTGGTTAGCAGACTGGTCGTCAGCGGAACGGGCAAGCTTGCTTGATGAGGTTCGGCATGCGCCGCCAGCGTCCTTTGATGCCGCCGAAAGTGAGCTCATGCAGGCGCTCCTGCGGTTGTTACTGCTTGCCGCCAGTCAGTTGGAGTTGGCGTTTCGTGAGCGACGTGAGGTAGATTTCATTGGCGTCGCAGCCGCGGCACGCGAGGCGCTACAGGAAGCGGGGGATGCCGATCGTGAGCGAATCCTGCACCAAGGCAGTCGCTTACAGCATCTGTTGATCGACGAGTTCCAAGACACCTCGCGAGATCAGTTCGAGTTGATCTTGGGACTGACACGCGATTGGCAGAGCGGCGATGGTCGAACCCTATTCGTGGTCGGCGATCCGATGCAGTCGATCTACCAGTTCCGTGAGGCGCGGGTTGATCTGTTCGAAGCGGCGATACGTGAGGGCTTTGGGCAGGTGCGATTGGAGTCGCGCAAGTTGACGCAGAATTTTCGATCCGTGCCTGCGATCGTCGAGCACGTGAATCGCCTGTTTACGGACGTTTTCCCCAAGACCGTCGAACCACGGGAATCTGCGGTCCCGTTTGCAGCCAGTCTCGCCGGGCGCGCCGAACCGGCCGTCGCGAGCGCCGCTTCGGGCGCTGCATCGGCCATCGACTGGCGACTTGCTGCGGTGATCGGCGATGACCGCAGTGGCGAGGCTTGGGAGACCCATGCTGTGGTGGATTGCGTGCGCAACTGGCGTACGGATTCTTCGATTGAGTCGATCGCCATACTAGTGGCTGCCCGTCATCACGCCACCGCGATAGTCACTGCACTCAGCGCAGCAGGCTACCCCGTGCGCGGTGTCGATCTCGTGCCACTCGGTGACACCGCAGTCGTGCAGGATCTGCTCGCGTTGACTCGAGCGTTGAGCTCCGTGCTCGATCGGGTGGCGTGGCTCGCGACTTTGCGCGCTCCTTGGTGCGGGATGTCGCTCGTCGATTTGACGTCGCTTCTCGAGGATCAACCACGTGCAGCGATTATCGATTTGTGGAACGACTCAGAGCGTCTTGCCCAATTGTCGCTCGATGGTCGAGCACGTCTTAATCGTTTACGGCTCTGCCTCGAGCCGATGTTGGCTCGCCATGATTTGGCGCTAGCGGTACGCGTGGAATCGGTATGGCTACAGTTGCACGGGCCCGCCTGTTATGACGATGAAGGCGCGATCGACGATGCGAGGCGGTATCTCGACGCGCTCGCCGAAGCATCGATGCGCCCGGGATGGCGCGCTGCAGTGGATCTCGAGCCGATGCTGGATGGGCTTTATGCCGCGGGCAGTTCGCTGCAGGGTGCCATCGAGGTGATGACAATCCACCGCGCAAAGGGTCTCGAGTTCGACGCGGTGATCGTGCCTGGACTCGCTCGTCGTGTGCAGAATGATCCGTCTGAGTTGCTTGAGTTGGTCGAGTGGCAGGAGGGTGATCGCGCGCTCGCGTTATTCGGACCGATCGCGGCCAGCGACGAGCGCGGAGGGCGGCCATCCGTCTCGGCGTGGATACGGCGGCTGCGTTCGCGGCGTCTTGATCGCGAGCGGGCGCGTTTGTTGTACGTTGCGATGACGCGAGCGAAACGGCATCTCGCGCCGATCGCGATTTTTGCGATCAAGAAGGACGGGGAAGCGTCCATTGCGAGTCGTTCGCCACTTGGCGTGTTGCGACCGGCAGTAGCGGAACTCATCGATAGCGCATTGCGCGAACCGTTGACGCTCGCTGAAGCAGACAACGCCGTCGCGGCAGTTGGGGGTTTTCGGCGCTGGCCAGTGGATTTCGAGCCGCCCGAGTGGCCTGCTGATCTTGTAGTCTCAACTCTGAACCTCTCGAGTACCGAACTCGATGCCGAGCCGCGAGCGGTGAGTATGCAGAGCGGTGATCCGTACGCGCGTGCGGTGGGCGTCGTGATCCATCGCGAGTTCGAGCGTCTCGCGCGCCTCGCGGAGTTACCCTTCGAAGTCGATGCGTCGGCAAGGCTGCGTTGGCGCCAAGGCTTGTTACTCGAAGGTATTCCTCGCGAACGTGGCGATGATTACCTCGAGCGCGTGCAGTTGGTGGTGCAGCAGACCTTGTCGGATGAGCGCGGACGATGGATTCTTGCTCGACGCGACGCGCGTGACGGAATTGAACTCGCACTGACTGGCAAGGTGGCAGGTCGAATCGTCAATGTCGTCGTCGACCGCTGTTTTGTCGAGGCCGGCGAGCGATGGGTGATCGACTACAAGACCGCGACTCCGCCCGACGAAGATCTCGCCGGATTCATTGAAGCGCAGCGCGAAATACATCGCGCCCAACTGGAGCGTTATTCGAATCTACTGGCCCGGCTTGGGCCGGAGCCGGTGAGGGCGGCGCTGTATTTTCCAGCGATCCCCTGGTTTGTCGAATTAGCCTGAGCGAATCGAACCGACCTGCGCTTAACGCAGCAGCGTCCAAATAGATCCTTCGATGGTCAAGTCAAATTCGCCGCGCGCGTTCGTCGGCCCCAAGGCAGCGAGGGCGGCACGCAAAGGCAAATCCGAGTCGTCGCCCATACCCACTTTCATTTGCATGCGATAGCGCCCATCGCGTTGCCACTCGAGCGGTCCAGAGAGTCGCAATGCACCTGCGCTAGAGCGAATGTCGCCGCTACCGTCCGGGCGCACGGTCAGTACATGCGTGCCGAAGGCGGAAAAGCGCAACTCGGCTTGTAGTTCCTGAATTTCTTGGGTGGTGCCCGATGCCTTTGTAATCGCGAGTACAACCTGCTCCGTGCTGGGAATTGTCTGCCAGAGCCGTCGAAGATCACGATCGACGAGCGGACTCAGCGATCGATAGTTCGAGGTGAAATACAGGTCGCGTATCTGCCAAGCAGAGCGCGGTTGCCAACGAATGGTCGCTCGTGCGCTCGCCTCGTCGAGTTGCCACGCTAGATCGACGCTAGGCTGAAGTGAGAGCAGTGATCGAGGCGCTAAGTCCCAGCGCAAATGACCAAGCTCTGCGCGCGATCCGAATGAGTCGAGGCGTTGCAGACGACGACATTCGCCGCGCCAGACGGTACCCGATGTCTCCGTACAGGCGAGCGATGCTGGCAGGGCGGGCCGTAACCAGGCGGCTGGTGCCCACACGATGACGCCGATGAGGCAGGCGATGAGGAAAAGGCTGATCGCCAGTAGCGATCGGCGCGAGCGATATTTAGGGGGCTGCGAGCTGGCCACGGATCTCGCCGCTGACGCGTCCGTCACTGGTGCGACGAAGCTGCAGTTGTTCGATGCGACCGCCCGCTTGTTCCCACGCTGCGATCTGCTCCAAGACCTGATCATAGGCCACATCGGTCACCGTCAGCGACGTCACGCCGGCTTCGGTACGCGCTGCCGAGAGCAAAGCCGCGCTCGTCGAAGCCTGCTCGGCGGTTGTTGCACCCGATGTGATCAGTTGCGTGATACGCGGTTCCAACGCGCTCGCCCGTTGCCAACGCTGCATCGCAGCGTCGCGTGCATCGAGCAACCCAGCAAACGTGCCAAGCATGATCAGCACGCCAATTACGGGTAGTCCGATACGCAGAATTCGCCTCTCGCGTGGTTGCAGTCCTTCGAACCAACGGGTGATCACGCTAGGTAAGGTCATGGTCGCACCAACTCGATCACGATGTTGCCCTGCGGATCATTACTTTCGGCCACCTGCCAGCCTGCGGCCGACCAGCTCGCACGCCACGGGGCAAGGTCGGCGGCGCTGGCGCTCGTTAACTGCAAGGTAGCTCGCCCGGGCTGCAGAGCGATGGCGTCGAGCGTCAGCGGCGGCGTGCCGGATCCGTTCACCAAAGAATTCAGGGTATCGAGGGTCGGTGAAGGTCGCGAGCGACCGGTCGTGGCGATGAGCTGTCGCTCAAGTAGCGGCACGACGTTCTCGATGTCGCTAGCCGGTGGCAGCAGACTCGCCGCCTGTGTGGCGATACGCTCTTCGATCGCGCGGACGCGCGAGGTGGTCGTCAGGACATCGGTCACCAGCTGCGCCATGAACACCGCGATAACAAGCCCAGCAAGTCGTAAAGGCCAGCGCCAGCGCTGCCACCGCTCAGCCTCGGTGACTCTTTGGGCAAATTCGCTGTGCAGCAGATTCGGCGCTTGAGTGATTCCGATCCCTCGTGACAACCAATCGAGTGGCTGTGCGACTGCGTGCGACTGGACGCTAACGACTTTGCCGCGCAGCTCATCGATTACCGAAGCGTACTTTTGCAGGTCGGTCTCGCTGGCATACACGCGCAAACCGACGGTACCGGGGGGAGTCAACCCGAGCGACCAGTCGAGTGCCTCGGCGAGTGCATCGACAGGCCAAGTTCGTCGTAGCCCTCCGGGGGTGATCCAATGCGCATCGGCACCATCGATCCACAGCAGCACGTCACCGGGTTTCGAACCGATGCAATCAGCATCGGCGTAGAGTGCGCTCGGCTTCAAGCCCGCGGCATTCAGAGCCGCGAGTAGGGTGTTTAACCAGTCTCGCTCGATCGCCGCGACTTCGACGTCGAGTCGCCCGTCCGAGACGGCTTGGGAGTGGATGATGGTCAAATGCTGGGATTCAACATCGCCAACGAGACGATCCTCGATCGCATAGGCCGCCGCTTGCCGCAACTTATGCGACGGTACGGCAGGCAGACTGGCATTGAAACGCGGTACGAGCGCAGCCGGCACCAGCACGATCAAAGAAGAGGTGGCGCCGGACTCATCGGGTGTCTGCCGAGACAGTGACGATTGAAAGGACGCGATCGTCGCTTGCAAGTCGGCGCCCGTCGGAATGTGCAACAGCAGTGGTTCGTTCATGATGCAGTGTGTCGGAGCAGAACCCGGATCTGGCCGGCGCCCGGTCCCTCGTGACGCAGCAGACTGAACGAAGTGTAGCCGGAACGACCGCTCGAGACGTAGCCGAACAAGCCGAAGTATCGGCTGCGCTCGCCGATCTTGAGCGCGCTACGCAAGGCGTCGAACTCGCTTGCGTCAGGCAGGCTGTTACGCAAGACCTCGAGGCGGGGGAAGCAACCTGACTCTCGATTGCGTTGCAGGGCCTCCGATGACTCGCTCCATTGCTGCTCACCGGTCAGTGCATCAAGCAAGGGGCCGGTTGCGTTGCAAAGATTCAAGCCCGCATCGCGCGGCAATGCAGCAATGTGCGGCTCGAGTCGGCGATAGCGATCCAGATCGAAGCCATCGAGCGCGAGCAACTCCGAGGTCGAGGTGATGATGCGATTGGCAGGTCGGTAACCCGGTGCCAGGGCGCTGTAATGACTGGACTCCGTTCCGCCATCGAGTGGCTGATCATCGGCGTCGATCCAGTCGATGATCCGCGGCGCCCACTGCGGCTCAAGCTGCAGGTTTTGTAGCAGTCGTTCGAGGGTGCGTCTTGCCAGCTCATTCGGTCGTCCGTCGGCATTCACTAGTGAGTTCAGATTGAATCGCCCCTGCAGATCGACGAGGCGAGCCTCCATCAGATAGCCCGGAATGATTTCGACGGGACCATAGGGGCGAGCCCAGCGCTGCGCACCGTGCACCGACGCCGTCGTATCCTCCAGTGTCTCTCGAAGCAGCGAGGCAGCCAAAGCCTCGGTCGCCGCGCTGATTTCACGAGCTTGTTCCTGCGCGGCGCTGCCGGCAGTGCGCCGAATAGAAAGTCCCGTATCGGCGCTGAGCGCGTAGGCAAGGGCGCCGGTGATCGCGAGTACGATCAAGGCCGTCAACAACGCAATCCCCTGGTTTGGCGTGCGACCTCTCATCCGGGAATCTCCCAGACGCGTCGCAATACGCCATCGCGCGCGGTCTCGATCCGCATCTCGACGGCACGAGGTCGTTGTCGCAAGGTGGGCGGTGTCGCACTCACACTGGGTCTAGGCCAAACGGCGCTCCACTTTCCGTCGTTATCGAGAAATCGAAACTCGATAAGCCGCACATCGCGTAGCAAGACACGGACGCGCGGTTGAACGCCGGCGATCGGATCGAGCACCGGCCAGCTCAGCCTTTGCAGTTGGCCTTGCTCCAATCGATATTCGACACGCCGCAGAGCGGGGCGGCCGCTCGCGCGCGCATCGCCCTCACCACCGCGAGTCAGCGCAAGAACTCGACCGCTACCGTCTGCACCGATCACGGCAGCAAGTTCACCGCGACCGAGTGCGTCGGTGATCGGGCGTGGCGTGATTTGCGTGATATCGAGGGCTAGCAATCGCACCGCGCGTTGCAGGTTGGCGAGCTCGTCCTGCGCGAGGCGGATACCATCGCGTTGTTGGGTGGCTTGCATCAAAGCGCCATAGCCGATCGCGAACATGACCGCGGACACAAACAGCGCGACAATCAGCTCGACTAGGGTGAAACCGCGCAATCTTTGAGAACACGCTGTCATGGCGCAACGCTGCTCGCCGTATCCCAGATGGCATCATCCCGGCCGAGGCTCGCCAGATCGTCGCCTCGCGCGCCGTGGACGGTGACAAGCCAGTTGTCGGCGTTCGCGGCGAGAGCCGGCCGCGCGTCAACGCGAATGCGCCAAACCCCGCGAACGTCGCTGCTCTCGATGGTTTGACGCCATTGCCAGCGCTGACCCGCCATCGTTTCTTCGCCAACTTCTTTCGAGGCGAGCGGCCACTCGCGCGATACGCGAATCTCAGCCAGTCGATTAAGGGCAACCCACTCGGCGTAAGTACGCTCGCGCAGTCGCGCGCTCGCATCAGCACCCGTCCCGATCGCGCTCATGACGGCAGCCGAGCCCAAGGCGACCACGGCAAGCGCGACTAATACCTCAACCAAGGTAAAGCCGCGCAAACTCATGGCGTTGTGCCTACTTGCAAGGTCCCTTCAGGATCAGGGCGTAACCAGGCAGTCTCCACGACGCCCGCGCGCGCAAGGCGTAGCTCGAACGCCGTGAATTCACCGCTGGCATCAACACCGATCTGCGGCACCGACTCGTCCTTGCGCGCTGCAATCACCACACGGCGACCATCGACATCAAGCTCGGCCGCAAGCCCTGCAGGCCAGCGATGCCGCGCGAGCGCATCGTCACCGGTGGGTTGCCATTGCAGTGTGCGCGAGTCGAACACCCGAAAATCATAACCTTCGGGCTCGATGAGTACGCCGTAGGGTCGTTGCTCGATCTCGGCGCGATCGCGCAGGAACAACAAATGGCGCTGTAGACGCTGCAGCTCACTCTGCACACCGGCGTCACGCCCGAGTAGCCCCAAAGAAATCACGGCACCGCCGATCAAGACGCCGACGATCGTGATGACCACGAGCATTTCTAGCAAGGTGAAGCCGCCGAGGCGACCTCGCATGGGTGCCGCTCGGTTCAGTTGCCGAGATTCCAATTGCCGATGTCGTCGCCACCGCCTGCGACATCGCCCGGCACACCGTCGGGTCCGAAAGAGTACAGATCGAACTCTCGACCTCGCGCTCCGGGGAACTGGTACTGGTAGTCGTTACCCCAAGGATCTTTGGACACGCGCGCGATATATCCGCCGGACTTCCAATTGTTGAGCGTGGGATCGTCCGGCTTCTGCACCAAGGCTTGTAGGCCTTGTGCTGTGGTGGGGTAGCGTGCCGTATCGAGTTTGTACATCGACAACGCCGTCTCGATTGCCTGAATGTCGGCTTGTGCCTTGGTGATGCGAGCATCGTCGACGCGCCCCATCACGCGCGGAACGATGAAGGCTGCCAGCAAGCCGATGATCACGACCACCACCATGATTTCGATCAGGGTAAAGCCGCGCTCGCTCCGACGGAGCGTGGAGGGATACAGGCTGGTATGCACGCGATACTCCAGAAAAACCGTTGCCGGATCATAGCAAACGGGTGTGACACGCTCGTGATCCGGCGCGCTCGCTATAATGGCTCGCATGAGCAGCGTCTTCTTGTTCCCGGGTCAGGGATCCCAGTCGGTCGGCATGATGTCCGATCTTGCCGCCAGTCATCCGCAGGTGCGTGCGAGTTTTGACACCGCCTCCAAGGTGCTGGGGTTCGACTTATGGGATCTCGCGCAACAAGGTCCCGCAGAACAGCTCGCACTCACCGAAATTACCCAGCCGCTGATGTTGGTTGCCGGTGTCGCGACCTGGCGCGTCTGGCGGGCTGTGGGTGGTGCTAATCCAACGTGGGTGGCAGGGCATAGTCTCGGTGAATTCACCGCCCTAGTCGCGGCTGGCGTGTTGGATTTCTCGGAAGCGGTGGAGCTGGTGCGCTTTCGAGGCGAAGTCATGCGCGATGCGGTGCCAGATGGGCAGGGCGGCATGGCGGCCATCATCGGCCTTGATGACGCAGCCTTGATCGAGGCCTGTCGCGAGGCCGCGGGTGACCAGGTTGCCGAAGCCGTCAATTTCAACGCGCCAGGGCAGGTCGTGATCGCGGGTCACGCCGAGGCGCTGCGTCGCGCGATCGACGCGGCCAAGGCGCGTGGCGCGAAACGCGCACTGCCATTGCCGATCAGCGTGCCCTGTCACAGCAGTTTGATGCAGCCGGCAGCGGAGCGACTGCGCGAGCGCTTACGCACGTGTCGCTTGTCGGCACCCTCGATTCGATTTTTGAGTTCGGTCGATGCGACCGAATACCATGATCCTGAGAGCATTCGTGATTTGTTGTATCGACAGCTGGCAAGCCCCGTGCGTTGGGTGGCGACCGTCGAGGCGCTGGTTGCCCTCGGAGTGACACACTTCGTCGAATGCGGTCCAGGCAAGGTGCTCGCGGGACTCACGCGTCGGATCGACAAGCGTCCCGAGTTGCAAATTAAGGCTCTCGAAAACGTGGACAGTTTTGCCAACCCCCAGGAAGTGTTGACATGAGCGCGAACTCGGCAGACCTGAACGGGCGTGTGGCACTGGTCACGGGCGCGAGCCGCGGTATCGGCGCCGCCATCGCAAAGTCGCTGGCGGCATCGGGCGCCAAGGTGATTGGCACTGCCACGAGTGCGAGTGGCGCAGCCGCCATCGGTGAGGCGCTAGGGGCAGCGGGTCGCGGCGCAGTGCTCGATGTCACCGACGTTGCCTCCGTCGACGCGTTGCTCGCCGATCTCGAGGCGCAGGGCGAGCAGCCGGACATCCTCATCAACAACGCCGGGGTGACCCGCGACAACTTGCTGGTGCGTATGAAGCCAGAGGAGTGGGATCAGGTGTTGTTGACGGATCTCACGTCGGTGTTCCGTCTCAGTCGTGCTTGCATGCGTCACATGATGAAGCAGCGCTACGGCCGCATCGTCAGCATTACCTCCGTGGTCGGTTCGATGGGGAACGCAGGACAAACCAACTATGCGGCGGCCAAAGCCGGCGTGATCGGCTTCACGAAATCTCTCGCGCGTGAAGTGGCCAGCCGGGGCATTACCGTGAACGCGGTCGCACCGGGTTTCATAGACACCGACATGACGCGCGTTCTACCCGAGGATCAGCGGCAGGCACTGGCCGCCGGTATTCCGCTCGCGCGATTAGGCGATCCGCAGGATATCGCCATGGCAGTGCTCTATTTGGTGTCAGCATCCGGCGCCTACGTGACAGGTCAAACCCTGCACGTTAACGGCGGTATGTACATGCCTTGATCGAGTGGTTTTGTCATATATTTCAACCACTTTGACGTCTTCGGGTGATTTTGCACCCCCCTTGGCCT
>VFQT010003680.1_pt1 | contig 13701 bp, 16 predicted proteins | sample 3512381 | NCBI WGS metagenome assembly VFQT01 (sample SAMN10412376, study PRJNA504923) | tailings metagenome | isolation source: Relicate 2 Philex TSF3 active mining site | place: Philippines: Tuba, Benguet | collected 2017-08-29 | reverse complement strand
AAAGGGTCGTACTTTACGGCTGCGTGGATTTACTGGTTTCATGCGTAGATGCGGGAAGTAAACAGTGATTCCGCGCGAAGATAACTCGCTCTCAAGCGCTGCTTCATGGTTCGGTTTACTTTGCATAACCATCCAATCCATTCATCCTCACAACGAGTCAAATCAGCTTATGCTTGGACATAAGCTAACAAGATTTCTTTACGATCAGCGCAAAGCATTCTAATAACAATTTTTCTTAGGAATACCTGTTAATCTATATTTTCGAGTTCTACAAAATTAGATTATTTTATCCCCTGGGAATCTTTCATCCGCTAACAGGTATCATTAGTTTAATACCAATTTTCAAAGGGGTCAATACAGGAAATCCCCCTAACAATTATTCCTATAACACGAAGCACAGTTGGTGGAATTAACCTCTTCCATCTTGCCAAAGATGCGTCCTCTATACATTTTCTCAGGGTAGCTACACGGCGCAGGCAGGCGGGATGGTAAGCAAAGGACACCGCCCCAGCACTGAATATAGATCAAGAGTGGTAATTATGGGAAGAGGATCATGAAATAAGCCATCTTGGAAAGAGGGCACCCTCTTAATTCCAGAAAATGGAGATGGAAACTTATCCGAAAAAGAGTGTAACGCTACAATGGCAAGAAACCCAGAACTCCTTAGATAAGGGTTTCCATGTATTGAAAAACCATTGCGTCGTGCTAATGTTTATAGAATTGTCAGAAAAAAGAAATTCCCCAAATGTATTTCAATATCAACCCTTCATACTAGTGGTAAGTGAGCTTATTCCTATTCATCTGACCAATCCTATGGAAACTCGGCGCAATTCCCTCCACGGTCAGCATAGGTTTGGTTCATTTGGATTCAACCCTCTCAGGATGCCAGGCGCTCACCTGCCACAAGATCTTGATTGCCTTAGAGTGCTCCAGGTCAGGATTGAAATTGAACTACGAATCAAGAAAACACGGAGCCTAATTTTTTATATTTTCTGAGTAATAACATCATGAACTGCCGAAACTAAATTATGGGCATATGACCCACGTTCCGATTTTCACAAGGATCGTGCTAGGAATCAAGAATTCAATATTTGTCGCAAGCTTACATTCCCATCGTCTGCCCAATTGACATATGATAAGAGAAGGTGTAATGGATAATCAAAAGAGCGCATTCATAGAGATTGCACTAGCTGCATTGTTGCGCACAATCCATACTGAGTCAAAGGAACCGGATCTAATCTGGGAGATTGCATCAAGATTAAGCGCTGGTGGTTTCAGGACACCTCCCCGCTTTGAGCAGTCTATTTCCATTTTTGACGGGTTGCCAGGAGCTGCAGCTACTGAACCCCACTGGCTGCCTTTGGAAGAATTATCGCTGGACGCCATTGAGGAATACCTACAGGACAAAACTGTCATCAGGGACCTCAACCCGCACCTAGAAAATCTGAGAGTCGCTCTGACCTACGCAATATCTGATCCTGACCTCGAACGACAATTGGAAAAAGTTCTGTCCGCCATTCGCCAGTATGGCTGGTGTGTGTCCTCCTTGCCCGGTGTTTCCTTATATGATCACGCCAGAATGACCGCCGCACTGTCCGTTTGCCTAACGCAAGCCGCCCACATCCCGGCGGATACACTAAAACAAATCGAGCAGGGGGACACCAATCCTCCCCTGGCTGTGCTCATCGGTGGAGACCTTTCCGGTGTCCAAGAATTCGTTTATTCGATTACAAACAAGGGTCCCATCAGCGCCTTACGCGGGCGATCCTTTTTCCTGCAAGCCTTGACGGAAGCGTTGTCCCGCTATGTCCTGGATGAGCTGCATCTCCCAATCACCAACCTAATCTATTCAGGCGGGGGGAGTTTTTATATCCTGGCGCGTGCCGGAGATGAAGCCCACCTCCAATCCATTCGAGCAAAAATCAGCCGCATCCTTTATACATATCTGTGATACGTCATACCCTGCAAGACACTTTGTTGTAATATTAAAGGTGTGAATAGGAGAGACGTATGAACAAAAAGGATAGAGAGGAATTGGATGTAAGGTTCAAAATAGTTGTACTTGATTTTGCAGATGCGTTTAGCGTTACAAAATCTTGTCGGGAGTTTAATGTTGCTCGTTCAACATTTTATCGTTGGAAACAAAAATACGATAAAGAAGGGCGATTTGGATTGTACAGAAAAAAGCCTATCGCTTATAACCATCCATGCAAGACAGATCATGAAATTATAGACAAGATTCTGGAGATTCGGCAGGAGTACCAAATGGGTGCCTTACGGATCAAATATTACCTAGAGCGTTATCACGGAGTCCAAATTTCAGAATCTACTATTAGCAGGACATTGAAAACTTATGGGGTAAATAAGCTTCCCAAGACGGCCCCAAAACGTGCTATCCATTCCAAGCGCTATGCCAAAAAGGTGCCAGGGCACCATATTCAAGTAGATGTGAAGTTTTTGTGGCTGAAAAACAGCGCGGGGAAAGCAGTGAAGCGCTTCCAATACACAGCCATTGATGATGCAACGCGTATTCGGGCGCTCCAAATTTTTCCAAAACATGACCAAAACAGTGCGATCAAGTTCATAGAGTATGTTGTTGAGAAATTCCCTTTCCGTATCCACACAATCAGAACTGATCGCGGCCACGAGTTTCAAGCTCGTTTTCACTGGTATGTTGAAGATATCGGGATTCAGCATGTATATATAAAACCGCGCACCCCACAACTCAATGGCAAGGTTGAGCGGTCGCACAGGACAGATCAAATGGAGTTCTATCAGTTGCTGACTTACACTGATGATGTCGACTTAAACACAAAATTGCAGGCTTGGGAAAATTTCTATAACTACGATAGGCCTCATCTGGCGCTTGATGGTAAAACTCCTTATGAAATGATGAAGTCTCTCTTAAAATAAAAGACAAAGTGTCTTGCAGGGTATGACGTATCACACGGTTTGAGAATCGATCACATGCTGGATCGCAACCTGATATCGCTTAACATATTCCGGCGGAAAAAGGTCAAAGATCGTCTTGCCCACAATATTGGGATCTTGCCATATTTCCATTCCCCTCTGATTGGAATAAAGCACCGTACCAGCGCGGTCTAGAACGGCAAGGGCATTAAGAGAATTATCTACCAGACTCTGGTAGTCTTCACAAGGTACATTTATCTGTAACAGATTACCTTTTCTGGTCTCTCCCTTACTTAAGACATTATGGCTCTTTATGCTTCTCGTTGTTTTTCCTTGCTTTCCTCCCTGAGTCTTCGTTTTTTCTTTTGAAGCTTTGTGCGGTCGGGTGGGGGGCATAGAACCTCATATCTTAAGGTGTTTAAATTTTTTGGTAGCCTTCCAAATATCTATACAATTAGTATTTAATATGATCCCCAAATATATAGCGAAAAACCTAACCCAAGAATTAGGGTAATCCCTACCATCTCTTCTAGAATACGGAAAATGGATATGAAATACAAGAGGGGAAAAAGGTCTATCATATAAATAGACCATTATTATCTCAAATCAAGCATAAAGCAAAAGGCAACCCCTTAATATCTCACCTTACACAGATTTAGATAAATGGGAGGCGGGCTTACCTATCTTTAATTTTCACAGGAAGACCCATCATAACTATTGGTTACCCATAACAGCAGGAAGGGTTTGACCTCCTCTTCAAGAAACTGGTTTTCGGATGATGGAATTATCCTATCACTTTCCTGGCCATCCGATCTGTCCCTGCCCTTCACGCACCGCCCAATAGATGATCCCACCCCAATTCCAGGAACGCTGGTATTGAGGATTGCTGATACTCCCTGCATCATCCATGCGCCGCAAGGTTAGGTTGGTATCCCAATAAGCATCGGGTGTGCCATCATTGTTGATATCTGCCATTCTCCCGGCAGGCAGATTCGCGACAGCAGAAGGCAGGATTTCTCCGCCGCTGGAACGGTTTCTCCATTCGTAACCTGTGATACCGCGATGCCCGGTTCCGCCACCGCAGTCGTAATTACCTTTGCCATTCGGGCCACGGATGCAACCCTGGATGGCTTCATACTCCTGGTAGCGTAGTTCCCAAAATAATTTATACGGAGCACGCCCATTGCCTACGAACAAAGGCATGTCTCCGGGGAGTTCATCCAGTCCACTGACACTATCGGCAAGCGTGGAGGCGCCAACGACCGGATGGGATGGTACCTCCCAATGAATGGTTTGAGATGCACCATGGACTACCAACAGGTCGCCAATGAGAGGCAGAGTTACAAACATGGGGCCCGCCGATCGCAGGGTCAGGATCAAGCGCAGGTTTTGCCAGTCCCCAATCTGTGGATGACTCGGGGAACCACCACCATTGGGGACATAGGGCACGCCACCGGATCCGGAAGCTTCGGGCATGCCGCCATTTCGAAGGATGGTCGGCCAGCGCACCAGTGTTGCCGGATAAGGGCGTACATCCAGATAGATTTCGGGGAAAGTAACCCGTGCCGTAATCTTCCAACCGCTGTTGGTGCAGGTGATCCCCCCCACGCCAATAGAGACGGTTGTACATGGATGCCGAGGTGGTGAGGAATTAGGCATTTCGCAAGGCATGGTACCTATCTGTTCAGAAATACCAATCATCGTTCCAGTACAGTTATCCACCCGGATGGCATGAACCTTGCAGGAATTGATACTGGCATCAAAATCAATCACACGAAATGCCATGTGATTGCCCGGTGTACAGGCAGTTTCACCACCTTCGGAATTCCCATTTCCATTTCCTTCGCCACCGCCTTCGCTTCCACCTCCATCCTTCCCCCCACCTGTGATGCAAATGATGCTACCATCCGACTGATAGGAACAGGATGGGGCGGATTGCGCCAGAATAATTGAAGGGTGGATCGAGATCAGGACAAGCCACAAGAGCAGCAGGCTGTTTCGTATCATTGTGCGCTTCCTGACAACACCGTAAGAATGTATTGCTTTTCATCCTCACTGGTCATGGTTTGCCAATTTTCCGGCAAGGGCTGCATTTCAAGATGATACGTTGTGCGCAACCATCCTGCATTCCAGGGCTGCGAGTCGTACAAGGTCGCCACGGTCAAACGGTCGCTGGCAATTTCCCCTGTATGGATGATCTCCAATTTGGGTTGAGTTTGTGTTCCCAGCCATACCCACTGCCCATCCCCCGAATACCCAAAGAGCAAAAAGGAACGCATGGGTGTGGCAGGCGATGTGTACAAGTGCCCATATAATGAATACAGGATCTGGGTGTTCTCGGCATCCTCCACCACCATACAGATCACCGGATATTCTCCACCCCAGACTTCCCTGCGATTGCCTTTTATGGAAGATGTCTCAAAACAACCGCGCAGGGCATAGGTCACTGCCTCCTCGCCACGTTCATTCAACCGCCATTCCCTAAATTCAGGATGGGGTGGAATGAAGCTGACCGGCACATCGATAAGTTCATTCGCATTTTTCGGGATGGTCACTGTTTCGATCTGACGCAAGGGCATCTCGCTGAACCCCAGCAGTTCAGTGGCTTCGGCACGGCTGTATCCTTGACGGACTGCCAACGCCCAGGCCATGGTTTTCTCCAGTCCTTGATAAACACAGGCGGGTTGAATGACCTGATAGGTCTCGCTGATCATGGTCGGTGTAAAGGACCACTTGCTTGAGTCAGTAGGGCAGCCGGACGATGCTTCTGGCTCGGTGGTTTCTGTAGCAGGGATTTCTGTCTCCACAGGGGAGTATGTTTCGGTTGGGATGAAGACCACTTCCGGTGTAGCTTGCACCATTCGCATCAAGAGGAAGTGATTCAATCCCGCCATGCCGCCAACCATGAGCAGCAAAAGCAGGATCAAACTTGTGACAATGGCATAGACTCGCAATTGTCGTTTTCCAGCCAGGTCTTTGTAGGTCAATCCATCCAGGATCGTATTCCAAAGCGATTTCATTTTTCTCCAAAAATCATTGATCTTCACGGGTGATGCCATGCGCCAGATAACCAATGGCATGCACGGTCACCCAACGCACAGGCAGGAGATAACCAGCCGATCGAACTTGTGCAATGAGATAACAGGCGGGACGACCTTGATGCCGCCCGCAGGCGACCGAGGTCAGTTGTGCCGCTTTCGGTCGTTGGGAATTGAAGTAATTGGCGGCAATCCCGTTCCCGGCGGTAGTAGCAGTGATGGTTCCATCCGGCAGAACCGTGATCTCCTGGGCACCAGCATGGGCAGCAAGGTCGGCGGCTGCCACGGTTTCCATGACGCGGGCATTGGTCACCATGTAATCGAGGATGCCCAACAGAAAGAGTGACATGATCGGCATCAGAATGGCGAACAAGGCAACGGATTGTCCACGTTCCATGTCACGTGTTTTAGTATCGGGTATCAGGGAGGTACCTGTATGACTCTGACCTGATACCTGACACCAAAGAACCTGATACCTTCTCATCGCCACTTCGCTTTCCAGGTCTCGGAGCGTGAGATGAACCATGCGCTGTTCCATCCCCCCTTGTTCAACCCGAGCAAGCCATCGAACAAGGTTGGTGCTTGAAACGAAACCAGGCATTGTCCTGGCTCTCCCGGTGCATGGGGTGGTGAGACCTGCACACCATATTGCACACCTACGGTCGCAGACCAATCGGCATTCAAGGTTTGCCAGGCGACAGTCATGGCATTACTTCGGGCGCGCACCGGGTCAGGCGATTGCGATAGGAATTGCGAACAGGCATAGGCTGCAGCCGTCGCGGCAGTACGAGCGCGATGGGTGGGAATCCAGGCCAGCAGACCGAACGCCATGATGACCGCCAGCAGGGCGAACAGGGCGGTCTCTGCCAGGGCTTGTCCACATTCGCCTTTATGGTGGCATGTCTTCATTCGAACCCTCCTGCAGGAGGCGGTCCAGGATAGAAACGCCAGAGACGGAAGTTTGTCTCCGCGCGTTGCGCTTCGATCAGTTGAATACCAAAGATCCAGTTACGAGAGACTTCCACACGGATCAACGATCGCACCTGGCGCGGACCGGTCTGCCCGGCATTGATCCGATCTACCAGATCGGGCCATAAAATATTGTCACGGGCGTGTTGGGTGGCTGGGGTGTTGTATGAACCCGAAGCAACCCCAGTGATAAACACGCCCCAGTCCGCGGCTGCGGATCGGAAGGCATAGAACGCGGCGAAGGTCATGCCAAACATAAGCAGGATCAGGATCGGCATGACCAGGGCAAACTCTGCCATCGTCTGCCCCTTTTCCTTCCAGCGGAACATCGCTATCCGCCGCGCGCCATGCGCAGGGCTTCAATGCCAGCTTCGAAGGCGGCGATCAGTTCATTGCGATAACGGGCGATCACGGCAATCGCGACCACACCAATGGCACCCAGGATCAGGGCGTATTCGGCAAAGTCCTGACCGTCCTCTTCGCGGATGAAGCGTTGTAGTAACTTGAACATTAGGTCTCCTTGTGAATTAAAAAAATCAGCTGACAGTTGATCTGTCGTTGATCATCATAGTGAAGTATCAACAAGGGACATGTTTTCGTGTCGCTTTAGATTTCAGTTTTTTCTATTCAGTTTTCTTAAGATCCCCCAACAATATTCCCCCATACATCCATCCTTGTAGCGCACCCCAACGTATTGGCTGTACAGTAAATGGTCCAAGTTTTTCTCCATGGACATGGAGAACTTCGACCCCAAATGGCGTGAGCCTCTGCCACCCCTTCCCTGTCAGATTTCTGTCAGTATCAATCACAAGACCAATTGGCGTCCAAAAGAATAGGATATGGGAACTTAAGAAGGTCCTTCCAGCGATACACTGGCGTGCCCTTTTATCAGCCGGAAATTTACCTGAAAAGCAGTATGATGAAAGCACAGGTTGCTTCTTGCCTGATTCGGAGGAGGATGTCAAGCCGAATACGGTTCAAACCATTTCTCCCTGCCGATCGATCGCTTGGGTCGAGGTGAATCTCTTCATCCCGGTCGTTTTATTGGTAAGCCGAGGAAATATCAGTTGGTGGCAGGAATGATGCCATTCGTTGCTAGTTTTGTCGCTGGTGATGGGGAGTTTGTGAACATCTGTTGACCAGATGTATACAAACCTGTATACTTTGTGAACATCTAGTTCCAGAATGGATACAACCATGGATCCAATTGAACTTGGCAAATTCCGTAAACAGCCCGGGGGCTACCCCGCCTTTATCCCACATCCTTTTCCACCGCAAGGCGGTTTCAACTTCTCGCCCGAAATTCTCAAAAAAGGATCTGACGCCTCCTACCTGCTGGGCAAACTGGATGGCATCACCAAATTCCTGCCCGACTCCGATTTCTTCCTGCTCATGTACGTGCGTAAAGACGCTGCCTCCTCCAGCCAGATCGAAGGCACCCAAGCCACCATGGTCGATGCCATCGAAGCAGAGGTCAAAACCAACGCCAACATCCCAGCCGATGTAGATGATATTTTGCACTACGTGTACGCCCTGAATTATGGAATGAAACGCGTCAAAGAAGATGGCTTCCCGGTATCCAACCGTTTGCTGAGAGAATTGCACAAAGCACTCATGCACAAAGCAAGAATGACCCAGTTTTCAAGCCCTGGTGAATTTAGAAAAACACAAAACTGGATCGGTGGCACCCGCCCCGATAACGCCTCTTTTGTTCCGCCTCCCGCCGATGAAGTTCCACGTGCACTCGGCGATATTGAACGATTCATCCATGCGAAAGATTCTGTGCCGCCCGTTATCAAAGCGGGTCTTGTGCATGCACAGTTTGAAACCATTCACCCCTTCCTTGATGGCAATGGCAGAACCGGCAGAATGCTGATCCTTTTTACCCTCTGGCAAACTGGTGCCTTGGAAAACCCTGTTTTATTCCTTTCCTCGTATTTCAAAAAACATCAACGCATCTATTATCAAAGATTAGCGGCTTATCATGAAGGGTATATTTCCCAATGGCTCGATTTTTATCTGGACGGTGTGATCGATACTGCGAACGAAGCCATTACCATAGCCGATCAAATCACCACCCTGCGTGAAAAAGACCTTGCCAACGTACGCACACTTGGCAAGCGCGCATTTGAGAGCGCTTCACAGGTGCTTACCATGCTCTACCGCCAACCTGTTGTCAATGTCGCCCTGGTTCAAAAATGGACGGGTTTCAATACACGCGCTGGCGCTCAAACGGTCATTGATCGTCTGATCGATCTAAAAATTCTTGCACCGAAAGACAAAGACAAAAAATACGGTCAATCCTACGTATATGGCGAGTATCTAAAAATTTTTATTGACAATACTTAAGGGAGATAAAAATCAACGAAGCCGCCACCAGAGCCGAACTGATCGGCTCCAAACTCCAAGCCGCAGGCTGGGGCGTACTTGAACGCACCAAAGTCCGCTGCGCGTATCACATCGCCGCCGGGCGCATTCAGGCCGGCGCAGCAAACCCTCCATTGCCGATGACATCCTCATCGACAAGAACCTTCCGCTGGCAGTTGTCGTAGCCAAGAGCAATTAATCCGGCGTGGGAGAGAAACCATTCCCATTGGCTTCCTGGAAACATTAGGATCAAAGAACTCGCGAGGAAGACAGACAAACACAAGTACGCCTGAGGTTTTATTGGCGATATTCCAAAAATCCTCATGGCGGCCTAACAACCCAATCCTCCCCAAGTTGGATCTCCATATCCACCGTCGATGCTGGATCAGGTTGGATCACGATTTGTGGACTCTCCAATCCAAATAGATCCTTCAAATATCGCAAGGCATACAATTTGGATGTGTATAGGATCACCTGGGTGCGGCTGGCATATCCGGTCGGCGCACCCAACTCCACCACCTGCATGCCCTGGGCGTTAAGAAAAGCGGCAGTGCGCTGTTCAAGATCAGCGGCATAGGTGTTGTTGATTATTCGGATCTTCACTTCATCGGCTTGCATCAACATCACCGCATCGCCCTGCGCCATCGGGCTGAGCGGACCTCCGGGAACGAAGATCTCATCGCGCAGGATGCGGATCAGGTCCGGGACTGGACGCAAAACATTCGCTGGCACACCGTTGATGGTCGTATCGGCTGGGATCGCCATCGTGGTATCGATCACACCCTGGCGAATGTCTTCCACCTGGATGTCCCTTGCCAGCACCGCCAGTTGGAGCACATCCTCCAGCAGCAGATTGGTGCGAACCCCGGAGGAAAATTCGGCATAAAGCTGCGGGGCTTGGGAGATCAGCGAGGTGAAGGTGTCCCCATCCAGCACCTTGTCGCGGATCGCGAGGATGACCTGTTGCTGGCGCCTGGCGCGTCCCACATCCCCGTCCGAACAGCCCTGCGACTCATGCCGGCAGCGCGCATACGCCAGGGCACGCGGTCCGGTCAGGTGGCGGTATTCCCCGGGTTTCAGAACAAAGTGATCTGCTCCTTCACCCTCCGGATCAAGCACCATGCGGTCCTCAACAAAGACATCGATGCCACCGATCAGGTTGATGAACGACACAAACGTCCCAAAGTCCACCTGTACATAATAATGAATCGGAACTCCGATGAATTGCGAGACGGTCTGGGTTGCCAGTTGAGGACCGCCGCCTGGCAGTTTGGCATTTTCGCCGATCGCCCAGGCGGTATTGATGCGACTGTATCCCGCGCCCGGGATGTTGACCCATAGATCACGTGGGATGGACAACATGCCGGCAGTCTTCGTGACCGGGTCCACCGTCAGGATCATGATCGTATCGGTGCAGGTCGAACAGCCATCCTCCTCCCCACCGCGCAACCCAAAGAAGGCGATGTTGATGCGGCTGGCGCCATCCCATTCGGGCAGTTCCAATTCCGGTGTGGAGGGTTCAAACAATAGCGGATTGGAATCGGATGGATCTGGCAATGCCGGCAGATCGGAGGTTGGGTTGGACTGGATGGCGCATTCTGCCGGGGGGATGCCCGGCAGGTGCGTCAGAGTCCAACACAGGGTCAACTTGCGAACAAAAAGAAAGGCGGCGATCCCTGCCAGGGTGGCAAAGATCCAATAGGCAAGTGAACGCCAAAAGGGATGATAAAGATTTGGGGTACGGGAACCCGGCATTACATTAACCCTGATCCCATGAAGGGTGCAATGATCGCCAGAACCAAGCCCAAGACTGCCATCACGCCGAACAAGCCGGCACGCTGACGGACAAGAGCCGCGCGTTCCTCGGTGGATTCCACCACCGAGCGATGCACCGACTCCTGCAAGCCCTGCACACTGGATAACACCGGGCGGTTGTTTGCAAAGAAATCGTAGATGTCGCGCAGGAAGAGATTGGCTTCCACGTCCTTCGGATCCGGCAAATGGGCGCGCGTCACCTCAATGGCTTTGGTGAAGTCCTCGACCTCCATGCGGGCCACAAGCAGTCCAAGCAGATTACAGAACGGACCGCCCACGGTCGCAGCGCGCCGCAGGGCTTCCTGCACACCCACACCGGAGGAAAGCAATGAACTCAAGACTGATAAACCGATCAACATATTATTGCGCAGGGACTCGGCGCGCTTCTTCGCCAGCGTCTTCACGCGTACATAAGGACGACGCAAGCCCAGGAAGATAAAGATCAGGGCGATCACCGGCGCTGCCATCAGCATGTTCAGTGCTGCCATTGCACCCGCCAGTGATCCTCCCACAAGTAAAAAGGTCGAGAAGTCGCGGATCGCGGCGGCATAGAATTCACCGGGCGTGTCATAGGGATACCCGGCACGTCGCAGGAGGCTGATCACATCCGCCATGTTCCTTGCCGCATCAGGATCGAAGCGACCGGGTAATATCACCACCAACAACGCTTCCCAGGTGGAGCGACGTTTGGTTTGGGGGTGCGAAGTAAAGTGGCTCAGACGGCTGCCGCCAAAAGTGCTGAAGGCGGTTTGAAAAACGTTCATGAGTTCGAACGCCAGCACGCTCAAACTCAAGGCGCCCAGGAATGCAAAGAAAGTCATCAGGAGTCTCCTTTTGGAAGTTCGAGCCGGAAGTCTAATAACATCTGCAAAGGGGTCTCCCCGGGCTGTCGTCCGCGAAATTTCTTGCTGAACAATCCACGACGCAGCGCTTGCATGTGCTGTTCACTGCGCAGGACCTGATGCGGGGGACGTGGTTCAGCAAATTTCAAAGCGCCACTGCCGGACTCCCATTCTTCGCCGCCGTACTCCTGCGGCCAGAGCGGATGGGTGTACAGATCCCAGTGATCGGGCAGACGGTTGGTTCGTAACGCCCGATGCCATTGCCATAAGGCTTCAAAGCGTGGTCCCCACAAGCCCCAAACCAGATCGACCTGCAGCGCCTCATCCCGCAATAAATTCAAGGTTTCCGTGCAATGATGGCAGATCGGAATGGCATTTTCCGGTCGTTGATAACGCCAGAGAATTTCCACCGGGGCATGCGACCTGGGACTTAAGATCGGTCGCCACGACGCCGGCTTGCCACAACGCATACAGTGACTGGGGAATTCATGTTGCCAGGGGATGCCGCCCACGGACGCTGCCACGATCTCATCGATGTAGGGTTCTTCGGCTTTCAAGACCGAATAGGAGAGTTTCACCGCGCCATCCGGCAGGTGGCAGGTATCGGAAAAATCCAGGATGAAGCCGGCGGAACTCACGATCTGCCCGCGTTCCCAGACTTCGAACCTGCGGCGTTGTATCTCGGGAAGCACTTCACCGCGATGGGCATCGCGGATGCGTCGGATATCAGCCACCGCTTCCGCCAGTACCGCGAACAACAAACCATCCATGCGCAGGCTGGGATCCATTGCTCCCAACTGTGGCAGGTCGCCGGCAATGGACAGGACGGTCTGAACAAACGGGGCATAGTCCACCTTTGGTCCGGTCTCGATCACATACCGGCACACCGGCAATCGCACCCATTTCCATTTGACGATGACCTCATCAAAGAGCACCTGTCCCTCGGCGCTCAGGGCGATGATGCGCATGGGCGGGCAGAAGAAGGTGTGGAAGGTACGCGCACCATCCGTGGGATAGATAAATGCCAGTACCGCGCCGTTCAAAGACTCCATGAACATCGCGCCGCTGGCGCGTTGTTCAGAGGTGATCAGGAAATGCAATTGCATGTCATTCCTCCCCGTGATTCCCAAAGAGAATTTTGTAAACCTGCGGCAGCATGGGATTATGCGATCCCATCGCCTTCCTCCAGACGTTCGCCAGGGGATGTTCCACCTGTCCTGGCAGGGCATAGGAACGGTGGGGTGTGGACTTCATCAGGAGCAACAGCTCCGCCGGAGGCAGGTCGGCAAATTGCCGGAAGACGCCGCGCGCTTCGCGCAGGGAATGTTCACGCAGGCGGCTCAAGGCATACCCCAGCGGATCGGAAAGATTTCCGCTCTGCGGACTGGCAACATACAGCACCCACGAGACAAAGGCATGCACGGAAGCCTGGACTTCGAGCAATTCCTTCTGGACCTTGGGGTGGACATCGTTCTGTTGAAGCAACGACTCAAGCTGCCAGAATTGTGGCACCTCCTCCGCCGCCTGCCTGTGTTGGGGGGTGGAAGTGTTTTTCCTGTCCGTGTTGGGGACGTGTTTAATGGTGTTTAAAGCACTCCCAGTTGCGTCCATGATATGACTCCCATGTGCGTCCACTAATCCCGCCATGTGCGTCCGGCTATTCCCCCCATTTGTGTCTGCCATATGACTCCCATTTGCGTCCAACGGTTCCTCCAATAACACCCGAAACGCGCGCGGCATGGACTCGACCCGCAGATCGA
>VFQT010003678.1_pt1 | contig 13716 bp, 12 predicted proteins | sample 3512381 | NCBI WGS metagenome assembly VFQT01 (sample SAMN10412376, study PRJNA504923) | tailings metagenome | isolation source: Relicate 2 Philex TSF3 active mining site | place: Philippines: Tuba, Benguet | collected 2017-08-29 | reverse complement strand
GACGACATCCTCGGCGCGCAGCAGGCTGGCATGAGGGCGGTGTGGATCCCGCACTCGATTATCCCCGACGAGCAGGTTCCGGACGGATCGGCGGTGCCCGACGCCGTCGCCCACCGGCTCGGCGACGTGCTGGGGATCGTCACCGGCTGGCTCCCGTGATCAGCCCTCGGACCCGACTGGGCTCGTGATCGGCGAGCTCGATCCGCTCGCCCTGGCCCTGCTGTGCCTGGCGGCTGCCGGGGCCGGCTGGGTGGACGCGGTCTCCGGTGGCGGTGGCCTGCTGCAGGTCCCCTCCCTGCTGGTCGCGCTGCCGCAGTCGCCGCCGGCCCTGGCCCTGGGGACGAACAAGCTCGCCAGCATCATCGGCACGACCGGGGCCGCCTCGACCTATCTGCGGTCATCGGTCCTGGACCTGCGCACCGCGATGCCGATGACCTTGGCGGCGATTGCCGGGTCGGCCCTCGGTGCCAGCCTGGCCACGCGGATTCCAGCGCAGGCATTCCGTCCGGTGATCCTGGTCCTGCTGATCGGGGTGTGGCTGTGGACCCTGCTGCGGCCGCAACTGGGCTCCGAGCAGCGGCTTCGGTTCGAGGGGCGCCGCCATTATGCGATCGCCGTCGTGGCCGGGGCTGGCATCGGTGCCTATGACGGCCTGCTCGGCCCGGGCACCGGCTCCTTCCTGCTCATCGTGCTGGTCGGCGTCCTGGGCTACTCGTTCCTGAATGCCTCGGCCACCGCCAAGGTGGTCAACGTGGGGACGAACCTCGCGGCCCTCGCCGTTTTCGGTACCACCGGGCAGGTGCTCTGGCTGGTCGGCCTGCTGATGGGAGCCTGCAACCTCACCGGTGCCATCATCGGGGCGCGGATGGCGATCGCCCGCGGCAGTTCCTTCGTGCGCGTGGTCTTCCTCGCCGTGGTCGGCCTGCTCATCGCCCGACTGGCCTGGGACCTGCTCGCCGGGTAGGACGCACCCCTCGCTGCGGTGCCTAGGTCGACTCGGGCCCAGCCCCTGGGAAGGCCTGCGAGGGGCCGCCCCAGCTGACCGAGCGAGTCGCGCATTCGCAGCCGGCGGCCACCGCATCCGATCGATCCTGCTCCTGGGTCGCAGCGGCCAGGTCGGCGTAGACCGGGACCATCCGGCCCTCGATCAGGGCCGCCAGTCGGCGTGCCGACTGCGGGTCCTGCACCGCGAAGGGGAGCTGATAGGCGCTGGCCCCTGGGACGTAGGGCCCCGGATGCGCCTGCTGCCAGCGGTCGCGCCAGACGCGGTGGGCCTCCAGGGCTCGCCGCGCCTTCCGTCGGCCGGCTCCCACGAGGTGGGCCCCGATGACTCCGTATGCGTACACGCAGGCATCCTCGGCGTCGATCGCGGCCGCCATCGCCTGGTCGCTGCTCACGCGTCGACCTCGGCGAGGGCCGGCACATGGGCGGACTCGGAGGCGGCGATGAAGGCCAGGGTCCGCACGAGATCGGGTTCAGTTGCCGCAAGGCAAGCCTCGCGGCGTTGCTGGGCGGCAGCCCGCTCGGCATCGGCCCGGGCAGCCAGGGCCTGGCTCGGCGTGGCCGGCGCGACCGCGGCCGGCGGGGAACTCGCCACCTGGTCGGCAGGGGCGCTGGCCAGGGCGCCGCCCATCGAGGCCAGGTGAGCTCGGTGCTGCTCCACCAGCGCGCCCAGGCTGGGCCCGAGTTCGGGGAACGCTGCGATCGCCTGGTCGTACTGGGCGATCAGCGCCCGCTCCGCATCTGCCACCTGGGCGCGGACCTGGTCGTCCGCCGAGACTGATGCGGTCGAGCCGGCCGAGGAGCAGCCGGCCACCAGTGCGGTGGATGCTCCGGCCGCCACGATGAGGAAGGTCCGCCGGGCCATCGCCGCAGTCCCGGGATCGTGCCGATGGCGCCCGTCCGCGCCCGGGGTTGGATGCCGCACGGGAGAACAATGGCACGGCACTAGACTTCGGGTTCCGAGGCCTTGCCCGCGTGCATGCCGATCTGCTGCGCCGCCGGCCGAGACTGGCGCCCGCAGGCCGGCGACGGACCTGCAAGGTCGAGGGGCGAAAACTGCATCGGGAGGCCAGATGACTGCATCCGCGTCATTCCTGTGGACTCGGCTTGCGGACCCCCTGGGCGAGCTGGGGATGGACCTCGAGGACGTCACCGTGCAGCGCGCTGGACGACGTGAGGTCGTCCGCGTGGTGGTCGACCGCGATGGCGGTGTCGACCTCGATGGGATCGCCGAGGCCAGCCGGGTGATCTCCGCCCTCCTCGATGCCGAGCCGGTCGCCGCGCAGTTCGCCGGCGCCTACGTCCTGGAAGTGACCTCCCCGGGGGTGGACCGGCCGCTCACCCAGCCGCGGCATTGGCGACGTGCCGTCGGGCGACTGGTGCAGGCCGGGCTCGCCGATGGGTCGGTGCTCCTCGGCCGGGTGGCATCCGCTGGCCAGGATCACGCCCTGCTGCGCGAGCAGGACGGGTCGACGTCGCAGGTGAACTACGCCGACGTGGTGCGCGCGACGGTCCAGGTGGAGTTCGCCCGCCCGGATGACGACCAATCCGACATGGACCAATCCGACATGGACCAATCCGACATGGACCAATCCGACCTGGATCAGCCGGACTGAAGGAGGTGCCATGGACATCGATGTGAGTGCGCTGAAGGCCCTGGTCCGGGAGAAGGACCTCTCCCTGGACCTGGTTGTGGAGACGATCGAGCAGGCACTGCTGGTCGCTTACCAGCGCACCGAAGGCTCCGCCGAGCGCGCTCGGGTCAGCCTGGATCGCAAGACCGGCCACGTCGTGGTGTACGCCGCCGAACTGGACGAGGCCGGCGAGATCCTGCGCGAGTTCGACGACACCCCGGAAGGCTTCGGCCGGATCGCGGCGACGACCGCCCGCCAGGTCCTGCTGGCGCGCCTGCGCGAGGCTGAGGGTGACGTCACCATGAGCGAGTTCGCCGGCCGCGAAGGCGACCTCGTCTCCGGCGTGGTGCAGCAGTCGTCCAATCCTCGAATGGTGCGGATCGACCTGGGCAAGGTCGAGGCGAACCTGCCGCCCGAGGAGCAGGTACCGGGGGAGACCTACGCCCACGGCGACCGGCTCAAGGTCCTCGTGGTGGGCGTGCGCAAGGGGTTCAAGGGTCCGCAGGTCACCGTTTCGCGTACCCACCCCAACCTGGTGAAGGCGCTGTTCGCCCTGGAGGTCCCCGAGATCGCCGACGGCACGGTTCAGGTCACCGGGATGGCCCGGGAGGCAGGGCATCGCACGAAGATCGCCGTCCGTGCCGCGGTTCCGGGCGTCAATGCCAAGGGTGCCTGCATCGGGCCGATGGGGCAGCGGGTGCGTCAGGTGATGGCCGAGCTCGGAGGCGAGAAGATCGACATCGTCGACCACAGCGACGATCCGGCGCAGATGATCGCGCATGCCCTGTCCCCAGCCCGGGTCTCCAAGGTCGTCATCGTCGATCCCGTTGCCCGGGCCGCGAGGGTGACGGTGCCGGACTACCAGCTCTCGCTGGCCATCGGCCGGGAGGGCCAGAATGCTCGGCTCGCGGCCAGGATGACCGGCTGGCGCATCGACATCCGATCCGATGCGGCCCCGGCGACGACGCCGCAGGAGCCATGAGCGCTCCGGAGCGCACCTGCGTGGGCTGCCGGTCAAGGGCGCCGGCCGTTGCCTTGCTGCGCGTGGTGCTCGTCGAGGGCCGGCTGCGGGCCGACCCCGGTCGTCGGATGCCCGGCCGCGGGGCCTGGGTCCACCCTCAGGACCCCTGCGTGGCCGCGGCGACCCGACGTCGCGCTTGGTCGCGTGCGCTGCGAGCCACCGGCCCGGTGGATGCAACGGACTTGGCCCAGTCGATGGCAGGTATAGTGAGCCCCGCCTCCGGCACATCCGCCGGGCGGCAGTCCACCGTCAACGTCGGGAGCCCTCATGAGGACGTCCACCCGATGAACGCGCGAGCTTGATCATGCGCCGTTCGCACTGACGGCCCGGGCACCTCCCGGGCCGAAGACAGGAGAGTCGTGTCCAAGGTTCGGGTCCATGAGCTCGCCAAGGAGCTCGGGGTTGAGAGCAAGGTCGTCCTTGCCAAGCTCGCCGAGATCGGCGAGTTCGTGAAGTCCGCATCCTCCACCGTCGAGGCACCGGTCGTCCGGCGCCTGAAAGAGGCGATGCCGGCGGCGGCAAGTGCCCCGGAGCAGGCCAAGCCGGCCAAGAAGGCGGCCAAGGCCCCGGCCAAGGCAGCCGCGAAGCAGGCCGCACCAGTCGAAGAGCCGCTTCCAGCCCCGCCGGCCGGTACCGACTCGGCTATCTCCCCGGTGCCCGGACCGCCGATCGCAACTCCGGCGACGGTGGCACGTGGTTCGGCACCGATGGACGAGCCCGCCGCCCCGCCGGTCCCCGAGCGTCCGGCCGGGCCTACCCCGGGCAGCATGCCGCCGGCGGCCGCGGACGGCCGACCGGCCGGGCCGCGCCCGATGGGTCCGCGACCAGGCAACAACCCCTTCAGCTCCAGCACCGGCATGGGCCGGGCCCCACGGCCCGGAAATAACCCATTCGGCACCAGCACCGGCATGGGCCGGCCCGCCGGGCCGAGCGTGCCAGGAGCACCGCGGCCGAACCCGGGCATGATGCCCAATGCGCGCGCCCCACGTCCGACCGGGGCTCCAGGTAGGCCAGGTCCGGGCGGACCGCGTCCCGGGGGTCCCGGTGGTGCGGGTGGACGCCCCGGCTTCGCCGGCCGGGGGCCAGGTGGGCCTCGGCCCGGTGGCGTGGGCACTGCCGGCCGGGGGCCAGGGGGACCGGGTGGCCCCGGTGGCCCGGGTGGTCCAGGCGCTGGCTTCCCGGGCCGTGGCGGCCCGGGTGGACGCGGCACGGCGGCCGGTGCCTTCGGCCGACCCGGTGGCCGGCCCTCCCGTGGCCGCAAGTCCAAGCGCGCGAAGCGCCAGGAGTTCGACAACATGCAGGCCCCGTCCATCGGGGGAGTGCGGGTCACCCGGGGCGGCGGGGAGACCGTGCGCCTGCCGCGCGGTGCCAGCCTGACCGACTTCGCCGAGAAGATCAACGCCATGCCTGCCGACCTGGTGAAGCTGCTCATCGAGCTGGGGGAGATGGTCACCGCGACCCAGTCGATCGACGACGACACCCTGCGGCTGCTGGGCGAGGAGCTCAACTACAAGGTCGAGGTCGTGTCCCCCGAGGACGAGGACCGCGAGCTGCTGGAGTCCTTCGACCTTGAGTTCGGCGAGGACACCGGGGAGGACGAGGACCTGGTGTCGCGGCCCCCGGTGGTCACGGTCATGGGTCACGTGGACCATGGCAAGACCAAGCTGCTGGATGCCATCCGCTCGACCAACGTCGTCAGCGGGGAGGCAGGCGGGATCACCCAGCACATCGGCGCTTACCAGGTCATCGCGCATACCCCCGACGGTGATCGGGCGATCACCTTCATCGACACCCCCGGCCACGAGGCATTCACCGCCATGCGCGCTCGCGGTGCCCAGGTCACGGACATCGCCATCCTCGTGGTGGCCGCCGACGACGGGGTCAAGCCGCAGACGATCGAGGCCCTCAACCACGCGCAGGCGGCCCAGGTCCCGATCGTGGTGGCCGTGAACAAGGTCGACAAGGAGGGTGCGGATCCCACCAAGGTCCGATCCCAGCTCACCGAATACGGCCTGGTGGCCGAGGAGTTCGGCGGCGACACGATGTTCGTGGACGTCTCCGCCAAGCAGGGCAACGGACTTGACCAGTTGCTGGATGCCGTCCTGCTGACGGCAGATGCGGCCTTGGACCTGCGGGCCAATCCGACCCAGGATGCCCAAGGCGTCGCCATCGAGGCGCACCTGGATCGCGGCCGTGGCCCGGTCGCCACGGTCCTGGTCCAGCGCGGCACCCTGCGCGCCGGGGACTCGATCGTGGCCGGGGATGCCTTCGGCCGGGTGCGCGCCATGCTCGACGATGAGGGCAATCCGGTCGACGAGGCGGGCCCGTCCTTCCCCGTCCAGGTGCTGGGGCTCACCTCGGTACCCGGGGCCGGCGATACCTTCCTGGTCGTCCCCGAGGATCGGGTGGCGCGCCAGATCGCGCAGACTCGCCAGGCCCGGGAGCGAAATGCGCAGCTGGCCAAGAGCCGGGTGAAGCGCTCCCTGGAGGACTTCCTGGAGTCGATCCAAAAGGGCGAGGTCGCCGAGCTCACGCTCATCATCAAGGGCGACGTCTCCGGCTCGGTCGAGGCTCTGGAGGACGCCCTGGTCAAGATCGACGTCGGGGACGAGGTCTCGCTGCGCGTCATCCACCGTGGCGTCGGCGCCATCACCAAGAACGACGTCACCCTGGCGAGCGCCTCCAAGGCGATCATCATCGGCTTCAACGTCCGCCCAGAGGGCAAGGTCGCCGAGCTGGCCGTTCACGAGGGCGTGGAGGTGCGCTATTACAGCGTGATCTACCAGGCGATCGAGGAGGTCGAGGCGGCACTGAAGGGCATGCTCAAGCCGGTATACGAGGAGGTCCAGCTCGGCACCGCCCAGGTTCGCGAGGTGTTCAAGTCCTCCAAGTTCGGGACGATCGCCGGCTGCCTGGTGCAGTCCGGGGACATCCGGCGCAACAGCAAGGCCAGGTTGGTGCGGGATGGGGCCGTGGTGGCCGAGGGCCTGTCGATCGCCGGCCTGCGCCGGTTCAAGGACGATGTCACCGAGGTGCGCGAGGGCTTCGAGTGCGGCATCAACCTCGGCAGCTTCCAGGACATCAAGATGGACGACGTCATCGAGACGTACGAGCTGCGCGAGAAGCCGCGCAAGTCCTAGGGATGGCCGGCCTCGGCGCCGGGAAAGGACCAGCAGATGAGCAGCCAGGCACGCCAGCGCAAGCTGGCCGAGCGGATCAAGGAGATCGTGGCCGGAGCCGTGGAGATGCGGATCAAGGATCCGCGCCTGGGCTTCGTCACGATCACTGACGTGCGCCTCACCCCTGACCTGCGCGAGGCCTCGGTGTTCTACACGGTGTACGGGGACCAGGCGGAGCGCGATGAGTCGGCGGCCGCCCTGGCGGCCGCGACCGGCATGCTGCGCAGCGAGGTGGGCCGGCAGACCGGGGTGAAGTTCACCCCGACCCTGGCCTTCGTCCCGGACGCGGTGCCCGAGAATGCCGCGCACGTGGAGGACCTGCTCCGGCAGGCGGCTGCAGCTGATGCCCGGGTGCATGAGCAGGCAACGCACGCGCACTATGCCGGCGACCCGGATCCGTACCGCAAGCCGCCGATCGACGACGAGCAGGAACGGCAGGCCTAGGCCCTGGGCGCTGCTGCGGCACCCGCCCCGGTCGGGCTGCTGGTCATCGACAAGCCGGCTGGGCTGACCTCCCATGAAGTGGTATCCCGGGTGCGTCGCGTCCTGGGCACCCGCAAGGTGGGCCACGCCGGGACCCTCGATCCGATGGCAACCGGCGTCCTGCTCGTTGGGGTCGGCGCGGCCACCCGCCTGCTGGGCTACCTGGCGAAGTCGGACAAGGAGTACCTGGCCACCATCCGCCTGGGCATGGCCACGGTGACCGACGATGCCACCGGGGCCGTGCTAACCATGGCCCCGCCGGGCAGCCTGGCGGATGTTGACATCGGACGCGTGCAGGCGGCGGTGGCGAGCCTGACCGGCAGGATCGAGCAGGTCCCGAGTGCGGTCAGCGCCATCAAGGTAGGCGGCAAGCGCTCGTACGCGCTGGTTCGCTCTGGCGAGCAGGTGGAACTGGCGGCGCGCGAGGTCCAGGTCACCTCCTTCGAGATCCTCCAGGACCGTTCCGCCCACGCTGCGACGGGGGAGCCCTGCTGGGACCTCGACGTCCGGGTGACCTGCTCCACCGGCACGTATGTCCGGGCCCTGGCCCGCGACCTGGGTGCGCGACTGGGGGTCGGCGGGCACCTGACTGCCCTGCGTCGCACGCGCGTTGGCCCGTGGACGGTCGACACGGCCGTCGACCTGGATGTGCTGCAGGCCGATCCGGTGCCGGCCGGGCGGCTGGCGGGGCTCGGCGAGATCGCCGCCGCCGGCTTCGCTGCACTGGTGGTCGACGCGGACCTCGCCGCCTACGTACGGCACGGCCGGCCGATCCCGCTGTCGACGGGCTCGCAGGATTCCCCGGTTGCCATCCTGGATGGCACCGGACGGCTGCTTGCCCTGGCGGCCCCTGCAGGGGGTCAGGCCCGCTACCTTGCCGTCCTTGCCGAGGCGACCGGGGCCTAGGGTTGGGGCAGACATGGGTGCGAACGGGACGCCGGAGCACGGGCACGACCGGTCCGGGAACGACGAGTCCGGCGACGCGGGCGCCGGGAAGGTCATCGCCGTCGGTGTCTTCGATGGCGTGCATCGCGGCCATCAGGGGCTGATCGCCCAGGCGCGGGACCTCGCGGATCGCCTTGGGCTGCCGCTCGTCGCGCTCACCTTCGATCCGCATCCCGCATCGATCGTCCCGGGGCGCCAGGCCCCTGCATCCTTGGCTCCACTTGCCGATCGCATCGCACTGCTGCACGCCGCAGGGGCCGATGAGGTGGTCGTCCTGCCCTTCGACGAGCAGCTGGCTGCGATGGAACCGCAGGCCTTCGTGGATCGCATCCTGGTGGATCAGCTGGGTGCCCGAGCCGTGGTGGTCGGCGAGAACTTCCGCTTCGGCAAGGGTGCCTCAGGTGACGTGGCTGCCCTGCGAGCCCTCGGTGGGCAGCGGGGCCTGTCGATTTCCGCGGTGGCCCTGCATCCGGCGGACGCGCCCTGGTCCTCGTCGCGGGTGCGCACCGCCCTGGCAAGCGGAGATGTCCAAGCGGCGGCCCTGATCCTTGGTCGGCCCTATCGGCTGGCTGGGGTGATCGTCCACGGCGACCACCGGGGGCGGGAACTGGGCTACCCGACGGCGAACCTTGCGGTGGAGGGCCACCCGGCGATTCCGGCCGACGGCGTCTATGCCGGCTGGCTGCAGGTGGCCGGCTCGCCAGGCCGCTGGCCGGCGGCCATCTCCGTGGGCACCAATCCCCAGTTCGACGGCCGGCAACACCGAATCGAGGCCTTCGTCATCGACCAGCGGGGCCTGGACCTGTACGGAGCCTCGGTCTACTTGGACTTCCTCCATCGCCTGCGCGACCAGCAGACCTTCGACTCCCTGGAGGCATTCATTGCCCAGATGGGCGCAGACGTGTCCAGGGCGCGCGACCTGCTGGCCGGCTCGGCGGAGTTTCCCGGGGACTAAGCCAACTGGTACCCTGCCCTATCGCCAGTCGGCGATGGACGGTCCCGGGGCGGGCGCCCCAGGATTCGTGACCTGCCCTGTCGGCCACGGCCGGCAGCCGACGCGCCCGTGAGGAACCATGTCACTCGACGCTGCCACCAAGGCCTCGATCATCTCCGAATACGGCGTCAAGCCGGGGGATACCGGGTCGCCGGAGGTCCAGATTGCCCTGCTGACCAAGCGCATCAGCGACCTGACCGAGCACCTCAAGGCCCATAAGCACGACCATCACAGTCGTCGCGGCCTGCTGATCCTGGTTGGCCAGCGTCGGCGACTGCTGCAGTACCTCGTGCGCACGGACATCAACCGTTATCGCTCGATCATCGAGCGCCTCGGGATCCGTCGCTAGCGAGGACAACTCCATACCCTCGCCATTCCTCGCGGGCTTCGCCCGGGTGGGGTGGCTCAGGGAATCGACGACCCTGGACGACGCCAGGCAGCCTGCTGTCGGTCCTCGGTGGTGACCTCCGGGATGCGTTCCCGTGGGCCTCAATCGAAGACCGCCATGGGCGGATGCGCGGATGTCCTCGGTTCACCCGCCGACGATTGGCGTCGGCAGCAGGGCCACCTGCCCTGCGAACGAAACGGAGACACCATGGACACACCCATGAGCACCACCGGAACGACAACGAAGGCCGTGATCGACAACGGCTCCTTCGGAACCCGCACCATTACCTTCGAGACCGGTCGGCTGGCCCGTCAGGCGGCCGGCTCGGTCGCCGCCTACCTCGATGACGAGACCATGCTGCTGTCGGCGACCACTGCGTCGAAGTCGCCCAAGGACCAGTTCGACTTCTTCCCCCTCACCGTAGACGTCGAGGAGCGAATGTACTCCCTGGGCCGCATTCCCGGCTCCTTCTTCCGCCGCGAGGGCCGGCCGAGCGAGGATGCCATCCTCACCTGCCGGCTCATCGATCGTCCGCTGCGGCCGACCTTCGCCAAGGGGCTGCGCAACGAGGTGCAGGTCGTGGTCACGGTGCTGGCCCTGCATCCGAACGACCTGTACGACGTGCTGGCGATCAATGCAGCCTCTGCCTCGACCCAGCTCGCGGGCCTGCCGTTCAGCGGGCCCATCGGGGGCGTGCGGGTTGCACTCATCTCGGGCCAGTGGGTGGCCTTCCCGACCCACTCGCAACTGGAGGAAGCCGTCTTCGACATGGTGGTGGCCGGCCGGGTGGTCGGCGATGACGTCGCGATCATGATGGTAGAGGCGGAGGCCACCGATCGCACCATCTCCCTGATTGCCGGTGGCGCGCCGGCGCCGACCGAGGAGGTCGTGGCGCAGGGGCTGGAGGCGGCCAAGCCCTTCATCAGGTCCCTGTGCGTGGCCCAGATGCAACTGGCCGAGCAGGCCGCGAAGCCGGTTGCCGACTTCCCGGTCTTCCTGGAGTACCAGCCGGACGCCTACCAGGCCGTCGAGGCGGCTGCGCAGGAGGCGTTGCGACCGGCCCTGGCCATCCTGAGCAAGGCCGAGCGCGAGGACCGGCTGGACCAGATCAAGTCCGATGTCATTGCCCGGCTGGGCGAGCAGTTCGCCGGTCGCGAGAAGGAGCTCGCCGCGGCCCTTCGATCGGTGACCAAGAAGCTGGTGCGGGAGCGGGTGCTGCGCGACAAGGTGCGCATCGACGGTCGCGGCCTGGCGGACATCAGGACGCTATCGGCCGATGTGCAGGTCCTGCCCCGGGTCCATGGCTCGGCGCTGTTCGAGCGCGGTGAGACCCAGATCCTCGGGGTCACCACCTTGAACATGCTGCGGATGGAGCAGCAGCTGGACACCCTCAACCCCGAGACGCGCAAGCGGTACATGCACAACTACAACTTCCCGCCGTACTCCACGGGCGAGACCGGCCGCGTGGGATCGCCCAAGCGGCGCGAGATCGGCCACGGGGCGCTCGCCGAGCGTGCCCTGGTCCCGGTCCTGCCCACTCGCGAGGAGTTCCCGTATGCCATCCGCCAGGTGTCCGAGGCCCTGGGATCCAACGGCTCGACCTCGATGGGGTCGGTGTGCGCCTCGACCATGTCCCTGCTGAACGCGGGCGTGCCCCTGAAGGCGCCGGTGGCCGGCATCGCCATGGGCCTGATCTCTGGCGAGGTGGACGGCCGGACCGAGTACGTCACCCTGACCGACATCCTCGGGGCCGAGGACGCCTATGGGGACATGGACTTCAAGGTTGCCGGGACCGGTGAGTTCGTCACTGCCCTGCAACTGGACACCAAGCTGGATGGGATCCCGGCCTCGGTGCTGGCCAGCGCCCTGACCCAGGCACGGGACGCGCGGCTGACGATCCTGGCGGTGATGGCCGAGGCGATCTCGGGGCCGGACGAGATGGCCCAGACCGCCCCCCGCGTCATCTCCATCAGGATCCCGGTGGACAAGATCGGCGAGGTGATCGGGCCCAAGGGCAAGATCATCAACCAGATCCAGGAGGACACCGGGGCCGACATCACCATCGAGGACGACGGGACGATCTACATCGGCGCCACCTCCGGTCCCGCGGCCGAGGCTGCGCGCACCGCGATCAACCAGATCGCCAATCCGACCATGCCCGAGGTCGGGGAGCGCTACCTGGGCACCGTCGTGAAGACGACCACCTTCGGCGCCTTCGTGTCGCTGATGCCCGGCAAGGACGGCCTGCTGCACATCTCCGAGGTGAAGAAGCTCGCTCCTGGCAAGAAGCGGATCGACAGCGTCGAGGAGGTCCTCAAGGTCGGGGACAAGATTCAGGTGGAGATCAAGGAGATCGACCCGCGCGGCAAGCTCTCGCTCATCCCGGTGCTCGACACCCCGGATTCGGGCGACTCGGCCGCATCCGCTGATGGCTAGGGCGACCACCAGCACCCTGCTTCGGGAGCCGGACGGCAGCACGGTCAAGCTGACCACCCTGCCGGGGGGCCTGCGCGTGATCACCGAGCAGGTCCCCGGGGTTCGGTCCTTCGCCTTCGGGGTGTGGGTCGCGGTCGGCTCCCGGGACGAGAGCCCGGCGCAACTGGGCTCGGCGCACTACCTCGAGCACCTGCTGTTCAAGGGAACTCGCCGACGCAGCGCCCTGGATATCTCGTCCTCCATCGAGGCGGTCGGCGGCGACATCAACGCCTTCACCACCAAGGAGTACACCTGCTACCACGCCCGGGTGCTCGACGCCGATGCGGACCTGGCCATCGAGGTCATCTGCGACGTGGTCAACGATGCGCTCATCAGGCCCGATGACGTCGAGGCCGAGCGCGGGGTCATCCTCGAGGAGATCGCGATGACCGACGACGACCCCGAGGACTGCGTGCACGACGAGTTCGCCTCGCTGGTCTTCGAGGGGACGGGCCTGGGCAGGCCGATCCTTGGCACCCGCGAGTCCATCGAGTCGATCGGCCGCGGGTCCATCAATCGCTTCTACCGCAGTCGGTACCTGCCCAGCCACATGGTCGTGTCCGCGGCCGGGAGCCTGGACCATGCCCGAGTGGTGGCCCAGGTGCGACGGGCCTTCGAGCCCTACCTGGATCCGGATGCGCAGCCAGCCCCCGCCCGGAGGCCCGGTGGCAAGGCTTCGGTCGGCAAGGCTTCGGTCGGCAAGGCTTCGGGTAGCACGCGTCGGCCTCGGGCATCCGGTCACGGCCTGCGGGTTCGTCATCGGCCCATCGAGCAGGCAAACCTGGTCATGGGCATGCCGGGCATGCCGCGGGGGGATGAGCGTCGCTATGCGCAGGCGGTGCTCACCACGGCCTTCGGCGGGGGGATGAGCAGTCGGCTCTTCCAGGAAGTCCGGGAGAAGCGCGGCCTGGCGTACTCGGTGTACGCCTACGCCCAGGGATTCGCGGACACCGGCCTGTTCGCCATGTACGCGGGCTGCGCGCCCAGCAAGGTCGCCACGGTCATCGAGGTCTGCCGTGAGCAGCTCGCTGACCTCATCGTTCGCGGCCTGACCTCCGACGAGCTCGAGCGCGGCAAGGGGCAGGTGCGCGGGGCCACCGTCCTGGGCCAGGAGGACACCGGGGCCCGGATGACGCGGATCGCCCGCTCGCAGCTGCACGATGAGCCACTGCTGAGCATCGGCGGCCTGCTGGCCAAGGTGGACGCGGTGTCGATGTCCGATGTCCGTGCCCTTGCGGACGAGTTCCTCACCCAGGCCCCGTCCCTTGCGCTCATCGGCCCCTTCGACGAGCATGAGGCATTCACCGGCGCGATCGAGCCGGTGGCCGCGACCCCAGCCGGCTGAGCAACGCAGGAGTGACGAGCATGGACGCGCCGAACCCGCCGATCCGGGTAGGCGTGCGCGGTGCCGCCGGCCGGATGGGATCGACGGTCGTGTCGGCGGTCCATGCGGCGCAGGACTGCGTGCTGCAGGCGGCGATCGACGTGGGCGACGATCCCGCGGTCCTGGCGGACTGCGATGTCGTCGTCGACTTCACGACCCCGGATGCGGTGATGGAAGGCCTCCAGGCGTGCATCGCCAACGGCGTGCACTG
>VFQT010003677.1_pt1 | contig 13716 bp, 10 predicted proteins | sample 3512381 | NCBI WGS metagenome assembly VFQT01 (sample SAMN10412376, study PRJNA504923) | tailings metagenome | isolation source: Relicate 2 Philex TSF3 active mining site | place: Philippines: Tuba, Benguet | collected 2017-08-29 | reverse complement strand
TCTATTTAAGACACAGGTGGTTTAAGTTCGAGGACACGAGCTTTCCTTTAGATGCCTTCAAAGGCAGAGAATTATTAGTAGAACTAAAAGCATTTTTCTAATGAGAAAAAACATCATCTCAACTTTTTTAATTGTCATCTCAGCTCTGGGAAGCATTACTGTATCCGCTCAGGAGTCAAAGAAACTTGCTTTCACAGGTGCGGCAAGAGGAATTTATTTCGGTGATCGATTGCATCAAAATGAATCAGACTCCATCACTGTTCCAAGGTTAAATACCGGTCATGTCATGGTAGACTTGGGAATGAACATCCGTCCGAACAAACACACCGAAATACAGGGAATGGTGCGTGTAAGAAATGATTACGGCGGATTCTGGGGTTCTGGTGTTTCTTTTGATGTTCGTCAGTTGTATATTAAAGGTGTTGCAGGAGGTATTGTTCGTTATCAATTGGGCGATATCAATGACAAACTAACGGCCTTCACCTTGCAGAATTCCAATCAAGAAATTCAAAATGAATCTCCCGAAGTTTTCCGTCAGCAGACGAAACTGATGAATTATGACAACTTCTACAGCAAGGATAGCACGTGGAGACAGCAAGGGGCGGCTGCTAATTTTGCATTGCAGTTTTCAAAATACCTAAAAGAAATACAGTTTCATGGTCTCGCTACTCGAGTTAGGACCACAGATTTTTCAAACGTGAGTGATAGACTTTTGACAGGCTATCAGGTTCATGTTTTACAAAGTAAATTTTTTGAGTTTGGTTTAAATGCTTCGAATGTTTTCGATTTGGAAGGGACATCAAGAAATCCGGTGCAATTCAGAAACCCTGTTCACACAATTACAAGTGTTATTAAATGGAATAACTCTACCCTAAACATAAAGCTGAACTCTGAATTTGGAAGGTCCGAATACACCTATGTAGGTTTGCAAGACGCTCCGCAACTGAAAGGTAAATTCTTGACTTCAAAGGCAAATTTCATTCTTCCGGCGAATCATTTGGAAGTGAATCTCGGTTGGAGATATGTTTCATCTGATTTCAGAAGTGCAGGTGCCCAAACGAAAAGAATTAACTACAATTATCAGCCCAGCGCCTTTGCTCGTTTCACCAACGATCAAATTCCAAGAACATTAACTCTCATGGATGTAATGCGCGAGCAGAACGCATACAACCGTCAGATTTCGACGTCGCTTATGGCATTCAATCCAAAATATGATAACATTACACCGTACGGTGAAGCCACACCAAACAGACAGGGTGTTAGTGTTGAGGTGAAATACGCCTTACTGAACAAAATGATTAAGTTAGGAGCACAGCAATTTATGTTGCAAGAAACGAGAGGTGAAGGAACAACATTGCCAAGAAAATTCAATAGGACCATGTTCCTTGTAGATGCAAATTTAAATGTTCTTCGTAAAGATGTGAATCGTCTCTTTCATATTAGCGCCAGCTTTAGAAAGGATCAGACAAAAAGAGCCGGAGAAGCAGAAGTGCCATCGGTTAATTTGAATACGACGGTGGCTTCTGTAGGAATTGAGTTTGAAATTAGAAATCAATGGGACGTCCTGTTCGGTTATCAGCACGTGCAATTTGACGGATTCGATTTCATGTCTATCAGAAACAATTACACCCAGATTTATAACTTCCAAGAGTGGACTGCCAAAGGAAAAGAACAAATGACTTCAGCAGGTATTCGATACAGATTTTCACAGAAATCAAGTTTATCTGCCAATTATGGTGTTTTCAAGAACACCAACGACCTCGAAGTGCCGCAGAATTATTCAGTCAATCAGTTTATGTTGTTGTACCAAATGAATTTTTAAAATGAAAAACAAAAGCATTTATTTCCTAGCCCTAGCAATTGTTCTTTTGAACGCTTGTAAAGTTGATGAAGAATTCGATGGGCCTTCACTGAATGATCTTTACGGTGATTTTGTGCTCATCAATGACTTGGATATTTCAAATCGAAATGTTGATTTCTCTCAAGGAGAAAATACGTTTTTTACAGCGTCTTTTTCTAAAAACGTAAACTGGAAAATTGAGGTCAAAGGTCTTAGCTCTGGGGCAGTGAAGCGATTCGAGGGTTTTTCGAACGTAATTGACGCATCTACTGCTACTTGGAATGGAACTACCACAGATTTGCCCATGTTTAAAATTGAATCGTGTGCAGTGGAATTAACCATGTTAAATGTGCAAGATACCCTGCGAGATACATTACAAATTGTCGGTTCACGGGTATACAATGGATTTGTAGTTGCTGATTTTGAAAACGGATGGAATCCGGGTTGGAGCACCTTTGTTCAGTCTGGAGCAAATATGAGTTTTCAAGTGCAAACAAATAACAATGCCGCTCAAGGAGACAGATACTATGAAATGGCAGGTACTGTATCTTGGGACTGGTTAATTGGCTTAGTAGATATGCCAGGGTCAGCGTATGGCGCCCCCACTTATAATCTTACCGATAACCCGTCAAATCTTTTCTTCAATACCATGATATATAAGCCGGATGGAATAAACAATGGATTGGTTTTATTTCAATTCAGAGAAGATGACAATGGCGACGGCATGTTCACAGAAGGCAATGAAGACATGTATTCCATACAAGTGCAATTGACAGAGGCAGGTTGGTCTCAAATCTCTCAGCGTTATGATCAAATACCAACACTGGTCAATGGTGCAGCATCTGCTGCATTGGGCAATGGAATTCATGAGCCACACAAACTGTTGAAAATTTCTGTGCTCATGCTTGCGAATCCAACCTCAGGATATTCCAAGGCTTGGATGGATTATATCATATTTACGGAAGGGTCTGAACTAATTCCATAACGCTCATGCGACTGATACAATTATTTTTTGGTTCAATTCTTCTGTTTTCATGTGTCTCCGTGAAGAATCTGGAGTTGTATGATAAAATGGAAGCGGACCATGGGTCAACAAACGGATTGAATTTGTCTCTTCCGCATGTTTTTCAAGACAACATGTCCTCAGAAGTTTGGTTTACAAAAGCCAGCGCCTGTCTGCAAGTTAGCCCTGAAGCTGTTGAAAAATATGCCGGCACTGGTGCAATGAAAATAACGTGGAACAAACAAGCCGGTGATTGCCCATGGTTGGGTCTTGGAATTGGATGGGGAAATTGGACAGGTAAGGACCTCTTAGCAGTTGAGAATAATGCGTGCTTATCTTTTCGCGTGAAAGCAGACCATGGTGAGTTTGCAGGGCTTCCTTGGGCTTTAGGTATGGAAGACTTTTCTGGAGCACAGGCTTGGTTAGGTCTAACAGCTAAATATGTGAAAGGTGGAAAGGTGACAACAGATTGGAATGAATTTATTATACCACTCGCTGATTTTACATTTGAGAAGTGGAATATGGACGGTTCCTCCGTTAAACAGCTCATCTTTCAGTTTGAATCAAGCGGCACAGTGTACATAGACGAAATTCAAATTGTTCCCTACATCGCACCAACAAAGCCATCACTCGTTCTTAAAAATGCATTGATTCCGATGAAGCATAGCGGGAAAGTTGATGGTGTAATTCAACCGAATGAATATTCGGGAAATGTTCAAGTAACTATGGGGTCTTTATTTGTAAACTATGATAACGAATATGTATATTTCGGTTTAGTCAACAGAGACAAGACGCAACCAGTGAATGCGCAAACGGGAAAGGATATTTGGAATGGTGATGCGCTAGAGATTGCGTTTTCTACGGAGTCGAATCTTTCAGCAAATAGACCATTCTTATACGCCTCTGATAAACACATTGGTATTCAACTGGCTGCTCCTTATGCCTGTTTTGATTGGACTTCGAACCAGACAATACCAGCTGAAGCTGTCTCGAAACAAAATAGCGAGGGACAGATTGCAGAGTTTAAATTAGCTTGGAGCGACTTAAAAGTGAATCCGTGGAAAGTAGGTGGAAATTATAATTTTGAATTTGCTCTGGATATGGCTTTGTCGAGTACTAACCGGGATCAACAGCAACGGTGGTCAGCTGTTAATGATGAAAACTTCTACAACAGGCCAGCTTCTTGGGGGGTATTAAAAATTGTTTCATTTGATTAAGTTATGAGAAGGTTTTGGGTTCTTTCATTTTGTTTGCTCTTCGTATTACCGGCTTGTTCGGCACAAAAATCATCGTCAAGAGTTGAGAAACTCATAAAACAAATGACGATAGAGGAGAAGGTTGGACAAATGACTCAGTTGAATTTAGATGTTGTCTGTGAAGGTGAAATCTATAAACTTGTTGAACCGCATCACATTCAACAAGACAAATTGGAAAAGGCGATTTTGAATTATCATGTTGGTTCCATTTTGAATTGTGGAGGTCACGCTTATCCGCTCGCACAGTGGCATGAGATTATTGGAAGCATTCAGAAAATGGCAACAACTGAATCGCGATTGAAGATTCCAGTTCTTTACGGTATAGATGCTATTCACGGAGCGAACTATGTAAGCGGCTCTACCTTGTTTCCGCAACAATTGGCTCAGGCAGCTACGTTTAATCCCAGTCTTACTGAAGAGGGAGGCCGAATTACCGCTTACGAAACGCGCGCTGCAGGTATACCTTGGAATTTCTCTCCAGTATTGGATGTAGGAAGAAATAAAAATTGGTCGCGATTTTTCGAAACGTTTGGAGAAGATCCTTATGTATGTAGTGTCTTCGGTAGTGCACTTGTGCGTGGATACCAAGGCGGCAACGGGTCTATTGTAGATGATCAACATGTGGCTGCTTGCATGAAACATTTCTTGGGTTACAGTGGAACCCGCACAGGATTTGATCGCACACCTGCAATTATTTCAGACATTGAACTACGCGAAATTTATCGCCCATCTTTTCAAGCGGCAATAGATGCTGGAGCATTAACTGTGATGATTAACAGTGGCGAAATCAATGGTATTCCAGTGCATGCCAATTCGGAAATTTTAATTGATCTATTGCGCACTGAGATGGGTTTCAAAGGTCTTGCTGTCACGGACTGGGAAGACATTATCAAGTTGGTGAAAAATCATCGCGTTGCAGCTGATTTGAAAGAAGCAACCTACTTGGCAGTCATGGCGGGAATAGACATGTGCATGGTGCCAAATGATTACGACTTCACGAAGTATTTAATTGAATTGGTTAAGGAAGGAAGAATTTCTGAGAAGCGATTGGATGTGAGTGTGCGGAGAATTTTAGAAACGAAGAACAAGCTGGGATTATTCCAGAACGCCCTGCCACCAAACATTGCAGCGTTTCCTGAATTTGCTTCAGAAGGCCACAAAACAGCGGCATTGCACACAGCAGAAGAAAGCATTACGCTTCTCGAAAACAAGAGTAACATACTTCCTTTGAAGAAAGATGCGAAGATTTTTGTTACGGGTCCGGCTGCAAATTCCATGACAATGTTGAATGGTGCTTGGACACGTACTTGGCAGGGAACCGATGCGCAATTCGATGATGCTACGAAGAACACCATTTATGAAGCGCTTTTAAGCAAGAATGAAAATGTTGTGTTTGAAGAGGGGTGTGGGTTAGAAAAAATGTTAGGCGCAGATGAGGCCATTGAAAAAGCAAGAAATTCCGATGTCATAGTTGTATGTGTTGGTGAACTGCCAAGCACTGAGTTGCCGGGTAATATCTACGATTTAGAACTTCCACAAGCGCAGCAAGATTATGTAAAAAGGCTCAAGTTGACAGGTAAGCCAGTTGTGTTGGTGTTGGTTGAAAATAGGCCACGGATTGTTCGCGATATTGTTGACGGATGTTCCGCTGTTGTTATGGCTTATCAGCCGGGCGATTTCGGAGGAGATGCATTAGCGAATATTTTATTTGGTGATGTGAATCCAAGTGGGAAACTTCCATTCACCTATCCCAAGTATCAGGTTGGAACTTCAACTTATGACCACAAGTATACAGAGACCTTCGATAAAAATTTTGGAAACAATGCCTTCCAACCGCAATGGGAGTTTGGACATGGACTGTCATACTCTACAATAGCATATTCCAATTTAAGTGTCTCTTGTGAAGATGAAATTACAGTAAAAGTAAATGTTCAAAACAAAAGTGAGCGAGCCGCTAAAGAATCTGTTTTGCTCTTTGTGACAGATGAAGTAGCGAGTATTACTCCCGCGGTCAGAAAATTAAAAGTGTTTCAAAAAATTGAATTAGCTCCCAATGAAATGAAGGAAGTGATTTTTGTTTTAAACAAAAAAGATTTTGAATTTATCGGGGCTGACGCTGAACCCACTTTTGAAGCGGGATTTTTTCAAATTACAATAGACCAACATACACAAAGAATAGAATTGAAATGAAGCAGACGATTTTTGCATGCATGCTTGTATTAGCATTGGCTTCTTGCAAGCAGTCAGATCCTGAAGATATTCTCGGCAGACAGGGAGATGTAGTAACTTTTGCAGGAAGAGACTGGGATGTGAAATACAGCCTAGTACCTGTAGGGCCTGGGCCAAATAATTTTTCAAGGTTGTATGATGATGTTTGGGTCGACGAAAATGGTTATTTGCATTTAACCATTGACAAACACAATGATGTATGGTATTCATCTGAGGTTATTTCACAAGATACCATGGGCTTTGGAACATATACTTGGACTATTCAGGCCGATCCAATGAGTTTCTCTGAAAACGTTGTGTTTGGTCTATTTACCTGGGATAATAATACATTTTATACTGATGGAAATTCAGAAGTTGATATTGAATTTTCGAAATGGGGCGATGTATCAAGTACTTCACCAACAACATTTTCTGTTCAGCCCGTTAGCTTTGGAAGTTTTTATGCCGAAAGAACGAAAGAATTAGAGGTAGAACCAGCCCTATTAAACGGTGTAACTACGCATCAGTTTACGTGGTCAGACACACTTATAACTTGGAAGAGCTATGCAGGTGATTTACCACAAGGAGAAGTAATTGCACAATGGTCTTTTGATTTAGATCACCCTGCCCGTGTGAAAGAAGAAGGTGGTCAATTGTCACAGCCTATTGTTATTCCTTCACCAGGAAATACAACCAATGCACGAATGAATTTATGGACCATACCCTACCAAGGTGTTGGGCCCAACAATGGCCTGAAGCATGAAGTGGTGATTCGTAATTTCACCTACCAGCCATTGTAACGTAAAAAGAAATGTTGCAAGCAAAAATTCTCGGAGGAAAGTGTAAAAAGACTCTGCTTATTTGGAATTAACCCAAGTGAATTTCGTCTATTGCGGGCTCTACAAATTTCTCATTGATGGTTTGAAGTAACTCAGTTCTGGAATTAAAAACTTCGGCACGCAACGGTGCACTGTCAAACTTCAGGTGCAGCGTTCTTCCTTCAACACGAATGACTCTTGTTTTCTTGAACAAGACAGGTCCCATGGCTTCCTGGTAGGCCTCAATTATTTTCGATTCAGTAATGCGTTGTTTCAACGGCGAACGTTCAATCCACTCTGCCAACGCTTCTTTTAAAGAAAAGGTATTAGTATTTTTCATGAGATTGAATTGCGTGTTGATCAATAATGATACGCTCGAAAGGTACCCATAATTCACGAAGCACATTTGGAATTCTTTCAACATCCGTGTCTGATAGGAATACTTGAGTTTGTGTGTGTTTTGCAATCCAATCAAATAAGGCTTTCAATCTAAACTCATCTAATTTTTCTGCAATATCATCCAACAACAAAAAGGGTTCTTTGTCAAGTTGCTTTTTGGTGTATTCAAACTGGGCAAGCTTTAAAGCCAACAAATAAGTTTTTTGTTGACCCTGTGAAGCAAACTTTTTCACTGGTTGTGCTTGCAATTCAAAACCAATATCATCTTTATGCACCCCAACGGTGGTGCGTTCTGCATAAATGTCTTTTTGAAGTGTTTGATCTAAGAGTGTTGCAAAAGAAAATTCATTTAAATCACTTTCGTAAACAAGATTTGGCGCCTCATTCGGCTCTCCGATTTGTTCGAAAATGGAATGAAATAAAGGTGCGAATTGGATAAAAAATTGTCTGCGAACGCCGTGAATGAAATTTCCCAAATCAACCAATTTCAAATCATATACACTCAGCAACTCTTTTACATCTGTGATGTGCATTCGCTGATTTTTCAAAAGCGCATTGCGTTGATCCAATACTTTGTTGTATTGGATAAGTGATTGCAGATAGTTACTGTTGGTTTGAGAAAGGCATTGATCCAACCATTTTCTCCGAATTTCACTTCCCTCACGAATTAAATCTACATCATAGGGTGTAACCACAACCAATGGCAAATAACCAATGTGATTGGCCAGTTTCTCATACGCTTTTCCGTTTTTTGAAACACCTTTCTTTTTGGATTTGAAAAGTTGGTAAGCGATGCGAACATTTTCGTCATCTACCATATAATCACCCACAACTGATCCTTGTTCCGTGTTGAACTGAATACTGTTTTGGTCGATGGATGAGAAATACGATTTGCATAGACTCAAGCTATGAATGGCATCTAAAAGGTTGGTTTTACCAGAACCATTTTTCCCCAAAAAGCAAATGAACCCCGTTTGAAAGGAGAGTTCAATTGTGGAATACCCCTTAAATTGGAATAATTGTAGCTTTTTGAGGGTGTGTTTTTGCATGATTTGAGGAGCAAAGGTAAAAATTCCTTATTTTCGCACCTCAATAAATCATTATGGCAAAGAACCTTGATCAAAATGTAGAAGCAGAAGACGTAAAGCCCTCATCACAAAATGAGAACTTCTTCGACAAATACAGAAAAGCTATAACTTATGTAAGCGCTGCATTGGTGCTCGTTCTTGGAAGTTATTTCGCTTACGAATACGCATACGCTAAACCTCGCAACCATGAAGCAGAGGTGGCATTTTGGAAAGCCTACAATTATTTCATGATAGACAGCACGGAATGGGCATTAAATGGTAAAGATGACGCCTTAGGTTTTGAATCAATCATTGCCCAATATGACGGTACTCCTGCCGCTGAACTGTCGCACTATTGTGCAGCGATTATATATAGAGATAAGGGCGATTTCGGAGCTGCTCTATCGCACTTTGAACAAGTGAATGTAGATGACCAGGCTGTCTCTGTTTATGTTACTGGAAACATCGGTGACATGCATGTTGAAATGGGCAATTTAGATGAAGGTGTAAAGCATTTTGAAAAAGCAGCTGCGGCTTCAAAAGCCAACGGAACACGTGATTATTTGGCCGGTGAGTATTACTTGAAGGCCGCTCGTGTTTACATGGAACAAAACAACAAAGACAAAGCAAAAGAAACTTTGGAAAAGGCCCTAGAAGGTGCTGACAAGCGGGCTGCATTTTATGGCGAGGCGGAAAAGTTGTTGAACATGTTGAAGGCACAAGGATAATGGCTACTACCAACTTATCAAACGGAACTTTTTTCGAAATTGATCAAGTTGAGAACATTGAAATAGCCATTGTAGTAGCGAAATGGAATACAGAAATCACAGAGGAATTATACAACGGAGCAAAGGAAACTTTGCTCCGTTTTGGTTTTAATCCCAAGAACATTCACAAACATTACGTTCCAGGGAGTTTTGAATTGGCGCTCGGAGCGAAATGGTTGGCAGGTCAATCAACGGTTCAAGGTGTCATTTGTCTCGGATGCATTATTCGAGGTGAAACGCCTCACTTTGAATTTGTAAGTATGGCTACAGCTCAGGGAATACAAGATGTGGCTTTGCAATCTGAGAAGCCAATTGTATTCGGTGTCTTAACTGACGATCATATTCAGCAAAGTAGAGATCGAAGTGGTGGAGAAAAAGGGAACAAGGGCGTGGAAGCAGCTTTCACTCTCGCTGAAATGATTCATTTGAAAAAATCCTTACATTCGTAAGGTGTCTCAACTAAAAAAAGTTTTCATTTTCATTCTTGTTTTGATCCACTTCCAAGTTGTGGGTCAGGAACTTTCCTTTATTGAAAACAAAGGGCAATGGCCATGGAAGGTACAGTTTGCCTTATCTACAGAAACTGGGAAATCTTTTTTTGAAACGAACGGTATAACACATCACTTTATTGACGCCTCATCAATTGCTAAAGCGCATAGAGGAGAGGCATCAGACAAAAAAATACGAGGGCATGTTTTTAGAACTACATTCATTGCAGCCAATTCAGTTCGACCCAAAGGTGAAAACCGCCTTCCTACCATCTACAATTATTTTTTAGGAAATGATGCCACGAAATGGGGAAGGGCATGTCAGTCCTATGCAGGATATTGGTATGACAATCTGTTTCAAGGTGTAAATTTACATGTCTATCAAAACAACGGTTTTGCGAAAATGGATTGGGTTGTACAACCTCATGCTTCCCCGAGTTCAATTCAATGGAAGTATGAAGGAACAGACGAGGTGAACATTGAAAATGGCAGGCTAGTTATTCGAACAGCCCTCGGTGAACTCATAGAACAAGCACCCATTGCTTATGTGCTTATTCCTTGGGAGGGAGAGGCAGCCGGAAACAATGAACCACTTCAAGTGAGAGTGCCATGCTCATTCAAAGAAGTCAATGGTGTCTTCTCTTTTCAAGTGGGAGAGTACAATAAAAAATACACGTTGGTTATAGACCCAGAACTCATTTTTAGTTCATATAGTGGCAGTTTTGATGATAATTTCGGATACACCGCTACTTATGATAGCTATGGGAATTTAATTAGCGGAAGCAGTGCGTTTGGGCAAGGATATCCAACAACTTTGGGTGCATACCAAACCACTTGGGGAGGTGGAACAGGTCAAGGTAATTTGGCAGGCACTGATATGGCTTTGTCTAAATATGATGCCTCGGGAACCTTCATGCAGTGGAGCACATTTCTTGGAGGAGATCATGATGATTTACCACATAGCATCATTTGCAATGAAAATGATGAGCTACTAGTATTCGGTACCACGTCTTCTTTGAATTATCCTGTCACCACCGGAGCGTTTGATACCAGTTTTAATGGCGGTGTTGCTTTTTCACCCTTTGGTGTGGGAACACTGTATTCAAACGGTTCTGACATTGTTGTTTCCAAACTAAGTGTAAATGGTGATCAATTAGCGGCTTCTACATTTGTAGGCGGCTCTGCAAATGATGGCGTGAATACAGCTGTGGGCCTCAAGTTTAATTATGCCGATGAATTTCGAGGTGAAATAGATTTAGACGCGCAAGGAAACGTCTACGTCATTACAAGTACACAAAGCGCAGATTTTCCAATTCAAGGTGCCGCTCAAGCTGTATACAATGGTCTTCAAGAAGCGTGTATTTTCAAAATGGATGAAAATCTCTCAATTCTCTTGTTTTCAACTTTTTTAGGTGGAAGTGATGATGATAGTGGCCTTAGTTTAAGTTTCGATCAGGTTGGAAATGTGCTGGTTTGCGGTGGTACACAATCTACAGACTTGACTTGGATTGGGGCGCCCTACCAAAGTGTTTATGCAGGCGGAAATGCAGACGGTTGGATTGCCAAGCTGTCTCCAACAGGTTCACAAGTTTTAGCTTTGACTTATTTCGGAACGCCGGCTTATGATCAATTGTACTTCATAGAAACCGACGATCAAGATGATGTGTTTGTTTACGGCCAAACGCGCGATGCAACGAATAATCTCATCATAAACGCAGCTTTTAGTCAGCCCAACAGCGGAATGCTGGTCACGAAATTTAATTCTTCTTTATCTGCTATAACGTGGAGTACCTTATTTGGAACGGGCGATGGAAAGCCAACACTTTCGCCAACTGCATTTTTAGTCGATGTCTGTGGTAAAATTTATTTGAGTGGGTGGGGTGGAAATGTGAACTTATATTCAACGAATGAAGCCGGTTTTACCAATGGCCTTCTGGTGACTCCAGACGCATTTCAGTCCACTACCGATGGAAGTGATTTTTACTTACTTGTGCTAGAAGCAGATGCCAGTGCGGTCACCTATGCATCATTTTTTGGTGGGAATGTGAGCAGCGAGCATGTCGATGGTGGCACAAGTCGGTTCGATCGCAAAGGAATAATTTATCAAAGTGTTTGCGCAGGATGCGGTGGGAATTCTGATTTCCCAATTTATCCGGCAAATGCAGTGTCTGCCCTCAATAATAATTCGTGCAACAACGGTGTATTTAAATATGACTTTCAGTTGCCGTTAACAGTAGCTGATTTTCAATTGCCACCGCAAGTTTGCATGGGATCGTCAGAATTGTTGTTAAGCACAAGTTCGTTGGCTACAAGCTTGGAGTGGCTTGTGAACGGGGTTTCGGTTGGAACAGGAAATAACTTGAATTACGTGTTTAACACGTCTGGTGACATCGCTGTTACTCTCGTGGCTTCTAATCCAAATACATGCAATTTTACTGACACCATTACAAGAACAATTGAAGTTATAGAGCCTTTGATTCAACAACTTTCAAACCTTACCTCATGCTCTGGAATCCCTGTTCAAATGGGAGACGGTCTCATTTTCGATCCAAATGCAACATATACTTGGTTACCGAATGATGGTTCGGTTCAATCCCCAAACTCACCATTTCCGTTGTTCATTGGCAGTACTTCGAATTCATACACCTTGCTCATTAATCACGGTCTTTGCACAGATACGATAACGCAAGATGTTCTTGTTCCTAACCTGTCACTCACTGTGAGTTCCGACACTACACTTTGTGATCCTGGGGTTGTGGATTTGATGGCAGATGGCACCCCAACTTCAGGTGATATTATTTGGAGCACTTCTTTTAATTTCATGAATCCCATTAATGTAGGAGGTGAAAGTGATATATCGGTTATGGTGAATGGAACACAGACCTATTATGCTCAATTCACTTCGCAAGGATGCAGTGTTGCAGATAGTGTACAGGTTAATCTTGTTGCGAATCAGACTGAAATACAGGGCGATTTTACCGCTTGTGCGGGTGATACACTCAATTTATTTGTGCTAAATCCAAATCCATTGTTTTCATATTCTTGGTCGTCCGACGCCACTATTGCGTCAGGTCAAGGAACCAGTTCAATTGAACTCATTCTTGTCGCTCCAACAGTAGTTCAAGTTACGGCTCAGACCCCTTTTGGTTGCACTGCAACAGATGTAGTAAATGTTAATGTGAGTAACCTTACTTCACAAACTGTGAACGCCTCAGCCTCCAATGAATTGGTGCTGAGTGGTTCTCAAGTTCAACTATTTGCTCAACCTGCAGGGCTTGCCTATCAATGGTCTCCTGGGAATCTGTTATCGAATGCAAATCTTGCGAATCCAACGGCCATTCTAGAAGAAACCACAACTTTTTACTTAACTGTTACAGATGGTGAATGCATTCAAACAGATTCTGTAACCGTACGAGTAACAGATTTTATTTGCGGCAATCCAACTGTTTTTGTCCCCAATGCGTTTACACCCAACGAAGACAATGCCAATGAGTGGCTTTTCGTTCGTGGGAATTTTATTACCGAAATGGATTTTTATGTTTTTGATCGTTGGGGAGAAAAGGTTTTTGAATCGCATGAATTATCTAACGGCTGGAATGGATATTTTCAAGGTAAGCCAGTTGACCCGGCTGTTTTTGCGTATTACCTGCGCGTGGTTTGCGAAGGAGGAGAAGTGTATTTCGAAGAAGGAAACATAACCGTTTTAGAATAAGTAGGAATGAGAATCAAAGAAGCAAAAAAGAAACATGGCTACATGCTCATTGGTGTGTGTGTGTTCTTTTTTTTGTCTTTCAATGCCTTTTCACAAGACATCCACTTTTCACAATTTGATCAGGCGCCACTTTGGAATAACCCTGCTGAAACAGGTAA
>VFQT010003675.1_pt1 | contig 13717 bp, 14 predicted proteins | sample 3512381 | NCBI WGS metagenome assembly VFQT01 (sample SAMN10412376, study PRJNA504923) | tailings metagenome | isolation source: Relicate 2 Philex TSF3 active mining site | place: Philippines: Tuba, Benguet | collected 2017-08-29 | reverse complement strand
GAGCGCGCAGCAGCGAGATTGCAGAGCGAGTACTGAAAGCTCGCGCTCGTGCAGCTGCACGATTTAAAAATCTGCCGTGGTCAATCAATTCCGAGATTCCAGCTTCGGCTTTACGACGAGAATTTGCTCCAGAGCCAAAAGCGCTCACAGCGCTCTATCACGCGCTTGATAATGAAGAGATAACGGTGCGAGCGCTACACCGAATTCAACGCGTAGCCTGGAGTATCGCAGATCTGCGGGAAGAACCTTCACCAAGTCGCAGAACAATCGATCATGCACTCACCTTGCACCAGCGAGAGAAGTTATGAGGAGAGAAATAAGACGAATTACCCCCTCCGATCGAGAGTGGCCCATTCAACTCAATGCACTTCCGCAACCTCCTCGCGAGCTCTATGTGAGCGGTCGAAACTTGCAGGAGCTGGCATCAGAGCAAACAGATAACGTTGCCATAGTTGGCGCTCGCAATTCGACTCGCTATGGTGAAAAGGTCGCTCGGGACTTTGCGACCTACTTTGCCGCTCTTGGTTGGACAATCACCAGCGGCGGTGCGTTCGGAATTGACTATAACGCGCACCAAGGCGCGCTTCTCATTGAGGGGAGCTCAGTCGCGGTGCTGGCGGGAGGTTTAGATAATCCCTATCCACGAAGCCATGCTCCTCTTTTTCAGCAGATACTCGGACGCGGCGCTCTGATCTCCGAGCAACCTCCAGGTGTGCGCGCAGCAAAAGGCCACTTCCTCAAGCGCAATCGGATTATTGCCGCCTTGAGTAGGGGCACTATCGTCGTCGAAGCGGCGTATAAGAGCGGAGCTATCCGTACCGCCCGTGATGCAGCCGAGATATTCCGCCCAGTTCTTGCCATTCCTGGGCCAATAACATCTCCACAAAGTTGTGGCACACATAATCTCGTGATTAATCGAATCGCAGAATTAGTCACCTCGCCGTTGGAAGCGCGCGAGATAATCATGAGAGAATTATCAAATGGATGAATTTCGCTCTGGGTTTGTAGCCTTGGTCGGTCGTCCAAATACTGGAAAATCAACCCTCTTGAACTCTTTAGTTGGGGAGAAGATTGCCATCACCTCAACTCGCCCACAAACCACTCGGCGAGCTATCCGAGGGATCATTCATCGTCCACATGGACAGGTAATCCTCGTTGATACGCCAGGAATTCATAAGCCTAAAACTCTTTTAGGACAGCGCCTTAATGCTCTGGTAGCTGAAACCTACAGTGATGTAGATCTGATCATCTGTTGTTTGCCAGCCGATGAGGAGATTGGTCCAGGAGATAAAAGAATCATCAGCGAGATTACCGGATCGATCCCATTGATTGCAGTTGTCACAAAATCCGATCGAGTGGCTCCATCCACATTAATGGAAAAGTTAGCTAGCTTGAGCGGACTTGCGCCATGGAGAGAGATCATTCCAGTTTCAGCGAAGAAAGAAATGAATATCGATCGGTTACTCAATCTCTTGATTGCACATCTTCCCGAAGGTCCAGCGCTTTATCCGGAAGATTATGTGAGCGAAGAGAGCGAAACCGATATCTATAGTGAGTTGATTCGAGAGGCAGCGCTAGAACTTCTTAACGATGAATTGCCACATTCTTTGATGGTTACGATTGAGGAAATAACTGTGGGTGAAGATGGGAAAACTCCGGTGATTTACGGGAAGATTTTCCTTGAACGCGACAGTCAGAAGAAAATTCTTCTGGGTAAATCGGGAGAACGTATCAAGGAGATCGGCACTAAAGCCCGGCACGCTATTGAGCGATATCGGGGAGAGCGCGTCTTTCTCACGTTACACGTGGGCGTGGAGTCTGAATGGCAACGCAACCCCCGAGCCTTGGAGAAATTCGGTTTTTAGCCCTTGCTCGTCACTAATACGGCAATCGCTGGGTGGGCTGGCTTTTGACAACGAGCACAGTGCACCACTCCGTTATCACTGATGCTCCAAGGGGTGCCGCACCCGCACTGGAGCAGAGAAGAAGACATGGCGCAAAGGTTAGGTCTCGGGGCTACTTTCCGCCCGTTGAAATAACCGTCGCGCGGTATCGCCGTGAGGTGGCTAGGTATGAGCCAAGTAGGACCATCGGAAAACCCACGACCATTCCGATAGTGACAGGCTCATTGAGGAGAATGACGCCTAGAGCGATGGCGATGGCGGTATTCGGGTAGGTCACAGTCGATGCTTTCGGCGCACCAATGAGTCGGAGCAGAGTGAAGAAATAGTAGAAAGCCAAGGCGGTGCAGAAGAGGCCAAGCGCTAAGAGTGAAAAAAGCGCAGCGCTAGAAGGCGCCTGGGTGGGAAGTGAGTTGATTGCCGGAACGGCAAAGACAATCGCAGTGAGCCCCATTGCTAAACCATTAACTGCTACACCAGAGATCGCGGTGAGATGTCGAGTAGCCATGAAGGTTGCGAATGCATAAGAGAATGCGCTGAAGAGAATCTTGAGCATTGCTAGTAAGTCGTGGCTCTCCATAAAAGAATCCACTCCAACTAGCGCCACTACGCCGATAAATCCAATCGCTATTCCAGTGACCTGTCGAGGGTGACGTACTGAGCGATCGCCGGCAAGGGCAGCAAGAAGATTGGCCCAGATCGGAACAGTTGCGATCAGTAAACCTGCCAATCCCGAGCTGACCTGCTTCTGGCCATCCGATATCAGGGTCCATGGAATAAACATTTCAAAGATTGCATAGAGCGCTATGTACTTATAACTCGATCGCGGAACTCGTAATGATCCAGAGCGCATCGCAAGCGGAATCAAGATCAGTGCGCCAATCAACACACGGGTAAAAACAATTACGGGAACGGATATTTCTTTAACTGCGACTCCGACAAAAAGATAGGGAATTCCCCAAAGAGCGCTGACGGCGAGGTAGTACCCGATATAGCGGTTATCCTGCGCTGGCCTCATTGGGCCTAGAGTAACGGGAGCGCGGCGCACCGCTGCACCGGTACCATTAAGGCAGTGCGAAATATCTAACTTTGAGGTGAAAATTCATGCGCGTGGGTGTGCTCACTGGAGGCGGAGATTGTCCTGGTCTTAACGCTGTTATCCGCGCTGTCGTTCGTAAAGGCGTCAAGGAGTATGGCTACGAATTTGTCGGTTTTCGCGATGGCTGGAAGGGTCCGCTGGAGGGATTAACCCTCCCACTAGATATAAAGAGCACTCGCGGACTTTTGCCGCGAGGTGGCACAATTTTGGGTTCATCGCGAACTAACCCTTTTGCGATTGATGGTGGTGTCGAGAAAATTAAGGCCAATCTTGCTGCCACGGGTATCGACGCGCTTATTGCGATTGGTGGCGAAGATACTCTCGGTGTTGCTACCAAACTCCACGGACTTGGCGTCAACGTGGTGGGAGTGCCTAAAACCATCGACAATGATTTAAATGCCACTGATTACACCTTCGGTTTTGATACTGCTGTCAATATTGCGATGGAAGCTATTGATCGACTCCACACTACCGCCGAATCTCATCACCGCACCTTGATTGTTGAGGTCATGGGTCGTCATGCTGGCTGGATTGCGCTCCATTCAGGTTTAGCGGGCGGCGCCTCATGCATTTTGATTCCAGAAGTTCCATTCTCGATAGAGAAAGTCTGCGAGTATGTCGAATCTCGATATAAATATAACTACGCGCCAATAATCGTTGTTGCCGAAGGAGCGCTACCGAAGGAAGGAAGTATCGTCACCAAAGATGGATCGCTCGATGCCTTTGGTCATGTGAAGTTATCTGGAATTGGTGAGTGGTTGGCAAAAGAGATCGAATCTCGAACCGGCAAAGAGGCGCGAGTCTCGGTCCTTGGCCATATTCAACGCGGTGGCGCCCCAACTGCTTTTGATCGAGTCTTGGCAACTCGGTTTGGTCTCCATGCAATTACTGCAGTCCACGATGGCGATTGGGGAAAGATGGTCGCACTTCAAGGAACTAATATCGTCCGAGTCCCGCTCGCTGCGGCGACAGAAAAATTGAAATTGGTAGATCCTGCCCTTTATGCCGAGTCGGAGACATTCTTCGGATGACCACGAGAGATGAGATAGGTGCAATAAGCGAATGAATACCAATAACACTTCCCTTGAGAATCTCTTTGATTCATCGCTAGTCGCGGCTCAACAACCACAATGGCCCGATCAAGCTGCCCTTGCTCAAGCCGTAGCCGAGTTACGCACTTTTCCGCCATTGGTTTTTGCTGGAGAGTGTGATGAATTAAAGCGTCGAATCGCGCAAGCAGCTCGCGGTGAGGCATTTTGGTTGCAAGGTGGCGACTGCGCTGAAACTTTCACAGGCGCTACTGCTGACTCGATTCGCAATCGAATCAAAACCATTTTGCAGATGGCTGCTGTACTTCAATACGGTGCGAGTCTCCCAGTGGTGAAAGTTGGGCGGATGGCGGGGCAGTTTGCCAAGCCACGGAGCAAAGATACTGAGACCCGTGATGGAATTACCCTTCCGGCATATCGCGGTGATGCCGTTAATGACCTTACTTTTGATGAACGCTCTCGGACGCCTGACCCACAGCGCCTGGTAAAGGTCTATCACACATCAGCGATGACACTTAATCTTGTTCGGGCTTTTACCCAAGGTGGTTTTGCTGATCTACGTCGCGTCCATGAGTGGAATAAGGGCTTTATCCGCGATGCGGCTTTCGGGGAACGTTATGAGCAAATGGCAAATGAAATTGGTCGCGCTCTGGCATTTATGAAATCAGCAGGAATAGATGCAGATCAATTCCGTTCAGTGGATCTTTTCTCAAGCCACGAAGCGCTGATTCTCGAGTACGAGAAAGCGCTAACGCGCATCGATTCACGTACAGGTACTCCCTACGATGTTTCGGCGCATTTTGTCTGGATAGGTGAGCGGACCAGACAAATAGATGGTGCCCATGTCGATTTCTGCGCCAAGATCAGAAATCCGATCGGTATCAAAATTGGACCAAAAGCAAATGTCGATGAGGTGTTGGCGCTCATCAATAAGCTCGATCCAGAGCGTGAACCAGGGCGGATTACGCTCATCACCCGCATGGGGGCAGGTGTCATTAGAGAGGCGTTACCTGCACTTGTCGAAGGTGTAACCAGAGCCGGAGCGGAGGTCTTGTGGGTGTGCGATCCGATGCACGGCAATACCTATGAAGCTCCGAGCGGATATAAGACTCGGAAATTCGAGGATGTCATGGATGAGGTCCGCGGCTTCTTCGAAGTTCATCGCAAACTAGGGACCCATCCCGGTGGAATTCACATCGAGTTAACTGGTGATGATGTCACCGAGTGTGTAGGCGGCGGCATGGAGATCTCGCACGATGATCTAGCATCGCGCTACGAGACTGCCTGCGATCCACGCCTTAATCACACACAATCGCTCGAGCTAGCCTTTCTTGTTGCCGAAATGCTGCAGGCTCGTTAGCCAGAACGACCGTGCAGTTGCTAACGCAGTTCAAAGTAGGCACGCCAATAGGGCAGCTCTATCTGATTACTGACGAGCAAGTTCTCCTTGCCGCTGGTTTTTCGAATTTCGCTGCTCTTCGAGAAAAACTTTCGCGAGCAGATAAGTCACGGAAGGTAATCTCGAATCAAAGAGGTGGGTGGCTTGCTACCGTGATTGAAGATTATTTCGATGGCGACCTCAACGCATTTAAAAGCCTTCAGGTACGTCAACCCGGGAGTGAATTTAGCCAGAAAGCTTGGCAAGCAATGCGGAAGATTCCCGCTGGCAAAGTAATTACCTATGCCGATTTGGCGGCCAAGTCTGGATCTGCTGCAGCGGTAAGAGCTGCCGGAACTGCCTGTGGTCGAAACGCAATTGCACCAATCATCCCGTGCCATCGCATTATTCGCAGCGATGGCGCTCTGGGTAATTACGGCTATGGCGTGACAAAAAAAGAGTGGTTACTACGCCACGAAGGATTTATTGAGTAGTTTCTTTTGCGTTAGCGCGAACCTGCATAAGTAGCATCGCGGCAAAAATGAGCGAGCCACCAATAGTCGCTCGAATTGTCAAAGTTTCTTGACCAGCAAGTACTGCAAAGAGCGCCGCAAAAACAACCTCTAATGTCAAAACCACTGCAACAACCGTCGCATCCATCTTGGATTGTGACCAGGTTTGAATAAGGAAGGCAACCGAAGTTGCTAGCAGCGCAGTGAAAATTGTCGCAATCCATTCTTGATCGGTATTCGGCAGTTCGTATCCCTTATCGACGATGGCAAGGATTGTGGTGAGAATGGCGATTGTTCCTAATTGCACGATGGTTAAGGGATAGGTTGCAAATTTTCCAGACCAGCGACCAAGTCCAAGAATATGTAGCGCAAAGAAGAGCGCACTTAGCAATACCGAGAGTTCGCCAAGCCCAATTGAAAACCCTTTAAACGAAAGGAGGGCTAGGCCAATAGTTGCCATGACCACACCAATCCACTCATTCCGAGTTACTTTCGATTTGAGGAAAAGCGCACCGAGGATAGGCGTAAAGACAACATAAAGCCCGGTGATAAATCCAGTTGTCGCGGCCGTGGTCAGATGTAGGCCTATTGTTTGGAAAAGATAACCCGAACCAAGAAAAATACCTAGTAGCGAACCTTTCGCTAACATTTCCGAGTTGATTTCCGACAATGCCTTGGGTCGGAATAAAATCACAGCAAAAGTTGCGATGATAAAGCGAGTAGCGAGAAAGTCATCAACGCTCTGCCCCTTAAGCGCATCCTTCATCAAGACGAAAGATGCACCCCAAATGGCAGCTACCGAAGTTAGCGCTAGAAGAGCGAAAATCTGTACTCGACGGGTCATCCGCGCAATTTCTTGAGAATCTTCACTTCTTTGCCATGTTCTGGTTCTTCTCCAGGAGTTTCTAAAATGAAGGGCACACCTGCCATTGATGGATGTGTCATGAGAACCTGAAATGGTTTCTCCCCAATATGACCGGCACCTATCGACTGATGACGATCTTTGAGCGCTCCACAGACATCCATCGAATCATTAGCGTGAACCAATTTGATCCGGTCACTAGGAATGAGTGCGGTAAGGGCGCCAAGCATCTCATCGACCCCATTTTTTGTCGTGATGTCGTGTCCAGCAGCGAAAACGTGACAGGTGTCAATACAGATTCCCACCTTAGGGTGATGCTCGAGCGCGTCAAAGTATTTAATAAGTTCTTCGAGGCGACGTACCAATGATTGACCCTGCCCAGCGGTCGGTTCTAAGAGGAGGAAGGGATCATCATCCTTGAGTTTCTCGAGGATGGGCATCATTCCATTGTGAATCTGCTTCCAGGCCTGATCGACAAATTCTTCTTTTACAGCCGAACCGGTGTGGATTACTGCTCCAAGGGCGCCAAGATCCCGGCTGCGCTTGAGCGAGTATTGAGTGGAAGCAAGCGAGTTCTCATATGTCGCCTGCGTTGGTGAGCCAAGATTAATGAGAAAGGGTGCATGCACATAGGTAGTGATATCCAGCGCTTGCGCTTGGCTTCGGAATTCTTTATCAGCAGTTGGGTTAGCCTCCGGCATCGCCCAACCTCGCGGATTTGATGCAAAGATTTGGATTGTTTCTGCTTCGATAGTTTGGGCATAACCAAGCGCTCGCTTAACAAGGCCACCAGAAGTGGGAACGTGAGCTCCAATTCGGTTTTTTACAGATGTCCCCATGGGCAGGCAGGTTACTTCACTTCGATGGTGATTGCCGAATTTGGCCTGACCAACGCGCCTTCATTGGGCGTCACTTTGACGACCACGAGCTTTTTACCCTTAGGTACCTTCGCAGGCTTGAGTACTTTTACGGTAAAGCCATAATCTTCAAGTAACTTGATGGCCTTGCTCTCTTCGAGTTTAAGTACACCAGATGGAATCTTGACCTTTTCTGGACCTTTGGAGATTGTCAGTGCGACTTTACCGCCTTTGACAAGTTCGGATTTATCGGGCTTTTGTCCCACCACAATACCAATTGGATAGTTATCACTAAATACATCTTCTTGGGTTACTTCGAAGCCAGCCTCAGTCAGTTCGTTAAGCGCCTGCTCACTACTTTTTCCAACATAGTTCGTCAATGAGACCAATTCTTCACCTTTACTGACCACAACATTGACTTCAGTATTCTTTTTCACCAAAGTTCCTGGTTCAGGCGATAGTGAGATGATTTGACCTTTGGTGACAGATGCGCTGAATTGCTCTTCAGTTTTTCCAATAAGCAATTTTTCGTTTGCTAACGCAACTGTTGCTTGAGAGAGAGTTTTTCCAGTGAGATTTGGGATTTTGTACCGCTCAGGACCTTTGGAGATGATGAGCGAAATAGTCTCACCTTCAGCCAGACGACTTCCTGCCGGCGGAGTCATCGAGATTATCTTTCCTTTGGGGACTAATTCATCAAATTTATCCTTTGTTACCTTTACTTTAATCCCAAAGGTAGCCATGGTTTGCTCAGCCTGCTTCTTTGTGGCACCAATCACCGAAGGAATCGCTACCTGAGAACCAGGACCAAATAACTGATACCAGCCGACGATTCCGATCACTCCGGCGATCGCTACTGCAATAAATCGATTTCGACGAACTCGCTTGGAGGTCCGCCGGCGAATTTCAGAGGTATTGCTCACTCGGGGGTTGGTCATGTCGCGGATCCGCTCTGGAGAGTTCTGGGTTGGAACCTTATCTTTCTTTAGCGCCTTACCTCGCTGGCGTCGTAGATCAGGTCCACTCCGCGGCCTGCGCAGTTCGTCAGGAATTCCCAGTGGCAAGCTTAATTGTTGTTCGTTTGGGTCGAGCAAGAGCAGGCTTTTTCGAATCGATTCTTGAAACTCTCCAGCGCTCTGGTAACGCAATCCTGGATCAGGCGCGGTAGCGCGCAATACGAGCAGATCAAGGTCTTTTGTGATTGCAGGATTTTGCGAAGAGGGGGCAGGAACCCGGTCGTGAACGTGCCGATAGGCAATTTGGATAGGGGAGTCACCTTCATAGGGTTTTTTTCCGGTCAGCAATTCGAAGAGCACGATTCCCAGTGAGTAAATGTCGCTTTTGACATCTGCGATACCACGCTGAACTTGTTCGGGAGCTAGATATGCAACAGTTCCCATCAAGACATTTGCATCAGCGGTGAGTGTATTTCCAGTACTCACAGCGCGCGCTAGCCCGAAATCACCAAGCTTTGCTCTGCCATCAGAAGTAATCATGATGTTTTCAGGTTTGATATCTCGATGAATGATGCCACTTCGATGGGCATAAATTAGAGCAGAGAGCACTTGATCAAGAATCTCCAAAGACTCTTTTGCGCCGAGTTGTCCACCTGCAAAAAGATGATCGCGCAACGTTGCGCCAGGGATGTACTCCATGACTAGGAAAACAGCGGGGATTCCTCCTTGATTCCACCCTTGGTCGTAAACCTGGACTAGGTTTGGATGCGAGAGCGCTGCCGCAGCCTTCGCTTCACGAATGAAGCGAGAGACAAATTCTTCATCTTGAGCCAAATGTTCATGCATGATTTTGATTGCTACAGTTCGATCTAGTCGAGTATCGACCGCTGAGTAGACGGTGGCCATGCCGCCTCTGGAGATAATGCTCGTTATCTCGTAGCGACCATCAATTAACTCGCCTATTCGATCAGACACGCCAAAAGTCTATGAAATTACCGGGTTATTACTCTGCAGGCGCTCCGTATGGCAATTGAATCGAACAATTCTCCTGATTGTGATGTTTCTGAAAAAACTGTTGCTGCTCCACAATCCATTGGCGCATCTGTGCTTCAAGATGTCTGCCATCGCGTTCGAGAACTCTTTCTAATCCAAAGGTTGCGCCGAGTGATTCGGGTATTTCCATCCAGATTGAGATATCTGCCATGTCAGTTACAGTCTTGAGCGCTGATCCCACCCCTTCGAGGATGAGTAGGGGAGTTTGTGGTACTTGAACTTCTAATCCATATTTACCCGTCGACCAATCAAATTTTCGGTATTTAGGCATCAGACCATTTTTTAGCGGGCCAACTATCCACTCTTGAAAATGTTCTTCTAGAGTTGGTGAAAGGGCATCGTTCCACCCGTTGTAAAGGTCGTCACAATGGATGACCTCGCCTGCACCAATCGAAGAAACGAGCTCATCAGCCAAGGTTGTTTTTCCTGCGCCAGCCGGGCCATCAATTACTATGAAGACTGGCCGCTCACCATGAGTTTTGATGAGCGAATGAATGCTATCGATGAGTTCGTTGTGCATTTTGATACCAGCGAATCCAACCGAGAATCGCAATGGCAGTGAAGACTAAGTAAACCAACGAGGTGAAGTATGCGCCACCACGGAAATATTGAATGGTGAGGACGACATCCACTGCAAACCAGAGGACCCAGCTCTCCCATTTCTCCTTAACCATGATTACCTGTGCGATCAAACTTCCGAGCAGTCCAAATGTGTCACTCCAAATAGCTACCGCACCTATCGATTTGAGGAAAGGCGCAAAGGCAATCCAACAGATAGCAAAGGCGCTAATTGCAATCACTCGACCTTTTAGTGAGAGCGTTGCTGGTTCAGCGCCGGTTCGCTTCCATGAGATCCAACCCCAGAGCCCGAAGGCGATAAAAATGAATTGCGTGGCAAATGAACCATAGTATTTGGCATCAAAGAACCAGAGGGCATAGAGAGCCGAACTTGTAATCCACCAGGGCCACATCACTTTTCGCCCAGTGGTACCTAGATACACGGCGATTAATGAGGTTATTGCGGCGGTGAATTCCAAGATGCTCACTTGGTAATTCCACGCTGTGAAGAGCGCTGTCCTGAGAATATCTAACATTGAAATCACTTACCCCTTCCGAATCCGCATTACCGGACTGGTTCTAACGGTCGGTGGCAAGCCACCCTCTCAGCCGTACTTCGGCTCCCGTGCGATGGAAAGGATAGCATTGGCTGTGCTCAAGTTTGGATACTTAGCGATGATCACCTTTACGGTGGTCGGCTCTTTTTGGTTAGAAATTTTTCTTAAAGTGGGGGTGTTGCGCAGGATTAGGAGAGTTGTGTTGAGCATTCTCCCGATTTCGGCGATCTTTATCATTTGGGACCTTTATGCAATTAGTCGTGGACATTGGCACTTTGACAGCGAACAGATTCTCGGCATTGTGTCACCTGGTGGTATTCCGTTCGAAGAGATTCTCTTCTTTACAGTGGTGCCACTCGCTGCAATTATGACCATCGAGGCTGTTGGCGTAGTAAAAAGAAAGAATCCCAAATGGACTTTTGGTGACGAGAAATGACATACACGCAGCTAGCTTTGTTAGCAGTTCCATTGGCAATTCTTTTTGATGTATTCGTTACAAAAAGACGAATGATTAAGCGTCGAACATTCTGGACTTCTTATGCAATTATTTTGCCTTTTCAACTATTGACCAATTGGTGGCTGACTTCTCGAGAAATTGTCATGTACCGAGAACAATTCATTACTGGCTATCGAATTGCCAGCGCCCCTGTTGAGGACCTTTTCTTTGGATTTGCTCTGATTCTTGGCGTAATCAGTATGTGGATTTACTGGGGTTCCCGCGGCGTGCAGCAAGAGCGCGGAGATAAGCTGGAATAGCAACTGATAGTCGGCGAGTGGTCGAAGTCTTCGCCCGCTTGTCGAAAATTTGATAGTCAATCTTCTCTACCTCATCGACAATTCCACAGTAGAGTTCACTTGCGGCTTCGATACATGCCCTACTCTCAGGAGCAAGTAAATAAATTCCTTGATTTGCCTCGCGCTGTAACTTTCGCACTCGTTCTATGTTAAACCGAAGCGCTTGTGTTATCTCCGGAGTGAGCCTTCGAGCATGGAGCATCTCCTCAGTGACATTGAATGATCGGAGTTCATCAAGAGGAAGATAAATTCGTCCTCGATCAAGATCTTCACTTACATCTCTGATGAAGTTTGCCAATTGGAAGGCGATGCCAAGTTTTTCGGCAGCGGGATATGCATCAGGGGAGAGGGCCCCCAAGATTGGCACCATTTCCAAACCAATCACCGCCGCAGAACCGTAGACATATTCCATCAAATCCGAATAACTCTCATACCGAGTTACTGAGATATCCATAGCCATCGAATGGAGAAAGGCTCGAAAGTGGTCGATAGGAATATCAAAACGTATAACTGTGTCGACAAGTGCTGCACCGATGTGATCGGAACTTTTGCCGTGAGCCAAATCATCGAGAAGTTGTTCGCTCCACCTCCGAAGCGTTGATGCTTTCTCTTCGATAGTTAAAGTGGATGCCAAGTCATCAACGATTTCATCGGCATATCGCGCAAATCCATAGAGGGCGTGGACAAATGGTCGCTTGCCTGGTGGGAGCAACAGCGTGGCTAGGTAATAAGTCTTTCCGTGCAGTGAGTTAAGACGTTTACATTCCAGGTAGGAGGCTCGTAGTTCCGGAGTCAGTATTCCGGCAGCGTCGAGCTCTCTAGCGCTCATTAACCGATGATTCGCTCAGCGGCTAATTTGCCAGAGATGAGGACCATGGGAACTCCCACGCCTGGTTGGGTTCCAGATCCGGTGAAGACCACATTCTCAATCCCTCGAGCAAGATTGCGTGGACGAAATGGCCCAGTTTGGAAGAAAGTGTGTGCGCTAGCAAAAGGTGCGCCAGCCTCCATCCCTTGTGCACGCCACTCCACAGGAGTGGTGAGGTGTTCAACTTCAATGCCTGCGCCAAAATCGGTATAGCCACGAGTTTCCAAGACTCGAACCATTTCATTGCGATACCTATCTCGCTCGCGCTGCCAATCAATTGAAGAATTCAAGTTTGGCGTGGGAAAGAGTACGTAGTAGGAGGATTTACCAGCTGGCGCCAATTCAGGATCGTCATACGTAGGAACTGTCACTAGAAGTGAGGGATCGCTCATGAATGTCTTCTTCTTGATCAATTCATCGAAGACGCCATCCCAGGATTGACCAAAATGGATGTTGTGGTGAGCGATATGTTCATAGTGTTTGTTGGAGCCAACCAACATCACAACGCATGATGGAGAGTAATTCAATCGTTTGATGTCAAGCGGTTCCTTATCAAGTAACTCACGATATGCGATGGGTAGGTCCGGGTTGAGCACGACCACATCTCCGGGAATATGTTCGCCAGTGCTTGTCAGGACACCGGTAGCTCGCCCATTCTTGATGGCAACGCTCTCGACCGTGGTTGAGTAACGAATTTTTACCCCATGTTTTTCTGCCGCACCTGCCAGTGCGCGCGGTACCGCATGCATGCCGCCTTTTGGAAAAAAGACTCCGTTGACAGAATCCATGTATGCGATAACTGCGTAGATAGCTAAAGCTTGTTGCGGACTTACTCCTGCATACATCGCCTGGAAGGAGTAAACCTTTTGTGTTCGAGGATCCTTGAGGTACTGACTTACTTTTGGTGCAAGTCGTCGAAAGCCACCGATTGCAATCAAACGTGCAAGGTTAGGGGTAAGTAGCTGAAGCGGTGAATCAATGTTGCGATCTATAAAGTCGTTCATTTCGTACTTATATAATTTGGTAACAAAATCTACATACTTACGATAGCCAAGCGCCTCATCGGGACTAATGACTCGTGCTATCTCTGCTTCCATCTCTTCGGTATTTGGAAATACATCTAATTGCGAACCATCATGGTAAAAAGCTCGGTAAAGTGGACGAAGTGGGAGAAGCTCTAGCCAGTCAGTGAGTTTCTCACCGACACAGTTGAGCGCATCTTCAATCAACGACGGCATTGTGAGCACAGTTGGACCAGTGTCAAAGCGATAA
>VFQT010003673.1_pt1 | contig 13725 bp, 11 predicted proteins | sample 3512381 | NCBI WGS metagenome assembly VFQT01 (sample SAMN10412376, study PRJNA504923) | tailings metagenome | isolation source: Relicate 2 Philex TSF3 active mining site | place: Philippines: Tuba, Benguet | collected 2017-08-29 | reverse complement strand
GGCCCTGGCAGCACGTGCTGGAAGCGCTTGGCGGCTATCTGATGATCGCCGAGCGGCTGCTCGCCGGCGACGAACGCGCGGCGACCGCCTGGAACTTCGGCCCGGCCGACGACGACGCGCGCCCCGTAGACTGGATCGCCGACCGGCTGACCACCGCATGGGGCTCGCCGGGGTGGATTAACGGCGAGCAGCCCGGAGCACGTCACGAGGCGAAGACCCTCAAGCTGGACTGCGCGAAAGCCCGTTTCGAGCTTGGGTGGCGGCCGGCATGGACGCTCGAGAACGCGCTCGGCCGCATTGTCGAATGGCATCGCCACGTGGCAGAGGGCGGCGACGCGCGCGCCATCTCGCTCTCGCAGCTTGCAGAATATTGCCAGAGTTTTACAGGCTTACCGGCCGCGGAAGGAGTTGCATGAACGTCGAAACGAAACCATCGGATTCGGCGAGCCCAAGTCCGGCCGATTGGGCGAACGCATGCGACGAGGCGGAGCTGCGCGCGCTTATCCTCGATCTTACGGGCGAGTACGCGCGCCGCTTCCATGCTCCCAAGCCGTTTGTCCCCGGGGAAAGCCCGGTGCCGGTGTCCGGCAAGGTCTATGGCGAAACCGACATGCGGATGCTGGTCGATTCCGCGCTCGATTTCTGGCTGACGACCGGCCGGTTCAACGATGCCTTCGAGGCAAGACTGGCGAAGCGGATGGGCGTGCGGTTCGCGCTGTCGACCAATTCGGGCTCATCGGCCAACCTGCTCGCGCTCTCCTCGCTGACGTCGAAGCGCTACGTCCGCGACAAGGCGCTGAAAGCCGGGGACGAGGTGATCACCGTCGCCACCGGATTCCCGACCACCGTCAACCCCTCGCTCCAGTACGGACTGGTGCCGGTCTTCGTCGATGTCGACATCCCGACCTACAACATCAAGCCCGAGATGATCGAGGCGGCAGTCACCGACAAGACGCGCGCGATCATGGTGGCGCATACCCTGGGCAATCCCTTCGACCTGGGCGAAGTGATGCGCGTGGCGAAGAAGTACGACTTGTTCGTCATCGAGGACTGTTGCGACGCGCTCGGCGCCACTTACGACGGCAAGGGCGTCGGCACCTTCGGCGACATCGGCACGCTCAGCTTCTATCCGGCGCACCACATCACGATGGGCGAAGGCGGCGCCGTCTTCACCAACAAGCCTAACTACAAGCGCGCGATCGAGACGATGCGCGACTGGGGCCGCGACTGCTATTGCGCGCCGGGCGTCGACAACACCTGCAATAAGCGCTTCGGCCACAAGCTCGGCTCGCTGCCGAAGGGCTATGATCACAAGTACACGTACAGCCATGTCGGCTATAACCTGAAGATCACCGACATGCAGGCCGCCGTGGGCCTGGCGCAGCTCGATCATCTCGAGGATTTCATCGCTGCCCGCCAGCGCAACTTCGATATCCTGACGGAACTGCTGCGGCCGCTGGAAGACCGGCTGATCCTGCCGCAGGCGACTCCGCGCAGCGTGCCCTCGTGGTTCGGCTATCCCATCACGATCCGGCCCGAAGCCGGCATCGATCGCGACGAGCTCGTCCAGCATCTCAACGCCCTTAAGATCGGCACACGACTGCTGTTCGGCGGCAACCTGCTGCGCCAGCCCTACATGAAGGGCCAGAACTATCGGGTGGTGGGTGATCTGACCAATGCCGATCTGGTGACGACCAATACCTTCTGGATCGGTCTCTACCCCGGGCTGAACGCAGACCACCTGGCCTACACGGCCGAAGCGATCGCGGGTTTCATCTCGCGTTAAGTTGCAATCATGAGGACGTGCCCCCCTTTGAGAGAGGCTGTCTGGAGCGCTTACATGGACTTTTCGAGGATCATCTCGCTCAAGGGTGAGTTCGAGGCGGAAGGCCTGTCGCGAGACAGCGTGTCGGCCGAAGCCGCCTTCGCCGCTCGCCACGGCCTGCCCTATCTGGTGAAGATCGGCGGCTGCGAAGCCAAATCCGACATCCGCTTCCTCGCTGTGATCGGCGTGCGGAGCGTCGTCGCGCCGATGATCGAGAGCCCCTTCGCCATGCGCAAGTACCAGGACATGCTGCCCGAGGGTGGGTTCGATCACATCGGCGTCACCATCGAGACGATCGACGCGGTGAAGCGCATCGAGGAGATCCTCGACGCCGGCGCCAAGCTGTCCGAAGTCACCGTCGGCCGCACCGATCTGACCGCCAGCTTCGGCGGTACCGGTGTCGACAGCGCCGAAACGATCGCCATGGTGAAGACCGTCGCCCGCGCGGCGCGGCAGCGGAACCTCAAGACCACGATGGGCGGCGCGATCAACGCCGGAACCGCCGACCTGCTGCGGCGGGACGAAGAGCTCCGCGAGCTCGTCAGCTGCGTGGAAACGCGCAAATGCGTGATGCCGGTCGATCTTTTCCTGGAAACCGGCGCGCTGGAGGCAGCCTTCGCGGTCGAGCGCGCGCTGCTCGACTTGCAGCTCGGCTATCACGGCGCCATCGCCGACGCCGCCGCGAGCCGCGTCGAAGCGCTGCGATCGCGCCTCTGATGGAGATCAAGTTCGTCCTCGATTTCGACGGGGTGCTCTTCAACAGCGCTTTCGAGGCTTTCTCCGTCTCCAACAAGGCCGTTGAGGGGAAGCCGGAGTTCCGCCAGGACGTCACCTACGAGGAATTCCTCGCGTTCCGCGCGGTGGTGACCGACGCATGGCAGTACAACCGCCTTTACAGCCGCGCGCATTCGCTTCCGCCCTCGGCGATACGCGATTTCGAGCCCGAAGGCATCGATTGGGCCTTCGCACGCGATTTCTTTGCCGCCCGCGAACAAATCATGGCTGACCCGGAATGGCCCAAGGTCATGCCGCCGTACGATTTCTTCTTCCTGCTGCGGCCGCTGCTCCTCAAGCATCCCGAACGCTTCGCGATCCTGTCCACGCGCAACGTGCAGTCGATCCGCGAGACGCTGGCGTTTCACGGCGCCGACGTCATCAAGGTGTTCGGACAGGAGGACATCCGCCGGCTGGGCAGCAAGTTCGCGGTGGCGCAGGATCAGCACTGGCTCGATGACGGGCAGTGGTTCATCGTTTATGTGGACGACATGAACAGCCATCTCGAACCGTTCGAGGGGCAGATCCATCTGCCGCTGCATGCCGACTGGGGATACGACAGCGGCACGCCTTGCAGCCTGTCGGCCAATCAGGTGCACACCATCATCACGTCGCTGCTGACGATCGCGGAAAAGGATTGCCGGTGAAATACAGCGATCAGATCGCGGCCTGGCTGAAGGCGGCGGGCTACACCCATTATTTCTACGTCGGCGGGGGCAATATCATGCACCTGACCGAGAGCCTCGATCGCTATCTCACCGGCGTGCCGGTAATCCACGAGGTCGCCGCCGGAATCGCCGCCGAATACTTCAACGAGATCGCCGCTCCCGGGAAGGCGCTGGCGCTCGTCACCGCCGGACCCGGCCTGACCAACATCACCACGGCGGTGAGCGGGGCCTGGCTGGAAAGCCGCGAGCTGCTGGTCATCGGTGGACAGGTGAAGACGAGCGATCTGGCGCGTCAGCAGTTACGCTCGCGCGGCATCCAGGAAGTCGACGGGGTGGAGCTGATGCGGTCCACCACCAAACTGTCCTACCGCTTCGAGGCCCCGGTCGGCGCGGCGGACTTCCTCGGCCTGATCGAGACGAGCTGGGAACCGCGCAAAGGGCCGGTGTTCCTGGAGATGCCGCTCGACGTGCAGGCGGCCACGGTAGAGGAAGCACCCCTGCCCGAGATCGGACGGCCGCGTCTGCCGACGGCGAGCGATGAAGACATCGCGCGCGTTGCCGCGCTCTATCGTGACGCCAGGCAACCCGTCCTGCTGATCGGCGGCGGGATCGATCACGCGACCGCGATGCGCCTGCGCGCGCGTATCGAACAGCTCGCGATCCCGGTCATGACCACGTACAACGGCGCGGATCGCATCGACGGCGATGCGCCCACCTATCTCGGTCGGCCCAATACCTGGGGGCAGCGCAGCTCCAACATCATCATCCAGAAGGCCGACCTGATCATCGCCGTCGGCACCCGGCTGGGCATGCAGCAGACGGGCTTCAACTGGCAGGAATTCGGCCGCGACGCGCAGGTCGTGCAAGTCGAGATCGATCCGCAGGAGCTGGCCAAGGGGCACCCGCGCGTCGATCACGGCCTGGAAGCCGATGCAAACGACTTCCTCGAGCGGCTGGTCGCCTGCGACCTGCCCACCAAGCCCCGCTGGCTTGAGGAAGCGCGCCGCATCCGCAGGCTCGTCCCGCGCGTCGAAGAGGTCAACCATACCGGCGAAGGCTATATCTCGCCCTATGACTTCATTGTGCGTCTGGAAGAACTCACCACGCCCAACGATCTCGTGATCCCCTGCTCCAGCGGCAGCGCCTTCACGCTGTCGATGCAGCTCTACAAGCAGAAGCTGGGGCAGCGGGTGCTGACCAACAAGTCGCTCGCCTCGATGGGCTACGGCCTGTCGGGCGCGATCGGCGCGGCGATCGCCGGCGCGCCCCGCCGCACCTTCCTGATCGAGGGCGATGGCGGTTTCGCCCAGAACATGCAGGAGCTGGGCACCGCGGCGATCAACGGCTTGAACCTCAAGATCTTCATCTTCCACGATCAGGGCCATGCCTCGATCCGGATGACCCAGCGCAACTACTTCGGCGGCAAATACCTGGGCTGCGACACCCGGTCCGGCCTCGGCCTGCCGCAGTGGGAGAAGCTGTTCGCCGCATGGGACATCCCGGTGATGACGCTGCCGCTCGACTTCGACAGCAATGCCGAAGTCCTGGCACGGCTAAACACGCCTGGCGTCCAGGGGTTCATCGTGCCGGTCGATCCGGAGCAGACTTATTTCCCGAAGATCAGCAGCCGGGTGACGGCGACCGGATCGATGGAGTCCAATCCCATCGACCGTATGACACCCGAGATCGACTATCTGGCGGAGAGCCGGGCGGAGGCCTGACATGCCGGCGTCGGCCTTCCCGCCGGACTTTGATCGCGCCAGCATGCGCTTGGCCGAGCCGGCACGCGGGGCGCTGCTGGCAGACGAACGCCGCATCGTCATCGTCGGCGCGCGTGGCTGGATCGGCCGCACCGCGCTGGCACTGCTGCGCGAGGCGCTGAGCCCAATCGACTTTGCCACGCGGGTCGTCTGCTTCGGGTCAGCCAGCGGCCAAGTGGAGTTGGAAACGGGCGGAACAGTGCCGCAGCACGCACTGGCCACATTGAGCCAGCTGCCGCCGCGTCCGACCCTGCTTCTCCACCTGGCGTTCCTGACCAAGGACAAAGTCGCGGGCATGGATGCCGAAGCCTATGCGAAGGCCAACCGGGCGCTGTCCGGTCAAGTTCTCGACGCGCTAGGCGGCCTCGGCGCGGATCGCGTGTTCGTCGCGTCCTCGGGCGCGGCGGCTTTCGGCAACGATCCTGAGGCGGCGGCCGATCTCCGGCTCTATGGCCAGCTCAAGGCCGAAGACGAGGAGCGCTTCGCTGCCTGGGCGCATGAGGCCGAGGGCCGCCGCGTCGCGATCGGCCGCATCTACAGCGTGTCGGGGCCGTTCATCAACAAGCTGGATACCTATGCGCTGGCGAGCTTCATCCTGGACGCGCTCGCCGGCCGCGCCATCGAGGTCCGCGCACCGATGCCGGTGCTGCGGTCCTATGTGCCGGTGCGCGAGCTGCTGTCGTTCGTGTTCGCCACTCTGCTCCGCCCCGGCGGCGCGGCGGAGCAGCGCTTCGATACCGGCGGCGAAGCGATGGAGCTGGCGCAAGTCGCGCAAACCGTGGCCGAGCTGTTCGGCGTCCCGGTGCAGCGCAAGCCGATCATCGACCATCGCGAGAACCGCTATGTCGGCGATCACGCCCGCTGGTGCTCGCTGCTGGCCGAACTGGGCATGGCCCCGGCGCCGCTGCCGGGGCAAATCGCGGAAACGGCAGCTTATCTGGCGCGCGCTGGAAGGGTTTAGCTTGGGGTCGGGTCTGGTTATGCATCGCGCAAGGTGGTAGCAGCGGCCACTTCGCTGGCGGCGGATATGGGAAAGCGCGTGTCGCGCTCTGGCGCGGCTCACGCAGTCGAGGGATTGAAATTGAACACTACGATCGGGCAGCTTGGCTTGCGCGGCAAGGCGATCGCCTTCACCCTGCTGATGGCGGTGGCCACCAGCGCCTACGCCCAGAACGATCCACGCACTCCCACGGGCTCACCGCTGGGGGGCCAACAGTCTGACGCCAGCACCTCGGGAACCTCGGCGGCGTCCGAATCCCGCTCGGTGACGGTCGAGCAGAATCCTTACGTGGGGCAGCAGATCCTCTCGCCCTACTCGGTCAACGATCCGGCCAGCCAGACGCTGACGATGCAGCAGCTGGCGCTGGCGCGGCAGCAATCCGGCACCGACGATAGCCTGCTGAAGCGTCAGCCGCCGGCGCCGGGCGAATTCGAGAAGTACGTATCCACCCTGCTCGGCCGCAAGCTGCCGCGCTTCGGCGAGAACCTGATCCTGCCGGCGCTGCGCGATTTCGCCACCCCGGCGACCGCGACCATCCCCCCCGACTATATCGTCCAGCCCGGCGACACGATCCAGATCGCGCTCACCGGCTCGATCGACGGCAGCGTCGAACGCGAGGTCGATACCAATGGCCGCATCTTCCTGACCGGTGTCGGCGCCATCAGGGTGGCCGGCGTACGCCATGCCGATCTGCGCGAAGTCATCTCCGCCGCCGTGGGCCGCCAGTATCGCGGCTACACCGTCACCGTAACCATCCGCCAGCTGCGCGGCATCCGGGTCTATGTGACGGGCCTTGCCAACAATCCCGGCGCTTTCACGGTCAGCAGTCTTTCGACGCTGGCAAACGCCGTGTTCCAGGCGGGCGGACCTTCGGGCGGAGGCAGCTGGCGCAGTGTCAAGCTCTACCGCAATGGGCAGGAGGTCGCGGACTTCGATCTCTATCAGCTGATGCGCGGCGGCAGCCGGGTCAACGACGTGCTCCTGCAGAACGAGGACGTCCTGTTCATCCCGCCCGCCGGCGAGCAGGTGGCAGTGATCGGCAGCGTCCAGGAAGAGGCGATCTACGAAGCCAAGCCGGGCGAGAGCATCGCCGACATGCTGGCGGCGGCGGGAGGCCCCAACACGCTGGCCGACCGCTCGCGAGTGATCCTCTACCGCACCGGCGATGTGAACATGGCAGGGCCGCGCCAGATCGCCATCGCCGACGTTGCCGCGCAGCCGATCAGGGGCGGCGACATCGTGCAGATGCTCTCGGGCGGAAGCCTGGCGATGCCGATCGACCGCCAGTCGGTGCTGGTCCGGGTCGAAGGCGAGGTCAATCGGCCCGGTATCTATTTTGTACCCCCCAACACCCCCACGAGCGAGATCATCGCCCAGGCCGGCGGGCTGACGCCGAGCGCTTACGTTTTCGGCACCCGCTTCACGCGTCAGTCGGTCAAGATCCAGCAGCAGGACAGCTTCCGCGAGGCGGTTCGCCAGCTCGAGCTCAGCCTCGCCGCCGCTCCGCTCACCGCCGACACCTCGCTGAGTGAGGGCGAACGCGCCAACCAGATCAACGGCGCCAGGGCGGTGCTCGACCGGCTGCGCGAGGCACAGCCGGACGGGCGCGTCGTGCTCAACCTTACGCCGGCCTCGACAGCGCTCCCCGGCAACATCCTGCTGGAGAACAACGACGCGATTTACGTGCCGCCGATGGCATCGACGGTGGGCGTGTTCGGTGCCGTCTACCGTCCCGCCTCGTTCCTTATAGGGCGCGGGCAGTCCGGCCGGGTGAAGCAGTATATCGAGCAGGCTGGCGGAACGCTGCGCGCGGCCGACCGGGGGGAAACCTTCCTGGTCCGCGCCAATGGCGAAGTCGTATCAAAGCGGCGCGGGGCGATGAATACGCGCGTCGTGCCCGGCGACGTGGTGTTCGTGCCGATCAAGACCCAGGGTAACTCTTTCTGGGCACGCTTCAAGGACATCACCCAGACGCTGTTCCAGCTCGGCCTCAGCGCCGCTACCATCATCGCGGTGACGGAGTGACGCCGCCACGCAGCCTGGTGGGCAGCGTGGCGGGAATGCGCTTGTTCGCGAGCTTCCGCATGCGCGCGCTGGTGTTCGGCCTGCTGACCCTGATCTGCCTCGCGCTGGCACTGTTCCCGGAGCGCCACCGAGCGGCGGTGACGCTCTCTCCCACCGATCCGGGCAGCCTTGGCCTCAGCGGCACGCTGGGCCAGCTGGGCGCGATCAGCAACGTGTTCGGCAACCAGGCAGCGGTCGAAGTGGCGTTGCGGGTGGGCAACAGCGTCTATGTGCGCGACATCGTGATCAAGCAGCTGAAACTGGCGGACCGGCTGGGCGAGCACGACCGGCGCGACCTTCACCGCTGGCTTGAGCGCAAGGTGGAAGTGCGCTCGCTGCGCGGCGGCATCGTGCTGATCGAGATGAAGGATCGGGACTCGGCTCTCGCCCGCGATGTCGTGCGGGTGTACGCCTCGGCCACACAGGCCCGGCTGGCCCAGATCAGCCGCAACCAGACCGCGTATAAGCGCGACGTGCTGGAGCAGCTCGTGGCCGACGCCTCGAAGCAGCTGGCCGTGGCGCAATCGGCCTACGATGCCTTCCGGCTCCGCAACAGCGCGCCCAGTCCGCAGATCGCTATCGAATCGGTGTCGCAGCGCATTCCGATGCTGGAGAACGGCATCAAGGCGCAAGAGATCCAGTTGTCGACAGCGCTGCAACTCTATGGCGAGGAAAACCAGATCATCCGCCAGATGCGCGCGCAGCTCGCGGCCTTACGCCGTCAGCTGGCCGAGACCCGCGCCACCGCGCCCGGTGACGATTCGACGGTCGGCCGCGCGGTCTCGACGTCCAGCCAGCTGTTCCAGCTGGAGCGCGAACTGATCACCGCGCGCACGCTCTACGACAGCTACTTGCGCTATCTCCAGGGCACCGCCGTCGAGAACCTGACCTCGACCGCCAACGTCCGCATCCTCGAACCGGCATTCGTCGATACCGAACGGCAGGTCTGGTGGCCCGCGCTCGCCGCCGCGATCGCCTCGCTGCTGCTGTGGGGTGCGGTCGAGTTCTACCGTATGCGGCCCCCGCTCGGCGCTCCGCTACCGGCAGGAGCGCGCGGTGACTGAACCGGGCGGCCCAACACCCGAGATCTCACCTGAAATCTCCGTGGTCATCGCCTGCCGCAACGAGGAGGACAACGCCGAAGCGATCGCAGCCGCCGTGATCGAGCAGCTCGAAACCGTCAGCGACAGCTTCGACGTGATCTTCATCGACAACGAATCGCAGGACCGGACGGTTGAGATCGTTCGCGCGATGTGCGCGCGCGATCCGCGCATCCGGCTGATCGTCAACACCCGAAACTATGGCCAGATGCGCTCGCCCACGCACGGCATCTACCAGGCGGGCGGCCGCTCGGTCATCTCGATGTGCGCGGATTTTCAGGATTCGCCCGCGTTGCTGCCGGAATTCGTGCGGCGCTGGCGCGCGGGAACGCCGATCGTGCTCGGCGTGCGTGAGAGCGAAAAGTCGGGGCCAGTGCTGCGATTCATGCGCGGCTTGTCGTACAGTCTGCAAAAGCGTTTCGGCGACTACCCGATCATCCCCAATGCCACCGGCTTCGGCATCTACGACCGCCGCGTCGTCGAGGCGATCCGCGCGCTCAACGAGCCCGAGCCGTTCTTTCGGGGCCTGCTGGTCGAGACTGGCTTCCCGATCGAGACGATTCCGTTCCAGCGCCCTCAGCGCGCCGGCGGTCGCTCCAACAACAACTTCTTCACGCTGCTGGACTTCGCGCTGAACGGCCTGGCCGGCTCTTCCAAGAAACTGCTGCGCGCCCCGCTTTACGTCGCCTTCTTCATGGCGCTGCTGACGATCGTATGCCTGCTTGGGGCGGTGGTCGCAGCGTTCACCGGCCGATCGGTGCAGCTATGGCTGCTGGCGGCGATGCTTGAAGGCCAGTTCTGCCTGCTGTTCCTGTTCCTGGGACTGCTCGGCGTCCAGATGGCGCTGGTGTCGGAGCGCACGCGCAACCAGCCACTGGTGCTCGAACGCGAGCGGGTCAACTTCCCGCCGGACTATTGACCGTGTTCGACTGGCGATCGCGCCATGAATGGCGGCGCCTGTGGCGCTACTACCAGGCAGGCGTCGTCAACACGCTGTTCGGCTATGGCTTCTTCGCGCTGCTCGTGGCCCTGGGGCTGAACATGTACCTGGCGCAGGCGATCTCGCACGTCGCCGGCATGACCTTCAACTACTTCACCTACAGCCGCTATGCATTCGGCGACCGTTCGACGACCAAGACCCGTTTCATCCTTTCCTACGTCGCCAACTACTTCGTGGGGCTCTTCTTCATCTGGCTGGCGAGCCTGGCCGTGGGATCGCCCTACGTTGCGGGTATCGTGTCGATCGTCTGCACGTCGCTGATCAACTATTTCGTGCTCAAGCTGCTGGTCTTTCACCGCGAGCGCAACGCCCATGCGTGACCTGCTCGACCGGCGCACGGCCGTCGAAACGGTTCTGGCGGCCGTTATCCTCGGCGGTGTCGTCTATTGCCTTGGGCATCTCTTCGTCAGAGGGTACTTGCCGCAACCGTTCTTCTACGAACCCTTCGACATCTACGCCGATTGGTTCAACACCGCGTTCTGGGCGCGCGACCCCGGTACGTACGATGTCTGGAAAACGCTCTACCCGCCACTCTCGTTCGTCATCCTGCGTTTGATCGGGATCGACAGCTGCTACCCGCAAGGGCGGGCCTACGACCCCAGCGCCGGACTCGCCGCGCGCGAGTGCGACTGGGTGGGGCTGGTGGCCATTTACGGCTTCCTGATCATCGACATCGCCCTGATCTACTACGTGCTGCGCAAGGTGGATCGCCGCACCGCAATCCAGCGCACGATTTGCGTGGGACTGGGCCTGCCGATGCTCGACGGCGTGGAGCGCGGCAACCTGGTGCTGATCTCGTTTCTGTTCATGATCCTGGCCTTTGCCCCCGTGCTGAAGTCCGCCCGGCTGCGCTGGCTTTGCGCGGGCATGGCTATCAATCTGAAGGTCTACCTGATTGGCGCCGTGATCGCGCTTCTGCTGAAACGCCGCTGGCGCTGGGTGGAAGGCGCGCTGATCGCCACGGTCGCCGTGTACCTGGTGAGTTATGCCCTGCTCGGACGCGGCACCATTCCTGAGATCATCCGCAACATCCAGGACTTCTCGGACGTTCAGGCGATGCAGCTGCTCGATTTCTGGTACTCGACGACCTATCAGGCGCTGCTGTCGCTGCTGAAAGGCGACATGTTCCCGTTCGGCTTGCTGATCGGTTCGCGCAATGTCGAGCTGATCCTGTTCCTGATCCCCGCGCTTCAGCACACCGCTCAGGCAATAGTCCTGCTCGCCGCTGCAGCTACCTGGCTCCGGCCGGAAGCGGTGCCTACCTATCGGGCGATCAATCTGGCGATCCTCCTCACGCTCATCACCACCGAGCCGGGCGGCTACACCCAGATCTATTTCATGCTGTTCGTCATGATGGAGCCCTGGAAAGGGTTTTGGCGCAAGTGGGCCATTGTCGGCTGCTATATCCTGGCGATCCCGCTCGACGTTCCGATTGACCGCGCTGCCGAGGTCGCCCGCGATCTTTACTTCGGCGACGGCCGAACCACGCTGGCCTATCAGATCATGATCGGGCCATTCATCCGGCCCTTGCTGATCATGACCATCGCCGCCGCAATCGCCATGGTGACGATTATCGAAGTCTGGAAGGACATCCGCCTCCAGGGTTGGTCCACCCGCTGGCGGTTCCGGCGCGACTTGCCGTTGCTGCCGTGGGTCCAGCGACCCCTCCCACCGGTGGCTGCGGCCCCGGGACCGGTACGCTGACCGGCATGGCCCGCACAGAACGAGAAGACATGGCGGCGGACGCCGTCCACGACGTCATGCCAAGGCGGGTGTCGATGGCGAAAGTGTGCCTGGCGGCCGTGCTTGTCGCAGCGATCGCTCTGCGCCTCCATGGCATCCAGTTCGGCCTGCCGGCGATGAACGACCCGGACGAGCTGATGTTCGAAGTCGCGGCAATCAAGATGCTGACCGGACCGACGCTCAATCCCGGCTGGTTCGGGCATCCGGCCACGACCACCATCTACGTGCTCGCAATCACCCACGTGCTCGTCCTCGCCGGCGGCTGGCTCGGCGGCTGGTTTCCCACGATGAGCGCGCTTGCCGACACGGTCTACGCGAACCCCGGCGTGGTAATCCTGCCCGCGCGCGTGGTGATGGCGCTGTTCGGCGCGGCTTGCGTGTTCATGACCTGGCGGCTCGGCCGCGAGCTGCTGGGGTTGCGCGCCGGACTGATCGCGGCGGCGCTGCTGGCGCTCAGTCCGGTGCATATCGCCTGGTCGCAAGTGATCCGCTCGGACATCATGGCCACCTTTTTCCTGCTGCTCTGCCTCTCGGCGGCACTCCGCATCGCGCGGCACGGCTGCTGGCGCGATTACGTGTGGGCGGCGCTGTGGCTGGGCCTCGCGGTCGCCACCAAGTGGCCCTTCGCGCTCGGCGGAGTAGCGATCGCCTGCGCCGCCGCACTCCGGGCCAGGCAAGGCAGCGAGCAAGCGGGTCGCGCCTTCTTCAAGGCAGGCGCATCGCTCGGCCTAGCGGTCGCGTTCTTGCTGGCGGTTTCGCCCTATCTACTGCTCGATCACGAGACGCTGCTGCGCAATCTTCAGGGTGAAGCGCAAGTCCGCCACCTGGGCGCGACCGGCGACGGTCCGCTCGGCAATGCCGCGTGGTACTTGCGCGGGCCGATCCTTGGCGGGCTGGGAATTGCCGGGGCCGCCTTGGCCGCATACGGCGCCTGGGTCGTAAGGCGCGGGCATCGCGAGACCTTGGCGATCGTCGGCTCGGTGGCTCTGGCGTTCTTCATCGTGATCTGTGCGCAGCGGCTGGTGTGGGAGCGGTGGGCCCTGCCGCTGCTGCCGCTGCTGGCGATCCTGGCGGGCGCCGGCGCCGCCTCGATCTGGCGCGTGGTCCGGCAGCGCCTGCCCAGCGGCGCGGCGCGCGTCCTCGCGCTGGCGGCGGTGGCAACGCTGCTGATGCCGCTGGTATTCGCGGCGCAGCGCAACGCGCTCGCCCGACTGAACGACACCCGTCAGCAGGCGACGAGCTGGATGCAGGCGAACGTGGCGCCGGAAAGCACGGTGCTGATCGAGCACTTCGCTTTCGATCTGCTCGCGCAGCCGGTCGGGATCGTGTTCCCCATCGGCATGGCCGGGTGCGTCGACATCCGACGGCTGCTCAAGGGGCAGGTCAGCTATGCAACCATCGACGCAGCGCGCGGCGGCCGATCCAACCTCGACTACGGCACCATGCCGGCCGGCAAGCGCGCGGAATGCCGCTTCGACTACGCGGTGCTGGCGCATTACGATCGCTACCGCCACGAACGCACCAGCTTCCCCGCAGAATACGCTGCCTATCGCGAACTGCTCGGGCGCGGCCGCATCGTCGCGACGTTCGCCCCCGCGCCGGGCCGCGTCGGCGGGCCGACCGTGCGCATCGTGAAATTGGAGCGCCGCTGAGCTTCGCCAGATCCGATTCGGGGCGGCGGCAAAGGGCTGTTAACGCATGTAGCTCATCGGGTTCACCGCCCGACCGTTGACCAGCACCTCATAATGAAGATGCGGCCCCGTCGAGCGGCCCGTCGATCCTACATAGCCG
>VFQT010003672.1_pt1 | contig 13727 bp, 16 predicted proteins | sample 3512381 | NCBI WGS metagenome assembly VFQT01 (sample SAMN10412376, study PRJNA504923) | tailings metagenome | isolation source: Relicate 2 Philex TSF3 active mining site | place: Philippines: Tuba, Benguet | collected 2017-08-29 | reverse complement strand
ATCGAGAGCACTTGTCAGGACATTGTCCGGACGATTCAATGCGCCAATTGACCCAACCATAGCGACACCGATGAACGCCCACTCCCGAGCTAAATCCGAGCGTATTGATATTCGCGCCAGCACGCCAGTAAAGCAGTTATTGCAAGAGGCAGCACGTGTCTCCCACAAAAACGTGAGCGAGTTTTTGCTCGATGCGGGCATCAATGCCGCGAATCAAACCTTGGCTGATCGAACCCGTTTTGATCTGAATCCGGAGCAGTGGGAAGCATTTCAATCAGCACTTGATCAACCTGTGACGAGCAAGCCGAAACTCAAGAAGCTGTTGTCTGAGCCAGGGTTGCTTGATTGATCCCGTCTGCCTACGAGCCAGTTCGCAAACTGGCGGGCTCTGATGGACCAGAGTCACGTAATTTGCAGAAGGGCCTTCATCTTGGCTCTCACATGCAACATAACATCCGCATTGACCACGGCTTTCTTTTTTGCTCGCCGGACTTTCCAATCGAGAGACTTGATTTGGTCTGACAACACCGCGCAATCAACGCCATCGACTTTGGTGACTACCTCGAACGGATGCCCTTTGATTTTGGTGGACATTGGACAACAGACCATCAACCCCGATTTGCCGTTATAGCTCGCAGGGCTGACCACGAGCGCTGGCCGGTGTCCCGCCTGTTCGTGACCCGCCTGAGGATCAAATTCAAGCCAAACAACTTCGCCGGTATCAGGCACATAGCCTCGCGGGGGCATCAAAGCGCCTCTTTGCCAACGGGTCGCCCGAAATTCACTTCGCCGTGAGTGTTTTTGGCATTGATGCCGCTAACGAGCGCGTCGATATCGTATTCAACCTTTTCCGACGGTTGAATGATGATTCGACCCTTCGATACGGTTAAATCTACTTTCTGGTCGAGTTGATATCCAGCTTCTTTCAGGAGTGCCGTTGGCAGGCGAAGTGCGGGGCTGTTACCCCATTTCCGAATGACGGATTCCATGGATTTACCTCATAAATGGGATCTACATTGTAGACACTTCGTCGATGCTTGGCAACAGATCAATCGATTGAATGAGGTGGTTGCCGCAACCAATCAAATTACGGTCCAGAAAATTCGAGTCTGGTCACTTGGTCCAAGCAGCGAGAGGGGGTATGAAAAGTCTCCATGTTTTTATCCAACACCGAGGGCCTCATCATTTTTTTGCGTGCCCAGAATTGAGTAGGGGGATGTCTTCGAGGCGAGTCGTCTGCGAAGTCCCTGCTGACCTACCACCTAGCCGCCAGACAGTGCCTTCCGCAAGTGCGGGTCAACATCCGGCTGCCCTAATAGCCAGCGCACGTAGTCTTTCGGCACCTCCGCAATAGGAAGGCCCTTGTGCTTCCCGAACGGCATATGCGTTGGGATACGCGACACTTCAGATTTTTGCCAGAGCGCTTCCAAAGAATCTATCTCAAGCTTTTTGCAAATATGCTCGAGAATAGTCGCGCAGATCCGAATATCAGCACCCGCTGAATGCGCATTACGCAAACGCTCTTTCGCGTTAGCGCGGTCCAGAAAATAGAGCAACGCGCTCTGGTTATGCGCTTCGAGTTCCGGCCATATTTTTCTGGAGAGGCTCAGCGTACAGATACGTTTTACATCGGGTGACCCTATAACCGCCCAGTCAAAGTCAATGTTATGCCCGATCAGGTACTGCAAGCCTTCGGGAAGCTTAAACGTACTTGAGGCCGGGCAGTCAACCAGCTCTTCATCCAGTATGTGATGCGTAGCAAGCGCAGCGATACCAATGGGCTTGCTTGGTTTATAGCGTTGTTCAAACTGCTCACCCAGTGTGAGGGGCGACAACGAGCTTACCTCGAGCCATGCGGCCTCGACAATTTCTGGCGCATCCAAGCCCGTTGTTTCGGTGTCAAAAATAATGGCCTTTGGCATAGTGGTATCTATTCTTTTTTTGGAAAAATCTGCTCATCAGACTTGTGCTGCTCATCTTACCCGCGGAGCGCATCGACAAACTTGCTGATGCTGAAGGTCGGGTGAACCATATTCAAGCCAAACGGATAGTACACAACATGTTTGTCGATGAGCCTAACCTATCTATATTCCCAGTGGGGAGTGACATGTCGCAGCATAAGTTAAATGTATTCTTGGCGTACCGGAAGCCAAAAAATTAGTATTATCGTTGGCTGAGCGAGGTAAACGCATATGAATCTACACAGCCAAAACCGGCGGCGCTGGTTACACCTTTTAGGTGGTTTGATGTTACAAGCCAGCATGGCCGTGCCCGCCTTCCACACAACCCATACCCCATGCGACAGGAGCCTAATTTGCGAAAACTTATATCGCTGATTCTCTTAATAATTAGCCCCTCGGTGTTCGCTGATTGGCTACATTTTTCTACCACCGACGAAGGCGACAAGCATTATGTTAATGTCGGTTCGATGCAAACCAAGCAGCATCTCGTCACGCTTCAATTTTTAACTAATTTTGCAAAGATTGAAAGTAACGTCGGGCGCTCAAATCGGGTACACCAGGAATTCAACTGCACAAAACAGCAGGTAAGGGCTTTATCTTCGAGTGCCCACACAGAGCACTTCGGTGGTGGTCAGGTTTTGTATAGTCGCGATACGGTAGCCGAATGGATGGCAGTGCCGCCGGATACGGTACTGTTCGAACAATTTTTAATCGCTTGCCGCTGAAAGATGCTGTAACAGCCTGCGGCAGGACAACGGGACACCTGATATGGACACCAAAGTACTCAAGGCCTTGCAGTGGAAAGTATTCGAGAATGTAGCAGCAGCGCAGCTGGTGCCTTTGATGCGTATTGGTGATGAGCTGGGTCTATTTACGACGCTGGCCGAGCAGGGGCCTTGCGACAACAAGCATTTTGCTGAAGCAGCCGCCATTCATCCACGCTACAGCCTCGAGTGGCTATCGGCAATGTGCGCAGCGGGCTATGCCTCCTATGACACCGAGCGCGGTCATTTCTTTCTGTCTGAAGAGCAAGCTGCCGTGTTTGCCCATGAAGAGAGCACCGCGCTGATGATTGGTGCCTACGACAGCCTGGCGGCAGGGGTAATGGATGAACCCAAGATTCGTGCGGCATTTAAGACCGGGAAAGGCGTCGCTTGGGGTGAGCACCATAACTGCTATTTCCGTGGTACCGCACGCTTCTTCAAGCCGGTTTACAAATCAAACCTGGTGCAGCGCTGGCTTCCAAAAATTCCCTCGCTAACTGAAAAATTAAATGCGGGTGGCAGCTTCGCCGATGTTGGCTGTGGCCACGGTGTATCTACCATGCTGATTGCCGAGAGTTTTCCGGAGTCTGAGGTAGTTGGTTTTGATTTTCATGCGCCATCGATTGACGAGGCACGGCGGCTGGCCTCCGAGGCAGGCTTGGCTGATCGTATTCGCTATGAGGTGTGCAGCGCCAAAGAATATCAGGGCGCATTTGATGTCATCGCGTTTTTTGATTGTCTGCACGATATGGGCGACCCCGTAGGTGCGGCCGAGCACGCGCTAAATCAATTGAAACCCGATGGCATGCTGGTCATTATCGAGCCCTTTGCCAATGATAAGCTGGAGTCAAATCTGAATGTCATCGGGCAGATGTTTTACTGCGCCTCGACCATGGGTTGCGTACCGGCGTCGCTTGCGCAGGAAGTGGGTCTCGCGCTCGGCGCTCAAGCTGGCCCGGCTCGCCTGACCATGGTGCTGCAGCAGGCGGGTTTTAAGCAGGTTGAAACGGTGGCGACAACCGCAACCAATATGGTCTTATGCGCAACCAAGTAACATCGTAATGCGCAACCGAGTAACATCTCGTTTACCGAGGTGAGGTTTGCCCGGATAATAATTAAAAATGAAAAGGGGGGTTCATGTCACCTTTTACAAAAACCCGTTTACGCAGCTTGATGCTGGCAGCAGTTTTAATTCAGCTAACTGGCATATCTTATGCTGCTTCACGCGCTTATTGCGATTCGGCTTCTACCAATGCCGAAGCCTTCACCGAAGAGCGAAAAAAAGGATTCACCAAGAATCAGGTGAAAGAAAACGCGCGCATCGTCGCGCAGCAACGCGAGCTAGACCCAACAGTACTCGAGACTTGGTACGCTGAAATCGAGTGGGTGTTCAGTAGCGCGCATAAGCGTTACGGTCCGTCAGCAAGCCGGCAGCGTCGTTATGATGAGTGCCTTGCCAGCGAGCGCTAGTGTGTGCCCATGATGAAGCTGTGCCGTATGCCCCGATGGCTTTTTATACCGGGCTTGCTGCTGTTGAGCTCAGGGTGCACCACTACCAGCATAGGTGCTGATGGCGAGACCCGTTACCGGTACAGTACTTTTGATTTTTCTGGCAAGACCTGGGCCTTGCAAAAGAAAAGATGCGAGGCGCTCGGGATGAAGCCCAAGCATGTCGATACTGACTGCGGCTTTTTTATTTGCACTAGTCGGTATATTTGCGAGGCTGCCGCAAAGGGGTAGCAAAATTGGCCATTAGGCAAGATCATCTGGTTTATGATGCGCTATCCAAACGGGGTGGACGATGGCAACTATAAATTATCCAAACGGTGATCAATATATCGGTGAGGTGCACGAGGGGGAGTACATCGGCTCCGGCACCTTGTTGTTTGCCAACGGCGATAAGTACGTGGGTGAATTCAAGAATAACCGCTACCACGGTGTGGGTGTGCTTACCTACGCGGGCGGCGACCGTTACGAAGGGCAGTTCGAGTCAGGCTGCTACCATGGTCGTGGCACGTATTACTACGCCAACGGTGACAAATATAATGGCGTTTATGAAAATGATCGGCAACATGGCCGGGGCATGTTCAACTTCGCTAATGGTGATGTGTATATCGGCGATTTCGAAGACGATAAAATTCAAGGTGAGGGCACGCTCACCTTTGCCAGCGGCAGTAAATACAAAGGTCAGTTTGAAAATGGTCAGCCGCATGGTAAAGGTATTTACCTTTACCAAAACGGAGACCGTTACACCGGTGATTTCGTCAATGGTGAGAAATCAGGCATGGGCAGCGAGACTTATGCCGATGGCCGCCCAGCCAAGAAGGGTCAGTGGAACAACGGCCGCTACATTCCCAAGAAACCCTAATCGCGCCTGCGCACCTGTCTGAATTGGCTTTACTGCTTGGATGGCTTGCTGTCTTTTGGGTTGACCTTCATCTGCGACCAAATCGCAAACGCTTGTGGTGTTAGCGCCGCCCATTTTTCCATTTCTTCTTTGCTGACGGTGGTCGGTGGCGTACCGATCTTCAGCAGTGCCTGCTGAAAGTCTTTTTCGCTGGGCTTGGCAGGGAGCCGCGCAAACAAATTACTGCGCCAAAGATTACAGATAGCACTTTCTCGCACACGATCATTGCGCACGCCAGGCCAGCCTTTATTCAGCTCGGCGATGATGGCATCGCGCTGCTTGACTACCTCGGCAGGATCAACTTTGCTGTTAGTGCGTTGTGATTTATGCAGCATATGAATTTGCGCAAACAAACCGGCAAACTGAGTCATCAGCTCACCGAACTGTGGCGAGGGAATCGTTAATGGTGAGTGCACTAGCGAGATCGCGGAGCAGCGCAGTGCCGCAGTTTCGATGGTTTGCTCTTCGGCACTGGCGTTGACGCACACGGCGCCTATGAATAGCGGTACCAACAGCGTGCGGTACAGTGACAATGATCGATTAGCTAGGAATTTTTGCATGGTGGCTTTACAAGTGCGTCCAAATACCTGATCCGGTAACTCAAAATATAATGCCCAATCTTGCCTGCTGCTTCGCAGCATAATCCAGCAACAATAAAAGCGGCTGTACACAGGAATAATAATGACTCGTTTCGACCATAACCACAACGATATTCGCGAAGCAATCCGCGATCTCTGCGCGGCGTTTCCTGCCACGTATTTCCGCGAAATAGACGAGCAGCGCGCGTACCCCGAAGCCTTTGTAAATGCCTTGACCCAAGCTGGCTGGCTGGCAGCGTTGATACCGCAAGAGTACGGTGGCTCCGGGCTGAGTTTGCTCGAGGCCTCGGTGATTATGGAAGAGATAAACCGTAGCGGCGGCAACTCGGCTGCCTGCCACGGCCAGATGTACAACATGGGTACGTTGCTCAGGCACGGTTCGACCGAACAGAAGGCAAGCTATTTGCCAAAAATTGCGAGTGGTGAATTGCGTCTGCAGTCGATGGGGGTCACCGAGCCGACCACGGGTACTGACACGACGCGCATCAAGACAACCGCAGTGCGTAAAGGCGATCGGTACATCGTCAATGGTCAAAAAGTCTGGATCTCGCGCGTTCAGCATTCCGACCTGATGATTTTGCTGGCGCGTACCACACCGCTGGCTGAGGTAACAAAAAAATCCGAGGGAATGTCGATCTTTATCGTTGACTTGCGCGACGCAGTGGGCAACGGCCTGGATGTGCGACCGATTCGAAATATGGTCAATCACGAGACAAATGAATTGTTTTTCGAGAACCTGGAAATCCCCGCTGAAAATCTGATCGGGGAAGAGGGTAAAGGCTTTAAATATATTCTCGATGGCCTGAATGCCGAGCGTGCGCTGATCGCCGCCGAGTGTATTGGTGATGGCTACTGGTTTATCGACAAGGTAACCCGCTATACCAATGAGCGTATTGTGTTCGGCCGTCCCATCGGGCAAAACCAGGGTGTACAGTTCCCGATCGCCAAGGCGTATGTGAATGTAGAGGCGGCTAGCCTGATGCGCTACAAGGCCTGCGAGCTATTCGATACCGGCAAACCCTGCGGTGCCGAGGCTAATATGGCGAAGATGCTAGCCGCTGATGCCTCGTGGGAAGCAGCCAATGCGTGCCTGCAGTTTCATGGTGGCTTCGGCTTTGCTGCAGACTATGACGTGGAGCGCAAATTCAGAGAGACCCGTTTGTACCAAGTTGCACCAATCTCGACGAATTTGATTCTGTCGTATGTCGCCGAACATATTCTCGGTTTGCCACGCTCTTTTTAACGCATTTAATAAAATAGCGCTGGCGTTACCGGAGCTACCTCGCCGTAGTCATGGAATGTCTCATTTAAATTGCAGCGTGAGCGATTCGTTCTGCGAACAGCACGATACCGATCACCAGTACAAGCTGCGACAAGCGCCGCACCACTAATGTCTCCCATGCTGTCTTGCGCAAGTACATCAATAATGGCACGGTGATCAAAATCGCAGCCAGCTGTCCGGCCTCGACGCCCAGATTAAAGCTAAGCAACGACCACAGCAGGCTGTCGTGCGGCAAGCCAATCTCTGCCAATACGGATGAAAACCCGAAACCATGTACCAGGCCGAATAGTAAGCTGACTGTCCAGCGGCGTGAAATGGCGTAACGTGGAAACAGGTTTTCAAATGCGACATAGGCTATCGATAACGCGATAACAGCTTCAACAAGTGCTGCCGGTGGTGTGACCCAAGATAATGCCGCAGCACCCAGCGTTATGCTGTGCGCAATAGTGAACGCAGTGATAATTTTCAGTAGCGATACCAAGCCACCACCGCATAACACCAGTGCTAACAAGAATAACAAGTGATCATAACCAGTCACGATATGCTCTATACCGAGCAAGAAGAACCCACCCGCATGCTGCGGATGTGCGCTATCACCACCACCAATGCTGATGCGCGCTTCTCGCTCAGTATCAGAAAAATTCAATGAACGGCTACCACCAGACCAGGTCATGACTGCGACCACATGGTGCTTGTTGCCGAGAGCGACTGGCAGGTCATCGCGTATCAGCAGCTGCTTTGGCGCTGCTGCGCAGGTGAAATCAAGCTGCAGTCCTTTTGCCTCGGTGACCGGGCAAGCGACATCGTCTGCGCTCATGCTGATGTGCTTGCGCATGGCCTCGACCAAGGCGCGCTCATCAGTGTTTGGGGCGGTGGGTGTGAGCCGGTAACTGATATTGCTGCCGTCGACGGCAATCGATGCAAATCCGGTTGCATCACCCGAGTGTGCTGCGGCGATAGCGCAGGTCAGCAGGCACACGCCTGCGCAAAGCCAGTAGTGCGCTTGCCTCATCGACCCCGGTTGGTGCCTGCGGCAGGTGTTGTTGCGGTGGGTTGTTTGGCGACTGCGTCTATCATCGCCACAAGATTCGTGATCTGGTACTCGGCAATCGTGATCGCCTCATTCGCGCCTACCGGCAAAACATATCGGCTGTAGCCGTCCGGGCTGACGGTACCTACAGCCAAGCGCGTGATCGGCTCAGTGCTTTTTACTGCGTACACCATAACCAGGATATCCGGACGTGAGACACCGTACTCGTCTTGGCCGGGCTTGAGCGGTATAGGCTGCTCTTTTTGCGTGCGGCTGAACATGGTGATGGCTTGCGCAATGGTGCTGGCCACTAAGGGGTCAGCACGATGGGTGTGGGCGGCGGCATTCGCTTCATCTTGCTGGCCATGGTAGAGCCATGCACCCGTCTCGTCGCGCTCGAACCGGTGTAGCTGACCCTTGCGCAGAATTTCAATTGCGCCGATTTGTTCCAGTGGTAAGGGTAATAAAAATTTTTCCGAGCGGGTGGTCGATACCTCGATATGCTGTGCGCGGCGGGTTTCTTCAACGCCAATCACAACAGCCAGTATCGCTACCAGTACCCAAACAAATAACAATTGCTTGCGGCGCGCTTTCATCGACGCCTCCACCAAACAGCTACACCCAGCGCTGCCAGCAGCAGCGGTAGCAGTATCAGCGACAGAATGAAGGTTGCCTTCATTTGCGTGTTGGTCATACTGACCACAGGCAGGTCGTAGGTGCGGGGCTCCAGACCGATCAGATTCTCTCTTGCGGCCAGGTAGTTCACTGCGTTGAGGAACAGCGCACCATTGCCCAAAATATGGAAGAAAGAATTGGTCGCAAAATCCGAGTCACCGGCCACAATAATCCGTGAGGGTTTGCGCTCGGTACTGATGGGTTTGGCTTCGTCCGCTTTTTCACCGCGCAGCTCTTTCATGATGATGGTGGCGGAATCCACGGTGTTCGGGTTGAAGCTGGCGGCCAATGCCAAGGTCAGTGGCCCGGTCTTGCTGGCACCTTGCACAAAGTCTGCACGGGCGCGATCAGGCGAGGTAAAACTTTTGCGCGATGAATTCACCAGCGGACGTATACGCACGCCGGGCACGGGTTTGGCAGTGGGCATCAGCGCGCTCACACCGGGATAAAACGTGAGCGGTAATTTATTGGTCACCTCGTGCCGGTTATAGTCGGTAACTGCTGGCGCAGAGACATCAGCCCAGAAATGGCTTGCCTCATCAATGACCAGACCTTGATCGAGTTGCACGCCGTATTTCGCCAAGATGGGGTCGAGACCGGTTTTAACGAATGGGTCCAGCAGAAATAAGGCGTTGTGGCCATTATCTAGATACTGCTCGATCACTTTTACTTCTTGCGCCAGATAAGGCATAGCCGGCCCAATCACCAGCAGCAAAGAGCAGCGCTCGATATCGACATCTTTGCTCATCAGCGAGATTTTTTCTACCACGTAGTTCATCGCTTCGAGCGAGCCACGCGCTTTGGCCATGCCGTGGTTCTCATGCAGCACCATCTTGGTTTCCAGGCCATGCGAGTGGCCGGCGGCGCCCTCGGTGTGGTCGTGCGACTCGAGGCTGAACGGGTCTGGTTCCCCGTGTCCTTCCGCAAAACAAGCGAGTTGCTGCTTACCCTGAGAAACACGCAAAATACCGTTAGCGATATCGGTTTCTGTTGGGCCATTAACGGTCAGCTTGCGACCTTCACTCTCCATCAGTGCCGTACCCGGAAATTCAACGCCGCGCATTTTTGCTTGCGAGGGGTTCAGCATGGGATCAAAAAATGACACCGTAATTTTTTCGTTTTGCGATGCAATTTGTTCGTACAACTCAACGGTTTCACGCATGCCACGATCGTGAAAGAACGTAATAGTCACCGGCTTGTCGACAGCTTTAAGCATTCGAATCGTCTGCGGTGCCAGCGAGTGTTCCCGGTTCGCAGTCATGTCGAGACGGAGCGGGTACAAGGCGGCAATCCATGCAATAGCTACAAACAGGAGCAGCATGCCCAGCATCAGCAACAATAACTCGGCACGCTGGCCACGCAGTAATAGTCGAACTTCAGCGCGCAACTGCCATGCCGCGTACGCGCTGCAGCCCAAGCCGGCCAGCAGTAGCAATAGCGCAAGCACCGAGGAACCGACGATCAGGGCACTAGCGAATGCTGAACCGGCAAGTAACAGCAGGCCGGCGATCAGTGTCAGTCCGTGACGAAATGAGTTTTCCATGCAGCGATAGGGGAATAATCAGCGGCGTAATTGCAAATAACCGGTATTGAGTGTGAGCGCACAGGCAATCACGGCAAAGAAGAACGTAATACCTTCCGAGCGCAGCAAGCCGCGAATAAAGTCAGCAAAGTGCAACGCAAACGACAAATGCGCAACCAGATCACGTAATAACAGCGAAGACTGCAGTGACTGCAGATGGCCGACAAACCAGAACCCGAGCAGCACCGGGATGGTGATCAGCGCGGCCACGATCTGATTCTCAGTCAGCGCAGAAAACAACTGGCCAATTGCAATACAGGCCATGCCCAGCAAAATAAAACCGAGGTAGCCGGAAACAATATTAAGCGTTTGCGGCGTGCCGAATAAATACAGCGGCACCAGGTTGATCCATGTAGCGGCTGTCATCAGCAAAAAGATGCTGACAGCGCCAAAATATTTGCCGAGCACCACTTGCCAGGTCTGCAGCGGCAGGGTCATGAGCAGCTCCATCGTCCGCGCGTTGTACTCAGCTGAAAACAGACGCATGGTGAGCACAGGCGAAATAATCAGCAGCAGAATGCCCATGTTCTGCAGCGTCGAGTCCATGGTACCGATGCCGGTCAGGAAGATGTTGTAAGTAAAAAAATATCCGGTACCGAGCAGGAACACGGCGATCACAAAGTAGGCAATCGGCGACCGGAAATAGCCCAGCATCTCTTTAGCGTAAACCGCACGCACACCGTCGAGCGCGTTCATGCCACCTCCTGCGCGGGTTCGGTACTAGTGCGTGCGTTAGCCTGCTCGCTGCCGTGGCCGATGTAGCCTAAAAATACATTCTCAAGTGTGGGTTGGCGGCGCTCGAGTCGATACAGCTCGCCTGCGCTCATGATGGCGCGCGCGATACGCGATTCAATGCCATCAACATCGTGCACCAGGCAATCAATACTGAGAACGCTGCTGCGCACCGGATGCGGGCGGATATTCAGCCCCATCACACCATCGACTGCATGAAGCGCTTGCTCGATCGCGGCACGGTCGCCGACGACGTCCAGCAGCACGCTATTACTTTGCTGTGCTTTTTTCTGTAATCCGTCGGGGGAATCAACTGCCAGCAAGCGGCCACCATTGATGATGGCAACACGCTGACATATCAGCGTTACCTCGGGCAGTATATGCGTCGAGATCAGCACGGCGTGCTTGCTGCCAAAATTACGAATAACCTCACGCGTCTCTTGAATTTGGCCGGGGTCGAGACCCGCAGTCGGTTCGTCTAATAGCAGCACACCCGGTTCGCCGAGCAGCGCCTGCGCCAGCCCCACCCGCTGCCGGTAACCTTTGGAGAGCTTGTAACACTCTTTCCGGGTGACGGCTTCCAGCCGGCATGCGCTAATGACGCGGTCGAGCTGTTGCGCTATTTGCGGCGCAGGCACGCGCTTGGCACGCGCTACAAAGCGCAAATACGTGGTTACATCCAGCACGTCGTATAACGGTGGGGATTCGGGTAAATAACCGATGTAAGGGGCTGCCTGCTCGCGCTCGGTTGCCATGTCGTGGCCACAGACTTTTACCGTGCCGGCGCTGGCCTCGGTAAAGCCGGCAATCATGCGCATGACAGTCGTTTTGCCAGCGCCATTGGGACCAAGAAAACCGACAATCTCGCCTTGTTTTACGTCGAACGAAATTGCGTGAATGATCGCTTTTGAGCCGTAGCTTTTGCTGACCTTGTCGAGAACTATCATTGCGGCTTGGTACGGGTTGTTACGAGTTTCTGCTGCTTTGCATGCCCCGAAAAAAACCCCCCGGACTAGCGGGGGGTTTTCGGAGCAAGGAGATTACGTAGTTACGCGATCACTTGTGCCATTTGTTACCGTCTTTGGCGAACTGGCCGGCGTCATGCGCCATGAACAGCTTGCCACCTTCAAGGTCACGCATGCGCTTGAGCTTGTTCAGCGAATCAGTGTAGGCCTGGATGCTGAAGTTGAGACCTGCTGGGTAGCCATCGAGGTTTTCCTGCATCCAAACAGCGTCCTGCGTCAGGATAATCATCTGGCCGCTCTTCAGTTTTACCTTGAGCGACTGGTGACCAATGGTGTGGCCCGGCGTAGCGATAATTTTCACTGTGCCGTCGCCGAACAGGTCGTAGTCACCGTCGAGTTCATAGAAGTCATAGTCACGGGCAGACACCAGGTCATTCAGAACAAAGGTGCCGTTGGCTGCACGGCCCTGGAATTTCTCAGGCCAGTAACCTTGGTACAGCTCTTTCTTCTGGAAGACGTGCACTGCCTTAGGGAACATGGCGATGTTACCGGCATGGTCGAGGTGACTGTGCGAGGTGACAACCACTTTGACGTCATCCACCTTCAAGCCAACTTTTTCGAGTTGCTTGTCGATCACGTCTGAGCGCTGCTGACTTGGCTTCAGGAAGTCGCAGCTGCCTGCTGCCCAGTACTTCTTGCAATTTTCTGTGCTGTCCGAAATAGCAACGTTGTTACCGGTGTCGAATACCACCACGCCTTTCGGGTGCTTCAGAATCCACATCGAGACTGGGAATCGTGATGTCTCGTGCGGTAGGGAATGTGGGGATCAAGCCCTGAATATTGAACGGCCCGAACATGCCGCTCGTTGTCCAATACAGCTCCTGCGACTGTGCCGACGGGGCGGTGCTCATGCACAGCGCGGCCAACAGCGATGCCAAAATACCCGATTTCTTCATGAGTCTTCCTCCGTCGTTATGGTTATTTGCTTCGTTACACAGTGCCGGTGCTTGCCACACCTCTGGTTCTGTTTTTAATCGGGGCTATGATCTTGCCCCTGTTATTTTTCGGCGCGTTTCCCCCGCCGATCCGAACCAATCTTGTTGTTGGATCCATGGTGCATTGCTATTCACCGTATGTCAATCATTCATTTAGCGAATAACCGAGGCGTTTCAAGGCGTCGCTGCCGAGAGGTGAGATGCTTATATCCAAACTATTAATATTTTTATTTTTATAACGCTACCTGTTCACCGCGCTGAAACAACCTTGGGGCGGCACTCGATAGGGAGGCCGTAGCCGCTGGACCTGACTTTATGCTCCGCGGTGAACTCAATCTGAAACCAGCGGCAGATCGGCGTGAAGTAGCGATAATTCCAGACATAGCCGCGGTTACGCGCCAGCCCAAAACTGTCGCGCGACATGCCGATCAAATCAATCACTTCATCAACATCCATGCCGGGCTTGATCAGCCGAAAATTCTCTTCATTCAGTAATTGCTGGTAGCTGGTCGCTTTTCCCTCGGTATCAAACTGCACGCGGTAGGTGTGCTTGCCGGATGGTCCGCGCGGAAAATCCAAACGCTGCGCTTGGTCGAGCTCGTCGGGTAGCGGGTAAGGCCTTCCCATCGCTGCAATCACTTGTTCGCGCGACATGCCAATGAACTGCTCGGAGGGAGAGTAAGTGACACAAGCGCTAACGAGCAGGGTCATCAGCACCAATACAAAAAGGTTTCG
>VFQT010003671.1_pt1 | contig 13731 bp, 13 predicted proteins | sample 3512381 | NCBI WGS metagenome assembly VFQT01 (sample SAMN10412376, study PRJNA504923) | tailings metagenome | isolation source: Relicate 2 Philex TSF3 active mining site | place: Philippines: Tuba, Benguet | collected 2017-08-29 | reverse complement strand
GCGCGAGGGCTTGGGCGACGTGCTCGGCGTGACCGTCCGAGGCAGGCATCACATCTATCGTATTCGCGCGACGCGTTCAGGTTGCGCCGCGCTCGGCGCGCAATTCGGCCGCCACGGCATTCGCACCACCCAGAACGAACGATTGGTCTGATTTTGCGAGCACGAAGGTCAAGCCGCGCGCGTCGTAGGCCGCCAAGTCCTTGGTGCTCGCGACGAACGTACCAAGTGGCTTGCCAGCTCTGCGCACGCCCTCAGTGATGCGTCCGATTGCTGCTACGACGAGCGGGTCGCTTGTTGCGGTCTTGTCCAGCGAAATCGTCAAGTCGACCGGACCGATGAATATCGCATCGATGCCAACCACCCCGGCGATTGCTTCAGCCTGTTCAACGGCATCCGCGTCCTCGATTTGGGCGACCACGAGCACAGAGTCGGCAGACTGCGACAGGTGCGTCTCGATGTTCCGAGTGGTGTATTCGGCGGCACGCGTCGATCCCGCAAAACCGCGTCCGCCTGGCCCGAAATGTGCGATTCTCGCTACTGCAGCGGCCTCCGCCGCGTTGCGCACGTGCGGCACGACGACACCGCTCGCCCCGATGTCGAGGGCCTGTTGAATCCACACCGACTCACCGGAGGGCACCCGAACCAGAGCGGGCAACTGCCCTTCACGGGCAGCGAGGACGCACAGGTCGAGTTCGCGCCGTCCAAACGGCGCATGCTCAGCGTCAATCACGACGAAGTCGATCGACGACCGCGCCAATACTTCGATGGTGGCCGGGTCGGTGCTCTTCACGAAGGTTCCTACAACGAACTCGCGAGATCGCAAGATCCGAGGAAAGTCAGCGAAGGTTCTCATCGCGCTCCAGTTGGGAGGTCATCTCGGATGCCCGCGCAAGTACGTCAACACCCAACTGCTGCCACACGTGCAGCATGTCGACGAGCACCCAGTTCTCCCTAATGAGCCCCGATTCCACACGCCAGAAGTCGAGGCTACGCATGGTGATGCGTGCCCCACTCGGATTGATACCCAGCCATCCATCGCCAGTAACCGACATCTGCATTCCTGGCCATCCGGTGAATGCGACGTACGGCCCCTCTGAGAAGTAATAGCCGCCACCGACGTCACCGCGACGATCTGGCAGCGCTCGCAGGAACGGGATTTGATGACCGTTACGGAAGCCCTCGATGCCTCGACAAGTACCAATGGCGGCCGGGCCATACCAAGAGAGATGCGGGTGCCAGAAGTCCCCCAGCCGCATGACTTCCGCTGGTTCGCGCGGGTGGCGACCCATCTCGGTCAGCATCTCGCCGACGATTCGGGCAGACTCGCGGCTCTCTTCGCTGTCGGCGGCAGCACGATGGAGTCCGTCCTGCGACGCAGGAGACGGCACCTGCCACATCGCACGCAACGCTGGCGCCATCGGCCAGCACCGAGCCTGCAACATCAACTCAGGAAGATCCCAGACCACCTGCATCTCCGCGACTCGATCGTCAATGAGTCGAAAAAACTCATGGAATCGCATCGTCACTTGCTGGCCCGTCGGCGGAATCCCCTGCCAGGCCCGGCGGAATGCACCCGTGTAGTAGCCGCAGGTGCCGACCATCTGGTCACCCTTTTCTGTACGGCCGCACACCACGATGGTGATGCGGCGCTCCAAGTCGGGTATCGCTCGTACGAGTGGTGCAAAGACCGTGTCGATTACGGCGTCGACGTTGGGAAGCGTCTCAAAAGGATGCGTGAAGTGATAGGTCGCATCGGATGTGCTGACGCGGCCGAGCTCACGTCGGACGTTCTCGCAGTCGAAGTCGCGCGCAGCAGAAAACAGCGGAGCAAGAACGACTCGCGGATCAGTAGACGTCATCGCCACAGAACTTTCGTCGCGATCTCGGCTCCTTCGCGCATCGCCTGGAACTTCGCATACACGATGTCCGTGTCGATCCCCGGGTATCCCGCGAACGTCGAGAATCCGCAGTCCGTTCCGGCCATGACTCTCTCGCGACCGACGACCCTTGCGACATTGAGTATTCGTTGAGCGATAAGTCGCGGGTGTTCGACGAAGTTGGTCGTGGTGTCGACGACGCCAGGGATCAAAATCTTGTCATCGGGAATCGCTATGGACGAGAGGTCTTCCCACTCGTGGGCGTGACGTGGATTCGACGATTCAAAGAGCAGACCTTGCGGTTTTGCGCGAAGGGCGACCGGCATCACCGTCGAAAGTGGAGCATCGTGGGTATGCGGCCCCTCGTAATTACCCCAGCACACGTGCATTCGCACTCGATCGGCCGGCACGTTGCGCAGCGCGTGATTCAATGCGTCGACATTCGCGTGCACGTGGCGCAGGTAGTCGTCCTCTGACAGCCGCTTGAACATCATGTGACGCCCGAGCCCGAGGTCGGGTGAGTCAATCTGCAAGACGAAGCCGGCAGCCACGATTGCCTCGTATTCGACGCGCATCGCTTCGGCGACGGCCGCCAAGTACTCCTCATGCGACTTGTAGTGCGCGTTCGGCTGGAACATCGCGATGACTCCTGGCGACGCCGAGTTGAGGAAGGCGTCGACCGGGCGATTGGCGATGACCGCGTCACGGAACATCGCACACTCCCTCGCAACAGGACGTGCGTCCATGTGGCGAACTTCGGCGACGCACTGCGGACGCTGGTACGTCGGGGTGCCGCCCGACTTGGCCTGGCGCTGCAGAAAACCCGGGAAGTCCTCGAGATCCGCAGGCGGCGTGCGAGGGCTGTCGCCCTCGAAGCCAGAAATCCGGTACTTGATATACGTGGCGTACGAGATTTTGTTCATTTCTCCGTCGCTCACCACGTCGACTCCCGCCGCAACTTGGCGGGCTACGACGTCGTTGACGGCTCGGCGGATCACCTCGTCGTGCGCTGCCACATCGACGGACTCGCCGCGCTCGACAGCAAAGATTCCCGTCGTCACGTCGAGCGGTCGCGGAAGACTTCCGACGTGCGTGGTCAGGATCCGGTCTGTGCTCGTCTTCATCTGATCACCTCCTCGGTCTGGGGATCGAAGAAGTGAAGTTTGTCGGCCTCGACTGCCAGGCGCACCGTCTCGCCCTCGCGCACTCGCGTGGCAGGGTCGACGCACGCGATGATGCGAGTGTCTTGACTCAACGAAGCTTCTGACGCCACACCCGCACCCGAGCTGACCGCCTTCACGTCGTCGACCGATACGTGGAGAATCGTCTCGATGCCCAGCGACTCACGCAGTTTCACCACGCCTTGCAACTCGCAAGCCGTCGCGATTGGTGTCACGCTCGGATCTTTCAGTGAGTGTGGTCGGATACCCACCACGACGTTCTTGTCGGCGAATCTACGCAAAGTAGCGACGCGTCCGGGAGTCAGCCCACCGAGTGCGAGTACCTGGCTGCCGATTCGCACGCGCAGTGAGTCACCTGCGATCTCCACGCGTCCAGCAAGCAAATTCATCGAAGGCGACCCGATAAATCGCGCAACGAAGAGATTGGCAGGTGCACTAAACACCTCGTCGGGAGTCCCCAGTTGCTGCAGATGCCCGTCGCGCAGAACGGCGATTCGGTCACCCATCGTCATGGCCTCCGTCTGGTCGTGGGTCACGTAGATTGTCGTGGTTCTGAACTCCCGCTGCAAGGAGCGGATGTCACCGCGCATCTGCACGCGAAGCTGCGCATCGAGATTTGACAATGGCTCGTCCATGAGCGACAGCTGCGGCTGGCGAATGAGGGCGCGTCCCATCGCTACACGTTGACGTTGTCCACCCGACAATTGCGCAGGCTTCTTCTCGAGCTGCGTCGAGAGCTGCAACAGCTCGGCAACGCGACGCACCTCGTCGGCTCGCTTCTCTCTTGACATCTTGCGGAGTCGCAGCGGAAACTCGATGTTCTGGAACACCGTCATCTGCGGGTACAGCGCGTAGTTCTGGAACACCATTGACATGTCGCGATCACGCGGTGCGACATCCTTCATCGACCTGCCCGCCAATGTGATTTCTCCGCTGCTGGGCTGCTCGAGTCCCGCGACGAGTCGCAGAGCAGTCGACTTTCCGCATCCCGATGGGCCGACAAGCACCAAGAATTCCCCTGCTGCGAGCTCAAGGCTCAGGGAGTCGAGCGCCACGAAACCATCGCTGAATCGTTTTGTGAGCCCATCTAAGACGAGTTGCGCTGTCATGACTTGGCATCCGGTCGAGGAGGCAAGCGCTCGGCACGGTCGAAAGCTTCCCAACCCTCGCCGTCGAAGACGTCCACCCCGAGCTGCTTCAACACCCACGCAAAGTCCACCGACACGTAGTTGTCGACAATCTTTCCGTCAACCACCTTCCAGAAATCCATGTAGCGAATCTCCACTCGCTTGCCGGTCGGTGCGACTCCAAGGAATTCACCCGTGTGCACCGCCTCCTGCCGGCCGAATGCGGCTCCCCATTCGCCCATGAAGAGCCTGGCTTCGTCAATGCAGACCTTGTCGCTGAATGCGGCCTGGAACGGGCGCTGCCAGTTGTCCTGGAATTCGCGCAGACCGTTTTTGGTCCCACAACCGAAATTGCCCATCCAACGGAATGAGTCCGCGAAGAACTCCCCGATGTCGTTGATGCGGTGGTCATTGAGACCGTCCACCATCTCCTCGATGACCCGCCGAGTCTCTTGCGTCTTGGACAAGTCGGTGTGCTTGGTGAGCGCAGCCTGTTCTGGTCGTGAACCCTTCATTCTCAATTCCCTTTCGTGAGAGTCAGTTGATGCTGTATTCGCTTGGGCAGCCGATCAATCTGCGCGAGGAAATCCAGCAGGTCGATGAACACCCAGTTCATGGAGATCTTTCCTTCGTCCACCTGATAAAAGTCGAACACACGCAATGTGATGCGCCGACCGCTGGCGCTCTCGCCCAACCAACCGTCTCCCGAGTGCGTCGCGGTGACACTCGGCCATCCGCCCGTCACCGCCCAGCGTCCCTCGGCAAACTTCACGAAGTGGCCCGTCGTATTCGTCGCACCCGCCGACGCAAGCAACCCGCCGCCGACTCGGTCAGGAAACGCCGTGCGGAACGAGAGTTGGTGGAAGTCGACAAAGCCTTCGGCACCCATCGAGGAGCCGATACCGCCTGGTCCGGCCCACACGAAGTCGTCGTGCCAGTACGCGAGATGCGCGGCAGCGATCATCTCGTCGCGCGTTCGCGCGGAGTCATGCAGGGCGCTTTGCATCTGCTTCACGACTGCCAGCGTGGTCGCCGACTCATCAGGAGAGCCATCAACGCCAGAACCAACCGCACGCGGAATTGGCCAGCGACCTGTCTTTCCAAGAGAGCGCCGCGTGAGATCTTGGCCAGCTTGTTCGGCCAAATCGAACACATCAATCATCACGGTGCAGCGGACGGCCGAGTCACCCAAGAAGTCGACGATCGCACCGACGCGCACCGCGACCTCCGTACCAGTCGGCTGCAGCCCGCACCACGAATTTGCGAACACACCATTGAGCGTGCCCCATGTCGCAGACTGCCGACTGCCGTCGACGGGCGCACTACGAAGTTCCATAGCGGTGCTCCACTTGGCTCCCTCGATCGCGTGCAGCAGCGGTGCGGCGACGAATTCACTCCAACTTGCAATGCCCGCCAATTCGTTGAACGGCGCTGACACCCGAAAGACCGTATTCGAGTCGAACAGCGTCGAGTCACTGTCAGAGCCGAAGAGCCACTCCCCGATCATCCCTTCACCGCCCCCGCACCGAGACCCTTCACGAGGTGCTTTTGGAATAGCACAATCACGACAACGATCGGCAGCGTTATCGACACCGCGGCAGCAGCAGCTTCGGCAATTCCCTTCGAGCTTTCCCCGCCCGCGAGCGCCACGATTCCGACCGGCAACGTCCAGTTCGTCGGAGCCAACACTCGCACGAAGAGAAACTCGTTGTACGCAAGCAAGAGCGTGAACAGGCTGGTCGCGATGATTCCTGGCTTCATCGTGGGAATCACCACGCGAACGAAGGCCTGGAGCCGAGTGGCGCCGTCCATCATTGCGGCTTCTTCGAGCTCCTTGGGCACTTCAAGGAAGAAGGTCCGCAACATCCAGATGGTGAATGGCTGATTCACCGCAACGAGTGCGAGAACAATTACAGCGCGCGAGTCGAGAAGACCTAGATATTTTGCGATGATGAAAAACGGCAGAACGAAGGCAAATCTGGGCAGCGCTCGGAAGGCCAGCGCAGCAATGAGAATGCCCGCACCCGACTTGCCCGAATATCGCGCCAGTCCATATCCGCCAAACAATCCGATGCCAATCGACACGACGATGGTCGCGACGGTCACGACGAGGCTGTTGATGAGAAACTCGAACTGGTCGCTCGTGTCAAAGTTGCGGGAGATGTAGCCGAGACTCACGACGATTGATGCCACGACGAGCAGGTGCCAAACCCATGGCCGCTTCGACCGGCGCGACACGAGTGCCAACGAGGCAATGAGCGAGATACTGACCAACAGCACGAGCAACACCTGCCACATATTGGTGGTCTGATCATCGAACCAATACGCGCGGTAGGCGGCCGCGGTGGTGTCGTATCCCCACAAGACCGGCACGCGCGAGGCGACATCCCTAGTGAATTTGATCGAAGTCTGGAACGTCCACAAAAGAGGCAACACGCTCCACACCACGATCACGAGGAGCGAGAGATGCAGAGCGCTCCGCTGCGCGATTCGCTTGACAGCCATCACGTTCGCTCTGCAATCTGTTCTTTGTAGCTGCGAATGAGGAACGGCACGAGAGCCGCAAAAATACCGACCACGGTCAGCACTGCTATGGCATGCCCCTTGCCCAACCTCCCGATCTTGGCGTCAAGGGCGACCACCGAGTTGTAAACGGACAACGTGTGGCTGTCGTCGAAGCGGTTGCCGGCGAATACAAAGACGCTGTCGAACACTCGATAACTGTCCATTATGGAAATGATGGCGACGAAGAAGAGGATGCTCTTCAAATGCGGGATCGTCACGTGCCAGAAGATGTCACGAAACTTTCCACCGTCTATTGCGGCAGCCTCAACACGCTCTTGCGGCAGGGTCTGCAAGCCGGCGAAGACGGCGACGAAGGCGAACGGTGTCACGTGCCATATTGCATGGAGCATGATGAGGAACCGTACGTTCGACCCGTCGATCACGAACGGGTTGCCGGTCACCAGCTCGATGAGCCAACTGACCAGTCCGCCGCGCGAGAACAGGTTGCGAAATAACAGGGTGCCCACGACGGGCGTCACGATGAACGGCAGGAGTATCGCCGCGAGGTAAATCGAGCGACCACGACCGACGCGGTCAAGCAATAACGCAAATACGATTCCCAACGTCATCTCGATCGGCACGGTGATAGCGACAAACGCGAGCGTGAATCGTGTGGCACGCCAGAAGTCGGGGTCGCGCAGTACTTCTGAATAATTGGCCAGTCCGATGAACGACGAATTGTCGAGGTCGCGGAGGAGCAAATCGGTGAGGCTAAGCCAGATGGTGGTGCCAAGCGGCACCACCATGAGCATCGTCATCACCGAGACGCTCGGCAGCACAAAGAAAGTGAATGCTCGACGATCCATCCCGGCCCCTCCCCTAACAATAAGAAACGCGGCGAGGCGAAACCCCTACGGATTTCACCCCGCCGCGTCTCTGTGACTCGACGAGTCTCAGCTCAGAAGATTCTGAGCCTTGGCTTCCTTCAGGTACGCCGCTTCGGCTGCAGCAATTGCGTCAGCCGCCGACGCGCCGTCGAGGATCTTGATCAGCGCCTTTCCGATTTCGGCACGGTAGATGGCCGCCGCAGGGTGGGTTTGGTCGGCGCCGCGCCCATTCGAGGTCGACACATTGAGTGCCTCTCCGTTGCGCGGACCTTCCGGGTTCGACACACCGCTGCGCGTGACTCCGCCGAACTTGGCCGCAGCCGTCTGCGATTCCTCATCGGTGGCACCGAGCATTGCCAGGAACACCTTCTCAGAGTCGACACCGACTTTCGCCGGGATCGCATAGCCGTCGACATAGGCCGGGGCTCCGAGGATGGTGCCGCCGGTGAGCGCGGGCGCGAACTTCACCTTGCCGAGCACCTCAGGCGTCGTTGCTTCTGCGTCATCCATCGCGGCTGCACGCGAGGCCCAGAGGTGGCCAAGCACGTACTCGCCGGTCTGGAATGCGTTCTGCACGTCATCAGTGCTGTAAGTGCCGATGGTCTTGCCACCGCACTTCGAAACGATGTCGGACAAGATCTGCGCGGCCTTCACGCCTTCCGCCGAGTTGAAATTCGGCTGGCCGGTCGTGTTGTCGATCGGCTTGACACCGAGCGATCCGAGCACGTTGTCGTACTCGATCTGCCAGGCCCAGTCGGCCGAGAGCATCATCTCGAATCCTGCGTAACCAGCCTCGATCAACTTCGGGCATGCCGCAATGGCCTCGTCGTAGGTCTTCGGCACTGCGATACCCAGTTTGTTGAGCACCTCTTCGTTGTAGAAGACGTGTTGAGTGTTGGCGACCATCGGAATCGAGTAGATCTTGCCGTCGACACTTACCAAGTCCCACATGCCCTGCGGGATCTTGTCGAGGCCGAACTGGTCGCGGTACTTGTCGATCAGATCGTTGAGCGGCAGCAATAGACCCTTGTTCGCCAGTTCGACGATGAACTGGTTGGAGCCCTGCACCATCTCATACGACGGTGTGCCGGTCTCCAGGTCGAGGTTGATCTGGTTCTGCGCTTCAGCGGAGTCGAGGAATTGGATGTTGAACGAGTAGTTAGCCGCCTCGCACTCCTTCAGCTCTGCTGCGTATTGCGTGATGATCGGGAACTCCCAACCCATCACGTCGATAGCGACGGCGTCCGCAGACACCGGAATCGCGCACTCTTCGGAAGCAAGCACCACTTCGGGCTCGCTCTCTTCGACTGGCGCTTCCGTCACGTCGGTTACGGTCTCGGCCGCTTCATCGTCGGAGCCGCAGGCTGCGACAACGAGCGAGCCGATGGCAAGTGCTGCGAGCACCCGACCGGTCTTTGATCTTGCTTTCATGTATCCCCCTTGCAGAGATGCCGTGGTTGGTGACCGACGAACCTGATGCTCGACGGCTGAGCCGCAAGCCTATGACTACGTATTCAGGCTGTCAAGACGTCCGACGACAACTGACAGAGTCGTCGAAAGAGTCCCTACCGACGTTGCCAGGCGCTGCTCAACCGAGACGACGACGCACCATGTCGAGCGGGGCGACGGTGCCCCCTGGGTCTCGCGTGTAGCCCGCTTGCAGCGCGGCTCCGACGATCTCAGAGCTCCACTGCACTTCGACTCTTCCCTCTCCCCCGACGGCCAACACGACCTCCACAGGCTCGGATCCCGGATTGACGAGGTCGCGCCATTGCCCGGCTGGCAGCGAGACCACCGACCCTGGCTCGACTACCCGCTCGGCGGTCTCGCTGAGGCCGAACTGCAAGGTGAAGCGAGAACCCATGGCCAGCACGGCCGCCTGGCGGTCGATGCGGTGGCTTCCCAGTGAGGCGCCAGGCTCGATACGCAGCCATTGCGCCGAGAAGCCATGCGGAGTCGTAATCGCCGAGTCGGGACGGCGATGTTCGTTGATGCCAATCCCGATGATTGGTGCAGTACTCACGCGATGACCGGCGGTGGTACTCGAGAGAAGGACGTCGGACTGCCAACGTCTTCCAGCGAATCGCACCACTCGCGCCTCAAGTTCCTCGGCCGAATACCGTTCAACCTTGGCAACGATTTCCCGCGGCAGCGGCTGCAGCGTGACCTCACCGGGCGACAGTTCATCGACCCGACGAACCTTTTCGTCGGAGTCCAGCACGTAACCGGTTTCGCGGGCCGCCCGCAAGACTTCGGGCGACCAGAGGATTCCGCCCGGGTCGTCGCCACCGAGGAATGTGTACAGCATCCCGTGGTCTTTGCCGATGTTCTCAAAACCGCGGAACACCCACGTCGGTACCGAGAACACATCACCAGGCCCGATGTTCAACTCCTGCGGCGAGTCGAGACCGACGAACATACGCCATGTTCCCCCCAGACACACGAACACCTCGGCCGTGTAGTGGAGATGGGAGTTGTTGACCATGCCGGGCTCGAGTCCGGCGGCACCGACGCAGAATCCATGGGGTTCGACGACGTTCGTCGGTGCATCTGCGTTCTGCGTAACGCCCGCCCCGATGAAACTGAAGCTCGTCTTGCCCGCCGACCTCGGGAGATGCACGTCGACAAATGCAGAAGCATCGGCGACGAACTGACTCGGGTCAATCACCCGTCGCCGAAGTTCGGCGGCGAGCGCGGCGGAGCTTCGTGCGCTCATCGTTGCGGGCTCCGCACATTGGCGTAACGACGCACTCGAATGTCGGCTTGCTCTTTGTGACCCCAGAAACGCTCTATTGCGCACAGTCGCGAGCAGTATTCGCCGATGATCGTAGACGACTCGGGATTGGTGACGCGCTGGTACGTGACCGTCTTGATGAACTTGCCCACCCAGAGTCCACCGGTATACCGAGCCGCCGACTGCGTGGGCAGCGTGTGGTTCGTGCCGATCACCTTGTCACCGTAGGACACGTTGGTCATCGGCCCAAGAAACAATGCGCCGTAGTTCACCATGTTGTCCAAGAAGAAGTCGTCATCTGTAGTCATGATCTGAACATGCTCGAAGGCCAGATCATTCGCCACTTCGAGCATTTCCTTGTGGTCTGCACAGAGGATCACCTGTCCATAGTCGGCCCACGATTGGGCCGCGATGTCCGCGGTGGGAAGTGTCTGCAACTGTCGCTCCACTTCGCGCATCGTGGCGACGGCGAGCTCGCGCGAATTCGTCACGAGAATCGCAGGCGACGTTGGGCCGTGCTCAGCTTGCCCAAGCAGGTCTACGGCGCAGATTTCTCCGTCGACGCTGTCGTCGGCGACGATAAGCGTCTCTGTCGGTCCTGCCATCAAATCGATTCCGACACGCCCGTAGAGCTGACGTTTGGCCTCAGCAACCAACGCATTGCCGGGCCCGACGAGCATGTCGACGCGGTCGACGAATTCAGTCCCAAGCGCAAGCGACGCGACCGCCTGCACGCCGCCCAGCACGTAAATCTCGTCGGCGCCAGCCAAGGCCATAGCCGTGATGGTCTCTGCCGGAAGCACCCCATTGATGGGAGGAGTGCAGGCGGCCACGCGCCTCACCCCCGCGACTTTCGCGGTGAGCACACTCATGTGCGCCGACGCAACCATCGGATAACGACCGCCGGGCACGTAAGCACCGACAGAGCCGACGGGAATCAATTTGTGGCCGAGCGTCACTCCAGGAAGGGTCTCGATTTCCACCGGCTGAAGCGACGCAAGTTGGGCTTGCGCGAATCGCCGAATCTGGGACTGCGCAAATTCGATATCGGCGACTGTCGACATGTCGACGCTTGACACCACTCGGTCAACCTCGGAATCAGACAAGCGCCATCGTTCTGGACTCCACTTGTCGAACTCGCTCGACATCCGACGCACTGCCTTCTCGCCCTGCTCCTCAACTTCTCGCAGAAGCTCGCTGACTCGCTGCGTCAGTTGCGCATCTGCACCGTGAGCAGCCTTGCGTGTCGCTTTCTTGAGGTATTCAGCCATTAGTTGCCTCCTTATTGGTTGAACGACCCGTGCGAAGAACTCCGTCGACGATCACCGAAGCGCTCGTGTCGTGCGCCACGAGGGATGCGAGCGACGCACTCACCAACTGCTCGATGGGCTGCACGAGTGTGGTGAGGCTGTAGCCCTCCCAAGCGGTTTGCGGCAAGCCGTCAAATCCGGTGACCATCACGTCGTCGGGAACCCGTCGCTGGTTGGCTCGAAGTCCGTCGAGCACACCGAAAGCAAGCTCGTCGGCAGCAACCATGATCGCATCGTGCGTACTCGTCCATTCGGCGGATCCCACACCGACTTTGAATCCCGCTTCGTAATTGAAGCCTCCCGCCTCGACATAGGCGCACGAAACCGACTTTGCACCGAAGACTTCGACCGCCCCCCGATACCGGAGTCGATCCGTTGAGGCCGATGCGACGCCGCCGACGAAGATGGGGTTGCGAGCACCCTTCTCCAACAGATGCTCCGCGATGGCTGCGGCTCCCGACTGGTTGTTTACCATCACCGACGCAATGAGCCCTTCCGCAGCAGGCTGATTGAACGCCACGACTGGAGTCGTGGTGTCAGCCAGGCGCGCGATTTGTCCGGCGCCGATCACTGACGACGCAAGAACGAGTCCATCGAGTCGGTACCGGGACACCGATCGAATTGCCGACTCGACACCTGAAGCATCACGAAAACTGGTGACCAACAGTTGACGTCCGCCGTCTCCGACCTGTCGAGCAAACTCGGTGACGACGTTCTGCCAGTACTCGCCGCCCGCAGGGACAACGATTGCGATGAGCCCCGACTTCTGCTTGCGCATGCCGCCTGCGATTGCACTCGGCACATACCCGATCTTCTCCGCGGCGCTCAGCACGAGCGCGCGCGTCTCTGGCGACACCAAGTTGGGTCGCGCGAAGACCCTGGCCACCGTGGATTGCGAAACGCCCGCCTTGCGAGCGACGTCGAACGACGTGGGAATGAGGAGATCGCTCTTCCCATTGTTTTCTCGCATCCGTTGGCGACGCAACGCGCTCTTGTCCTTGCGGAGACTCACGGCGAGACAGTCTATGAATACGTAGTCAAGGGCGCAATCGTCGACTGGCTCACGAACTCGAGAGCACTTGCCGCCAAATCGCCACTTCGTCGACCAAGAGAAACAGCCGCGAGATTCCTGCACGAGAGAACTCGGCGTGCCAGATGGTCAAGAGCGCAACTTCACGATCCGTCGGACTACCGAACATGCCGCCACGAGCGTGCCTGCCGCGCAACGTCATGCGCACGGCGGCACGAGTTCCCCGAGCCGAGTCCGTGCAGCCCAGCACGTGGTCAATGCTCTGGTCGCTCCACACGAATGGCGAGAAGAATTCGGTGGCCGCGGTCGCCCCCGAAGACCTACCGACAACCGTCAGCCCGCCCGGCAAGTCAAACTGCGCGGCACGATCGATCTCTTCCGAGGCACCCAAAAGATGTCCGCTCGTAAGAGACTTTGCAACGCGCGCGAGAACGGCGCCGGCGGGATCATCATTGCCTGTGCCTCTATATACCGCAGGCGTACCAACAAATCGACTGTCTTCCTCTCGGGTTGATCCCCCGGCAGCTGCAACTAGTTGGCTTGCGAAGTCGCGGGGCTGAATCCCCAGCTGTCGAGTGATGGCGCCAAAGTCCCGCACTAGCCACTCGTCAAAGATGACCCCGTCGCGGATTGCACAGTCGGCAATGACTCGGTAGCGCAAGGACTTCCCCGTCGGCTGGCCAAAGTAACCCGTACCTGCATGGGTCGCCGTAGAAAAGATGCGGTGCGACGAAAACTGGTCTGATTCTCCTGCGCAAGTCAGCACGTCTTCGCCGAGCAACTGTCTGTCCGGGAACTCAGCAAGCGTCGCATAGGTTGAGTCGACAACTGCTTGACTCCCCCGAGTGACGCCGCTCGGTGAACGCACAACCACATCGTCGGCGTAGTAATCGCGGATTTTCTCCACCTGACGCTCTTCCCAGATTTCGTGGGTAATCCGCAAGATGTATTCGACGATTTCGTCGTTAGTTTTCACGGCTGTCTCTCCCGTGCCCTATTGCGTTACGATCGCGCGACCGACAACAGCCGACGCGTTCTCCAACGAACCCAGGTCGGTGATGTCGTCGATGCCTGCGCCGC
>VFQT010003670.1_pt1 | contig 13732 bp, 11 predicted proteins | sample 3512381 | NCBI WGS metagenome assembly VFQT01 (sample SAMN10412376, study PRJNA504923) | tailings metagenome | isolation source: Relicate 2 Philex TSF3 active mining site | place: Philippines: Tuba, Benguet | collected 2017-08-29 | reverse complement strand
GCTCCACTGATTGTTTGCACAACCAAAGTATGAGCATCGGCCTCCGTTAACCCCAACTCCACAGCCCCAGCGATCATCGCCTCTACAAACCTAATGAAATAAGCGGGACCCGATCCACTGGTTGCAGTAACCGCATCTTGCAAAGATTCATCAACGACAATTGTCTTACCGGAAGCTTTCAACAACTCCTGCACCGCCGCCACATCTGAATCCTTCGCATAACTACCAGCAGAAATTGCTGAAGCGCCAACCCCGACCGACATCGGAGTGTTCGGCATAACCCGAAGCACCGAAACACCCTCACTTAAATACTTTTCTATTGATGAAGTCTTTTTGCCGGCCGCAAATGAAATCACTCTTTGGTCCACAGAAATACTTTTACCTACCGACTCCAGAAGTGAATCCATATCTTGAGGCTTAACAACCAAAAGAATATTTTCGGAGCTTGAAGCAATATTCTCTACGCTTGAAATTTCGCATCCATACTTTGCCGACAACTCCGCGGTTCGCTCACTTCGTTTATCTGAAATAACAATATTGGAAGCATCAATTCCGGATTTTATGAATGAAACTAATAATGCTTCACCCATAATCCCAGCACCAATAATGCCGAGTCTACATTTAGTCAGAGAAGTCATGGCACAAGGTTAGCGAATTCCTCCCGTTGGTAGACAGCTGTGTGTCGATATAACCATCGCATTGCCACGCCTACATGTACTCATTTGGCACCCCGCTGGTCATTTGACACCTTTAAGTGCAATCTGAATTATTCATTTATAAGAATCAGACTTAGAAATGTCAGCATTGACGTTGAAGAATTCCTGTTTCTACAAGTCATCGCCAGCTTAAGAACCGAATACGCCTTGTTTTGTCTATTGGTTAATCCATATCCTGAGGTTCTTGGTTTTGGTTGGAACTTTAATAAATCACCGATTGTCGGATGTGCTCGCATCCAATAATTCACCAATTCCCAGTACTTTTACTTTCCTTGCTTTCCAGTTTTCAACATTTATAACTCTTCTACCATCATATACAAACTGCACATTGGGGAAATCATTCTCTGAGAACTTATAGAATTCTGGATCGTTATTCTGAACTATGATGCCTGAGATTTCACTCTTAGACTTTAGAGGATTTAAGCCCAAGTTTTCTATCTCTTCCGAGCTATAAAGGCTGTCATAAACCACAACTTTCGCTCCCCTGCTTTCCAGTTCCTTCTTAATTTGAAAAAAACCGGAAAACGCAATTTCTTTGACGCCAGACCTATAAGTCAAGCCTAGGACCAAAATCGACTTTTCAGTCAAATCTCCTAATTCCTCTGAAAAACTTACAACCGCAAACTCTGGCATCTGTGAATTAAGCTTGCGCGCTGCTCTAACGAGGTCAGCTTCGGGATTGTTTGATAAATAGAATTGTGGGTAAATGGGAATACAATGTCCGCCAACTGCAATTCCTGGCAAGTGGATGTGGCTATAAGGTTGAGAATTAGACGCCTCTATTACTTTATAGATATCTAGATTGTTTTTCTCAGCAAACAAAGCGAATTCATTAGCCAAAGCAATGTTCACATCCCTGTAAGTAGTTTCAATTAATTTGGCGAATTCTGCTGCTTCAGATGACCCCATTCCCCAGACCCCGTTGGGCCGTTTTAAGTCGTCTCTACTGTCAAACTCCAAAATCTGTGAATAGAAACCGATGCCATTTTGTTCAGAAATGTCATTAATCCCACCGACAAGTTTGGGGTATTTTTTTAGGTCTTCGAATACTCGCCCCGTAAAAACCCTTTCTGGTGAAAAAACTACATAAAAATCCTCGCCGGATTTCATACCAGAAAACTCAGACAATAATTTGCTGAACCGATTGCGAGTTGTCCCTACAGGTAGGGTCGTTTCATAAGATATTAAAGTACCTTTCTTAATTCCCTTTGCAATCTGCCTAGTTGCTGAATCTATGGATTGAAAGTTGACTTCTCCAATTTCATTTGTCATGACTGGAACTATCACCAAAACTACATCTGAAACTGAAACGCTTGACGTTATGTCTAGACTAGCTTTCAGCTTTTTATTCGCTATGACTTCTTTTAAGTACTCATTTAATAAGTGTTCGCCGGGAAAAGGCACTATCCCGTTATTGACATTTTGTACTACGTTTTCACTTATATCCGCGCCGATTACCTTGGCACCCATTTTGGCAATTTGCACAGCAAGTGGCAACCCGATTTTTCCAAGTCCGACAACGGTTACTGTCTTATCGATCATTTGATAATTCCTCAATAATTTCGATATTTCCTGACTTCGAGCTCTCTAAAATAGCTTCTGCAACTCGAACTACCGAGTAACCCTCTTCCATGGTAACTATGCTGTTTGCCTTGCCCAGTAGCGCATCTCTGAAATTCTCATGTTGAATAAGTAGTGGTTCTTTCTTGGGAAATGCGAATCTAATAACATCACCTTCGCTAACGCCTCGAAAACGTGCTAACTCGCTCCATTCGTTTCCAGACGTCCCGTTTACAAAATACGTTAGATCAGCCGAAAGCGTATCTATTTCAAAAAGTCCATACTCGCCGATAATTGAAACAATTCTCTCTTTCCTTGGACTTAACCAGTTAACCACATGGTTAGAGATTGTTCCATTACTCAACTTGGACGTTACTAAAAGCATATCTTCGTTTTTACTATTTGACCTGTTCGCTGTTGCCGCAAAAACGCTTCTGAACTTTTGATCCGTAATCCAGCTAGTTATGTCAATATCGTGTGTTGCGAGATCAAGAGCAACTCCAACATCAGAAATTCTTCCAGGAAATGGTCCTTGCCTTCTGGTGGTCACTTGAAATATTTCACCCAAAGTATCGAGCCTTTTTTTGGCTTCTCTAATCGCCGGATTGAATCTTTCGATATGCCCCACTGCACCAATAAGGTTTTTTGTGGCAAACACTTTACAAATTGCTTCCGAGGAAGCAGCATCGCGCGCAAGTGGTTTTTCAACAAGTGCGTTTACCCCTTGTTCAGCTACACGCATTGCAATTTCAAGGTGATATTCGGTAGGGACAGCAATTACCGCATAGTTAATTTTGCATTTAAACAAAGCGTCTAAACTACTGAACATTCTCATCGATCCATGCAGGGTATCCGTAGTTTTCGCGGAATCAAACGCCCCAACAAAATCTACCCCTTCTAGATTTGACAGAATTCGAGCATGATTTTTACCCATTACCCCCATACCGATGAGTCCAGCTCTAAGTTTCATTTCATGATCCCGCTCTGGCCAGTTGATTTACGGTTTTGGCTATTAATTCTAATTCTCTTTCTTTCAATGACGGATGAACGGGTAGTGAAACTACTGTTTTGGAAGCAACCGAAGTATTTGGTAAATCTAATTTTGAATTAAACGCCGGAAGTTTGTGTATTGGATTTGGATAATACACAGAATTTCCAATGCCACGATTACTAAGTTCTAGACTAAATTTATCTCGATCCAGACCTTCTAACCTAATTGTGTATTGATGAAATACATGCTTGTAACCTTGTGGAACTGTTGGCGTAATTACTCCCTCCAAGTTCTGGGATAGAAAATTCGCGTTGTGAATTCTCATATCTGTCCATTTTCTTAGTTTAGTTAACTGAACACGGCCAATTGCAGCGTGAATATCAGACATCCTTAGATTAAAACCAACTATTTCATTTTGGTATCTCTGTTCCATGCCCTGATTTCTAAATAACCGGCACTGTCGAGCAAAGCTCTCTGACTCGCAAACAATCATGCCTCCCTCGCCAGAAGTCATATTCTTGGTTGGATAAAAGCTAAATGTGGCGGCTGAGCCAAATTCACCAACTGGAATTTCGCCAATGGCAGCCAAGTGCGCCTGCGCTGCATCTTCAACAATAAGAATCCCGTGCTTTATCGCCAAATTTCGTAATTCAATCATGTTGGCAGGTAGCCCGTATAGATGTACTGGCATTATCGCCTTAGTTCTTAGGTTAATTGCCGCTTCTACCGCCGCCACATCAATATTGAAAGTATTCAAATCTATATCAACAAAAATCGGCTGCGCACCGGTTAGAGCCACCACGTTTGCTGTTGCCGCAAATGAAAATGAAGGAACTATCACCTCGTCGCCTTTTCCAATACCTAGAGATAGGAGGGAAATGTGCAAGCCTGACGTCCCGCTATTGACTGCAACGCACTTTCGACTTGAAAATAAAGATTCGAACTCCGCTTCAAAACTAATTACTTCTTTACCTTGAGCCAAGTTTCCAGACTTAAGAACTCTATTTACGGCTCGGCGTTCAGAAAAGGAGATAATCGGCTTTGCTATTGGAATCACAACTCCACTAACCTTCCATCTTGAAGTAGTTCGTACTGATCATTCGTCAAAGTCGATAAGTACCGTCCATTTCCTATTTCGGATAAATTCTCTCCGGATTTTCCTATCCACTTTATAAATTTCGCGGGATTCCCCGCTACGAGCGAATAGGGCAATACATTCCTGGTTACGACAGAGCCTGCTGCCACCATGGACCACTCTCCAATTTCAATCGGAGCAACGCAGATACTACCTGCGCCAAGACTCGCACCTCTTTTTACAACGACTCCAACCTTTTTCCAGTCTTTTGCACTTTTTTGAGAGCCATTTGGGTTAGTCGCACGAGGAAATTTATCGTTGGTTAGTATGACGCCGGGACCAACAAAAACTTCTTCTTCAATTTCCGCAGGGCTAAATATCTGACTATAGTTTTGAATTTTTGATTTATTTCCTACCGAGACGCCTGTGTCAATAAAAACGCCACGTCCTATCGAGACCAGCTCGCCAATTACTGATCCCTCCCTAATATGAGCTAATTGCCAAATTCGTGTGCCATTTCCAATCGAGACTCCGCTTTCTAACTCAGCCGAGGGATGAACAGACGTTTTTTCCATGAAGCCAGATTACCTGTTTCTTCATTAAATCACTCTATATTCGCCGTAATCAAATATCATGCTCGCCTAGAATAACATCTCTGATTGAACGGGGTTAATTCGAAAAATGTGCGGGATTTTTGGAGTAGTTGGCGATAATTCCAAAATCAATCGAGGGCTTTTAAAGCGATTGAGTGGGCTAGGGGAATCAAGCAAGAGGAGAGGTTCTGACTCTTCCGGCTTTGTAACTGTATCCGCAGGTAAAATTCTGATAACAAAAGGGTCTGAAGATATTTTCAAGCACTTAAGTTTTCATAAGAAAAGAAATGAAATGTCACCAGTTAGTTTTCTTGGTGGATTCACAAGATTAAGTACCCACGGTTTTTCAGACGAGAGCGAATCTGGGCAACCAGTCTTCGACTCGGGTCTTATTGTTATGCACAATGGAATTGTTACGAATTATAAGGATCATGTTGATCCAGAACAGATTGATAGCATGGCAATAAATCGAATGCTTTCTGGTGTTTTTTCCCAGAAGCAAGTTGATGATTACTCACTAAATGAAATTTCTAAAACTTTGGCCCGACTCAAGGGTGAAATCACATTCATCTGTATAAATCTTTATGGACAAGTAATCGCATACACAAACGTGGGCAATCTTTATCTATCTTCTTCAGAGGACGGAAGTATTTGGTTTGCCAGCGAGAGTAACTCACTCAAAAAAGTAAAACTCTCCAACATTAGACAACTTGAATTGAATGTCGCGACTTTCATACACAAAAAAAGTTACTCAGAGATACTCCCAACTGAAACTAAGGTTTTGAGTGACGATGTAGGTGTAGGTAAAACAAAGTTAGAAAGCAGAAAACTGGAGAATGATTTTGACTCAGTCAAGCTTCTTCAACAAGCAAACCTTGTCCTTAGAAGACACAATCTAAATAGATGCAAAAGGTGCGTGTTGCCCGATTCCTTTCCTGGAATTGAATTCAATGAATCGGGTATATGTAATTTTTGTATGAATTGGAAAGTGCCTCCGGTGAAAAACCTGGAAGATTTAGTAATTAAATTAAAATCAGTAACAGGCGATGGTGGTCATGTGCAAGTCAACATTAGCGGAGGTCGTGATAGTTCATATGTTTTGATTCGACTTCATGAACTAGGATTCAAAATAAAAGCTGTTACGTATGACTGGGGGTTTGTTACAACTGCCGCCCGGGAAAATGTCGCAAATTTATGCGGAGCTTTAGGTATCGAGCACATAGTTGTTTCGCCTAATATCAACCTGAATCGTAATATTGTGAAATCTTGTATTTTGGGTTGGTTTAAAGACCCTAATGCCGGGACGATTCCGGCGTTAATGGCGGGGGACAAGTTTCAGTTATCTAGTTCCGTTCAAATTTCAGAGGAAAATGGAAACATGCCAATCATTCAAGGAGATCATTGGCTCGAAACTACAGGATTTAAATCTGCGCTTGCGGGAGCGAAGTTAGCTTACGATCAAGGCGGCTCGGGCGTCTCCTACCGGCTACCCATAAGCTCTGTCTTAAAAATGTCACTGGCTTATTTCAAACTCATTTTGCAGGTAAAAAAAATGCGATATCTAATCGCCAGACAATTGTTTAGTAGTGCATTTGTATATTATGTAAAAGATCACAAGCTAATACATTATTTCGAGTATGAAAATTGGGATGAAAGTGTAATCGAGGCGAAAATTTCCGAATATGGATGGAAGTCAAATAAGAGCGAGGTAACTAAGACTAATTGGCGCATGGGAGATGCCACTGCTCCGTTCTATAATCTTCTTTACTTGCTCATGATTGGTTTCACTGAAAATGATGCTTTAAGGTCGAATCAAATTAGAGTAGGAGCAATATCGAGATCCGATGCCCTTAAACTGCTTGAAAGGGATAATGCTCTGGACTTCGAGGGTATAAACTCTTATTTGAAGATTATCGATCTTGATTTGAATGAATTTTGGAACGTACTTTTTCCAGCTTTTGTGTCAAAACTAATGAAAGGTTGAAGTTAATTATGAAATCCGGATTAATCTTAATTGCTCACAAAATTGCAAACATTGTTCCTGTTAAATCTCTGCGATCAAGAGTATACAGATTGTCTGGACTGCAAATTGGAAACGATGTTTTTATCGGCGAAGACGTGATTCTGGACCGCAAGAATCCAAAAGGGGTTCACATAGGTGATAGAACTGCAATTGGTGCACGTTCTATTATCACTAGTCATCAGAGTATTCCCACGGGCACTGATTTGACTTCAATTTATCCCTCTAAAGAATTTGTTACTGTCATTGAAAACGATGTCTGGATTATGCCTAACGTTACGGTTGTTCCTGGAGTTAAAATTGGGCATCATTCTGTAATCGCGACAGGTGTCGTTGTCCATAAAGATGTCCCACCGTATTCAATGGTTGTGGGAAATGGTTTTAGAATCGCGAAAAATATCAAGGACTCTCTGTGATCTATTTACCCTGAATATTTCTCACCATATCGGCTGCTTCGGTAATAGTTTGAAATGCTATTTTTTGGAAATTCCTATCTAACATATTTCTTACACCCATCACAAACTTTTCATAACTTTTAAGATCTGGATGTAATCCCGGGTGAATGTTAACGAGCAATGGAGAGTCATTTATCGAGCACTCCCATGCCACGTGACAGAGAATTTCAATCTGCTGTGAGTAACTGTGTTTTAGATCACGTATCATCCGATCATCACTAAAGTTTACACTAATCTCAACAATTTCTTTTTCTCTATTTCTAATTAGAAAAGGTTTCGCAATCGGTTTATTGAAGGCCAGTCCTGACGTTGAAGAACTATCAACACTGAAACCACTGGCGATCAATACATCAATAGCCTTCAAAGTCATTCCAAAACCAGGCGCTCTAAATGCTTTGATGTTGTATGCGTCAAAAAACTTCTTTCCCGTTAAAAGTACTTTCTCAATTTCGCTTACTTTTCTATAACCAAAAGCTATATCGTGGTCTCGTCCGTGAAGTCCAATTTCATTACCTATTTCGTTCGCGAATTCAACATTGGCCCAATCGAGTACATAGCCGGCTCCATATAGAAAATGAATGGTGCTGACAAAGTCTAGGTTGCGCTCAATTTCCAACATTCTTGTCAGATTTGCTTGGCATAGCGCCGAATCTATGTCATGAGAAATTAATACATTTAACGAATTTCCTTGGTTTGAAAGGTTCTCTTGAATATCAAGTTCTTTCGCTGGACTTACCTTTATGCTGCCATAACTTGATTTGAGTAGAAGTTTTCTTGTCCTTTTTAGAAAAGAAGTTACGCGATAATAACTCTTAGGCTCTCTTTTCTTCAAAATTCTCCACGTAATTTTGCGCAACAAACCATTCAGCCAACTCTCGCCAAAAGGACTTAATTCTTTAATTGGCCCGCTACACGCCATGCTCTATTACACTTTCTCGAGTGCTGAAACGGAAAATTAGAGATTTGTTGGACCACCACCATTTCTCTACTCTTTTAGTCTACTTCATAAACCTAGGATCTGCTGCCGCCCTTCTCGTAATTATTTATTCATTCTGGGGTATATCTGAATATGGTATCTATGCTGCCTTTACAGCCAATGTATATATTTTTATTCAGTTGATTAACTTTGGTTCCTCTAACTCGATGCTTGCAGAACTTTCAAAATTGGATTCGGATTCCAAGGTTCAATGTCTGGCTCGCTACTTGGTCTTGACTATTCGAAGAGCGATGCTCGGTACATCTCTATTTTTGATCTGCGCAATTGGACTCTCAAAACTAATGAAAATCCCCGATTCTTTATCTACCCTCATGCCAGAGATCGCTTTGTTTGCATTTATTGGTTCTATCAACAAAACATTGACATTCTTTTTTACAACTAATGATTATTTTCCGATATACGTTCGAATCACCATAATTAGAAATGTGTCATTACTTTTAACTTTCTTAGCATCGCCTTTACTTTCAAACTTTTCCTCAACATTTCATTTAATGATTGTGTCTGAATTTGCAATGAGTATTTTGCTTTTAGGATTATCTCGAGTCGGTACGGGTAGTTTTAGTTTATATTCGGACCAAAGACAGAAGGTAAACTTCAAAGAATCCTTTTTTGTTTCATTGAACGCCTTCTATTTCGAGATTTATCCAAAGTTTGATTTCTTAATTGCTCAATTTTTCTTGTCAGGATCACGCCTTGGAGTCTATGCCCTTATTTCTACAGTAAATGAAGCAACTCATGCGCTTATGATGCAATTTCGAACTCGAATTACTCCATCTATTTCGAATGCCACTAAAAACATGATCGAAAGACAGTATTATTTGGCAAGAACAATAGCTTTTTGGATGTTGGCTTTAATCGCGACAAGCGGTTTTATTTACTTCTATCTATTTTCGCAACCCCATTTCGATATATTTACGGCTTTCATGCCTGTCTATTTGATAATGATTGCGTGCAACTTTCTACTTTTAAAACCATTCGTATTAGGTTTTAGTTACCAGCAGTTAGGGCTAGAAGTGCGAGGCTCGATTGTTTATTATTGCCATCTATTTTCAAGTATTCTTGTATTTAGCCTGAGCTTGATCTACTTTAATATCACTATTTCATGGATTTTCGCATTGGTATTGACCTTCTCATTTCGAATATTGACCAATAGAGAATTAAGAAAGTTAATTAATTAAAATGCTTAGTTTTTTACTCGCAATCCTGGTCACGCCTATGGTTGGTATTTCGACCAGTAAATTCCATCTAAATACGAACAGATTCGGAAAATTCTTATTCGACTTCCTAGCGGCGCTACTTTTAATTTCTGTTACACAAATGTGGTTATTAAATTTCGGAGCATCCTTTAGATTCACGAAATTGGTTACTCTTTATGCAATTTTCGCTTTTGCATTTCTATGGGTATTCAGTTCTAGACTTCGAAGGCATTTGGTTTGTAATTTCTCTAACATACTAAGTTTCAAGAACGTTACATACTTAGTTCTTTTTTGGACTATGGCAAGCTTACTTACATTTCTTCAAATATATGAGAATGACTTCTTGGAATATCTTTCTTTAGTATCACAATTAAATGATGCACCAAACTTTGGGCTTTTTATCTCAGACTATCCACTTGATGAGACATCTTGGTCAAAACCTCTGTATGCACCTTCGTCTCATAATCCCGTTTTTCACACTATTTTAGCCATGTATTCGGGATCATTTCTTGATCAATTTGCTTTTTCAGGCTTGATGATCATGTTTGGATTGTCCATAGTTGTGCATTCGAGTTATTCTCGAAAAGCAGAATCTCTGTCTATGTTCATTTTTATATCAACGCCTTTGCTGATTTTTGCGGTAATGGGGTCCTATATAGACATACCGAGACTGGCTTTTTCGACCGCAGCACTTAGACTTATTGCACTCAATATGCAGAGTAGAAATCCACTAATCTTGTGTCTATCTCTACCGTTTGTATTAAGTATACACTCACTTGGTCTCGTAGTTGTTTTTGTTGTCTTCTTGACAATTCTTTGTATATCTCGAAATTTCATTTATGGATTACTTACTTGGAAGAATGTAGTTCTTTGTTCTTTGGTGATTTCGGTTTCTACGCCGCAAATAATATTTAACATTATTGATTACGGTAAGCCGTTTCAAGATGACTCTCCAATTCAACAAATTTCATACTTGTACTGGCCAGAAGACTTATTGATTAGGAGAAATATACATGATTTTCATGACAGGTTTTTTAATGGAGTTCTAACTCCAATATTTAATTTGTCTCTGTTTGGCACCGCTGGTCTATTGTTAATTTTCTTTTTGATTGTGGTTGTGGTGCGAGGGAATTCACGATATTTAACCAGAGAGCCTTTTATATTGTTTAATCTGCTTTTTCTTACTTTTTATTTTTCATTAGTTTTCATTTTGACTTTATTCGGATTTGACACACTCATAAAAAATATTCGTTATCAACTTACATACTTCCCATCAATCATCGCTGTGTTGGGCTTTATTATCCATTCGAAAATTTGGAGCAAAGGGATTTTATCTAAATGAGAAGATTGCGTACATGGGCGATTTTTGTTTTGGCCATTGGATTGATCCCATCAATGTTGAGAGCTGGACTGTATTCTTCAAATTATCTGGATTTCTCCAGAAACAGTTTTGAGCGTATGCTTCCCAAAAACGTTGAACGCTCTGCGTATCCAGCGGGTCCTGCTATCGATTATTTGAATTCATTGGGTAAACCAACTCGCGTTTTTACTTTTCGTCAAGCCGATATAGCGGGGTACGGAAACAAAAATATTTCTTGGGTCGATAACTTCGACCCAAGAGCTTTCGATTTTATTAATGCGGAAGATTCTCAGACTCTTCTAAAACTCCTGCAAGACAATCGCATTGACTATGTTTTGGTTCCTGATTATCACTGGCCAACTATCTATAACACGGCATTTTGGGAGCTGTTATCTAACTTGGCTTATGCAAGACCCATGATTGCTAAAGTTGGAAGGGATGATGCCGTATCTCGAAGATTGCAATTATATAAGATCACATCAACTCTTGATCAAGAGAAGCAGATTTATTCATCATGTGCGAATTTAGACAAACAAAACTTTGAAATGGTGGAAGAAGTTCAAGGAGCATGGTCTGTAATTAAAGGGGTTTGGTGGGGTGTGCCATATGAGATTTCCCCACAAAAGCAGTTCTCTTCCAAGTTAACCCAAACTAGACCTAAATTTAGTAATTCAAATAATTATCTTGTCGCCAAATTGCCGCCGAGTTTGCTGGTAAGTGATAAGAATCGCGTACTTAGTATCTCGGGTGAAATACAAGGGTCTGGACTATATACTTTTAAAATTCAGGCTAACTACGATACGAAAGTTTATAGAAATCTTGCCACTTCCTCGAAAGTGGCCTTCGTGTCTCAAACTGCATCAATCCAACAGAAACCGATTGGAAGCTTTGGAGGATCCATTCCTATTGAAGGCCAATGGAAAGATATAAATTTGGTTTTAGAGAGTTCATCCAATTCCTTTGAGGAACTAAAGAGCGTTCGTGTGAAGGTATGCTCAAGTGGAACGAAGTTTATAGTTATGAGTGAAGATGTGGTTGCTCCGAAAATTGATTTAAAATGTCCACCAACCTCTTGTGCTTCTGAAATTAGACTGACCGTCATTGATGAGAAGTGTTGGTTTGCTTGTTCGTACCAGGTTGATTATTCAAATGATTTACATTCGGATTTCAAAAACGATTTTTTTATCACAATGAGAGATGGGTTTTGCAGAATTTTCTGCGGTCCTTTCTTGTCGAGGATGGACACTATTCCCGATTGGGCGATTCAAGATTTAAACGATTTTAATTTTATAGGCTACACGGTGGAGTGCTTGTCTGAATGCGGTTCCAACTATGCGGAAATAGGTGTCCAGTGGCAGGATTCCAACGGTTCAAAACATCTATTTACTTTCCCTTCTCCCACCAAAGATAACTCGGTAAAGATTTTCATCCCAACCGATACATTTAGAGCCTCGTCATGGGAATATAGTGTTGTGTCGATGGGCGGTAAGCCTTCAAATGTGATCTTGAGAATGGAGAATGGTGTATCTAGATAAGACTATTGGCATTGTTATTCCATGTTTTAACGAGCAGTCACAAGTTGGAAAGGTCATTAAAGCGCTGCCAGCATGGATAGACTCAATCATCGTGATTGACGATGCCAGCACAGACCAGACTTCTGCAGTAATATCAGAATTGCGAAAGTGCGATAAGAGAATTTCTCAAATTATTCATCAAGAGAATTCTGGAGTAGGTGCAGCCATTGCTTCCGGCTATGAGTACGCAAAGTCTCTAAATTTGGACATTACAGTTGTCATGGCAGGGGATAATCAAATGTCACCTGATGATTTACCTAGAATTCTTAACAAAATGATCCAAGGGAATTTTGATTATGTAAAAACTAATCGCTTGTACTATAAAGATGCTCGAAGCAACATCCCTAAAGTACGATTCTTTGGAAATTATATTCTTTCAATTCTAACCAAGTTTGCGTCGGGTTATTGGAATATAAATGACTCTCAGAGTGGCTATGCTGCTATTTCAAACAAGGCATTGAATTCAGTTGATTGGTCCGAAATGTATCCCCGATATGGTCAACCAAACGACATCCTAGTTCTGCTGAATATAGCCAACTGCCGTGTAGCAGATGTACCCACTCTCCCTATCTATGGAGTTGGCGAATCAAGTAAAATGAAAATTCGAACCGTCGCTTACAAAATACCAGCACTTTTGCTTCGTCGAACTTTTTATCGAATCTCCAAGAAGTATTTCGAAGCGGAGATGCATCCAATATTTCTCTTTTTTGTTGCAAGTATCTTTTTCTTTGTCGTAGGAATTTTGTTGTTAATGCGCATGCTATATATGAAATTTATGACTGGATTTTTTCCAATAGTTTCTACAATTTCTTGTCTATTCAGTTTCTCAGTTTTCTTACTTCTTTTGCTGTTTGTCCTTTGGTTCGATTACGAGAAGAATCTTCACCTTCAGCAAGACATTTAGACTACCTTTTTTTTCCACTAATAGTTGAGTCTTTTTAAACTTTGCCAAGAAGTTTCTGCGCTACATACAGATTTTGCCTATTATTATAATTATCGGACAACCGTTTTCATCTGGCCAATAGCTTTACTAACCAGGGCCAATGATGACTGCGCTAACACAACAATGATTGATAACCTGAAATGCTTATGGTAAAACCTCTTTAGTTTCCAAAAACTCCTTAGTAGGGGCCAAACTTTTCCCAGCCTAATGAAGGGTTTTGGGAAATGCCACAACATGAAATTCGACGTGGCT
>VFQT010003666.1_pt1 | contig 13738 bp, 15 predicted proteins | sample 3512381 | NCBI WGS metagenome assembly VFQT01 (sample SAMN10412376, study PRJNA504923) | tailings metagenome | isolation source: Relicate 2 Philex TSF3 active mining site | place: Philippines: Tuba, Benguet | collected 2017-08-29 | reverse complement strand
ACAAGGATCTCTCCTGTTGCAGGAGTGTTTGAGTCGGCCTCGCCCAGTAACTGCACCTGAGCGCCAGCTTTGCTTGCGAGCCCCGCGATGGCTTGCCCCATGTTGCCGTTACCGATGATTGAAATGCTTGTCATTTTAAGCCCCTTTCGGCTTTTAGTTGATGGTTCAAGTAAATATAATTCAAATTAGTTGAACTGTCAACTAAAAGAAGATAGACTGTATTTATGGAGACCCGGTGGCTTACCCCTGCAGAACGTGAGGCTTGGCTACGCTTAATTGCAGTTGCCGAGCTTCTTCCCGCTGCCTTAGACACGCAGTTACGTGAATCCGCAGCGTTGACCCATTTCGAGTATTTCGTTCTGGCAATGCTTTCGGAGGCGCCTGATCGCACATTACGCATGACCTCTCTTAGTCAACGAACCAATGCTTCTCTAACTCGGCTTTCCCATGTAATTAGTCGCCTGGAAAAACGGGGCCTCGTAGAACGCTTTGCCTGTCCAGAGGATGGACGCGCTACTAACGCTCGACTAACTGATAAGGGATGGAAACTTGTCGTGGCTACAGCGCCTGGTCATGTCACCAAAGTTCGGGAAGTCGCGATTGATCCTCTGACTCCCCAACAGATAAGCCAGTTGAAGAAAATTGGCGATGCCATGCTCAAGGTACTAGATCCAGATGGTCATTTCACGGCTTCACCCAAAGAAAAATAAATAACCAAAAATAAAAGAGTCGCCCTATAAGCCGGACTGAGTCAAAAATGCCCTAGTCGCGCTCAAGAATCAGTCTTGTCCACGATTTTGCCCATATGAAAACGCATACTCTCGTATTCATGTACACGATTTCAAAGAAAGTGCCTGACCCTACTTTAGAATGATTAGGTGCAGATTGAAGAGATTGTTGACGATTTATTGAATCGTTTCAATCACCTCTCTGTGAAAAAAACTTGGGGTGAGACTTCGCTTTTCTTCAATCCCAAGGGAGCCTCCGCTCATGGTTCTTACTTTGTGACTATAAAAGAATCAGATGGTAAAAATGACAAGGCTTCAAACTTGGATAGAAGCGGCATATTCAGAGTTTCCTTTGGACTGTCTCGAGATTCCTATGAAGCGTTATTCGGGCCTAAGCCACCTAGACCTGCAAAGGGAGGAGTTGTGGAGACAGGGCACGATTTCACGCAGATCAATCTTTTGATGCCCCATCCAATCTATGCCTGGATGAATTGGGTTCAAGTACTTAATCCTTCGCAAGAAACATGGAATTCAAACCAAAATCTCATTACAGAATCTTACGAATTATCCAAAGCACGATTTGAAAAAAGATAAAGAAGAGTCGCCCTATAAGCCGGATTCTGTCGTGAACCATCATCCCTCTAGCGTTGCCATCACTGACACCGTCATGCGGTCTACCCGATAACTCGAGCGAGCAGCTCTCAAACGTTATCTGCGTGACCTTGCTCCCAGTGGGGTTTACCTAGCTACAAGAATTACTTCTTGCACTGGTGGTCTCTTACACCACCGTTTCACCCTTACCTATTATTGCTAATAGGCGGTCTGTTCTCTGTGGCACTATCCCGCCGGTTTCCCGGGGTGGGCGTTACCCACCACTGTGCTCTGCGGAGTCCGGACTTTCCTCGATGCATTGCTGCACCGCGATGGTTCGGGCAACTCTTCGTTTTAAGTTTAGAGCCCTTTCTCTACCTTGTAAATTTTCAGCCATGAGATAAAACCCCAAATGACAAGCGGTAAGTAGAAGGCATAGAGGGTGCCAGTTGGGTAGTACCCGTTAGCAAAGGCAAAGGGGACTCCAACGAGATCAACCGCAACCCAAACCATCCAAAACTCGATATATCCCCGACTCATACCAAAAGTTGCGAGCGCAGTGCCAGTGAAAATCCAGGTATCTACAAGCAACCAATTTCCACTTTGACCAAGTGCCTTGAAAATTTGCATAGCAGTGAAGAAGAAAATTACAACTACTGGAATCAGAATTAACTTTTCCTTTGTCGTGGTCCACCGTGGCGAAACTGCAGGGCGATTGCCACCACCACTGCGTCTGTGTTGGGCCCATCTAATCCAGCCGTAGGTACTCACGAAGATGAGCAAAAGATTCCGGCTAGCTTGACCATAGAAATTGGCATCATTATCGCTATAAGCAAAGACGGCGCCTAAGAAAACTGTGAAAAGCATTGCATCAGCGATAATCCCAACTGGCCATGCGGCCACTTTCCTTCTTAATCCAAGATAGGCGCTGGTAATTCCGAGTACACCACCAATAACTTCACGCACTGGTATTGAAGTACTCCCGAAATCAATATTTGTCTCGAATAGCCATCTGATTATCGTCATGTGCTCTCCTTATCAGAACACAATATTGCCTTACTTATCTGACTGCAATCATCCTAAATGGCTTCAAATTTAAAACTTTTTTCTCAAGTTTTAGGAGAAGGTATGCCACTCCAATAAGCAGAATCAAAGTCAGGGCATAGATCAAATAATTATTGGAATCATTTCCAAGATTTTGTATCACCAAGAAACCAATCCGGCCATGAATGAGGAAAAGCGGATATGTGATTGCTCCAGCTACCCCCGCCCAACCCACCTGCAAATTGGTTACCTTCTCGTTCAAAGTCAGCAAGAGCAGAACAAAAATGAAAGTGACAATCGCGCCAATGACAATTGCCGAGTACTCAGAATTTCGATGGGCTCCGAGCCAGGATGCCTTTGCCATACGTGTGTCCATGGCACAAATATAAGCAGCCAATAAGCCGAGCCCGCGCAACCAGTTCCATCCCCACTCGCGAATGCAGTAGATGATTGCTCCGCCCGAGAGTAGCGCGAAATATCCTGACAAATACCAGATTTCAAATCTGGGGAAATTAAATAAATTCCAGATACACAAGATAATTGCCCATACCGGGAAAATCTGCGGCAATCTCTTGCCAAACCCTAGAGTCATAACAAAGGCAATAAAGAGGTAGAACTGAAGTTCACGCAGCAAGAACCAATGTGCGCCATCAACCCAGGTTCCGCCGAAAGCTGTCGGAATCATCGTCAGATTTAATAAAGTCTTTTCAATACTCGGTCCACGGTTCTCCCACCAAGGAAGACTGGTCACGGCAAAAATGAAAACTATAGCCATCCAATACATTGGATAAAGCCGCAAGAATCTCTTACGCACGAACTCCCCTGGAGTTCTATTAGTTGAATAGAGAATCACAAATCCACTAATTAAAAAGAAGAGCTCCACCCCTAAGTAACCGTACTTCGCAATGCCGGCCATAGGAGAGAGCGATACTGAAGTAACAGTACCTTTGGAAATACCACTAAACAAATAATGGAAAGCAATTACTGCAGTTAAAGCTAAAACCCGGAGGAGATCTATATAGTCGATTCTCCTGGCATGAACGCTCACGCCAGAATTCTAAAATATCAAGAATGCAACTTAAAGCCTCGGGTCTGTGAGAGATAACGCACTTAGCGCATCGGCGTGGATGATTGCCTCGATCTTCTCCGCGGGAATCTTTGGCATCGAAGTTCCCACAACTACATCATTAACCGCGCGCAAGCGCTCCATTGCATACTGCGGAGTAGTAACTGGAAAATCACTACCGAAGAGCAGTTTATGCATTGCTCCCCACTCAAAAGCCATCAGCAACGCCTCGTACGTCATCCATGGGCGGGTGTAAATCGCTGAAACATCCGAGTAGACATTTGGATGTTTTCTAATTACTGACACAGTCTCACGCACCCACGGGTGACCGATATGTGCCATCACAATTTTCAAGTTTGGAAAAGAAATTGCTATCTCGTCAATTGTGAGCGGATGTGCATTCTTAAGTGGAGCTGGCGCGATAGGTGATGCACCAATATGAAAGAGAATTGGCAATCCGTCTTTATCTGCTCGCCGATACAGTTCTAGAGCCTCTCTGCCAAGCGGGTCGAATCGCTGGTAGTTCGCTCCTAATTTAATTCCCTTAAGGCCTAATGACTTAGCGCGCTCATACTCTTCCAAATAATCAGAAAGGTTCGGATCAACCGACATAAATCCGATACGAGACTTATCGGCGGCTACAAACTCTGCCGTTGAATCATTGATACGAGATGCATCCCCAGCGATTCCGACAAACTTTTCGACATCTGGAACATGTATGTTGAAAACAATAGATATATCCGCTGCTTTCATTCCTTGCTGATAATCACTCCAGCTGTTCGTGGTCGAGACTGGTCCACCGGAATGCCAACCCGTGAACACCTTTTTCTCGTTCGCGGGAACTTCACCTTGATGAGTAGGGGTATGCGTATGAACATCGATGATCACGAGAGCCTCCAGTAATCGCCCATGCTATCCTCACCCAGACCATAGGAGGAATACATGAGCGCAGATCAAAAACTTGCTAGCCTTTCGGCTAAACCGCACGGAAATTACAACATCACCCTTGCCCCAATTCGGGAACTCAACAACAGCTTTTACGCTTCAGGCCAGGTAGCACGTCGAGGCGATCAAATGATTGCAACTGGTTTGGTTGGACGTGAAGTCAATATGGAACTTGCACAGGAATGTGCCTGGGTATGTGCCATCAACGTACTCGAAAGCGTGCAAAAAGCGATTGGTTCACTCGACAAAATAGAGTACGTAGCGCGTCTTGGCATCTATGTTGCAAGCGCTGATGATTTCTCTGATCAACATCTCGTTGGACATGGAGCAAGTCAAGTAATCCTTGATGTGTTTGGTCCTGAAGTTGGTCTACACACTCGCACCGCGATTGGCGTCAAGTCGTTGCCGCTTAACAGCCCAGTAGAGGTTGATGCAATTTTCGTACTTAAGAAATAGTAAGACTCTTCCCAATTTCAGCTAACGACTCTGGATTGGCCAGTGCAGCAAGGTTGCGCACTGGCCGTCCATGAGCAAGGTCAGCAACCGCAATCTCGGCTAACTTCCCGTTGAATGTGCGAGGAAGATCCGAAACATAGAAGATGGCGCCAGGAACGTGGCGCGGTGAAGTTTTGGCGCGAATTACCCTCTTTATTTCTTCAGTAAATCCATCAGATGAGTTGCTCGAAACAAGAAAGAGCACAATTCGTTGATCACCATCCCATGGTTGGGCTATGGCAAGCGCCCCAGTTATCTCCGCTATTCCATCCAATGCTGAGTAAATCTCGCTAGTACCGATTCGAACGCCAGAGATGTTCAACGTTGCATCAGAACGACCATGAATGATGATCCCACCGCGCGCAGTCTTTGAAGTGAGATCGCCATGAACCCAAACTCCAGGCCAGGTATGAAAATAAGTTGTTAAGAAACGCGAATTATTGGTATCTCCCCAAATTCCAAGTGGGACGCTTGGAAAAGGCTGCTTACAGACCAACTCTCCCATCTGATCCACCGCTAAGGATTTACCCGCATCGTCGAATACATCTACATCCATTCCAAGTAATGGACCTTGCATCTCACCTGCAAAGTAAGGGCGCAACGGATCCGGCCCGGTAAAACTTCCTGCGATATCTGTACCACCTGAAAATGGTGAAATAAATATCCTGCCATCAAATTCTTCGCTTAACCATGTTGCGGTGCTTGCAGTGAGCGGTGATCCAGTGACCATGATTGTTCGTAATGAAGAAAGATCACCAACCTCGCGAATAGAGCGACCTGATTCCTTGATGACATCAAGCAACCGTGCTGAGAGACCAAGGTGAGTGAGTTTTTGTTCCTGAGCGAAATGAAAAAGGCGTAACACATCAGGATAATTTGGTGAACCATCAAATAAAACCAACTCCGCGCCAGTGGCAAGTAGTGAAATTGACCAGTTCCACATCATCCACCCAGTGGTTGTATAAAAACAGACGCGATCGCCTGCTCTGATATCGCAGTGCAATTTCTGCTCCACTAAATGTTTGAGCATCACTCCACCAGCACGATGTATCAATCCTTTAGGCGCTCCAGTGGTCCCAGAGGTAAAGAGCACATAAGCGGGATGATCGAAAGCTCTACGCGTATGCGCCAACTCTCGTCCAGACTCCAGTCCACTCCAACTGGTCACCTGCACTCGTTCAGGAATATTGAGCTCTTGGTCTTCGCCCACAAGAATTAGATGAGTAATTGAAGGAATCGCCGCAAGCACTTTTTCAATCGTCTCGTGGCGATCAAATTTCTTGCCATTCCACTGATATTCAGTGGTTGCTATGAGCACCTTTGGTGCTAATTGACTAAATCTCGAAATAATCGCTGTATCACCAAACTCTGGAGAAGCACCCGCAACGACAGCTCCCACTTCAAATCCAGCTAAGAGGAATGTGAGGACTTCAAAACCAATCGGGAGAATCGAGACGACGCGATCACCCTCGTGTACGGCTGCAGTATGGAAATGAGCCACTACCCTGGAAATTGCGCTGACTAATTCCGCATGGTTCATGCGAGCGCCTTTATTCAAAATATCTGCTTCGTGAACTACTGTGACCCCACTCTTCGGAGCCAATAAATTCTCGAGATAACTGACTTTCGCTTCAGGAAAAAAAGTTGATTTGGGCAATTCTTCGGGTAAGTAAGCGTGCTTGCCTGGCTCGCCAATGACATCGAGGAAATTCCACACTTCACGCCAAAATTCATCAGGGCTATCAATCGACCAGCGATGTAGATCTAGGGTGGTGCCACCACCATGAAATTTCTTACTCAGCGCTAAGAACTTATAGAGCGCCGTCTCTTCTTTCTCGTGCGGAACCCATAAGGGAGCCGGATGGATCATCGAGCTACCCAACCGTTATCAATCCCAAATGAGGAACCTGTTATCGATTGTGAATGCGGACCGCACAAGAAAAGAGCAAGAGCGGCAACTTCCTCAGGCTCAATCAACCGCTTTATTGCAGCAGGAGCCAACATTATTTGATCAATAACCTCCGCACCGCTGAGGTTATTTACCTCTGCTTGATTAGCAATCTGTTTTTCGACCAATGGAGTACGCACATACGAGGGTGCGATGGTGTTTGCAGTAACTCCATATGCGCCCGCTTCCAGGCTGATTGCTTTATGTAATCCTTCTAAACCATGTTTCGCGGTGACGTAAATAGATTTGAAAGGTGAGGCGACATGTCCGTGAATACTCGAGATTCCGATAATCCGTCCCCATTTAGATTTGTACATGTGTGGCAGGACCTTTTGCGTAAGGTAGAACGGAGTGCGCAACATGAGCGACAACATCAAATCTGCCTGCTCGAGAGGAAAATCTTCAATAGGTGAAACGTGTTGTACCCCAGCATTATTAATTAAGATGTCCACCTCTAGATTTTCTGGGAAATATCTCTCAGGTACCGTTAAATCAGCGACCAGAGTTTTAACTTGTCCAGAGGCTAACTTCGCCAAAGCCATCTCATCTCGATCGACGGCAATGATCTTCGCTCCTGCATCGGCAAACTCTTTAACGCACGCCTTGCCGATTCCCGAACCAGCGCCGGTGATAAGTGCGGTTTTGCCGATAAGCGATATCCCTGGCATGCGCCGATTCTAACTACAGGAAGATTGCAACGGCACCAAGGATTATCGACGTTATGTAGAGCCTTTGCATCAAGCCGTGGTGTAAACCAATAGCCGCGTTGGCGCCAAATCTCTTGTGATTGAAGGTGCCCATAATCGTTGCAATTACCGGGTAAGTGGAGAAGCCCCCGGTCAGGCTAGGCCCTAGCGTTTGCGAAAATTCGGAGAGGACGAAAACCAGCGAGATTACTAGAGCAATTCGCAAGAACAACTCCCACCGAGGTGAACTCAGAGGTGTAGTGATTGGCTCATACCTCGGCCAGAATCTATTAACTAGGAATAGCGCTAACGCGAGCAAGATGAAAGTCAGCCAAAGTGGAACGTGAATCAGGCTAACCAAGTACACCGAACCAATGAAAGTCACAGTCGCAGTGGCAATCGAGATGTACCACGGCGCCCGTAGCGCAATAAAGGAGTAACTCCATGCAAATGCAATCAGCGATATCTGACCTAGGAGCGCACCATGTGCAGTCTTTGAAGCAAAGTCTGCCCCCTCTTGCAAGAAGATGATAAAAATGATTGGCCCAGTGACAAGTGGCCAACCCATAAATCGACCGCCAGCATTTGCACTATTTCGAGCTTGCAGCCAGGTAACTATCAACATGAGGAGCGGTGAAAGAAAAATTTTCAGCGCTAGTAATACGCCTTCGTTCACTGTTACTCGGAGCCTCGGTGATGTCCCACTTCACTGAATGAGCGCAAAATACGCAACCCATCACGATGCCAGACTGAAAGTGTCGTGATGCTACATGGGTCTATATCGATATGGAATGCAGCATGACTTGGAGCAGATAGCGTCAGTCGCACAATCTGACGGATAACGACGTTATGTGTGACAACACAAATTTTCTGCTCAGGATAAGCAGCAACTAAAGCGTCAATTGCAGGGTCGATTCGCTCTGCGACTTGATCGTAAGACTCCCCACCAGGAGGTGCGAATGATGTCGATGAAAGCCACTCCTGGGCATCTTTCGGATATTTTTCCTTTACATCATCAAAGGTCAATCCATCCCATTTACCGAAAGCAATTTCAACCCACGAGTCATCTTCAATTATCGACAACCCAGTCGTGTTACTTATGGCCGCTGCAGTTTGCATCGTCCGAGTTAAAGGTGAAGCGATAAGAACCTCAGGTTTGATTTTTGCCATTTCACGAGCCACGTTTTGGGCTTGTTGCAAGCCCAGCGCATTAAGGGCTGGATCATTCCCATCTCCCCCAGAGAATCTGCGATTGGGAGTGAAATCTGTGGTGCCATGGCGAACGAAATATATTGTCGTGGCTTTCTCAGTTCCAGTGAGGCGTTCAGTGAGGAAATTGATCTGCTTCTTTGGCACAGTGTCAGCGACCGCTACGCCGTCCAGAGCTTTATTTGCCAATGAATCTGCATGTGAATTCTGGTCACGGGGAATCCACTCATAACTAATTAGTTCTCGATTGTGAATATCCCGAGCTTTAAATGCTAATTCGCGCATATCTGGATGTTTGATCTGCCAACGTCCCGACATCTGTTCGATAACTAGCTTGCTATCCATTCGAACTACAATCTCTGCAGTTGGATCAATTTCATGTGCAGCAGTTAATCCAGCAATCAAGCCTCGGTATTCGGCGACATTATTTGAAGCAATGCCAATAGTCTCAGCAATTTCCCGAAGCAATTCACCGCTATTTCCGTCACGCACCAGCGCACCAAAACCTGCTGGGCCTGGGTTGCCTCGTGAACCACCATCAGCTTCAACTATGAGAAAGCGAGCCATTAGAGCCCTGAATCCGCAGTCCGCACCAAAATTCGCCGACATTCTTCGCACCTAATGACCTCATCCGCGGCGGTGGCTGCAAAACGTGCGACATCGGCTGCGGTGAGATCAAGTTGGCATCCAGTACATCGCCGTCTGATGATTTCTGCCGCACCCACTCCTGCTCGATCACTTCGAATCTTTTCGTAAAGCTTGATCAACTCACCATCAATACTCGTACTTAAATCTTTCCGGTCACCATGCAGTTTCTCTAACTCTTGTGAAATGGCATCTAGCTTCTCATTTGCACGTGCTTCCAAAGTCGATTTCTCGGTCGCGAGGTTGGCAATCTGGTCGGCGAGCGCAACCACGTTCTTTTCTGTCTCCTCAAAGCGAACCATTACCTCGAGCTCGACCTCTTCAAGCTCTGTAATTCGACGATCTAGCGTGGCAACTTCATGTTGGAGATTCTCTAAATCTTTTGCACTGCCAGTTCCGGATGCTAGGCGCGCTTCATCTTTCTTCTTTCGATTGCGAACTTGTTCGACATCTTCATCTGCTTTGGCTAATTCCCTTTTAATATCACTTTGTTCGACGGTGAGCTCATTTCGTTGAGTTGTGAGCTCAGAAATCTCACTCTCTAAACGAGAAATCTCCGATAACTCTGGAAGCGAGCTTCGACGATGTTCAGCCTGCAGGATATGGGTATCGATTTTTTGTAGTTCTAGAAGCCGTTCTTGATCAAGAGAGGTCGCTTTCATCGCACCCGCCACGGGTCAGTTGAAATTTCCGATATTTTCATTTCAGGGCGAGCGTACCCGCCTTCCTCCAGGTCATTAGCCAAGAGGCGAGCTGCTTGGGCTAGCCAGGGCCATTCGGTCGCAAAATGGCCACCATCTATAAGTACTGGTGCGCCAGCTGCCAATGCTTCAGCAACTCTGTGGTGCTTGAGGTCGGCAGTGAGATACGCATCAACACCAAGCTCTTGGACGATCTCAAGGCGGTCATCCCCTGAGCCGCCACAGAGTGCAACTCGCTTAATTAATTGGTTCGGATCTCCGGTTGCGCGCACGCCATTTGCACCAGCTGGAATGCTTCGAGAGATTTGTTCTACAAACTTACTTAATGGAACAGGTCGTACTACCTCCCCAATGCGCCCTAAACCTTCAGGCATGGCTTCTATATTTATAAGCCCGATTGCCTCAGCAAGCGCATCGCTGACTCCCGGAGTGGCGATATCGGCATTGGTATGGGCCGTCAAAAGCGTTATCTGTGCAGCCTTTAACTCGGTGGCAAGACGCTCTTTCCAGGCCGCAATAGGAAGTGGCTCGGTACCTGGATCTGGCTCTGCGAGTTCAAAAAGAAAAAGTGGGTGATGCGCAATGAAAAAATCTGCGCCCCATTCGATTGCCTCGGCAACTGTCTCGGGTAAAACATCAACTGCAAAGTAAATTTTAGTAACCGGCCGGGATAGATCTCCAAGCACTACTCCGACTTGATCCCACTCTTGGGCGCTGGCAGGGGGGTATCGGCAATCGAGAATCTCAACAACCTCAGCTGCGCTCGCCGTTTTCACCCTCACATTCTATGCGAGCTACTAATAAAAGTAGAAACTCCCAGTGCGCCGAAAGGGTTAGGCGCACTGGGAAATTTAACTTGACTAGGCTCGAATAGTTGTCGTAATTATTTTTCCGCCAACATATATCTGTGCTCTAGTTCCGGAAGGCATCTGCACGGAAGTTTTGTACGTGGCATTTCCATAAACATTTAGTTTGACTGATCCAAGGGTGGTATTAACCCAGGTTGTTCCCTTCAACGTTCCCATACGAACAGATGCACTTTTATTTCCATATATTGAAGGTAAATTGATATGGACAAAGGTGACATTACCCGCTTGCGTGGTGATTGCTGCCGCTGGAAAAGGACCGAAGAGCGTGGCATTCCATGCTGGCAAATCCATGAGGTTTTGATGGGCTCTTTCCCGAGCCGCTTCAACTTCTTTCATCACGGATTCCGGAACGGGGTATGTCCAGATTCCATCCACAGCACTTGCCACGGGTGCTGGAATCAGGAAAAGACCTGCCATTATCGATACTGACAAAATACCTGCCAACCTTTTGCTGAAACCTTGCATCTGCATTTTGTGCGTCCTAGCCATTAAGCCCTCCTGAAACTCATTTGGAGCGAACCGCTCGCTCTGTTGAAAGACGGTACGTATTTAGGCTTACGAACTTCTCACCTTCTTCTCCCCATTGAGTCACATCTACACTTCTATACTCACAGCATGGGAATCTCGGGGATGAGAAAAACGCTCAAGGCCGGATCAGTAGTCTTTGGGTTATCTGCCCTTCTGCTCGTCTTCTCGCCGAGAGTTTTTCTTGAGTTACTCAATATGGATGCGACTAACCAATTGCTGTGGTCTATGCGAATGATTGGTATAACTGTCTTTGCGCTAGCTGGAAATTTGTGGAACAACTCAATGCACGATGATCGAAAAAGGATAATCAATGTGGCGCGAGTGATGTGCATTAGTGCAGCATTCCTCGGACTTTTAACGCTATTAATTCCGGCAGAGTTAAGTTGGTTTGCATATCTCTATGCGACTATCGGTTTTGCCTTCTCCCTCTCTTATCTGATCAATCTCGTCAAAGTCGGGTCCTCGCTCAGGTAATCATGGTGCTATCAAAATCGGTAAGGGCACTTTACGACGCAGCTCCTGCAGAACACCGCAAGACGATGTTGGAGATGCGCACACGGATATTACAAATAGTCCCTCATGCTGAAGAGGTCATCAGTTATGGCATGCCTGCATTCAAAGTAAATGGAAATATCGTGGCTGGCATCATGGCAGCTAAGAATCATGTCGGTTATTACCCGTTTAGTGGTTCCATCATTCATTTATTTCCCAAGGAGCTCGCGCGATATAAATCAACCAAAAGTGCTATCCACGTTCCTGTGGGTCACCCTCTCTCTAAAACCCTGCTATCAAAATTAATTAAAGCTCGAATCTCACAGTGTCCAGTCATTCAAGGAGTTGTGAAAACTTCACAATATGCAAAGCAGGACGGATTCTGGAGAGAACTCGGGATTGCCGCTCCTGCGCGAAGAGGATTGGTTGATAACGGATTACTCAACCTCGGACATCTACGAAGAATTACCGAAAAAGAGTTCCTGCAAATTCATGCGGTTGGACCGAAGGCTGCCGCAATTATCCTCGCGGAGATGAAGCGCAAGAAGATCAGATTTCGACCTGAGAGATCTCGCTAGATTTGATAAGTTTCCAGCCTCGCTAGACAAGAGGAGAAACTATGAGCGTAGAAGCAGGCAAGTGCCCCGTCCCACATGGTTCGTTGACTTCATCAGGAGCGGCGCAAGAGAGATGGTGGCCCAATTCGCTCAACCTTGAGATCTTGCACCAGCATGACACCAAGACCAATCCCTTTGGCCAGAAATTTAACTATCGCGAAGAGTTGAAGTCGTTGGATGTTGCCGCACTGAAAAAGGATCTTCACGACCTCATGTCAGATAGTCAGCCATGGTGGCCCGCGGACTGGGGCCATTACGGAGGACTCTTTATTCGAATGGCGTGGCACTCAGCTGGCTCGTATCGAACTGCAGATGGTCGGGGCGGCGCAGGCTCAGGAACGCTTCGCTTTGCACCTCTTAATTCCTGGCCGGATAACACCAACCTCGATAAAGCCCGTCGCTTGCTTTGGCCGATTAAAAAGAAGTACGGCAACAAAATTAGTTGGGCTGACTTGATGATCCTTGCTGGAAATGTTGCATATGAATCAATGGGTCTGAAGACCTTTGGTTTTGGCTTTGGACGCGAAGATGTCTGGGCGCCAGAGATTGATACATATTGGGGATCTGAAAAAGAATGGCTGGCACCGAGTGATAGTCGCTATGGCGATCTCAATGATGCGAGCACGATGGAGAATCCTCTTGCCGCTGTACAAATGGGTTTGATTTATGTGAACCCTGAAGGAGTTAACGGCGTCTCTGATCCACTCCGTACCGCAGCGCATGTTCGTGAGACTTTCGCCCGTATGGCTATGAATGATGAGGAGACAGTTGCTCTCACCGCCGGCGGTCACACAGTAGGTAAGGCACATGGAAATGGCAAGGCAACAAACCTTGGACCAGAACCTGAAGCTGCTGATATTGCAGAGCAGGGATTGGGTTGGAATAACCATGTTTCTCGCGGAGTCGGACGCAACACGGTGACGAGTGGAATTGAAGGGGCATGGACCACTCATCCAACTAAATGGGATAACGGATACTTTGATTTACTCTTCAAATATGAGTGGAAGTTGACTAAGTCACCAGCAGGAGCAACTCAATGGGAACCGGTCAATATCGCAGAGGAAGATAAGCCGGTTGATGTTGAAGATCCATCAATCCGTTACAACCCCATCATGACTGATGCGGATATGGCGATGATTAAAGACCCGATCTACCGTGAGATTTCAGGGAAGTT
>VFQT010003665.1_pt1 | contig 13740 bp, 14 predicted proteins | sample 3512381 | NCBI WGS metagenome assembly VFQT01 (sample SAMN10412376, study PRJNA504923) | tailings metagenome | isolation source: Relicate 2 Philex TSF3 active mining site | place: Philippines: Tuba, Benguet | collected 2017-08-29 | reverse complement strand
CCGACGAGGAATGACTCGACCTGCTCCTGCCTCCACGGTCCCGAGGCAATCGTCAGCGACATGGCTCCAGTGTCCCGCATCGAAGCCTGGCAACCTGCCCAGTCGCCGTCGTCGGGCAGTTCGGAGTCTGCCATCCGTTCGAGGCCAGGTGCGCGGCCCCCAGCCCGGTGGCTATCGCTGGCCCTGGTTCGCACCTTCGACATAGGGCTCGGTGACGACGTTGAAGGGCAGGGTCCAGATTTCCGGAAGGATCAGGCCGATTGCGGGTAGGCCGTGTCCTGCGGCGAAGTCGAGGTGGGTGTCGCCCGTGCGAACACTGCGCTCGGCTGCCGGGACCTCGTTGAGCTGCTGCTCGAGGACGGCGAGGTCCTTATCGAAGGCGATCTCGCGCATGGCAGGGTTGAACAGGCTGAGGCGGTCGGTCTCCATGCCGAGCATCTGCCGGTCGCTGATGCGGGGGTCGAGGTACTCGCGCCAGGCGATAGCCTCGGCGATACCGGGGCCGAACCTGGCCGCGGAATCCTGCTGGAAATCGATGAATTCCTGGTAGCACCGGGCATAGCTCTCGTTCACGATGGCCTGGAGCAGGCCGAGCTTGGTCTTGTAGCGCAGCAGGATGAATCCGTCGCTGACTCCGGTCGCCTTGGCGATGTCCATGAGCCGGGTGCGCTGGTACCCGATGGTGCCGAACGACTTCATCGCATTCTCCAGCGCGAGGTCGACGCGGGGATCGTCGGTGTGGAAGGGGGAATCGCGCAGGTGGCTGGGCGTGGCCTCGGGCAGGGGGGTCGGCCTCGCCGGGTGAGTGAGGGCGAATACAGATGGGCGGAGGCGCACTCCCCCTGCACGGCAACGATCCTGGCTGATCGCCAGGTCCCGGTCGTTGTCAATCTGTGACTGGTCGAATCAGGAGCAGCCCGCCTCACGGTGGATGGAGGGAGAGCCGCGCTGCAACAACATGGCGCGCAATCCTGCCTATACCCCTAGACTTGATAGTGCCTAGGGCTCTAGACTAACGTTATGAAGCAAGCGGAACTGATCAGGCGGATGCGGAAGATCGCCAAGGATGGCGGGCTCGACCTGGAGTTCGTTCGCCACGGCAGCAACCACGACCAGTACCGCATCGGCACCACCCTCCTGCCGGTCCCACGCCACCGGGAGATCAAGGAAGGCACCGCGAACGCGATCCTCAAGGATGCACTCGCTGCGACGAAAGGATGATGACCATGACGACGTACACCGTGACTGCTACCCGTGAAGACGGCTGGTGGGTTCTGCTCGCCGACCTCGGTACGCGCACGATCGCCACGCAGGCCAAGCGCCTGGATCAGGCCGATGAGATGGCGCGCGAAGCCATCGCCTTGGCGCTCGACGTGGCGGAGGACTCCTTCGCCCTCGACATTCAACCGCAAGTCGACGATGATCTGCGAGCCGCGATTAAGGATGTCCATGACCTGTCGCAAGCGGCCGATGCGGCACAGGCGGCCGCGAGCGAATCCCGGCGCGCCGTCGTGCGCACACTCAAGGCGCGCGGCTTCACCGTGCGCGACTCCGGAAAGCTGCTAAGGCTGTCCTCCCAGCGCATCTCGCAGCTGCTCAGCGAGTAGCTCAGAACGCCGCAGAGCCCCCAACCCGCAGGCGTCAGCCATCCGGACAGGGGCGTCGTGGTTCGGCGGTGAGTTCGGGCTGAGGCGGCGAAGCCGTCCTGGTCGATGCCCAGGCGGCGCAGCGCGGCGAACCGGGCTCGGCGCGCGGGGTTGGCCCACAACTTCAGTGTGTGCGCGCCTGGGCTGCCCTCGCGCACGGCGTTCAGGTCGAGCGCGACCCCGGCACAATGGTTCAAGACTTGGCCGGACGGTCACGACGAAGTCGGCGCGGGACAAGGTGTTCTTCGATCCGCTGTCGAGCCTGCGGGCACGGAACGTGGCCGCATACCTGCGCAGCCAGGGCCTGAAGGGCTCGTACGCGATCCGCGGGATTGAGGTCGAAGGCCAGGGAGATCCCGCGAGGCGGGTCCAGGTGACCGTGATGTACCAGACCGGCTGCTAGGCCGGTGCTGGCGGGCTTGGCTCGTTACCGCGCGCCCACGGCAGGCCTGCGGGCCGTCGCGGGGCCGGGCAACTAGCATCCATTGTTCATGGATCCAGTGATGGTCGTCGTCCTCATCGCCTCCGTGGCCAGTGCAGCCTGCTGGATCGCGTCCCTTGTCACCAAGGACACCTCCTGGGTGGATCGGCTCTGGTCGATCCTGCCCGCGGTGTACGTGGTCGTCTTCGCCTGGGCTGCCGGCTTTGCCGATACCAGGCTGAACGTGATGGCCGTCCTCGCGGTGCTGTGGGGTGCCCGGCTGACCTTCAACTTCGCCCGTCGCGGCGGGTACAGCGGCATGGAGGACTATCGCTGGGAAGTCGTCCGAGCCGGCATGAAGCCCTGGCAGTTCCAGGTCTTCAACCTGCTGTTCATCGTGATCGCCCAGAACGTGCTGCTGGCCCTCATCGCCATGCCGGCCCTGACCGCCTACCAGCACCAGTCCACGCCCTTCGGTGCCGTCGGCGCCCTGCTGGCGCTGTTGATGCTGGCGTGCCTGATCGGGGAGACCATCGCCGACCAGCAGCAGTGGAACTTCCACCAGCGCAAGAAGGCTCAGATCGCGGCCGGCGGCGTGCCGGACTCGAACTTCTGCCAGACCGGCCTGTTCCGGTTTGCCCGGCACCCGAACTACTTCTTCGAGATCGCTCAGTGGTGGTTGCTGTTCGGCATTGGCGCGGCTGCCGCTGGATCGCTGCTGCAGTGGACCGGGATCGGCGCCCTGCTCCTCACTGGGCTGTTCATCGGCTCGACTAGGCTGACCGAGCGGATCTCCCTGTCCAAGTACCCCGAGTACGCGGACTACCAGGCCCGCACCTCGCCGATCATCCCCTGGCCGCCTCGCCAGGTGCCCTCTGAAGCGGCGTCCACGGGAAGGTCGATCTAGTGGTCGGCTGGTGCCGCATGGGCCTCGCGCTTCGCGTCGGCCTCACCGGGATCCTGACCCTTGCCATCAGCCTGGCCGGCAGCCCGGCAGCGCATGCGGACGTCACCGAGACGCAGAACCTCCTACGCCGGGCAATCGAGAACACCCTGAATCAGGGTGCCTTCGATACCCTCACGTTCACTACCTGCAACGCGCCTCGCTGCACCTTCCGGCCGCACGCCTTCACCCTCACCAACGGGCAAGTCCTGCGCATCCACGCAACGAAAGGCGACGCTGGCTGGTACACGAGCCTTCGGCGGATGCCATCCCTTCGGCTGCTGGCCGCGGTCGGCTACACCCCGCGCACCGGCGACTGGGCAACCCGCGAGGACCTCGTCCCCGCGCTTGCACAGCGGGCCCGTGCAGCGGGGCTGCCGGCCACCGGCTCCGTCTACGGACTAGACGACCAGGAGCACTACCGGCTGGATGAGCGCGCCATGCCGCCCATGTACCTGCTGCCGGAAACCTCGTGGCTCGCCACTGATTCAGCCGCAATCCCCGCGCAAGTCAGCAACCTGCAGTCGGCTCCACGGCCGGATGGCAGCACCCTGGTGAGCTGGTCGTACCAATTGGACGCTTCGCTCTCCCCATGCACGAGTGGAACCAGCCAGGTGGTCATCAGCCCCGCTGAGGTCATCACTTCCTCCAGGACCGTGAGCATCTGCGCCCCCGAGTCTGGCATCGGCTCGCGGACCTCCGAGTCCACGGCAAGCTTCGCGGCCGTGCGGATCAAGGGGCCGGTGGCACCCTCGCTGCCCCTGAGTGCCGTGGAGTAGCACCGCAGGTTCAGGGTCGTGGCCGGCGGGTCATCCGGCCGCGACCCGACCACCGGCGCTCGTCATCGGGCAGCGCGGGTCCTGTTCCTGCTCGGCCCAGGCCTGCCGGATCCAGTGGTGGGACGGGTCGTCGCAGAAGGCCATCGTCCGCTCCGCCCCTGGGCCGGCCAAGACGTTCAGGAAGTACATCGGGTACTCCGGCAGGGCTGCGCTCGGGCCGTGGTAGCCCTCCGGCACCAGGTAGACGTCGCCATCGCGAATGGTGACCGTCTCGTCCACGGATCCGTCCACCGTGTAGACGCGGAACAGGCCCGTTCCCTCGGGGTCGCCATGGGGGGAGTCCAGCCGGCCGATGCGGAAGTAGTAGATCTCCTCGTTGGACACCACGCAGTCGCCGATCCCGTCGTGCCGGTGCGGCGGCCAGGATGAGAGGTTGCCACCCGGGGTGAGCACCTCGCAGACCAGGATCTTCTGGGCGCCCGCGAAGGAGGTCGCGGTGGCGATGTTGGTGACCTGCCTGGTAGCCCGCCCCGCACCGCGCACTTCGACCTCGACCTCGCTGGCAGGGACGTGGACCGCCGGGTGGCGAACGCTGGTTCGCGCCGTGCACAGGGCCACCTGGCCGCTGGCACCGTTGATGGTCAGTCGGCTCCCCACCGGGACGTAGGCCCAGTCGCTCACCGACGCGAAGACCCCCTCGCGGCCCGCGAGCCAGAACTCCTGATCGTCGATGCCCACCTGCAGATCGCGCGCCGAGAGCGGGATGAGCACCCCCTCGACTCCGTCCAGCACCACCTCGACTGGGCCGGACAGGGCGAGGTCGAAGACCTGCATGCCGCAGTACTCCCAGCCGGCCTCCTGCGGGCCGACGGACATCCGGCCCGGGCCGACTTCCAGCGACCCTGATCGGTGCAACCAGCTCATCGGTCCACTTCCCTTCCCTGATCGGCGACTGCCCCTGGGGCCGTCATCCATGCACGATGGACGCAGCCCGGCCGACCGCTTCGGCGACCGTGAGGTCCTGCGGATAGAGCAGGGCACGGCCGGGGATCAGTCCTCGGACATTGTCCACTGCCATGGCCCGTTCCCAGCGGTTGAAGACCTCCGGCCACCTGCTCCCCGGATCGCCGCCGAGCAGCAGGATCGGGCAGGTGGTGGCCGATGCGACGAGCTCGGGATGCTCGGTCGCCGGGATCTTCAGCCAGGTATGGGCCGAGGACGAGCCCAGGCCCGAGGCGATCGCCACCACCTTGACCAGGGCATCGTCGACCTGGTCGAGCACGGCGCGACCCTCAGGATTGCGGCGATACGGCAGCGGCTCGACCAGGCTCATCACGCCCGCATCCGACAGCTGCGTGGTCACCCGGGCGACCATTTCGATGGTCCGCGCAACGCTGGGATCGTGATGGTCGATGCGCAGCAGCGTCTTGCCCCCGTCCAGGCCGAGGGCGATCACGTGCTCCGCGTCGTAGGCCGTCAGGCGATCGTCCAGCTCCCAGGATGCCCCGATGATCCCGCCCCGGTTCATCGTCCCGATGGCCAGCCGGCCCTCCAAGGCGCCGAGGAAGGCCAGCTCCTCCAGGATGTCGGCGCTGGCCAGCACCCCGTCCACCCGGGGATCGCGGAGCCCGGCAATCAATCGACAGAGCAACTCGTAGCGATCCGCGACCGCGAGGGGATCGCTGCCCACCGCGAGCATCCCGCGTGCCGTGTGGTCGGCGGCGAGGACGAGCAGGTTACCATCGGCTCCTAACAGCGGACGGCGGCGGCGGTTCACCAGCGCCTCGCGCAGGACCCGGGGCCGCTGCAATCGGGCCTGCAGGATGCCAGCGAAATCGGCTCGGGACAGGGCTGGGTTCGTCGTCATCGGGTTCGTCGTCATCGGATTCGTCGTCATCGGGTCAGTCGTCATCCGGTCCCCCGGCGGGCCTTGGATCCCAGTCGGCCATGAACTCCTCCAACTCCGCCAGGGTCGGCATGTCGTCCGCGCAGGTGGGTCGCCCGGCCACCAGGGCACCGGCGGCATTGGCCTGCCGCAGGCAGGACGGCATGTCCATGCCATGAAGGATGGCATGGGCCAGGGCTCCGCCGAATGCATCACCGGCTCCAAGGCCGCAGACCACCTCGACCGGCTTGCTCGGCAGCCGCACCCGGGCCTGGGCCGTGGCCATCACCGAGCCCTGCGCACCCAGCTTGATCACCGCAACCTGGACCCCGAGTCCCAGGAGGGCGTCGGCGGCCCCGTCCGGATCGTCGATACCCAGAGCCATCTGGCACTCGGACCGGTTCCCGATCACGATCGAAGAAAGGCCGATCGCCTGCTGCGCATGCTCGCGGGCCTGCTCGACCGAGTCCCACAGGGTGGGGCGGTAGTCCAGGTCCAGGGCCACGCCGACGCGTCCCCGCCAGGCCATCCAGGTCCGCATGGCCTCGGCCGTGGGGTCGACGGCGAGCGCACTGCCACTGGCCCACAGCAGCCCGGCTGCCTGGACCTGGTCGCGGGCAAGGTCCGGGGCCTGCAGTCGGGTATCGGGTGCGTGCGGGTCGCGGAAGAACAGGATCGCCGGCTCCTCGGGCGGGTTGCGCGAGGCTAGGACCAGCGGGGTCGGCACCCCCGCCACGCGCCTGATGAAATCCGCATGCACCCCGAACCAGGCGAGCCTGGTCAGCGCATAGGCGCCGAGCTCGTCCTGCCCGACGCCGCTGGCCAGTGCCGAACGCAGGCCGAGCCGAGCGGCCGCTACCGCGACATTCGTGGGGCTGCCGCCGATCGACTTCACGAAGGTCTGGTCCTGGGCGAAGGAGGCGTGCGCCTGCTGCGCATACAGGTCGACGCTGATCCGCCCGACCGCAATCAGGTCGAAGGCGGCTGAAGGACCTGACATCGTGGCTACGAGCCCGCCGCAGCCAGTCGTGGCGCGACCACCTCGCGCAGGTAGTTCATGGACTGCTCGACCGAGGTCACCGGTCCGGCGCCCTCCGCCGGTGGATCACCGAGGATCGCCGTGTCCTGCTCGATGACGTACCAGCCGCGGTAACCCGATCCCTCGAGGATCTCGATCACCTCGGCGATCGGCACGTCCCCCTGGCCCAGCGGAGTGAACAGGTTGCGCTGCACGCCCTGCATGATCGAGTACTCGCGACGCAGCAGCCCGGGGGCAAGGTCGAGGTTCACGTCCTTCAGGTGCACATGCCCCACGCGGTCAGCCGCCTGCCGGGCGAACTCGGCTGGATCCTGCCCGCCGATCGCCAGGTGACCGGTATCCAGGCACCAGCGAACGTCACAGCCATCGAGGACGCGATGGATGTCATCACGGGTCTCCACCACCGTCTGCACGTGCGGATGCAGGACCTGGTGCAGGCCGCGCTCCCCGCAGATCTCGTCCAGGATCCCGAGCATCTGCATCAAGTGCTGCAACTCGCTGTTGTCCAGCGGCCGCGGGATCGACCACTGCTCGTCCATCACCACTGCGGTGACCAGGTGCGTGGCCCCGCACGCGGCGAAGAGGTCCGCGACCCGGGTGGCATCTTCGATGGCCGACTCGCGCTTCGCCGAATCGTGCAGGACGAAGGGGGTGAAGCCCCCGATCAGCGACATGCCGTGCCCGTCCAGGGTCTGCCTGAGGTCATCGGGCGAGGCCGGCAGGAATCCGGGGGCTCCGATCTCCGTTGCCGGCAGGCCGAGGGCCGACATCTCGCGCAGGACCCGCTCGGTGGGCAGCATCGCTCCCCAGCCCGGCACCTCGCAGATGCCCCAGGAGATCGGGGCCGAGGCGATACGTGACATGAAATCAGACACTGGGCTCCGATCGGTCGAGTGCTGTGGAACGGTCCAATGGGCGCCTGAACTCTGGCACACTGACCATTCCGCCGCAAGGTCACGCAGCGATGGGAGCGCAGATGGCGAGTCGGATCCTGGTGATCGGCGCGGGGCGGATGGGTGCCATCCGGGCCGAGGACCTCGTCCCGATCGTCGACGAGGTCCTGATCGCGAACCGGACGGCCCTGCGGGCGGAGAACCTCGCCGAGCGACTGGGCGCATCGACCTTCCCCTTCGAACGCCTCGTGCAGGCGCAGGTGGACGGCTACGTGCTGACCACGGCGACGGCAGCCCACGCCGGCCTCTTCGAGGCCCTGATCGCCACCGGGCGGCCGATGCTGATCGAGAAGCCGCTCGCCCTCGGCCTTGCCGAGTCCCAGCGGATGGCCCGACTCGCGGCCCAGGCCGGGACGTCGGTCCTGGTCGGCTTCCAGCGACGCTTCGATCCCCAGATCGCTGCCTGCCAACGACTCATCGCCGACGGGGCGGTCGGCACGCTCTACAGCATGCACATGGTGGCCCACGATCACCTGCCCAGCCCGGCGGAGTTCCTAGCCGGCAGCGGGGGGATCTTCGAGGACCTGCACGTCCATGACTTCGACCTGGTGCGATGGATGACCGGGAGCGAGGTCGAGACTGCCTACGCGACGCGACGCCTTCGGGTTCACGAGCAGTACGGCACCATCGACGACGGCGATGCGAGCTGCATCCACCTGGTCACCGAGTCGGGGGTCCAGGTGGCCATCACCGGCACCCGGCACGATCCGGTCGGCCACGACGTGCACATGGAGGTCTTCGGCTCGCGCGACAGCATCGCGATCGGCCTGGGCAGCCGGGCACCCCTGCATGCGATGGCCTTTGATGCGACGTTCAACCGCAATCCCTACCGGGGGTTCGTCGATCGCTTCCGCGAGGCCTTCCAACTCCAGACCACGGCCTTCGTGGACCTGGTCCAGGGGCGGGCGGGGAATCCGTGCCCGCCCGAGGCCGGCATCGAGGCAACGCGCATCGCCCTCGCCTGCGAGCAATCCGCTCGGACCGGCCAGGCGATCCGGATCGCGGACGTCGCCGAGCAATGACCGCGCAGACCCGTCGTTGAAGGCGCGGGCCCAGCAGATGACGATGCGCCCGCCGACGATGCGCCCGCCGACGATTCGAGATGTCGCAGCGCGCGCCGGGGTGTCCAAGTCGCTGGTGTCCCTTGCCCTGCAGGGCTCGCCCCGGGTCTCCCCGACCAGCTCGGCCGCGATCCGGGCCGCCGCGCAGGAACTCGGCTACCGCCCCAATGCCGCCGCCCGCAGCCTGGGGGCGGCGCGTACCCGAACCATCGGGGTCTTCCTACTGGACCTGCACAACCCGGTGACCGCGGACTTCGTCGATGCCGCCCAGGCCGAGGCTCGACGGCGGGACTTTCGCACCCTCCTGGTCGTCGGCGGCGACGATGACCGCGCCGAGCGATCCGAGCTGGACAAGCTCCTGCAGTTCCGCGTCGAGGGGATGATTGCCTTCGGGCACCGGCTCCCAGTCGGTGCCGATCAGGCGATCGGCCCGGACTTTCCCTCGGTCATCGTCTCCAGCCTGCATCCGGGGATCTCCCACCTGGCCGGGTTGGCCAACGACGACGTGGCCGGCGCCCGATTGGCCGTGGAGCACCTGGTCAGCCTGGGCCATGTGCGGATCGCCCATGTCACCGGCGGATCCAACGAGGTGGCCATGCGACGGCGCATGGGCTACGAGCAAGCGATGCGCGAGGCCGGCCTCGCCGACCAGATTCATTGCCTGCCCGGAGCCTTCAGCGACGTCGGGGGCCATGCCGGGATGTCCGCGGCCCTGCAGTGCGATCCGCTGCCCACCGCGGTATTCGTCTGCAGCGACTACGCCGCCATCGGTGCCATGGCCGCGATCGTCGAGCACGGCCTGCGCATCCCGCAGGACATCTCGGTCATCGGCTACGACGGCACCCGGCTGTCGGCGATGCCCACCTTCGAGCTGACCACGATCGCCCAGCCGATCGCACAACTGGCCCAGCAGGCTGCCGCCATGCTGGCAGCGCACCTCGATGCGGGCGGACCGCTGACCGGGTCCACCCTGCTGGCACCCAGCATCCTGCATCGACGAACCACTGCACCGCCTCAGGGAACGCAGGTACCGAATGGGCCGACGGACCCGGGCTGAGCCTGGAATGAGCTGGGCATCACGACGATCCCCGGGCCGCGGATCGCGATGGACACGCACGAACCTTCCTCGGCCGTGGCGTAGCGCAGGGTGAAGGCATCTGCCGTCCCATCGATCCCGATGGAGATCGGCTCCCCACCTGCTCCGGGGTAGTCCGGTCCAGGGGTCGGAGCCGTCGCCCGACCACCGGTGGCGGCGGCGAGCCTTGCCAGTGCGGTATCGAAGGCCAGCGGGACGGCCTTGTCATTCAGGACGCAGGCCTGTGGGCAGGAGATCAACTGGGCCGTGGTCAGGGCATCCAGGCCGAGCCGAAGCCTGGAGTTCGCCAGCTCGGTGCCCATCACCGGCGGGTAGGCGAGCAGTTGGTACGACTTCAGCCGGACGACCCGCGGCTCGGCGACGATATCCGCCTTCCACCGGGCACCCAGTCCGTCGGTCAGGGTGATGGTGACGCCCTTGGCCGTGTTGGTGGCTGGCCAGCCATTGGCTTGCACCATCCGCCTGAGCACCTGCAGGGGTGCATTGCGGTAGCCGGGTATCGCGGGGATCCCTCGGATGAACTCGTAGATGGCATCGTAGAACTTGCTGGCCGAGACCGAGAGGTTGGTCATCGTGCCGAACTTGTCGGAGTCGAGAAGGCGATTCGTGGCAGGGGCTACGGCCAGGGGTGCCGTCCAGCCCAGGACCTCGACCTCGGCCTGGCCGTCGACCAGGACCTTGACGGCCCTGCCCTGGGCATCCACCTCGACCTGGGCCCATGGTGCGTCGGCGAATCCAAGGAACGGATTGACCAGATCCCGGACCTCGGCGTCCTGGACCAGCTCGCCCCACGGATTGGCGCCGATCCCGTAGGCGGTGCTCAACTGGCGCGCGATCGTGGACTGCTCCTTGGGCAGCATCCAGTCCAGTGGCGCGTACTCCGAGGCGCGGGAGCCCTGGATCAGGGTCAGGAACCGGAGCTTGCGGTCCTCGATCTCGGCAACGACGCTGGCATCGGCATTGCGCTGGAAGACCCTGCTCCCCCGGCTCGTGAACGTCATGCCGGTTCGGCTGGCCTGGGCCAGGGTCGCGGCGATGGCTGCCCCGGCCTGATCGGCCGGCACCATTGCCTGACCTTGCCCAGCACTGGCGCTCGGGGCAATCGAGCTGATCGCCAGCAGCAGGCAGCCCAGGGTCGCTTGGATGACGAGGGTACGACGACGCATGGAAGCAAGGTAGCCAGCCTGCTTGCCCTCGTCTACCTCTTGCCATGGACGCGATCCCTTGCACCGGCAAGGATGGGCGGATGCTCACCGTTCGCCTGCTCGCCACCGACCTGACCGTCTCGCGCCTGTGCCTGGGCGGCAATGTCTTCGGCTGGTCTGCCGATGCCCGGCAGTCCTTCGCCGTCCTCGATGCGTTCGTGGAAGCAGGCGGGACCTTCATCGATACCGCCGACTCCTACTCGGCCTGGGTGCCCGGAAATGTCGGCGGCGAGTCCGAGGCGATCATCGGCGACTGGATGGCTGCCCGCGGCAACCGGGATGGCCTGGTGATCGCGACCAAGGTGAGCAAGCGGCCCAGTGCCGCCGGCCTGAGCCCGGCCAATATCCGCGCATGCGTGGATGCCTGCCTCGCCCGGCTCCGCACGGATCGCCTGGACATCTGCTACGCCCATGCGGACGATCCCGAGGTGCCCATCCCCGATGTATTGGCCACCTTCGACGAGCTCATCGCGGCAGGAAAGGTTCGCTACGCGGGTGCATCGAACTTCGCGCCCACCCGACTGGCCGAGTCCCTGCGCGTTGCCCGCGAGCAGGGGCTCGCCGGGTACGCCCTGATCCAGGACGAGTACCACCTGATGTCGCGCACGGAGTACGAGCAGGGGCTTCGTCCAGTGGTCCAGGAGTTCGGGATCTCGAACCTGCCCTACTACGGCCTTGCCCGCGGATTCCTCACCGGCAAGTACGCGGCCGGGGTCGCGGTGGATAGCGTCCGGGCCCCCGGCGCAAGTGCCTACATCGGCGAGCGTGGCGATCGGGTCCTGGCGGCGCTGGGCGCCATTGCCCAGGACCGCGCCGTCTCCATGGGCGCCATCGCGCTTGCCTGGCTCGCCCAGCAGCCGACCGTCTCCACGCCGATCGCCAGTGCGCGCACGCCGGAGCAACTGCAGCAGCTGCTCCCCTGCGGCGACGTGGAGCTGACCGCGCAGGAGCAAGCCAGCCTGGATCTTGCCTCCGCCCAGGGCTGATCAGCGGGCGTGGCCAGCACGCACGAACGCGGCCGCGCGCTCGACCTCCGGCGCCTGGAAGCGGTCCGGTCCCGGTCCGGGGACATGCTCGCGCAGGGCAGCGATGACCGCCCCGGTGCGCGGGGCCGGCTGCAGCGGGGCTCGCAGGTCAACGGCCCGCGAGGCGGCCAGCAACTCGATGCCCAGGATGGCGGCGAGGTTGTCCACCACGCGGCGGAGCTTGCGGCCCGCATGCCATCCCATTGATACGTGATCCTCCTGCATGGCCGAGCTCGGGATCGAGTCCACGCTGGCCGGGACCGCCAGACGCTTGCACTCCGAGACCAGGGCTGCCTGGGTGTACTGGTTGATCATCAGCCCGGAGTCCACCCCGGGGTCATCCGCCAGGAAGGGCGGCAGGCCGTGGGAGCGATGCCGGTCCAGGGCGCGATCGGTGCGCCGCTCGGACATCGAGCCCAGGTCGGCTGCCGCGATCGCCAGGAAGTCCAGGACGTACCCGACCGGTGCGCCATGGAAGTTGCCATTGCTGGTCACCTCGCCCGAGGCAAGCACCACCGGATTGTCGATGGCGGCGGCGAGCTCGCGCTCGGCGACGAGGCGAGCGTGGGCGATGGTGTCCCGGACGGCGCCCGTCACCTGGGGCGCGCAGCGCAGTGAATAGGCATCCTGCACCCGGCTATCGCCATGCCGATGGGAGGCGACGATCTGCGAGTCGGACAGGGCAGCATGCATGCGTGCCGCGCTCTGCGCCTGGCCCGGGTGCGGACGCAGGGGCAGGTGCAGCTCGGGACGGAACACCTGGTCCGTGCCCAGCAGCCCCTCGACGCTCATCGCGGCGATCAGGTCGGCGCTGTCGACCAGGACCTGCAGGTCCGCCAGGGCCAGGATGAGCATGCCGAGCATCCCGTCGGTGCCGTTGATCAGCGCCAGCCCCTCCTTCTCCGCAAGCTCGATGGGCGCAAGGCCTGCATCGGCGAGCAATTGGGGGACGGAGCCCTCGACCCCGTCCGGGCCGATCGCCCGTCCCTCCCCCATCAGCACCAGGGCGCAGTGCGAGAGCGGGGCCAGGTCACCGCTGCAGCCCAGGGATCCGAACTCGTGGACCACCGGGGTGATGCCCGCATTCAGCAGCCCGGCCATCGCCAGGGCAACCCCGGGCCTGACTCCGGTCCGACCCGAGCACATGGTCTTCAGACGCAGCAGCATCAGCGCCCTGACCACCTCGACCTCGACCGGATCCCCCCAGCCGGCCGCATGCGACCTGATCAGGCTGCGCTGCAACTGGGTTCGCGACTCGTGCGGGATGTGCCGGTTGGCCAGGGCACCGAAGCCGGTGGAGATCCCGTAGACCGGCTCGGCCTGATGCGCGAGCGCATCGACCAATGCGCGACTTTGCGCCATGGCCTGGTGGGCCTGCGGTGCAATGGCCACGATGGCGCCATCGCGCGAGACCGCGACGACCTCCTCGAGGGTCAGCCCATGGGTGCCGACGACGACGGATGCCATCAGGGCATCATGGGGACGGCAACCCCGCGCTCGCCGGCCACGTCAACCGCCTGGTCGTACCCGGCATCGACATGGCGGATCACGCCCATCCCCGGATCATTGGTCAGCACGCGAGCCAGCTTCTGGGCGGCCAGCGGAGTGCCATCGGCGACGCTGACCTGGCCAGCGTGGATCGATCTCCCGATGCCGACACCGCCACCGTGGTGGATCGAGACCCAGG
>VFQT010003663.1_pt1 | contig 13743 bp, 10 predicted proteins | sample 3512381 | NCBI WGS metagenome assembly VFQT01 (sample SAMN10412376, study PRJNA504923) | tailings metagenome | isolation source: Relicate 2 Philex TSF3 active mining site | place: Philippines: Tuba, Benguet | collected 2017-08-29 | reverse complement strand
TCGACCCTGCGCATTGGCATTACGCAGGCGTGTCCGGCGCAGCCGTCGGCAATAGCGAGCAGCCCATCCGGATTACCCGGCGTTTCTAGCAGGCCGCCGACATCTTCTAGCTGTATAAAGAAGAGTTGATTACCAAGTCGAAAGGACAAATGCTCAAGAAACGGTGGGTTGAGGTGGGCGCGCAGCCAGCTTTGCAGTGGTCCTTGCGCGTGATTCTGAATGTGCAACCCTGCGGCGTTCCAACAGCGCGTAAAGTCCTCAGTAACCTCGGCCATGTGAATGTCGTGCATATCAGTGGAGCCTCTCTCTCGCACTAGTTAACGAGGAATAAACCAGATGAATCAATAAGGCCTTGTATTCGAGTGTCTCAATATCCCCACTGATTGACGAAGCACTGTAACCCCATGCCTTGTTGATATAAGCATCACAAACGTCAAATTTCCCAATGTCGGTTTGCCATTTAGGCAAGTCAGTCAGCTCAATCTTGGAGCCGCTAAAAGGCACAAGCCCTGCCGGGTAGGCAGAGTCGAACTGCAGTGCGTTTTGAACAACCCAGTCATGCCAGTCACGGACTGACAAACTATCGATGCCGCTTATAGGCTCTTGATCGCGGTAGAAGAGGCTTGATTGAAAGCCCCACATTTGCTGCGCATACTTCATATCCATCGCCTGCATCAACGACAAAAGCGGGACTTGACCACGCTCGAGCCCGAGAAAGTATTCAATGCGATTGCCACTAAGGGCGATGAAGTATTGAGAGTAAACCAGTGGCAGGCAGGATCTAATCAGTTCGGCAATTTGACGAGCACCGAAAATATCCGTCCTTGCATGAAGTTGCATCTGCATGATTCCGCAGCTGAAAGCCTCAACCAAGGTTGCGTCCCGGGTCGCAGAAGAACGTCCTAGCGCTGCGATAAAAGCATCATATAGACGGGAGGCGTCAGCAAGCCTTTCAATAGAGCCAACTTCTACGTCCAATAACCCATGATTCCTAAGGTCAACGATATATAGGCTTTTGTCGACATTCGGAATCTTTATTTCACGGAACTCTAGCTCAGCACCGCTTCGGTAACAGAACTCGCTAATCTCCCGATCGTAGCCGTCATAAACATGCCCCACGACCTCGTCGATGTTTCGAGTGCGATCAACAGGGACAGCAAGGTTCAATGTCTCAAAAAGCTCTTCGATTCTGCTTTGAGTGTCTGGAGCTCCAGCACATAACCCCAGCATTACGAAGAGACCGTGGATTCTTGTTCGGTCTAGCCCATCACGATGGATACGTTCGACGAACTCCCGGGTACGCGCTGGTAATCCAAAAAAATCGGACTCAATCATTTAATTTGAACCTAGATTCATCGAACAAAAGATTCTTTTGTACCGGCAAATGTAGCGCCACACTACACTTCTGGCAGCGCATGACAACACGTAATTTTTGTATTGCGCTAGAACGCGCTATTGCCGCGCCGTATGGCCCCCCGGTCCATCTATGGTCAGGATCAAAAAGCGGAGCAATATCTTTGCCTAAACTCAAGATAAATGAGGCGATTTCGGTAGCCCTATCTATTGATCGCTCTGCACATTTAGTGAGAGCATGCTCTAACCCCGCAGGCGTGCTTGAAAGCCAAACTAAAGCCGCCCAAAAACCAGTTTGATTATTAGCGGTCAAACGAGGCTCACCTTTCAGAATCACAAGCGTCTCTAGCAACTTCAGAATATGATCATCTTGAGGAGTTCCCGTGGCAATCAATTCTTGAAAAAGTAAACTGAATTGGTCTGTACAGATTATTTTGCGTGAATTTTTATCGCTGATCTCCTTTGATTCTGCGTAGGCTGCTAATTGTTCAAAAAGCCTATTTTGCCTTTGCTCGATCAGTCTCCTTAAAATTTTCTCAATATTTATGACTTCTGACGAATCAATCTGCACTGAATGCGCTATTGATGCGAGTGGTTGGCCAAGAAGTCCACGGCTTTCGGTATAAGTAGCTAGGCTTTCGATCAGCTCGTATGGGTCTCTTTCATCAAGATCTTCTGCTTCAATAAATTTCGGATTAACAGGCGTGCCCCACATTTCAACGAGCGCCTCAAGTTCTTCGTCAGAAAAGCCAAGAAGAAGTCTAACTATTAAATGTCGATTTAGGGCAGAGTCTTCATCTAGGTTGAAAGCAGTACTTATAATGTCAGCTTCATATTCGCGGACGCCCGAGATGTGGATAGTCGTTGTCGAATCCCCGTTAACACAAAGATGTTGATGCGCCATCAAAAACCTGCATACCGTTCGCCAGTTTAGCGGATGGATGACCTCCGATATTTTTGTTTTTTTAGCAAGCTGATCTGTGGGGTCACCCTCAATCCCCCAAGCCACAAAGCCTGAGGGTGTGGGAACAAATTCAAGCTCAACAGTCCATGAGGCGCCTGGTCCACCTGACAGATCGCAAGAGATTTTTATTTGATCTTGTTGCATGCCAACGCCAATCTGTGTAAATCACTTCTCTCAAAGCCGTAAGGGGAGTATTCCGTATCGCTTGGATGGTTTTCGTCCGCGTTAATTACTGCAGTCTTAATGGCTTTGACATAATCGGACCACTCAAAGGTGTAAATGTTTTCTTGCGACTCTCTTCTCCACTCTTTTATATCGCTAAACTTGTCTGCGCTTTGTGGGCGTCGAAATTGCCAGCAGACACTATTGGCATGTCGAGTAATTTGCACGCCATCATGAATGTTTGCGCACCCTGCGTCTCCGCAGCCACAAGTAAATATGAAAAAATGCCCCGAATCTGAACAACTACGTACCAATTCTCTTAAGTCTATTGGGTGTGGCTCATCGACAGTCATGCCGTCAATCGAAATATTGATTTTTGTATGCTTTGTTTGATCTCTAGTAATTTTTAACTCAAAAATATTCATAAATTCAGCCCTTATAGTCGATGATTAACTGTCGTCCTTGTTGTTGATTTTGTTTTTTGCGGTGACGGTATTAATCGCAATAAGAATATTTTCTAGGTCTTTTTGGCTCACAAAAAACTGCGCTTTGGTCTGTCTGGCCCGAGCGTTTTTTGCGCCTGCGAAAACCGTTTCAAATTTCAATTCAACCGTTCCAGCGGGAGAGCGTAGCTCGCGCACTGTCAGTATGGTTTCAAAATTAGCTGCAAATCCGAGTCGAACCTCGCGTTGAACCAATTGGTTTTCCATTTTCATCTCCTGTTTAGCCGGATGTGACAAAGCGTCGGGGTCGGCAATCTGGATCAAATCCCCCCAGTCCAATGTTGCGGAGTGGACCAAGCTCATAAGTCATCTCAATAGAACCAAACTCGGCACCGCATCTGGTCCACACCAAATGACAGCGTTTTGCTCATAGGCTTTGCCCAGCGACTTTGCCGCCTCCAACGCAAGCCCAAGCACGAGGAAGCTGGGCTCGCCGGGCCAGTCTCCGGATGGATGCTGCCCAACGCCCTCAAAGAAGCTCAAGCTTCTGCGTTTCAGTTCAGCAGCCAGCTCGGCCTGGCGCATAGCGTCATCGGCGTCACTCAACTCACGACTGAAGGGGTTACACGCCGTTATGAAAGCGGCGCAGGAGGCATCTTTGGCCTTGTAAAGGCTAGCAAGCTCTGGGCTAGGCACATCGGCCCTGAGCACTAAAGGATGATCCTGCGTGACCCGGTACTCGGTCTCGCGGTATGCATTGATTAATGACGCGTCGAGTTCGGACTGCACAAACAAAAAACCCTCCGTTTCTGAGGAGGGTCGACGCTTGCTCGATTGGTTGCCTCTTGAGAGGCCACATCCGCTTTCGCGACCCACCTTGCCCGGCGGGCAGGTTGGTATGGGCGTCGACCCAACTCTTGATGCTGGCGGCAGTTTAACGCGTTCAGTCTGAACGACGGGAAGCTCATCCAGTGAGCCTGCTGCACGGCAGCATGATCATTCTTTGCAAAGATTGGACTGGTTTGCCCTATCTTCCACTATACTGACCATATCCATTATGTGGGAGAAATCCGATGGCCGAACAGCCGCCGCCCGCCATGACCGTCCGCGACGTTGCAGGGTTCCTGGCCGTGGACGAGAAGACGATCTACCGCCTAGCCCAACAGGGGAAGCTACCCGGCTTTAAAGTGGCAGGCACCTGGAGATTCCAGCTGCAGGATATCCAGGGGTGGATTGATGAACAAAAAAGACGGACACGTACAAAAGAACGCGCAACGAACTAATCGAAGCAAAGAGCAAAACATGAACCTGAAATCGAACTGCACCCCCCGTAGCTCCGTCTTTCAAGCTGACCGCAGAGCGACGGTCTTGAGCCTAGACACATTCCTCCAAGGGAAGATTCATGGAAGCGAGTTTTTTGCCGAGAACTACTTTACGACCGGAATGCTCACGCTCGTAGACAGAGCATTCAGGCATTTATCAGGATCTGGCGCGGGCTCTTCAGTGTTCTTACTTTCCCAAGCAATGGGCGGCGGTAAGACGCACAGCATGATTGGGCTAGGACTTTTGGCAAGAGACCCTGACCTACGAAAGAAGGTTCTTGGCGATCAAAATCCAGCCCCCAATCTTGGCCGCTGCCGAGTGGTTGGCTTCAACGGGCGCAGCACGGATGCTCCAGGGGGCATCTGGGGGTCGATTGCAGAACAACTCGGAAAGTCTGATCAGTTCGCTCGCTATGTCTCCCCCATGCTGAGCGCTCCTGGACCAGAGGCATGGAAGCAGCTGCTCAGCGGGGACCCGCTGGTTCTATTCTTGGATGAGTTACCTCCATACCTTGAGTATGCAGTCACGGTTCCCGTTGGTAGTGGAGACCTTGGTGTCGTAACTACCGCCGCACTTGCAAATCTTTTCGTGGCCGTTGCTGAGATGGACAACGTCTGCTTGATCCTCTCCGATCTCGCCGGTACGAACTTCAGCATTGGGCAATCAAACTTGCAGGCAGCTTTTGACCGTGCCGTTCAAGGGATTTCGTCTGAATCAAAGCGCATCGCTGTTCCAATCACTCCAGTCAATCCAAACGGAGACGAGCTCTATCACATATTGAGAAAGCGACTTTTCGAGAAGGTTGCTGATCCATCAGAGATTGAAAAACTAGCCGCCGACTACCGGGAGGCTCTGCGTGAGGCGGGCCGTATGAGCCTCACCACGACCACCCCTGAGTCGTTGTTTACACGGGTGGTTGACTCATACCCTTTCCACCCCGATTTACGGGAACTGGTTGGAAAATTTAAGGAAAACGATGGCTTCCAGCAAACACGCGGCGTGATTCGTTTAATGCAGATGGTCGTCGCGGACCTTTGGAACTCCGGGAAGGCAGAGAAGCGCGACCTGATTGCTCCTTACGACATCGACCTAAATGTCGACGAGATTGCATCTGAAATTCGGACGATTAATCCATCGCTAAGCGAGGCGATTGCTCATGACATCGCCCACGGTGGGGATGCAGAGGTCGAACAAATTGATATTGCCAACGGAAACGCTGACGCTTCAGAGGCCGCACGCCTAATCTTAGTGGCTTCGCTATCTACAACTCCAGGCGCGATCCATGGGCTTCGGGAATACCAACTTGTCGATTGCTTGCAGCGCCCAGGCCGTGACTTATCAACTTTCAAAACGAATGTTCTAGATAAGCTCGCGACGAGAGCCTGGTACCTGCACAACTCAGCTGATGGTCGCCTATTCTTTAAAAACCAACAGAATCTGGCTGCAAAGCTACGCTCTACGGCACTTTCTCTGCATACTGAAACGGTGGACCGCATGTTGCGTGAACACCTCGAGCAGCACTTCGAACCCAGTATGAAAGATTGTTATCAGATCGTTAAAGTCTTGCCGCCACCGGATGAAGTCCAGATTGAGCAGGATAAAACCACTCTGGTGGTTGTTCGCCCTGGCGGCCAGGCAAACCAACTTCCAATTTCTACTGACTGGCAAGCTTGGTGGGAGCAACAACAGTATAAAAACCGGGTTTTGTTTCTTACCGGTTCAAGAGACACTTTCCAAAAAGTTCTAGATGCGGCTCGTCAGACACGTGCGTTACAAAGCATTGAGGATGAACTGAAGTCTGAGGGCACGCCATCCGAAGACCCCCAGTGGCGTGCTCTAGATGCACTAAGGGATCGAATCGCACTCCAATTTAATTCGGCTCTTAAAGAGGCCTTTGATCAGATTATTTATCCGTCTATCAACGCCGCACTTCGGGCATCGGGTGTCGACCTCGCGTTTGCTGGTAACCGCAGTGGAGAGGCAACTATCCGCAACACTCTTGAAGGTGCGCAAAAGTTCACTACGAAGATTGATGACGATAGCTTCCGATCAAGGGCTGAGAGCCGACTCTTTGGGTCGGCGGAAAGTAAGTCAGTTCTATGGTCTGACTTCAAGCGCAATGCAGCCGTAAACACCAACTGGCCGCTGCACAAGACCACGGCTTTAGATGACCTCAAATCGGAGTCGATTCGTCGTGGGCTTTGGCGCGAGGAAGGAAATCACATTCGTCGCGGGCCATTTCCGCCCCCTGCACCAACGGTTGAGATTCGAGAGTTGTCTGTGGATGAAGATGGGGATGGCCGTACCTATCTGAAGATTGAACCTTTACACGCGCCAACGGTTGTTTACGAGACCGGTGATGCAGAGCCCACCCCATCTTCAAGTCCGGTGCCTACGCCAGCCCGTTTTGAGGCGACAGCCCTGAAGTATCGGTTCCTCGCTTTTGATCCAGCAAGCCCTACTGTTCTCAGCCCCATCAAGGATTGGACGGCGTCAATAAGACTTCGTTATCAACTCCATAATCGCGGCGATCACTATGAGCTTGAGATAAGAACACTGCCGAAATCGAACGGTATAGCTGTTCGTTATACGACTGACGGATCAGCTCCAACCAGCGTCGGTGCGGCCGCCTATGAGGGTCCGATCAGGATCCCGACGGGTTGTCGAGTGATTTGTGCGATTGCTGTGGCATCCGCTCACGGCATCGCCTCGGAGGTACTGCGTGTTGGCGTGCCTCAACCAGGTAAGGAAGGCCCTCAACTCGATACCCAGAAACCCGCCCGGTGGAATCATCGAATGAAGATTGATGACTCTGGTGGCGTGTGGGACTTTTTGAAGCGGCTGGAAGATGCAACGAGTGTGCTCGCCTATGACATTCAATTAACCGCCGAGAGCGACGATGGCTTTCAGCACGTTGAATACTCAGGCGCAGTTGAGACAGGGTATGACGCTGCAAGCATAAAAGCGACCGCAGACAAGCTTCAAGAACTGGCCGGAACGGGATCCTTACGCATGACTTTGGGATCTCTTGGTTTTCCGACTGGGCAGGCTCTACTCGATTGGCTAAGGGCGACGAACCAATCATTTGATCTTGCGAAGGTGGCTCAGTAACCCATGGCAACTGCGACCGCACAGAGCAAAAGAAAGTGTCTAGGACTCGGGTTTCTTCCCGAGGAGGCGCGCCACGGCTTTTTGATTGATGTGCCCAAGGGGTCTGCTCAAACTGACTTAATCTCGATATCAGAGCACCGAGGCTCCGATCTGCATCACCTTGGCGCTGATGATGTAACCGCGATCAAACCAAACAGTGCATCAATTCGTGTTTTGATTGACCGCGCACGCTGGCTTGCGTTAGCGAGTTCTTTCTGGGATGAGGCTAACCGTCGTTTGCGGGCAAACGGACTCCCAACTCAAAAATTCGTCAAGAGCCCCTCAAAGCCAGTACCCGTGCACCCTTCACTTGGGAAAGAGCTCTGTGTGCTTTGTTGGGCAGTGGAAGACGCACCGATAAACGACATCCCCAACGCCATTCAGAACTGGGAGTCACTTGCCCCCGAAGAACGCTGGTGGCTATTTACGATGACTGTTGCAACCACCGGACAAGCACTGCAGAAAGGAATCGGGTGGCGTAAAGCCTTGCGCGCAGCTCTTGCTGACAACCCATTTGTGAAAGGCGAAGGAATGTCGCCACGCGCACGCCGAGAGCTACTCGGACATTCACAGCTATCACTAAATCTTTGAGACGTCCATGCCTGCATTTATCGAAACCCAGTTCCCAATCGCCAGACTGTCTGCGGAGTCTTATAAAGAGCGAAAGGCTGTGTCGGGTCAGACCCTCACGGGTCTGGGCAAGTGGTGGGGCCGCAAGCCGCTGGTGCTGGTGCGCGCGGCTATCGTTGGCATGCTGATGCCCGCCTCCAACGATCCCAAGCGGGATCGCGAGGTGTTTCTCAAGATTATGACGATGGACGACGACGGCGCATGGGCGCGCTGTAAGCCGCCCGTGCAGCGAAAGCTCGGCCGTACGGGGTTCGACGCACTGCCTTACGCCGAACGCATCGCCGAATGTGAACGGCCCGAGAACGTATCTGGCCCAACTGAGCAGTCTTGGGCCGACATCAACGCCCACCTGGGCACCACAGCTACAACCCTGCCCGAACTAATCGACCAGCTCGGCCAACGCGCCTTTGGCCATCGGCCGCGGGTGGGCGACAGCTTCTGTGGCGGCGGGTCCATTCCCTTCGAGGCGGCGCGTATCGGCTGCGACGCCTACGGCTCCGACCTCAACCCAGTGGCCGGCCTACTCACCTGGGCGAGCCTGAACCTGCTGGGCTGCGGACCTGAGGTGCAGGCCGAGGTAATGCGGGTGCAGGCAGAAGCACTCGCCGCAGCCGACCAACAAGTCACCGAATGGGGCATCGAGCACAACGCCCGCGGCGAGCGAGCCGATGCCTACCTATATTGCGTGGAGGTCAAGCCGGAGGGCTGCGACTACTACATTCCACTAGCACCTAGTTGGACAATAGCCGACAAGTTTAATGTCGTTGCTCAGTGGCACCGAGACGCGGATTCGGACCGTCTCCGGCCCGATGTGACTGTCGTTTCCCAAGCGGAGTACGAGAAGTACAAGGCCAAGAAGGGTGCGACTATGGTGGATAGCCGCGTGGTCGACCCATTCAACCCGGCCCGCACCTGGAGCGTGGAGGCACTGCGCGGCCCAGAAGGTCTACGCCGCTGGAGCGGTGATGACGTGGTACCGCGTCCAGGCGATGTATTCCAGGAACGGCTGTACTGCATTCGCTGGGTAGATGCCGACGGCAAGCGCCGCTACGCCGCACCAGACGCCGACGACTTAGCCCGCGAGGCTCGCGTGCTGGCGCTTCTTCAGGAACGGTTTGAAGGTTGGCAGCGCGAAGGGTTCATTCCGTCGCTAGCCATCCCCGAGGGTGGCGATAAGACCGAGGAGCCCATTCGGACGCGAGGCTGGACATATTGGCACCACCTATTTACACCTCGGCAGCTGCTACTGCTGGGGTACATTTCCGAACGGCTACAAGCTGGATCAGGAAATCGAGTTGCTGCAGCTTTCGGTCTCATCACCGTGTCCAGGGCGGCCAACTGGAACTCAAAACTATGCCGGTGGCTACAACCTCAGGGAGGCGGCATTGGTGGCGGCGTTGAGACGTTCTACAACCAGGCCCTGAACCCGCTTTTGAACTACTCGGTGAGGCCATTAACGAGCATGCGAACTGCACTTCCATCGCTCGGCCAAAGCGAGTTGTTGGAGCCTCAAACTGTAGTCGCTCTGCAAGATGCGCGAGACGTCTCGACGAGATGCGATGTTTGGATCACTGATCCACCTTACGCAGACGCCGTCAATTACCACGAACTTGCAGACTTTTTTCTTGCCTGGTACGACAAGCTGCTGAACCGCACTTTTCCGGAATGGACGCCCGACGCACGCGCTGAACTGGCCGTGCGGGGCGACGGTGATGACTTCCGCCGCTCCATGGTGGACATCTACCGCAACCTCGCACGACACATGCCCGACAACGGCCTGCAAATGGTGATGTTCACGCACCAGAACCCCGCCGTATGGGCTGACCTGGGCATGATCCTTTGGGCTGCGGGGCTGAAGGCCACCGCCGCGTGGACCATCAGTACTGAAACGGCCATTGGCGGTATGAAGAAGGGAAACTACGTGTCAGGAACCGTCTGCATGGTGCTGCGCAAGCGTATCAGCGACGAGCCCGGCTTCCTCGACGAGGTCTACCCGCTGGTGGAAGACGAGGTGAAGCGCCAGATCGCCAGCATGCAGGTGCTGGATGAGAGTGGCGAGCCCAACTTCAATGATGCTGACTACCAACTCGCTGCGTACGCTGCAGCCTTGAAGGTACTTACTCAATACGGGTCAATCGACGGCCGCGATGTCGAGCATGAGGTGTTCGCGAAGAGAGAGAAAGGCCAGGTAAGCGACTTCCAGGCTGTTATAGAACGAGCCCTCGGTATCGCCTGTAATGTATTAATACCGAAAGGGCTGGACTCTGTCTGGCGGGAATTGACGCTTGTCGAACGCTATTACCTCAGAGCATTAGATATTGAGAGCCGAGGCGAACGACGCAACGGTATGTACGAGGAGTTAGCAAGGGGATTCGGTGTTACTGATATCAAACCTTTGCTGAAAAGCGATAAAGCAAACGGCGCGAGGATGTACACGCCTTCTGGCCTTGCTGGAGCAAACTTAGCACCTGTTGGATCAACGGGTGAAATGAGTCCGCCCACTAAACGAGGCCGAGGCTCTAGTGGAGCGCTCCATCCCTTTGCATCCTCTTCGCTACGCCATCTTTTGTTTGCAATTCGAGAAACAGCTGCGGCAGACAATTCGCCTGATCTCGGCAGGCAGTATTTGCGGGATACCTTTGGGCAGGCCTATTGGGGTCTTCGTGAGCGGTTTGTGGCCCTGCTGGAGTGGTTTACTGAGCTCGGTAATGCCGCTGATATGCCGGAGTGGGCTGAGGACGCAGAGGCAGCAAGAATCCTGGCTGGTCGCCTCCGAAACGACCACGCTTAACCGGAATGCGCGATGATCAAAAGGCACTCTAGCCGGAGAACTCGTCTTGATGCTGCAGTCTTAAGTCAGAGACTCGCCGGTGCAGCTTCCTACGATCGAATCGCGGGATATTTCAGATCAAGCCTTTTCGAAGTTGCTGGTGAGGCAATCAACCAGGTCCAGGGTCCAATCCGCATAATTTGTAACTCTGACCTTGACCCGCAAGACCTATCAACTGCCGCCGCTGCACAGGCAGCGATGCGTCGTAGCTGGTGCTCATCTGACCCCGAAGCTGCGCCGCCATCGGCTCTACCACGCTATCAAGCTTTGTACGATGCTCTGGTCTCTAAGCGCATAGAAGTGAGAGTTTTGCCCGATGAGGCCTTTGGCTTAATTCACGGCAAAGCGGGCGTTGTGCGTAAATCGGATGGGAGTGCTACCGCCTTTTTAGGCAGCGTAAATGAGAGCGCTAGTGCATGGAAAGTGAATTACGAGCTTCTTTGGGAGGATGACTCTCCCGAGGCAGTCGCATGGGTTCAAGAAGAGTTCGATGCTCTTTGGAACGACCCAAGGGCAATGGATTTAAGCGTCTGCCCCTTTATCACCCAGGACCTCAAGCGCATTCTGTCACGCAGGGTCATCGAACCCGAGGAATGGAAGGAAACGATTGATCCGACAGCCGCTGCCGCCGCAGCAGCAGTCGAAACTCCGGTCTATCGCCGTGAACAGGGCCTGTGGCCCCACCAGAAATACTTCGCAAGGCTTGCGCTCGAGCGTCACAGACTGGGTGGGGCGCGTCTCGTTCTAGCCGACCAAGTTGGCCTAGGCAAAACCATCCAATTGGCGATGGCTGCCCTACTAATGGCCCTTGAAGATGTTGATGGTGGACCTATTCTCGTTCTCGCTCCAAAGCCTCTTCTTCAACAGTGGCAAGACGAACTTATGGAGCTCCTGCAGATCCCATCAGCGCGATGGAATGGTCGTGCCTGGGTCGACGAGAACGATATCGAATATCCAGCTGAAGGTGTACGTGGGCTAACGAAGTGCCCACGCCGCATAGGTCTTGTCTCTCAGGGATTGGTCGTTCGCGGGATGCCTGAGGCGATTAAGCAACTTCAGAGTCAGAGATATACCTGCGTGATTGTTGATGAGTCTCATAGAGCTCGCCGCCGCAAAGTACCCAAAGTCGATGCCGATGAGGATGAAGTTGATGAGCGTCCTGAACCTAACAAGCTCATGGCGTTTCTGAAGGAGATTGGCCCGAAGACTAAGAGCATGCTTTTGGCTACAGCTACTCCGGTGCAGCTACACCCCGTAGAGGCCTGGGACTTGTTGGATATCCTCTCCCAAGGAAACGACGGCGTGTTGGGCGGCTGGACTCGGACGAGCCCCTGGTTTAAGCCAAGCCACTGTCTTGCAATTGCTAATGGCCTTCTCACAGTCCCGACCAACCAGAGAGCAGGCTGGGAATATGTCAGAGACCCATTGCCAGCCAGATCAGAAGATGGCGCCTTCGACCGCATCCGTCGAAACTTGGACGCCGAAGATAAGACATGGCAATTCACACCCGAGGTGCTTGACCGCTTGCCCGCTGCCATTAAACGCGTTCAGCTTGAGAACAATCTGCTTCCGAATTACGGTGAGATGTATAACCCACTTCTTCGTTGCATTGTGCGTAGAACGCGCGGTTACCTAGAGAGCACTATTAATCCCGCAACCGGTGACTATTACTTGCCAAAAGTAAGCGTTCGTCTTTTCGGAGAGGATGATGCGGGAGCGCTTGGTCTGGGTGGGTATTTAAGAGACGCGTATCAGGAGGCGGAAGAGTTTTGTAGGCTACTTCAACAACGAATTAGAGGCGCTGGATTCTTTAAGACACTACTCCTGCGGCGGCTTGGTAGCTCAATGGAAGCCGGGCGCAAAACAGTAATCAAGCTCCTTGGTGATGCGCCAGACGCTCCGAGCGATGAAGACGATGACGATAGCGATGAGATTGAGTCAACAACAGCGCGCAACGCCGCCAATTCTGATTTCAAGAACTTCACCTCGGCTGAGGTTAAGTCTTTGAACCGCTGCCTAGAACTTCTTCAGCAAGGGGGAAGTAACGACCCTAAGCTTGAGGCCTTAATCGGCTACCTACTTGGGCAAAAGGAGGATGCAGAGGAGCGTTGGATCGACTTGGGCTGTATCCTCTTTTCTCAGTATTACGACACCGTGAAATGGGTTGGCGACGAACTGGCAAAGAGGCCTGAGTTTTCTGACCTCGAGATCGGGCTATATGCGGGTAGCAACCGCTCCGGGGTTTGGGTCAACGGTCGATTTCAGAAGTGCGAGCGCGACACGCTAAAAGCCAGGGTGCGGTCTGGCGAAATCAAGTTGCTCCTTGGCACCGACGCAGCCTCTGAGGGTCTGAACCTTCAGCGTTTAGGCACCTTGATCAATATCGACTTGCCTTGGAACCCGACCCGCCTTGAGCAGCGAAAAGGTCGGATACAAAGAATTGGCCAAATACGTAGCGAGGTTTGGGTCGCAAACCTGCGCTACAGGGACTCTGTGGAAGACCGAGTTCACCAGGTTTTGGCCGATCGACTTGAGGCGATTCACCAGCTGTTTGGGCAGATCCCAGACACGCTTGAAGACGTGTGGGTGAAGATTGCTTTAGAGGGTGAGCAAGAGGCAAGACAGCTGATTGATCGGACGGCTGCCACGCGCAACCCGTTTGACGCTAAGTACAGCAAGGTTGAGGACGCAGACTGGGAGACATGCTCCTTGGTGCTTGACCCCCAGTCTGTGCGCGAGCAGCTATCTCGGAGTTGGGATTAGATTTTCGTCACCAAAACCACTCCCGAACTAACCCCCGTTCAATCAGTACGCCCCAGAACACCCCATTTTCGAGAGGCGTACCTAGCCTTGCTCAGGTCAACAGGTTTTGAGCAGAAAGCGGTTTG
>VFQT010003661.1_pt1 | contig 13748 bp, 13 predicted proteins | sample 3512381 | NCBI WGS metagenome assembly VFQT01 (sample SAMN10412376, study PRJNA504923) | tailings metagenome | isolation source: Relicate 2 Philex TSF3 active mining site | place: Philippines: Tuba, Benguet | collected 2017-08-29 | reverse complement strand
AGAGGCCCTCGCGGAATGGCGCCGTACCACCGACATCGAGCTGAACACTGCCTACACCCTCGACGAGGGAGACCTCACCATCGGCCTCTTCAGCCCTCTCTCCGTCGGGGTCACAGAATCATTTCAGGCTTCAATCCATCCGCTGCTGCTCATCCTCGGCCAACCTTCACTCGCATTCCGCCAGCGCCTCACCCCCGTGGACGACGTCACAGCGTCTCTCACCCTCGCTGGTACCTGGTCCTTCATCAAACGTGAAACCAGTGACGGTCGCTCCGCATCCGAAGCGGACAGTGACACTCTGGGCTACCCTGGTACGGCACAACTCACCGCGACGACGACCTTCCGGCTCGGTTCACGCTGGCTTCTCTCGGGAGGCGGTGGAGCAGCAGTCGACTTCCTCGGCAGCGACCCCGTCCGCGGTCTAATCGAATTGCACTTCTCGGCTCATTGGCTTCCGATGACTCGACACATGTTGATGGCCCAATGCATGGGCTACATCTCGATGACGAACTCGGTCGAACTCGTTCGCCCTTCGGCACAGTTGCTTTATGCCTGGGCTATCACCGCTCGCCTGCAACTTGCTGTAGGCGTAGGGATCGGCGACTGGCAGTGGGAGTCGGACACCGGCACGCGAAAGAACCTCAGGGGCTTCCCGATGGTGGACCTGTGGTTTCGCTTTTGACTTTATCGTGGTCAACGCCGCCTGACCCAGGCGAGCGTCCACCCAACCACCCTCTCTGTCGGAAGAACAAGACGAGCCCGACACCGATGAGGAGCATGATCCCCAGGACGACTGGATAACCAAAGGGCGACCTCAGCTCTGGCATATTGAGGTCGGAGACTCCCGGGTCGAAATTCATCCCATAGACACCGGCGATGAAGGTCAACGGGATGAAGATGGTCGAGATGACGGCGAGGAAGCGCATCGTCTCGTTCATCTTCTGACTCAGGGTCGACAGATGCAGCTCCATCAGCGAGCTAACCGTCTCGCGATAGGCCTCCGCAAGTTCGATGACGCGCAGGAGGTGGTCGATGATGTCCCGCATATAGAGGCGCATCTCGGACCCGAGGACGAGCCCTTCGCGCCCAAGCGAGTACAACGCGTCGCGGAGCGGCCAGAGCGCTCGACGGATGGCGACGACATCGCGACGCGCGAGCTGGATATCCGCGACGACATCCTCTCGCCCGGCGATGACTCGATCCTCGAGAGCCTCGAGACTCTCACCGAAGAGATCGAGCACCGGGAAGTAGCCATCGACGACGGCGTCGAGAAGGGCATGCGCAAGCGTATCGGCACTCGCAATCGGCGGGTGGTGGGCCCCATGTGCGAGCTGACTTCGGAGCTGGTCGAAGGGGTCGCCGTCGAGAATGCCACCCTGGACCGTGATGACGAAGTCAGACCCAATGAACATGGCGATCTGTTCGAGCTCCACGTGTCGTTCGAAATGAACCATGCGTGCGACGAGAAATCCGTGGGAGGGATAGGTCTCGACCTTTGCCCGCTGATGCAGGTTAAGGGAGTCTTCGACGGCAAGTGGATGCAGTCCGTAGAGTTCCCCGAGCGCGCGGACGAAACGGGAATCGGCGGTCCCCTGAACGTCGATCCAAAGGACCGTTCCTTCGGCTCTCAGGTCACGCGGCGCCTCCGTATCAATCGCAATGACGTCGCAGGTCCCAGGCGCGAATCTGCGGGCGACGGCTACTGTCGCCCTGGGCCCCGATTCGCGGTGTCCTGCCTCCCCGCTCTGAGGCAAAGCCCGATTGTCCCGCCCCACCTTCTGCCGCGCATTGCGCTCGTGCCTCGATGTCTTCTGCCGTGTTCTTCTGCCGCCGCTCATGCGAACACCTTAGCAGTCGACTCGATGCGGGTCATCTCGACCTACTCGTCGTCCTCGCCCGAGTCCTCGGCCGCCGCCTCCTCCGCCTTGTCCTCGTCGAGCGGCCTGCCCCTCTTCTCTCGCTTGAGCCTCGCGATCTCCTCGCGCTCAGCTTCGAGTTCCTCTGCGCTCTGGGGCTCGAGAGGTGGCAACACCGGGTCGGCATTCACGTCGAAGACAGCCTTGCATTTCGGACAGGTCGGCTCGGGCTTCTCGAGGTCATAGAAACGGGTGCCGCAACCTCGACACTCCCGCTTCGTCCCAAGCCGGCTCGCTTTCGTAGCAGTGGTGATACGCATGAGTCGCTCCTCGACATGACTCCGTGACAGGGCACACCTCGAGCCCGCGGGTCATCGGCTATTTGGAATAAACCAGGGCAGCGCGCAACCCCTGAACAACACCGTCTATTGTCGGACGAAGCGCCCTACCTCGAGGCAGAGCCAGGTTGCGAGTCGGTTCCCTTGAGGAGCATCCCCGCTTCCTCGAAGTCGATTCGGATGCTGCCAAAAGTATGGGCCGAGCAGCCCGAATGATTGATTGTGGTGCCCGGGTCCCGGCGAACTTCGAGAGAGGCCCGAAATCCATCATCGCCGCACTGGACGACCGTATGAGTGACCATATATGGTGGCGTCCTCGCAGAACTCACTCTGCACGGAGTCGCGCATGTCCACCTCGCCAGTGAATTGTATCGTCTGCTCGACCGAGTTCACGCCGAAGTTCAGCTTCCAGGTCCAACGAACTGCGACCACGACCAACTACTTCTGCAGCCAGCCCTGCCACGAACAGCACCTCTTTGGTCAACGTCAGCAGGCCTGCTCGGTATGCTCGACCCGCTTCGAACCGAAGTTCGCCTTCCAACTCGCCTTCGTCGGTGGCGAGAAGCGCTACTTCTGCACGCCGGAGTGCCGCGAGAACCCGGTCCGTGAAGCCCTCCGCGTCACCCGAGGGGCACGCAAGATCGCCGTGATGAATCAGAAGGGCGGCACTGGCAAGACCACCACCACAGTCTCACTCGCCCACGGGCTCGCGATGGCTGGCCATCGCACCCTCATCATCGACATGGACAGCCAGGGCAACGTGGGTGTTTGCCTCGGCGCTGACGGCACGAAGAACCTCTACCACCTACTCGTCGAGAGCAGCGAACCACACTCGGCCATCATGAATGTCCGGGACAATCTCGACCTCCTGCCGTCGAACAATCTGCTCGCCAAGGTGGAGGTCCACCTCGCCCACGTTCAGCAGCCCCACAAGGTCCTCCGCAATCGCTTCAAGGATATCGTCGACTATGACTACATCATCCTCGACTGCGGGCCGAGCCTCTCTCTCCTGAATCAGAACGCCCTCTACTTCGCCGACCAGGTCCTCATACCAGTCGCCTGTGACTACCTGTCCCTCGTCGGAGTGAAGCAGATCCTCGAGACCCTCCGCGTCGTCCAGGAACAGCTCCGTCACCCCATCAGCATCCTCGGCGTCCTGCCCACCTTCTACGATATCCGAAACAAGATCTCGCACGAAGTCGTCCGCAACCTCGAACGCTACTTCAAAGACAAGGTCCTCCCTCCCATCCGAATCAATACGCGTCTCAAGGAAGCCCCTGCCGAGCACAAGTCGATTTTCGAATTTGCTCCGAAATCGCCTGCCGCCGAAGACTACCAGACGCTCGTCGAAACGATCGTCAACCTGAGCCGCTCGGCCCCGGTTCAGGCCCCTCTTCCTGAAGGCTTCACACCCGCCTGATGCACGTCGTCCTCGTCAATCCGCTCATCCCGCAGAACACGGGCAGCATTTCCCGTCTCTGCGCAGGCACCTTCACCGAGCTGCACCTCGTCGGTCAGCTCGGGTTCTCGCTCGAGGACCGTCTCCTCAAACGCGCCGGTCTCGACTACTGGCCGAACGTCGTCCTTCATATCCACGACGACTTCGACCACCTGCTTTCGCGCTTCTCGCCGCGACGCATGGCCTTTTTCACAAGTCACGCGACTCGCCACTCTTCGGAGTTCGAACCTGACGAGGACGCCTGGCTCATCTTCGGCAAGGAAACAACTGGTCTCCCGACCGACCTGCGCAACCGCTTCAAAGATGATCTCTACAAGATTCCGATGAGCCCCCATACCCGCAGTCTGAACCTCTCGATGTCTGCGGGAATCGTGCTCTATGACGTCCTCAGACAGCGCGGGTTCCCCAGCCTTCGCTGATGTGACACGACATCGCAAAACGGGCACTCAAACACACGCCGCATTTCGGGCCCACAAATGGAAACGGCGAGTACCTCGCAAAAGGCCTCGCCGTTCCCTGGACTTCACTCTACCTATGGAGCGCTGCACGAGGCCCGAGGCCGTATGCAGCACCGCAATCAGGTGGGGTTCGTCACTTCTTCTTCGCGGGCGCGGGGGCCGCGGGCTTCGCAGCCGGAGCCGCGGGCTTCGCAGCCGCAGCCGGAGCCGCCGCGGGCTTCGCCGCAGGAGCCGCAGGCTTCGCCGCCGGGGCCGCAGGCTTCGCCGCCGGGGCCGCAGGCTTCGCCGCAGGAGCCGCAGGCTTCGCCGCCGGGGCCGCAGGCTTCTTCGCCGGGGCCGCCTTCTTCGCAGGAGCCGCCTTCTTCGCAGGAGCCGCCTTCTTCGCAGGAGCCGCCTTCTTCGCAGGGGCCGCCTTCTTCGCAGGAGCCGCCTTCTTCGCAGGGGCCGCCTTCTTCGCCGGGGCCGCCTTCTTCGCAGGGGCCGCCTTCTTCGCCGGAGCCGCCTTCTTCGCCGCCGCCTTCTTCACCGGGGCCGCCTTCTTCGCCGGAGCTGCCTTCTTCGCAGCCGCTTTCTTCGCTTCAGCCATTGTGTTCTCTCCAGTTTATTTTTTTGCTCAGTGTTCTCTTCGCGAAGCCTCTCCCGAACCTTGTTCGACCGACGCGGCAACAACCAGGTCGTCGGGCGGTGTCCGGGCGGAGCCCCATCGAGCTCCGCGAAGTTCTAGTGGTGATGGTGGTGATGTTCACCTTGATGGGGGTGTTCTCCATGCATGCGCTCGCTGCCTCTCCGGAACGTCCCCTCCTGAATTGCGTCGGGGATGTTCGCGGGTCGATGCTCGAGCCAGAGCAATCGTCCGTCGTCGTGGAGCTTGTACCGCCAGTGACCCGAACCGACGAAATCGCCAGCCAGTACCCGGTAGTCCACCCGCGCGACGTCAGACTCGTCTGACTCGTTCTCGATCTCACTCGCCAACTCGAACTCGACCACTGCCGGCGTGAGACCGATCCATTCGGACACTGCCGACAGACCCCGAATCTCTTCGACGAGCCGGCCCGTGTTCGAACCGAAGCCGTACCGATGAATCCGAATCTCCGGATGCACCACAGCTTCAACTCGAACACGGGACGACCGCCCCTGGTCGTTCAGGGCGATGATCCAATTCTCGATGGCGGTTATTGAGCGGTTCGACCGCATATGTGTGGGATTATCATGCTCGTGATCGGTGCTCAACACGTCTCGATCAGTTCTTCGAAAATTTTTTCGCGCGAGCCCGAGCATCTCCTATCGAGAGCTTCGACTACATCCTCGTCACCCTCTTCATCACCGCCATTTTGGCTGCGATGCGCCACTCGATCGCGAACGCTCACACGGTCTGTAGAGAGCTGCTTCTACGCGTCCTGGTCTGCGGTCCGGTCCCTCGAACTCCCTCTCGGAGGGGGTCTCATGATCAGACTTTGATCACGACAGAGAGCATCGGACGCAATTGCCATGATCCAAATCAGCGCTGCCTCCCGTGCGGTCCTGATTAGGATCAATTCTGCTTTTCCGTTCAATTGAGAGGCTTGCCGTGACCTGGCACGAGCAGGTGCTCTCGATAGGGACCGAACTGGAAGCTCGGGGAGTGGTGGTGGTTATGACAGCCGACGCATGTGTCCTCCGCCGGCTTGGTCACGATGCGCGTCACGTCCCCCTCTTCTGCATGCAGCGAACCGGGCCCGTGACAGCTCTCGCACTGTACGTTCTCACGCCCGGCGGTCTTGCCGACGAGCGCTCCGCCAGCCTTCCCATAACCTGTCACATGGCACGAGACGCACTCGGCATCGAAGGTCTTGCCGAGCTTCTCGAGCGTCGCCCATGCACCCGCATGTTCATTCTTCTTCCAGAAGTCCCGGGTCTCCTCATGGCACCCGAAACACGCCTCCGTTCCAACGTAGACGGCTTCGCCAGGCTTCGGCTCGGGCAGGGTCCCGGCATGCGCGATATTGATCTTCGCGAGCTCCTCGTCGAAGGCCTTCATCACCTCGGTCACCGTCGCGTCCTGGGGCAGGTCCCAGTTAAGAGGTGTCTGCGTGAAGCTGAAACTCGAGCGGTCGCTCGGGATGACCTCGGCTCTCTTGCCAAGTCGCTCACGAGAGTCCTTCACGCTCGCGAGATGATGGGTCAGCGACTTCAACTCGTCGCCTCGCTTCTTCGCCTCCTCGAGAGCTCGCTCGAGCTTTCCGATCCGCTCGTCGAGCACCGCGAGCTCCGCCTCGCTCACCGACGAGACATCGACGAACTCCTTCGGCGCCCGCGCGACCTTCCTCACCGTGAGCCGCCCAAGATAGCGCCCCTCCCGATGAAACTGCATCACCCTCGTCGTCCCGACGAGCTCTGCTTCTTCCGAGTAGGTCGGATGCTCACCCATCCCACCCGCAATCGCGAAGTCGATCCCGTCGATCTTTCTGACGAGCCGCTTCGTCTCTCTCAACCCGAGCGCCGAGAGCAGCACCACCACATCGACCTTTCCCTCGAACGCACCGAGCACCTGCTTCGCAGCATTCTCCGGGTCCGAAACCTCGACCCCATCCGCCGTCCCTGCGAGCGCGAACAGCCCGACTCTCAGCCCGCCGATCTCCCTCACCACCGACGGTGCGATGTCAGCTCCTGGAATCTTCAGGTTCGCCGCCGTCACCTGCACCTTCGCCCGTCGCGCGAGCTCGACGAGGCGCCCTCCGCTGCCGACCTCATCGACCGCTGTCGCCCCCGCGATCGCGACTCCGGTCTTCGCGAGCAGATCGGCCGCGACCTCCGCCTGCCTCGACCGCTGGGCTTTCTTCTTTGCATCGATCGAGGTCCCCTCATAGAAGAGGGGACCCGCATGGACGAGCTCCGCCCCGGGATGGCGCGCGCGCTCCGCTTCGAGGTACGGAATCAACCGATCGAACCCACCCTTCTGGAGTTCCACCGTGCACCCGCAAGGTCGAAGCACCCCGTTGAGATCGGCCATAAGGAAAAGCGTCGCCTCGGGCACACCCTTCGACTCGACCCGTGCTGGACTGACCTCCGCAAAAGGTGTCGCTGCGGGCGCCGGATTCGACGATGAACACCCCGATTCGAGAAGCGAGAGACCACCCATGACCACAACGAGAGAAGCGACTTTCATCGCCGCGAACGGTACCGGTCGAGGGTCGCTCTGGTCAACGGCGCTCACCCTCTGCTTTGCACTCTCGTGCAATCGACCCACATCGACGGACGCCTCGACCACAGACCTCACTCCGCTCGCCGAAGTGACCGCCCGCATCCCAATCACCCCGCGCATCGGTGAACTCGCCGTCGCCGATCTCACCCCCGAAACCTTCCGCCTCTCTCGACTCACGGGCGAACTCGATTCACTCATCACCTCCCTCACGTTCGCCACCTTCGAACGCTCGACCGACCCCTCCGCTTGCCGCGCCGAGTTCGCTATCACCTACCTCCTCACGCAGAACCGTCGCCCCACTACAGACGCCGACGCCGGTCTCGCCATCGCCACCTTCGAAGGCGATCTCCTCTGCCCCACCGCGACCTCACGCGAAGGCTTCCGCACCCGCCTCGAACTCGAGCGCCCCTTCGGCGGACTCACCGGACTCACCGGCGAGACTCGTCTCGAAGAAGTCCTCCGAGAGGTCCTCCGCGACGGCATCGACACCCTCTACGGTCAGCTCTCTGCTCGCGGTGCCCCCGACTCGGACATCCTTGATCACCTCGCCCACGCCGACCATCCCGGTCTCCTCGGCGAGTCCGCCTCCGAAGCTGGCGAACGCCGCCTCATCGCAGCCATCCCCGACCTCGTAAGACTCACCGCCCACGACAATCGCCGTGTCTCGATGCGTGCCGGCGCCGCCCTCGGACTCCTCCGCGTCGCCCGCCCCGACATCATCGAAGCCCTCGTCCGCATGACCGAGGGCTCCGACAAGGAGAAACACCTCGTCGCCATCCACGCCCTCGCCGACCTCGGCACCCCCGAGGCCCGCCGATACCTCGAGAGCATCGCGATGAGCCACCCATCCCCCGTCATCCGCCAGCTCGCCCGCGAGCGCCTGAACGACCCGCCCCCTGAATGACCTGAGACCGCCCATCCGTTTTCTTGTCGCAACCCGAGGCCTCCCCGAAGATGCGCACACCTCGGAGTTCCCCACCCGCCGGAGATCGATCATGTACGCCCTTCCTCCCCTCACCACCCGCATCCACCTCATCGGCATCGGCGGCATCGGCGTCTCTGGCGTCGCGTGGGCCCTGCTCTCGCGCGGCTACCCGGTCTCGGGCTCCGATGTCCGCGAGTCCCAGCTCACCCTCGCCCTCCGCAAGGCCGGCGCCACCGTCCACATCGGCCACAGCGCGAGCCACCTCGACCACGTCGACCTCGTCGTCGTCTCGACCGCCATCCCCGAAGGCAACCCCGAGCTCGTCGCCGCCCGCGAACGCCACCTCGAAATCCGCCATCGCTCCGAACTGCTCGGCGCCATCGTCGCCTCGGTCCCGGTCTCGATCGGCGTCATCGGCACCCACGGCAAGGGCACGACCTCGTCCGCCATCACCTGGATCCTCGAGGCCGCACGCCTCAACCCATCCTTCATCATCGGCGGCCTCCTCGAGAACTTCGGCAAGACCAACTCACGCTCGACCGACTCCGCTCACCTCGTCGCCGAAGTCGACGAGTCCGACGGCTCCCTCCGCAACGTCCACCCGCGCTTTGCCCTCGTGAACAACCTCGAGGCCGACCACCTCAACTTCTACGAGAACCTCGACCACGTGCAGCGCACCGTCGTCGAAGCCCTCAACGCGAACCCGCGCCTCGAACGCGTCTTCATCAACCTCGATGACCCCGGCGCCCGCGCCATCATCCCCCACCTCAAATCCCCCATCACGACTTTCGGTCGCGTCCTCGCCGACAAGGGTGCCGACGTCGAAGCCCGCGCCGCCTCCGCCGACTTCCACGCGGGCCACTTCGTCCTCGTGCAAAAGGGCGAGGCGCTCACCGAAATCGGCGTCCCTCTCGCGGGTCTCCACAACCTCGACAACTGCCTCGGAGCCGCCTCCCTCGCGCTCCATCTCGGCATCGCCCCCGCCGACATCAAGGCCGCGCTCTCGACCTTCAAGGGTCTCGAGAACCGCTTCACCGTCGTCGAGTCCTGCGGTCGCATCATCGTCAAAGACTACATCTCCCACCCGACCGGGATCCGTCGCGTCCTCGAAGCCGCCGCCACCTCGGGTCGCAAGACGACCGCCGTCTTCAAACCCTATCGCTTCACGATGGTGAACTACCTCCAGGACGATTACGCCGAGGCCTTCCACGACGCACACCACACCATCATCACCGACCTCTACCCCGCAGGAGAGGTCCCAATCCCTGGAATCGACACAGAATTTCTGTGTAACAAGATCCGCTCGCGCGGCCCTCTCGTGACCTATGTCCCGGTCATGGAGGACATCGTCCCCCTCCTCCTCGAGACGATCTCCGAAGGCGAACAGGTCGTCTTCTTCGGCGGCGACGATCTCTTCCGTCTCGCCGATCGCTTCGCGAAGGAACTCGCCGACCGCTCCTCAAAGGAGCTCTCCGACCGCTCCTCGAAGGAGTCTGCCCGATGAGCTCGGACACCCCGATCCTCACGCGTATCGACCCCTCCGCGCCCAAGATCCCGCTCCCACCCGAGCTCCGCAAATCCGCCCACGAAGCGGCCCTGAAGCCCTTCGTCGTCAGCGGTCGCGCATTCTCCGTCGTCGGCGCAGGCAAGTCCGGACTCGCCGCCGCGAACCTGCTTGCGCGTCATGGCGCCGACGTCGCACTCTTCGAGCAGCGACCGATCGACCGACCCGAGTCCCTCGATCCCCGCGTGACCTTCGTCGCCAACTCGAACGGCATCCGTCGTGGAGACGTCGCGGTCCTGTCTCCAGGGCTTGCCGAAGTGTCCCCCATCCGCGCCGAGATAGCCTCGCAAGCATCTGAAGTCATTGGCGAAATCGAACTCTTCTATCGCCTCTGCCCGGCGCCGATCCTCGCCATCACAGGCACCGACGGCAAGAGCACCGTGACCACGATGCTCGGCGACATCGTCCTCGCCGCGGGTCACCCGACCTTCGTCGGAGGCAACCTCGGCAATCCCCTCTGCGACGATCTCGACCACCTCACGTCCGAGCACATCGTCGTCGCCGAGGTGAGCTGCTTCCAACTCACAACGTGTCGCGACTTCCGTCCACGCGTCTCAGTGGTCACCAACATCGCCGAGGATCACACCGACTACCATGGCAGCTTCCCCGCCTACCAGGCGGCCAAGCGCCTCATCTGGCGCGCTCAGACCTCACGCGATGTCCTCGTCCTCAATGGTGACGATCCGAACATCGCGACCTGGACTCTGCCCTCTGGTCCCGACGCTCCCAAGATCCGTCGCTTCTCTCTCCGCGACCCCGACGCCGACGCTCGCGTCGTCCCCTCTCCGACAGGTCATCGCGCGCACGACCGCCTCGAGGTCACACACCCCTCTGGCGAGCGCTTCTATATAATGATGCGCGAGGAGCTCCCCCTGCTCGGTGACCACAACGTCAGCAATGCCCTCGCAGCCGCACAGATGGCCATCGACAGCGGCATCAACCCCGATGCTATCCGTGCGGCACTCAGCGCCTATCGGCCCCTTCCACATCGCCTCGCGAAGGTCGCGGTGATCGATGGCGTCACCTGGGTCGACGACTCGAAAGCCACCTCTCCGAATGCCGCGACCGCAGGTCTGTCGGCGATCGATGGACCGGTCATCTTGCTCCTCGGAGGCTCGTCGAAGGATGCCGATTTCCATCCCTTCGCAGAGGTCGTGAGGCGTCGCGCACGGCACGTCATCTGCTTTGGTCAGACCCGTCACACCATCGCTGAAGCTCTCGGTTCACACCCTCACGACGTCGTCGAGACGATGCACGAAGCCTCTGAAATCGCATCAAGAATCGCCACGCGAGGCGACACTGTGCTGCTCTCTCCCGCGTGCGCGAGCTTCGATCAATTCAAGGGCTACGCCCATCGAGGCGAGGTCTTCACCTCCCTCGTGATGTCCCTCCGAACTCGCTCCTGAGTCGCCCCCGAGTCGAAGCTCTTTTTTGAACTCGTGAGATCCGTTCATCCCTCCGTGCGTAGCCCCGACCTTCGACCGAACCGGAGTCGAAACCTGCCACGGAGTGTCACCATGAAGCTCGTTCTCAGCGTTCTCTCGGTCCTCGCCCTCGGCCCCGTGTCCTCCGCCTTTGCGGCCGAGCCCGAGCCGGTGAAAAGCCGCTTCTACATCTTCGATGGTTCTTCCTTCGAAGGCAGCGCGAAGAACCCCGCTCTCGACTATTTCGGACCGCGACAGTCGGCGCGTTTCGGCCGTCTGCTCGAGCTCAAGAAGGACCTCATGACCGGGCTCTCGACCTCCGTGAAGGAGCGCACCTTCAAGTGAGGGCAAAGAGCGAGCCACCTTCGGCCCTCCTCAAATCGAGGGTCGATGTCCTCGTCACCCCTCAGGTAATTTGCGGTCTGCATCACTCCGGGTGAAGGTGTGCCTGGCGTCCCCTTTCACCCGGAGTCGATATGCGCCGCCATCTCCTCGTGCTCGCCCTCGTCCTCGCGCCCGCCGCTCACGCCGAGGACCCCACCCTCACGCCGACGGGCGAATACCTCGTCCGCTTTCGCCATACCGACGGCCGTGATTTCACATCAGGCGGCGACAATCAATTCTTCACCCACCGCGCCCGCCTCGGTGCGAAGTTCAGGCTCGCCGACGAGCTCGAGACCTTCGTTCAATTCCAGGACGTCCGAATCTGGGGCGAGGAGGTCGACACCGTCGACTTCTCCGCAGGCGGCATCGATCTCCACCAGGGCTACCTCGACGTCGGGCTCGGCGCCGACATGAGGCTGCGCGTCGGTCGCCAGGAGATCGGCTATCTCAATCAACGCATCATCGGCACCAACGGCTTCCTCGAACAAGCCCGCTCCTTTGACGCCATCCGCTTCATGGCGACAGCCCTCGACAAGAAGCTCGCCGCCGACTTCTTCTATGCGCGCAACCTCGACTCCGTGCCCGAGGACTCGAAGGCCGCCGATGACCTCATGGCCTATGCCGTCCGCTATACTGCAGGCATCGTCGAACCCTCGCTCATCGGTGTCCTCGACCTCAACTCACCGACCGACCGCATCCGCTACACCCAGGGCGCAATCGTCCAGCTCGACCACCCCTCCGGCCTCAAGGTCTCGGCCGAGGGCTACATCCAAATCGGCTCGGCCACCGTCGCCGATGTCGACACATCCTTCTTTGCCTGGATGGCCTCCCTCCGCGCTCGCTACACGCTCAAGTCCTCGGCCTTCGCCCCCTTCCTCGAGGTCTTCGGCGAAGCCCTATCCGGCGACGACGACCCAACCGACGCCGACATCAAGACCTTCGACACCCTCTTTGCGAGTAACCACAAATTCTACGGCGAAGCCGATTTCTTCCTCAATATCCCCCGCGACACCGCGAACCGCGGCCTCCTCGACACGGGCGCGCTGCTCGGCATGAAGCTCACTGAGCAGGGCTCGGCGACCCTTGGCTACCACCTCTTCCTTGCGATGGAAGACCAGGGCGGCGACTCGAACTTCGGCCACGAGCTCGACCTCACCTTCGGGTGGAAGCCGAACAAGCACCTCGCCCTCGACCTCAATTACTCGCTCATCCTCGCAGGCGACGCGCTTAGCGCGGGCAACGACCCCGAGCACTTCGTCTTCAGCACGGTCTCGTCGACCTTCTGACCCGCCTATTTGGCGCGACGCAGCACATGCTGCAGCTCGAAGCGGATGGAATCCCCCGACGCGAGTCCCCTGATCCACGTCGGTTGATTGTCCATCACCCCTTCGACCGACGCTCCCTCGACCGAGGTGACCTCGACCCAGAGCGCCTCGTGTCGCCCCTGCAAATCGAGGCGCTCACGCCGAAAGAGGAGCAGGACGGCGTCGCCCTCACCGAGCACCTGAGGCGCCTCGATGCGCCCTGGCACATGTCCCCTGAGAGTCTCGTCGATCTCGTCTAGAGGCACTAGCGACCAGGGGTCCTTGCCATCATGTCGTCTCGGCTTGCCGCCCGCATCGATGAGCTCTTCGTCCATGGCACCCTCTCCGTAAGTCACTCGAATCACGCATCAAAGCGATGGAGGAAGCCCGGTGATCCCAAGCCTCGCCGCGTCCTCGCCCTTATCGACGAGGACCTCGAAGGCCGCGCCATCAGAAGTCACAAGCCGCCTTTCCTCACCACCGATCCGCAACGTGAGCTCGCACCTCGCGAGCTTCGTATTGATGCAGAGTTTCGTCTCTCCCGACGGGTCGAGATAATCGAGCGTCACGACATCACTTGGCTTCGCCGACATCACCCCGACGAGGTCGACCTCGCGGGTGCGCGCCCGAAAGACCCACCTCAATCCATGAAGCGAGGCCCGACCAAAGACCGTGTGCAGCGCATTCATGGCATATCGCTGCCCCTCATATACGAGCACAATCGGCGTCATCGCTGGCGTGAGCATCCCACCCACCCGAAGCCGCGCCGAGGCGACCTCGAGGCATGTCGACGGCTCCCCATCGAATCCCGTGACCTGTCCCCAGGCATATTCATCGGTATGCCTCGAACCCCAG
>VFQT010003660.1_pt1 | contig 13751 bp, 11 predicted proteins | sample 3512381 | NCBI WGS metagenome assembly VFQT01 (sample SAMN10412376, study PRJNA504923) | tailings metagenome | isolation source: Relicate 2 Philex TSF3 active mining site | place: Philippines: Tuba, Benguet | collected 2017-08-29 | reverse complement strand
GCGGCTCCATAAAAGGCCTAAGGATAGGGCGTAGATAGAAGCGTGCATCGCGATTTGGTCCATGCGCGATTCGAGGGCCAAGGCCTGGAGATTTTGAAAGAAGTACAAGTTTAAAATCAGGGTAGCGGTCAAGATAAATCCTACCGAAACGGCAAAGATGCCATCGATGCTCTTGCGAAAGCCTTCAATATTTTTCAGGCGCCCCCACAGCGGATAAGCGAATAATACGGCCATGGTTCCGGGAAGAAAAACGGCCACCAAACCCAAAAAACAACCGAGCAATTGGCCCAAGAACCCAAAGCCTCCGTTTTTCATGGCAATGGCATTCAGGTAAACCGCGAGGTTGAAGTTAGGCCCGGGCAGGGCTTGAAGCAAACCTAGTCCCGTGTTGAATTCCTCCATGCTCATGCGGGGTTTGTGCAGCACGTATTGTTCTACGCCCATAGCGGCCAAAACATTGCCTCCACCAAAGGAAAAGACGCTGATGCGGTACGTGTTCTCAAACAAGCGCACAGGGAGGGCATAGGGAGAGTCGTACAGAGCCAAGACAATTCCGCCTATTCCCACCAAGGCAAAAATGGCTAAAAAGATGACCAAGTTTCGCCATACGATGGGCTTGTCGTCTGTGGGTTTGGGTAAGAATTCTCGCTGGTTGAATCGAGAACTCAAGTAACCCGCGGTCAGTACCCCTATGGGGAAAAACCAAGGGGTTTGTAGGAAAAACCCTAAAACGCCGGCCGTGAGTGCGATGCTATAGTTCATGCCGCTGGGTTTGATCCATTGGGCCATGGTGAAAATGGCATAGATCAAAAAAGCGGCCACCATGGGTTGTAGAAATCTCAATTGAGAGTATCCCAAGAACCTGGGTGATAAGGCAATGATGGACATGAGCAGGGCACCGGGTAGAGCCCAAGCCAGCAAGGCTAAAAAGGCCAATTTACCACCACCGACCTTGTAGCCGATGGCCGTGATGGTTTGAGTCGTACTGGGGCCCGGAAGTACGCTGCAGAAGGCATTGATTTCAATCAAATCTTCTTCGTCAATGAAGCGATGCTGGTCGACCAGTCTTTTTTTGAATTGGGGCAAATGAAGCTGGGGGCCGCCAAAGGCTGTGCATCCGAGCCAAAACACTGACTTTAAAAAAGTCCAATGCCGTGCTTTCCGTATTTTTGTGCCCGAACTCATATGAATAGAATGTCTTGGCCTTTGACCTTGCCGAATATAGCGCAGCCATGCGGAAAATGGCTCTTGATTTTTGCCCTATTTGTAGGCTCTTGTGGAGATGATGGTTCGGGACTCGAGAACCGTAAGATTTGCCAACAGTTCAATGATTCACTATTCGGTCAACTCAACCAGACCCGTGCTTTGTACGTCTACAGCATGGAGGAAATTTCCGACAGAAAAGAACGAATGGACATGCGTTTGAAGGCTTTGAAATTTGTTCAAGCTGCTGATTTGAGCGAAGCCGATCAGCATAACGCCAGTCTATACAACTCGATTTTTCGCATTTACCGCGATTTGAGCGAGCGATATTCCCAAACCATACTGCGTTCAGAGCAACAATTTTACACCCTAAAAGGCTTGTCAAAAGCCATTCAAGCCGGTCAGTTTGATCAAGATCGATCGGAATACCGAAACGAAGCATTGAAACTGGAAAAGGCGTTGAAAGTAAACGAGGCAGAAGCCATAGACATTACCCAGCGATTGAGAGCGGTAGAGCCCAATTACCACCGATTGGAAGAGCCCATGCAAGAATTGGCAGACCGCTTGAATTTGGATGCGGCTGGCTCGCCCCATTAAGGGAGTCGCGATAGCAAAGCCTCCGTACCCCAAGAGTTGCAGAGGCGTTGAAAAATGTAGTCAACGGCTTCGGTATTCAAATGGGCCAAATCTGCGGCGAAATGTCGGTGGTCGCGCAACTCTTCGGTAGCGATTTCGTAAGAAGGAAAATACGGGTCGCTCGACGATTCGAGGTGCTGGTGCAGGGCCGTCAAGCAATGTGCCTTGCTACGGGCATTTTCTAAGATTCCATCGCGCAAATGGCGAACGGGGCTCAAGGTCCATACGACGGTCAATTGGGGATTCAATTGATGAAGATGGGACCGAATTTCCCTCAAATCACGGGCGATTTCATCGGGGCTGAGCAGGTGTTTGGTAAAGCTGCGCTGGTCAATTTTGTGGCAATTGGCCGCCCAAATTTGACTGGGATTGTAGTAGTAAGTAAAAGCAGAGCCCAGGGTGATGAAGAGTAGATCAAGCGACGCTATTTCTGACTTTAATCGTTCAATGTCTTGAACCTGGTCTTGAACAATGATTTTGTGCGCTGCTTGCCAGCTTCTTCGTCCGTCAGGGGTGTCGACTAAGTCCCAATACCCTCTTTGCAAGGCTTTGAGTTGTTCGCGCATGGCGGTTGAACTGAATACGGTTCCGTGCGGATGTTGCCATACGGAAAGGCCTCGTTGCTCGAATCGCTGTGCCATCTCTTGGCTGAAGCAAGAGCCCCAAAATCCCCAAGTGTCACTGGGGTTCAATAGAGGGTTGTCGGCTATGGCAAAATTCGTAGTCACCGTGAAGAGGTTGGGCTTCGGGCCTTGTCGAACAAAGGTAGTAGGCCGATGCTATCTTCGCCTCATGAATTCAAGTTTGAGGGCCAAGGAAAACCTGCACATTGTCTTTTGGTTGCTGAAGGATTTTGCCTGGATTTCGGATTTCAAGGTTTTGGGAGTAGCCATGGCGGTTCCCACCTTTTTCTTGAGCCTTTGGATCACTTGGTTGGGCCGCGCCGATCGTTCGGAATTGGCTCACAACTTGGCCATTAGCTGTTGGATCACGGCGAATGCGATTTGGATGTTCGGAGAGTTCTATTTCGATGATAGCAAACGACATTGGGCCATGCCCTTTTTTGTAGTGGGTCTGTGCATTCTAGCCTTGCATTACCTGCGCGTTTGGCTAGAGCGGCTGAAATCCTGAATTGCCTACCTTTGCAGGGTCATTTATGGAGACTCTAGTTTACACTCCCGTCAATAAAGTGCGGGTGGTGACGGCCGCCAGTTTGTTCGACGGGCACGATGCCGCCATCAATGTAATGCGCCGCATTATTCAGTCTACCGGTTGTGAGGTGATTCATCTGGGTCACGATCGCAGTGTTCAAGAGGTAGTGGAAACGGCGATACAAGAAGACGCCAACGCCATTGCGATGACTTCCTACCAAGGGGGACACATCGAATATTTCAAATACATGTATGACTTGCTCAAGGAGCGCGGCGCCGATCACATTCAGATTTTCGGCGGCGGCGGAGGGGTCATACTTCCTGAAGAAATTCAAGAGCTCATGGACTACGGCATTGCCCGTATCTACAGTCCTGATGATGGTCGTTCCATGGGTTTGCAGGGCATGATCAATGATTTGGTCAAGCGCAGCGACCAGGCCTTGGGGTCTGAGTCTCAAGAGAAGGTTCAATTATCGACCCAGAACAACCGCGACTTGGCTCGCTTGATTTCAGCCGCCGAAAATTTCCCCGAACTCCACGCCGCGCAACTGCAAGCCATACGCGAACAAGCCGCTGACTTGAGTACTCCAGTGCTGGGAATCACTGGTACGGGTGGTGCGGGTAAGAGCTCCTTGGTTGATGAATTGGTTCGCCGCTATTTGGTTGATTTCCCCGAGAAAACCCTAGCTATCATTTCCATCGACCCCTCCAAGCGCAAAACGGGTGGTGCTTTGTTGGGTGATCGCATTCGCATGAACAGCATTCACAACGAGCGCGTGTACATGCGTTCTATGGCCACGCGCCAGGCCAATTTGGCCATGAGCAGCCATGTGGATGATGCGGTAGCCATTTTGAAAGTCGCCGGATACGATTTGGTGATTGTAGAAACCAGTGGTATTGGACAGAGTGATACCATGATCACGGAGCATTGCGATGTGGCCATGTATGTCATGACTCCCGAATACGGTGCGGCTACTCAATTGGAGAAGATCGACATGCTCGATTATGCTGATGTGGTGGCATTGAATAAGTTTGACAAGCGCGGAGCCTTGGATGCCCTGCGCGATGTGCGCAAGCAATACCAGCGCAACCACAAGTTGTTCGAATCTGATGTAGAGCGAATGCCCGTGTTTGGTACCATCGCCTCTCAGTTCAACGATCCGGGCATGAATGCCCTGTACCGTTGTTTGATGGATACGGTGGCCGCGAAAACGGGTGCCGACTTCAAGAGTGCCATAGAAGCCAGTGAGGAACTCAGTGAGAAGATCTTTGTCATTCCGCCTTCGCGCAACCGCTACTTGAGCGAGATTGCCGAAAACAACAGAGGATATGATGCTCAAGTACGAGAGCAGAAGAAACTGGCTCAGCGCTTGTACGCCTTGTCGGAGACCATGCTTCAGATCAAGGAGCAGGGCGGTTCTGATAGTTTGATCCAAGAGTTGAATCAGACCTACGAGTCGCTGAAAAGTCAATTGAGTCCGGCCAATTTGACCTTGGTGGAAAACTGGCAAGCCAAGCGAGACCTTTATAAAAACGAAGAATACATATTTAAGGTTCGCGACAAAGAGTTGCGCTTGAAAACCCATACCGAGAGTTTGAGTCATACCGCCATGCCTAAAGTGGTCACTCCTCGCTACCAGGCCTGGGGCGATTTGCTGGAATGGCAGCTTCAGGAAAACGTACCGGGTGAATTCCCTTACACCGCCGGCATTTATCCGTTCAAACGTGAGGGAGAAGACCCCACGCGCATGTTTGCGGGCGAGGGTGGTCCCGAGCGCACCAATAAGCGATTCCACTACGTTTCTATGGCCATGCCGGCCAAGCGATTGAGTACTGCATTTGACTCGGTGACCTTGTACGGCCGCAACCCCGATACCCGTCCTGATATTTATGGCAAGATTGGCAACTCAGGGGTAAGTATCAGCTGTTTGGACGATGCCAAACGCCTGTATAGCGGATTTAATTTGGCTGACCCCAAAACTTCGGTGTCGATGACCATCAACGGTCCGGCTCCCATGTTGCTGGGCTTCTTCATGAACGCGGCCATTGATCAGCAATGCGAATTGTACATCAAGGAGCAGGGCATGGAAGCCGAAGTGAATGCCAAGATCGATGCCCTGTATGCGGCCAAAGGCTTGCCCCGTCCCAAATACAACGCCGAATTGCCTGCGGGCAATGATGGTTTGGGCTTGATGTTGTTGGGTGTGACGGGTGATCAAGTATTGGATGCCGATACCTATGCGCGCATCAAGGCCTACACCTTGAGCCAAGTTCGCGGAACTGTGCAAGCCGACATCTTGAAAGAAGACCAGGCTCAGAATACCTGCATATTCTCTACCGAGTTTGCCCTTCGTTTGATGGGCGATGTGCAGGCCTATTTCATTGACAAAAAGGTGCGCAATTTCTACAGCGTATCGATTTCGGGTTACCACATTGCCGAGGCGGGTGCGAATCCCATAACTCAATTGGCCTTTACCTTGGCCAATGGCTTTACCTATGTGGAGTACTACCTCAGCCGAGGCATGCACATCGATGATTTTGCGCCGAATTTGAGCTTCTTCTTTTCCAACGGAGTCGATCCCGAATACGCGGTCATTGGTCGTGTGGCTCGCCGTTTGTGGGCCAAAGCCATGAAGCTGAAGTACGGAGGCAACGCTCGTTCGCAAATGTTGAAGTACCACATCCAGACCAGCGGTCGTTCCTTGCATGCTCAGGAAATTGACTTCAATGACATTCGCACCACCTTGCAGGCACTGTATGCCATTTATGACAACTGCAATAGCTTGCATACGAATGCCTATGACGAGGCCATCACGACTCCAACCGAGGAGAGTGTACGCCGCGCCATGGCTATACAGTTGATCATCAACAAGGAGCTGGGATTGGCCAAAAACGAGAACCCCATACAAGGTTCCTTCATCATAGAAGAATTGACCGATTTGGTGGAAGAGGCCGTTTTGACGGAGTTTGACCGCATCACCGAACGCGGAGGCGTATTGGGTGCCATGGAAACCATGTACCAGCGCGGCAAGATTCAAGAGGAAAGTCTCTATTACGAAACACTGAAACACACCGGTGAATACCCCATAGTAGGTGTCAATACCTTCTTGAACTCCAAGGGTTCACCCACTTTGGTGCCAGGTGAAGTCATTCGCTCAACCGAAGAGGAGAAGCAGCAGCAGATTCAAAGCATACAAGACTTGCATGCTTTTTACGCTGATCGTTCTTCGGAGCATTTGCATCGCTTGCAAGTAGCGGCCATTGCTCAGCAGAATTTGTTTGAGGAATTGATGGAGGCTTGCAAGTATTGCAGTTTGGGTCAAATTACCGAATCCCTGTTCTCTGTCGGTGGTCAGTACCGCCGAAACATGTAATGGTAAGATCACGCTATGCGCCAACGCCAAGCGGCTATTTGCACGCTGGGAATTTGGCCAACTTTGAGCGCGTTCGCCGCTGGATGGACGAGCTGCAAGGCGAAGTACTGCTGCGCATCGACGACATGGATGGCCCGCGGGCAAGACCCGATTACGTCGAGCGCATTTTCGTAGACCTCGAACAGGCGGGGTTGACTTGGGAGTTGGGGCCACGCAGCCCCAATGAGCATCTGGCGAAATTTTCTCAACGACTTCGACTCAGCGAGTACAAACAAGCCCTATTGGATTGGGGTGGATCTGGACTTTTATACCTGTGTTCTTGTTCGAGAAAAGACAAGGTATGTTCGTGTCAAGACCATCTGCTCTCCAAGGCCGATTTGCCCGTTGCCTTAGAAGTGTTGGAAGCTGGCGCCGCTCAGCGCAAGTATGCCTTGAAAATCAAAGTCGACGATTCGGTTGAGGTAGTATGGAAGGACAAAGAAATGGGGCTGGTCTGTTTGGATTTGTCGAAAGAACTGGGTGACTTTGTCATTTGGCGCAAGGATGGAATTCCCGCCTATCAGTGGGTGTCGCTGCTTGAAGATGTCTGGCAATCAATCACTCACATCGTTCGTGGAGATGACTTGTTGACCAGTACAGCCGCTCAATTGTATCTGTCTAAACTCTGTGGTTTGGAGTTTCGGCAGGTCCAGTTTTGGCACCATGAATTGGTTTGTGACGAGCAAGGTCGTAAGCTGAGCAAATCGGTACTCAATTCCTGAACAGGAAATACACACTACCCAATAAGCATAATACAGCGGCCAAATGGTTGGAATTGAACGACTCGTTTTTGAACAAAAGAGTGGTAAATACGCCAAAAACGAGTAGGGATATAACTTCCTGTAAAAGCCTCATTTGGACCAAGCTGAAAGGCCCGCCATTGCCTTGATAGGCCATTCGATTGGCTGGTATCATGAAGCAATATTCAAAAAAGGCAAAGCCCCAGGAAATTAAAACCAATGCCATCAACCCGAATTGAGCCAATTTGGGAAATTCCTGGAATTTAAGATGGCCATACCAGGCTAAGGCCATGAAGCTGTTGGAGACAGTCCAGAGAAGAAGGGGAAGGGCGGTTTTCATCGTGGAAAAAACAAGGGCAAATTAGTGCACGAGGCAAATGTGCCGATGTAATTTCGTCCACTATGCAATCAGTGTCTGGAATCAAGGATTGGCAAAGAAAAGCGGTGTTGAAATTGCTCAGTGAGGGGTCAACCGTTCCTTTCATTGCTCGTTACCGGAAGGAAGCCACTGGGCACCTGGATGAGGTTCAGATCATTGCCATCAAAGAGGAGGCAGAAGCCCAAGAGCAATTGGAGAAGCGCCGCGTTTTTGTGTTGGATTCCATACGCGAACAAGGAAAGCTGAGTCCGGAATTGGAACAGGCCATTTTGAAGGCCCATTCTTTGCAAGAATTGGAAGATTTGTACTTGCCCTACAAGGCCCGTCGCAAAACTCGCGCCGACCTGGCCAGGGAGAAAGGTTTGGAGCCATTGGCGCAAGACATTTACAAACAAAGAATTCCGCACATTTCGCAATTGTTGAAGGCGCACCAACCAGTTGGTATGCCCCGCGAAGAGGCCTTACAGGGTGCGAGAGACATCATCGCCGAGTGGATTTCAGAAGATGTTCCCTTGCGCAACAAAACGCGTGAGCTTTGGTCCCATCAGGGAAGCTTGTGGGTCAAGCCTGCAAGAGGCAAAAAAGAGCATCCTGATGCCCAGAAGTTCCGGGATTATTTTGACTACCAAGAGCCGTTGAAACGGGTACAGCACCACCGACTCATGGCCGTTAGCCGCGGGGCTGATTTGGGTTTTTTGAGCCTCAAAATCGAAGCTCCTTGGGAAGAGAGAACCTGGCCCATGCTCAAGCGTCACTGCTTGAAGGGCTATGGAGACTCCAGCGATCAAGTCGCTCAGGCCGCTGAAGATGCCTACAAGCGCTTGCTCCAACCCAGTTTGGAAAACGAATGGTTGGCCGAGGCCAGAGCCAAGGCTGAAGAAGATGCCATTGGGGTATTTGCCTTGAACCTGCGTCAATTGCTACTTGCGGCACCCTTGGGTGAAAAGGCCGTATTGGCCGTCGACCCAGGGTTTCGCACAGGCTGCAAAGTGGTGGCATTAGACCCTGCGGGAACTTTGCTCTTTCACGGAGTCATCTATCCGCATGAACCCCAGCGGCAATGGGAGGCCGCCATGGCTGATTTGAAGCGTTGGGCTCAGCTGTTCGCCATACAGGCCGTGGCCGTAGGGAATGGTACGGCTGGTCGAGAAACCGAAGATCTCTGCCGCGATGCCTTGGAGCCCCTGGGAATAGAGGTGTATTCGGTGAACGAAAGCGGGGCGAGCGTGTATTCGGCTTCGGCTCTGGCACGCGAAGAATTCCCCAAGGAAGATGTGACGGTTCGAGGCGCCGTGAGCATCGGTCGCCGCTTGCAAGACCCCTTGAGCGAGTTGGTCAAAATAGATCCCAAGAGCATAGGAGTAGGTCAATACCAGCACGACGTGAATCAAACCTTGCTCAAAAAGCGTTTGGATCAGGTGCTGGAGTCAGCGGTCAATGCTGTGGGCGTGAATTTGAATACGGCTAGCAAGCATGTGCTTACCCAGGTTAGTGGGTTGGGTCCCGCCTTGGCTGAAAACATCGTGGCGTTTCGCAGCCAACAAGGTCCTTTTGTCAAGCGCAGCCAACTCATGGATGTGCCTCGGCTTGGGGCTAAAGCCTTTGAGCAGAGTGCGGGTTTCTTGCGCATTAGAGGCCATGACCCCATTGAAAATACCGGCATTCACCCCGAGCGCTATCCCGTATTGAAGCAAATGGCGGCTCAGCTCAACTGCAAGGTGTCGGATTTGATTGCCAATGAAACGGCGCTCAAACAGTTGGATTTGCCTGCCTTGGTAGACGAGGCGCAGGGCATTGGTTTGCCAACCTTGAAAGACATCGTCGCTGAATTGCTCAAACCAGGGCTAGACATGCGCGGACAGGCAGAAGCCTCGGCCTTTGACCGAAAAGTACGCAAAATCGAGGACCTGGATTCGGGCATGGAGCTGCATGGGGTGGTCACCAACTTGACCAATTTTGGTGCCTTTGTCGACATCGGTGTCAAGCAAGATGGCTTGGTGCACATTAGCCAAATCAGCCATGAGTTTTTGAAGCATCCGTCGGAGAAATTGAGCCTGGGCCAAGCCGTTCGCGTAAGGGTCACGGAATTGGACATTCCCCGCCGAAGAATTGGCTTGACCATGAAATTCTAAGGATCAAGAGCAAACCCTTTCGGCCCTCTGTGGTTATCTTTGCCATATGGAAGTGATGAAGGGATCTCGCGTGCTAAAAGCGCCCACGGGAACAACATTGAATTGCAAAGGATGGGTGCAAGAAGCCGCCTATCGCATGCTGCACAACAACCTCGATCCTGATGTAGCCGAACGACCTGAAGACCTCATCGTCTACGGCGGATTGGGAAAGGCCGCCCGCAACTGGGAAGCCTTTGATCAGATTTGTGCGGCGCTGAAAGATTTGAACGAAGACGAGACCTTGATGGTGCAGAGCGGCAAGCCTGTGGCCATTTTGCCTTCTCACAAAGACGCACCCCGCGTCTTGATATCTAATTCACAGCTGGTACCCAATTGGGCCAATTGGGACCATTTTCGCGAGTTGGAAGCCAAAGGATTGATGATGTACGGCCAGATGACGGCTGGAAGTTGGATCTACATTGGCTCTCAGGGCATTGTGCAGGGTACATACGAGACCTACGCCGAATGTGCCCGCCAACATTTTGGGGGATCCTTGAAAGGTACCTTGAACGTCACCGCTGGTTTGGGTGGTATGGGCGGGGCTCAGCCCTTGGCCATCACCATGAACGAAGGGGTGGCATTGGTTGCAGAGGTAGAAGAGGGGCGCATACGCAAGCGCTTGGAAACCCGTTACCTGGATTTCATGTCTCGCGACATTGATGAGGCCATCGATATGGCTCTGGCCGCCAAAGAAAAGGGAGATGCGGTGAGCATAGGCGTGAAAGCCAATGCCGTTGATTTGCTTCAGCGCATGCTCGAGCGCAATGTGATTCCCGATACCTTGACCGACCAAACTTCGGCACACGACCCCTTGATCGGCTACTACCCCATGAACATGAGCACGCATGCGGCCGATACTGTGCGCGAAAGCAATCCCGATCAGTACGTGGAGCTCAGCTATCAGACTATGGTCAAGCACGTGGAGTTTATGCTGGAAATGCAGAAAAAAGGCGCCATTACTTTTGATTATGGCAACAATTTGCGCGGTCGTGCTTTGGAAAAGGGCTTGAAGAATGCCTTTGATTTTCCTGGATTCGTACCCGCTTACATTCGCCCCTTGTTCTGCGAGGGCAAAGGCCCATTCAGATGGGTGGCCTTGAGCGGAGATCCCGAAGACATTTACGCCACCGACCGCAAGATTTTGGAACTTTTCCCTGAGAACGAGAGCCTGCGCCGTTGGGTAACCATGGCCCAGGAGCGCATTGCCTTCCAAGGCCTTCCTGCCCGAATCTGTTGGTTGGGTCAGGGAGAGAGACAGAAAGCGGCTTTGGCCTTCAATGAAATGGTGCGCAACGGAGAATTGAAAGCCCCCATAGTGATCGGCCGCGATCACTTGGATACGGGTTCAGTGGCTTCTCCCAACCGCGAGACCGAAGCCATGATGGACGGCTCTGATGCCGTGGCTGACTGGCCTATTTTGAATGCCTTCATCAACACTGCAGGCGGTGCTTCTTGGGTGAGCTTGCACCACGGGGGTGGGGTAGGTCTGGGTTACAGCATTCATTCAGGAATGGTCATTGTGGCCGACGGTACCGATGATGCGCAGCATCGATTGACCCGGGTGTTGCACAACGATCCGGGTATGGGTGTGGTTCGCCACGCTGATGCTGGGTATGAGATCGCCAAAGAGACGGCGAAGCAGCATGGTTTGGACCTGGCTCAGCGTTTGGGTCTGGATTAAGGGTCTGTAAGGCGAGTCTGGGAGGGTCTCTGGAAGGAAACTCGAGGGTGAGTCTAGGCCTTGAGTATTTAATTGAAATGACGCCCCGGCGATAGCCGGGGCTTTTTTATGTCCCCCATCCAAACCCTCGGTGGGTTTGGGCTGTTACTGAAATATGAATTACGCTGTATTTGGTGGTACCAAGGGTATCGGATTGGCCGTGGCCGAACAATTGATTAAAGGGGGGCACTCGGTTTGGGTGCTGAGCCGAAGCTCGGCTGATGTCGCAGGAGCGCGTTGGCTGCCTTTTGACGCAGAATCTGATGCTGCCATTGAAGGACTTCCCGAAGTCTTGCACGGATTGGTCTATGCGCCCGGGTCCATCAATTTGAAGCCCTTTAGAGGCTTGAAACAGCAAGATTTCATTCGCGATTTTCAAGTTTCCGTATTGGGCGCGGTTCATGCCTTGCAGCAGTGTACGCCGGCGCTGAAGGCTGCAGGCCAGGCCTCTGTGGTCCTGTTTTCAACCGTGGCAGTCGGGCAGGGCATGCCGTTTCATGCTTCGGTGGCAGCGGCCAAAGGAGCAGTGGAAGGCCTTGTCAGGAGCTTGGCTGCCGAATGGGCACCAGCCATTCGGGTCAATGCCATTGCGCCGTCGTTGGTGCGTACGCCCTTGTCTGAACGCTTGGTGAATACCCCTGAGAAAGAAGCCCAAAGCGCATCTCGACATGCCTTGGGTCGCATTGGCGAACCTCGCGATATTGCCTCGGCTGCTTGTTTCTTGTTGAGCCAGGAGTCCTCCTGGATCAGTGGGCAAGTTTGGGCCATAGATGGCGGCATGAGCCGCCTGAAAGCATAAAAAAAGCCCCGGCAACTGCCGGGGCTCTCTGGTAAAATTCGTTTTTGTTTAATCCAAGTTAGGAAGATCGCTTTGCTCTTGTTGAGCAGGCTGGTTGCCGTTGTTGCGAGCGTTCTTGGTTCCGTTGTATGAAGCGGCTGCCAAAGAAATGACAACGATCAAAATGGCGCCAATCCAAGTGATTTTTTCAACCACGTCTGTGGTTTTCTCAACGCCAAAAACCTGGTTTCCTGAGGCAAAATTGGAAGCCAATCCGCCACCTTTAGGGTTTTGAACCAAGATGATGAGCATCAACAAGATGGAGACAATGATTCCGAGTATAAGTATCCAGGTCATGATTCGTGATTTCGTTTTTCGTTTTCGACTTCGGTTATAAGGGCTGCAAAGTACGCGCTTTTTTCGGGAAATTTCAACTGTAGTCTGCTGTAGCAGGCCAAAGCTTTATCCCAGGCATGTTGCTTGCGAAATAGGGCTGCCAGTGTCTCTGAACAGATGGTGGCATCGAATTCCTCGGCGCGCTTCATGGCCAACTCTGGATTGTAAAATTCTTTCTTGGGCCGTGTTGCACTAGGATTGGTGGCGATGAACTTGTCTATCAGGGCTTTTCGAGCCGCCAAATCCAAGAATTTTGGTTCTACGGTCTCTGTTTCCTCCTTAAGAGTGAGGTGGTCTAGGTTGTAGTCGGGAACCTCTGTTATAATAGAACTTTGGCCGTCTGATTCTAAGGGAGTAGTCGCTTTTTCTTGTGCAATTTGGGGGCCTTGCGGAGTCTCAATTTTCTTTTCTATCGGATGGTCATCATTGCCGTGGGCTTGCTTCAGCCAAGCGAAAAAGTCTTGGGGTTCAGGCCTGTCGCTTTCAAATTGCTCCTCTACATCGTATGAGATTCTTGGGCTATCGGTACGGGTATAAAGCTCAGGTTCAGCAGGGGCAAATGAAAGGGTAGAATGAACGGCGGCTTCAATGCGGGCCACATGGTCCTCGCTCAAGGGTTGGGTCGTTTCTGTTGATTTTTCAATTTCGCTAGCTGGGCTGGATCCAACCGGTTCAAAATGGGGTTTGCTGGATGCCTCTATGGGCTCTGCCGTCGGTTCGATTTTCTCTTCAACTGCGGGCGGAGCTGCAAGATGTTGTTGAGGAGCGATTTTTTGGCTTGCGGCCGAAACAGAGGCTGCTGGGGCCTGATTCAAGAAACGGTATAGCCAGCGGCGATCTTGGATGCGCAAAGCGGCGTGGTGCAGACTGTCGGTTTCTCTGTAGTCGTTCTTGGCTTTGTAGTAGCGCGCCAGCAGGGTTCTAGGGGTTGAGAACCAAGGTAAATCGCTGGCAATGGCTTGCAATTCCAAGGCCGTTTGAGCGTCGATTGATTCAGGGTTTTGGATGATATATTGAAGCCGGGATGCGTTCACCAGTCTAATGCTACAGTTGCGAAAATCTGCTGGACCAAATTATCGGTGATCTCTTCGGTCAGCGCCGATTCGATGCTTTGAAAGTTTTGGCTAGCGTCAAATATCTTGAAAAAGCTGAATTCCCGCGTCA
>VFQT010003658.1_pt1 | contig 13756 bp, 10 predicted proteins | sample 3512381 | NCBI WGS metagenome assembly VFQT01 (sample SAMN10412376, study PRJNA504923) | tailings metagenome | isolation source: Relicate 2 Philex TSF3 active mining site | place: Philippines: Tuba, Benguet | collected 2017-08-29 | reverse complement strand
GTGGAATTGTAGCCGACTTCCGGAATGAGGAAACCGGTCCGGCGCTTCACGGAAGGATCCGCGTGGGTGAAGTAGGGCATGTAGAGAATGGGCACGCCAAACAGCTCGAGCTGGGCATCCTGATAGCTGATCGATGCGGCCTGCTGGTCGTGGATGATGCGCTGGGCGCTGATGCACCACAGCGGCGGTTTGCCCGGATCGTTTTTACAGGGCGTGAACTTGCCCTGTTCGAATTCGCTCACGTTGCCGTCTTTGCGCACCGCGCGACGGGCGGCAATACGCGAGTCGTCCTTGCCGACGACGCTGAGGCTTTGAACGAAGGCATCCCGAAAGTCGTCGGTGGTGACGAGCTTGTCGGCCCGCACGATGTTCCCGTCGGGCTCCTTGATCTGCGCGTTGCCTTCCGCAGTGAGCGTATTGGCGGACTGATCGTAGATTACCTGATCGGCGGTCAATATGTAGTCGTTATAGTAGATTTCGACATTGCCACGCGCGATCACCCGATTGTTGCGGGTATCATAGATCAGCTCGTCACCTTCGAGCAGAAGCGGCGACGCCTTGTCGATCTTTCGGGCCTTCACCCCACCGAAAGGACCCTGCTTGGTGCTGCCGAAGCTCGACGGCAATTTCGATGAGGCGCCCGGGTCGATGATGGCGCTGGATTGCGCCAGGGCAGCGCTCGGGAGCGTGATCGCCACGGCGACCAACAGCAGAACAAGCGATGCAATCGCGGACAGAACGCCCACGAACCGAACGCTTCCAGCATGCTGCGGCGTCGCACGCATCACTTCAACCATCCTCCAGGTGCAAGAGCACCGTCAAAGCTGCGCATAGAGCTACGATCGTCGGAGTCCAAACGGCAACTGCAGGGGGAGCAAGCCCCGCCACCCCAGCCTGTCGAGACACTTCAGCTGCCAAGAAGAAACCGACTCCCCCTACCATCCCTGCGATGACCATAGTCTGGATGCCACCCGATCGAAATGACCGCAAAGACACAGTCGCGGCCAAAAGGACCATCACGAGAAGCAGGATCGGACGGGATAGCAGCATCTCGTACTGAACCTGAAACCTGGAGGCGGAAAGCCCCGCTTTTTCCGTAACTTCGATAAGGCCGGGCAGATCCCAGACGGATACGGTGAGGGCGGTGCCGAGCGCATCTGCGACACGTTCCGGTGTCAGATACGTACTGACAGTATAGACATCGAATTTCTCGGGCTCACGCCCCACCCGAGACACCGTGGCGTTGGCGACCTCCCAATACCCGTCGCGCAGTTGGGCGCGCGCGCCGTCGATCCGCTCCACGAATTCGCCGGCCTTGTCGTATTGGAGAAACATCACGGAGGTGAGCACGCGACCACTGGGGGACGCCGAACCCGCATTGAGGACGGACGCACCGTCGTTGCCATCTTGCCGCAGCCATGCCCCGCTGCCGTCGGATCGCAAGACCGTCATCTCACGTCCGAACGCCTCGGCGAACATGCGTTCGGATTCCTCCCGCGCCCACGCTGCAAGCGGGTTGTAGAATGCGACCGAGACAACGCCGAAGAGTAGTGCCACCACCATTCCCGGCCGCAAGAATTGCCAGACGGACATGCCCGCAGCTCGCATGACCGTCAATTCGGACTTGCGATTGAGTGTCAAAAGCGCGCCGATGGCACCGACCAGGACGCAGAACGGCAGCAGGATCTCCGTGTAAGCGGGAAGGCGCAGCGCCGCCATGTAGGCGATGCGGATGCTCGGCACGCGACCGAACTTTCCTGCTTGCCGCAGCAACTCGACGATGTCGATCATGAAGATCAACACGGCGCACAACAGGAACGCACTGCAGATGCTGACGAAAAAACGGCGGCGCACGTAACGCCGTATGGTCCGCGCCCCGGTCACGATACTGCGCCCCGCTGCTGTCTGTCGTCGGGCGGGCGACGCCTTGTCAGTGCCGCAATACGCTCCAAGACCACGTCGTTTATGGTGTTCAGCGTCGCGCCGAAACGGGTCTGTCGGCGTGGGCTCATGCCGCGCTGCGCCATCAGCAGCCCCCCGATGATGGCGGCGATGGGGACGGCATAGACCAGCCCGATCGCAGCCGGCCGTACGGCGACGAGGTTGGTGCCTGCGAGGCCGGCGAGCCTGCATCCCGCCGACAACAGAAATGCAGCGACGATCGCCTGCACTCTGTTCTGACGCGTCGTCTGCGCCTGTCCTATGAAGGCGACAGCCAGCAGAACGAACGCGAACGGATAGAGCGGGCTGGAAAAGCGCTCATGCAACTCAGCGCGCAGCAAACCGGCTTGTCGCAGCGCCATCTCGTCGTTCGGCGCGGGATTGACCAGTTCGTGATAGTAGCGCTCGCGAGGCTTCAGGAAGATGCCTTGCTCCTTGCTCTCGAAACGCTCGAGATCAATGGCATAACGCGCAAACTCGATGATCCGCACAGGCTCCTGCGGTCCGGCCCGACGCAGAATGTGCCCACGCTCCATCAGAAGGTACGATGCGCCCTCGTTCTTGATGATCCAACCCCGCTCGGCCAGAAACGTCGAGACTTGCTTCTGGTCGCGCGCGTCGTGCATCACGAGACCTTGGAGCTCGCCGTCGAGATTGCGGTCGCGGATATGGAACGTCAGGTTGCTTTCCGGGCTGGAAAAGCGCCCGGGCTGGATCACTTGCGTGATGAGGTCGGTGCGTACCTGAACGACGTACTCACGCAGTAGCCTGAGGCTCCAAGGCATCGCGAAGTGGTTAACCACCGCGACGGCGACAGAGAGCAGGGCGGCAACCGCCAGCAATGGCCGCGCGATCGCCCATACGGTAGCGCCGCCGGCGGTCATCACGATCAGCTCGCTGTCGCCGTTGAGACGATTGAGAACATGGATCGTGGCCACGAGGAGGGCCACGGGCGCGATGAGGGCCATCAGGTTCGGCAGCGCCAGCAACGTCATCTTGATGAAGAGCCAGACCTCCTGACCCTGCGACGTTACGAGATTGAGCTGCTTGAGCGCCAGCGCGATCCACACCACGCCCGTCAGAGACAGCAGAATGAGGACCACCGCGCCGAGCGTCTGCCGCAGGATGTATCGAAAGAGTATCGTCACCGCGATGCCGACGACCCGATGTTAGGCGCAAGAAGCATGCCGCCGACTCGCCCGAGCACGGCCCACGCACGTCTGCTAGCAGACCCTCGCGAGGGTCGAAAGCTCGATCGCATCTGTCTCATGCCCCCATTCGCCCCAGGGCCCCCAAACGCAAAGGCAGAACGACTTTGGAGCGGCGTCCCATACCTTCATGACCAAACTGCGACCTGATTCTTGGGCATGAACAAGGAGGCTGCATCATTCCCTCTTGTTCCCTCAGTAAAATTATGTTCAGCGAAACTCACATTCGACCGCAAGTCCCCGGCAACGCGACCGCGCTCCGGGTCGACCTGCGATCCGAGAGACCGCGCCCGAAGAAGTTGCCGGAGAGCCAATGACAGAGCATCCCGAGATCCGTTTCGTCGCGCTGAGCGCTCCATGTTCGCCCACCGTCGTGTGCCTGCTTGGACGTGACCAATCTCTCGGAGAGCACGCAGACCGGCTCGATCGGACCAGCGGCGGCGCCCTCAAGCGTGCGCTTGCGGCGGCAAGCTTCCAGGGTAAGGCGCGCACGAGCCTGGAAGTCCTCGGCGCCGCGGGCCTCGACAGCCGCCGGGTGCTGCTGGTCGGCATGGGCGACGCGGCCGAAACCAGTACGCTCGATTGGAAACGGCTCGGCGGCGCGATCCATCGCCAGATTGCCCAACGCGCGACGCCTGCCGCCAGCGTCATCGTGGAAGGCGTCGGTGTCCACGAGGCAGAGATCGCGGCCTGGATCGAGGAGGGCGCCGTCCTGGGCGCCTACAACTTTACCAAATACCGCACGCGCCGCGGCGAGGAGAACGGCGACAATGGCACCTCTCAAAAGTCGGTGCCGCGCCTCGACATTCATTGCGCCGATCCTGGCGCCGCGGAAAAGTGCTACGAAGCCCGCCGCGCGGTGGCTGAAGGCGTTTATCTCGCCCGCGATCTCGTCAACGAGCCGGCCAACGCCCTGGGCCCGGTCGAGTTCGCAGATCGCCTGGCGCGACTGGGTGTTCCCGGCCTCGAAGTCGAGGTGTTGGACATGGCGAGCCTGAAGGCCCTCAACATGGGCGCGCTGCTGGCAGTCGGCCAAGGCAGCGTACGGGAAAGCCGGGTTGTCGTCATGCAATGGCACGGCGCCAAGAAGGCCCGGAGCAAACAGCAGCCCCTGTGCTTCGTCGGTAAGGGGGTCTGCTTCGATACCGGCGGCATCTCGATGAAGCCCGCCGCGGGCATGGAGGACATGAAAGGGGACATGGGCGGCGCCGCCTGTGTCTCTGGTTTGATGCTGGCCCTGGCCCGCCGCAAGGCGCCGGTGAATGTCGTGGGAATCGTCGGCCTTGTCGAGAATATGCCCTCGGGCAGCGCCACGCGGCCGGGCGACATCGTCACCACCATGTCCGGCCAGACCGTCGAGGTGCTGAATACGGACGCCGAGGGGCGGCTCGTCCTGGCGGATCTGCTCTGGTACATCCAGGATCGCTTCAAGCCACGCTTCATCATCGATTTGGCGACCCTGACGGGCGCCATCATGGTCGCACTCGGCAAAGAGCATGCCGGGCTGTTCGCGAACAACGACAAGCTGGCGCGAGAGCTGGCAGAGGCGGGAGATGCAACTGGGGAGAAGGTGTGGCGCATGCCCCTCGGCGCTGCCTACGACAAGCTGATCGACAGCAAGAACGCCGACATGAAGAACATCGGCGGACGTTTCGGCGGTGCGATTACGGCGGCTCAGTTCCTGCAACGCTTCGTTAAGAGTTCCGACACGCCTTGGGCGCACTTGGACGTTGCCGGTGTGGCTATGGATTCCACCCGCACCGAGATCAACCAGAGCTGGGGGTCGGGCTGGGGTGTCCGGTTGCTGGATCATCTGATCGCCGAGGCTTACGAGTAACTGGCGAGCGCAACCTGCACGGGGGCGCAAGGGAAGATCGGCGGCGGTGGCGACACGCCGCCGAATACCGGCACCTTGAAAGTCGAGCGAGCCGGCACCAACCGCTTGATCGCAAATTCGTCCTGCTATTCATTTTCCATAATATATATTATGCGAATGCATCTCGCGGCATGCGTCTCTCCACAAACGGCCCCGCACGCAACGTCCGGACGTTGACATGCCGGAGCCAAGGCCGCTGGCGGATCGCCGGACGTGCCGTGGATCCTATGCAGCGACGGGCACGCCCGTTCCGTGCTAAACGCATGCTCATCACAGCCTGCGCCGCCCTCTTCGCACCACAGAGCCCCCTCTGCCATGTCCAGCACCCCCAAGAAGACGATCGCCGATCTCATCGCCGTCATGGCGGCGCTGCGTAATCCGGATGGCGGCTGTCCGTGGGACCTCGAGCAGGATTTTGCCTCGATCGCGCCATACACGATCGAGGAAGCCTATGAAGTTGCCGACGCGATTGCCCGCGGCGATAAGGCCGACCTCAAGGAGGAACTGGGCGATCTCCTGTTGCAGGTTGTCTATCACGCCCGGCTCGGCGAGGAAGAAGGCGCCTTCGCGTTCGATGACGTGGTGGAGGGCATCACGCGAAAGATGATCCGACGTCATCCGCACGTCTTCGGCGATGCCGAAGCGCGCTCCCGAGGCATGGCCAAGGACTTCTGGGAGCGCATCAAGGCCGAGGAGAAAGCCGAGAAAGCGGCCGAGCGTGCCCGGCTTGCGGAGCAGTCGTCGCAAAAACCCATGTCGACCGTGCCCCCTTCCCTTCTCGCCGATGTTCCCGTGGGACTTCCCGGGCTTACCCGAGCCATCAAGTTACAGGAGAAAGCGGCCCGCCTGGGGTTCGACTGGCCGGACCTGGCACCGGTGCTCGCCAAGTTGCGCGAAGAAGCCGATGAATTGGAGGAGGTCGTCAGCCGTCGTGACGACACTGGGGACGACATCGAGTTGCAGCAGCGCTGCGCCGAGGAATTGGGCGATCTGCTCTTCGTCGTCGCCAACGTCGCCCGCCATCTCCAGGTCGATCCCGAAGCCGCGATTCGTGCGGCGAATGCGAAATTCGAGCGGCGCTTCCGCCACATTGAGGCGGAACTCGCCGCACGCGGGAAAACGCCCCAACAATCCTCCCTCGAGGAGATGGATTCGCTCTGGAACGACGCCAAGGCGCGCGAACGGAAGTAGGCCTACGCACTCACGCGTCGTTCACGGTGATCCCGGCCTTGCGCAGATGAGCTTCGAGCCGTCCTCGCTTGGCCGGATCGATCCGGAGCGTCAGGCTGATCACGCCCTCCTCCGACATCGAGCGCGAGAGCACGTCCGTGTTCTCGTAGAGCCATGCGACCAGACTGCCGTCGGCCGCTGGAACGGACAGCGACAGCAGCGTGTCGCTTCCCGACAGTCTTTCGTCGATCCGGCTCAGGAGTGCATCGATCCCAACGCCCGTCACGGCCGATATGAGCACCGGCATCCCGTCTGCCCTGCGGGCGACATGACCGATCTCTGCCTGCTGCTCTGCATCGAGACGATCGACCTTGTTCCAGACTTCCAGGATATGCGCATCGGGTCCGCTCACGGTTATCCCGATCTCCTTGAGCACCCGTTCCACGTCGACGCGCTGCGCCGCCCGCTCGGGATGACTGACATCCTGCACGTGCAGAATGAGATCGGCCTCGATGACTTCCTCCAGCGTCGCGCGGAAGGCGGCGACCAGCATCGTGGGAAGATCGGAGATGAAACCGACGGTGTCCGACAGGATGACACGGCGACCACTCGGAAGACGGATTTCCCGCATCGTCGGATCCAGCGTCGCGAAGACCTGATCCTTCGCCATCACGGCGGCCCCCGTCACCCGATTGAAGAGCGTGGATTTGCCCGCATTCGTGTACCCCACGATCGCGACGACGGGATAAGGCACGCGGCGCCGCCCGGCTCGATGCAATTCGCGCGTGCGCACCACCTTTGCCAGTTCTTCGTTGAGCGCGTCGATGCGATCCTGAATGATACGCCGGTCGAGTTCGAGTTGCGTCTCGCCCGGACCGCCCAGGAAGCCCGCACCGCCACGCTGCCGCTCGAGATGGGTCCAACTACGCACCAGCCGGCTCTTCTGATACGTCAGATGGGCCAGTTCCACCTGTAGACGCCCTTCCCGCGTCCGTGCACGACGACCGAAGATCTCAAGGATGAGACCTGTCCGATCGAGCACCTTCGCGTTCCAGGCGCGTTCGAGGTTCCGCTGCTGGACGGGCGACAGCGCATGATCGACGATGACCAGCTCGATCTTGTCCTGCTCGACGACGGTCTTGATCTCGTCCACCTTCCCCGAGCCGATCAGCGTACCTGGCTTGGGGGAATTTACGGTGACGAGTTGCGCTCCGCGCACGTCGAGATCGATTGCCTCGGCAAGACCACGCGCCTCTTCCAGACGGTCCTCTGGACTGTGCAGCGTCGTCCCGGCGCGAACCTCGCCGGCCGGTCCCACGGCGCGCGGCCGCGTCGCGCGCGCACCGAGCACCGGCACGATGACGATCGCACGCGTCGGTTCCCGCCGCAGGTCGATCGGTCCCCTACGCCGTCCTTCGTGTGTCTCGGATGTCTCGTCGCCGGGTGTTATGGGAGCGTACCGAGTTGCATCAGCCAGCCTCGCCCGGTTCCTGGTCCATCAGGTTCACCGGTCCGCCCGGCATGATGGTAGAGATGGCGTGCTTGTACACGAGTTGGGAATGTCCGTCCCGCCGCAGCAGGACGCAGAAATTATCGAACCATGTCACGACACCCTGCAGCTTCACGCCGTTGACGAGAAAAATCGTCAGCGGTGTCTTCTGCTTACGGACGTGATTGAGAAAGGTATCCTGGAGACTTGGCGATCGCTCAGCGGCCATGATCGTTTGTCCGTTCTTCTTCTCGTTGCTCTGGCCGGACTGGTGTAATCGAGAAAATCCGTGCCCGTGTCCGACGTCAAGGGCCAAATCCGGCAGGCATTATGCACACAAATCGCCAGACTGGAACAATCTGGCGAAAATAATGCGAGGATAAGACTACTCACTCCGTTCCGTACTGTCACGGAGACTGTCTGCTGTCAGGCCGGTGCGATTTCGGCAACTTCGTGGAACCCCGCCCTCAGGCGCTGGCTGAGCAGCCCCGGCGCGCCATTCCCCACCGGCTTGCCGTCGATCGCCACCACCGGCATCACGAGGCTCGTCGCCGACGTGATGAACACTTCACGCGCCGCCAGCGCCTCGGCCACCGTGAACGGTCGCTCGACGACCTCGAGCTTCTCCCGCGCGATGAGATCGAGCAACGTCCGGCGTGTAATGCCCGGCAGAATGTCTTTGTCGAGCTGACGCGTGACGAGGCGGCCGTTCTTGTCGACGAGCCACGCGTTCGCGGACGCTCCCTCCGTTACGAAGCCTTTCTCGTCGACGAACCAGGCGTCGCTCGCCCCATCCGCGCGCGCCGCTTCTTTCGCCAGCGACGCCGGCAGCAGCATCACCGTCTTGATGTCGCAACGCTCCCAGCGATTGTCGGGAACGGTCTTGACCTTGATGCCCGCCGCAGCGGTCGCATCAGCTTTGGCGCGCGAAGCATGGCGGCCGATGCACACCACCGTCGGCGGCGTGCCAGCCGGTGGGAAGAAGAAATCGCGCGGGCGGGCGCCGCGAGAGACCTGCAGATACAGCGAGCCGTCGCGTACACGATTGCGCCGGATCGTTTCCCGCAGAACGCGCGACCATGCGCCCCGGCTCATCGGGGCGGCGATGCGCAACTCGCCGAGCGAACGGTCAAGGCGGTCCATGTGGCGCGTCTCGTCGACGAGGCGGCCCTCGCGCACCTCGATCACCTCATAGACCGCATCCCCGAACTGGAAGCCGCGGTCCTCTGCCGAGACCGCCGCCTCCGCATACCGCACGAACTGTCCGTTGACATATACCTGACGCGACATCGCTTCCCCCTTCCCGAGACTATCGAAGCTCTCTCAAACCTTCGCCTCACCGGTCCGCTGATCCGAACCCACGCCCAGCGCTCTGAGCTTGCGATGCAGTGCGGAACGCTCCATGCCCACGAACTCGGCGGTGCGCGAGATGTTTCCACCGAAGCGGTTGATCTGGGCAAGCAGGTACTCGCGCTCGAAGATCTCGCGCGCCTCGCGCAACGGCATCGACATGAGGTGCTCCGCGCCCCCGTTCACCGGCAGCGGCACGTTCGAGCCGATCTCGTCGGGCAGCATGTCGGCGGTGATGACCGTGCCGGGCTCGCCGCCGGCCAGGATCATCAATCGCTCGATGTTGTTGCGAAGCTCGCGCACGTTGCCCGGCCAGTCGTGCGCCTGCAGCACGGCGATGGCGTCGTCGCCGATCTTGCGCGGCACAAGCCCCGTGGCGCTGGCGATCTGCCCGAGGAAGTACTCGATGAGCGCGGGAATGTCGTCGCGCCGCTCCGCAAGGCTTGGCACCCGAAGGGGGACGACCGCGAGGCGGTGGTAAAGATCCTGGCGGAAGCGCCCATCCTGCATTTCGCGCTCGAGATCGCGGCTCGTCGAGGAAATGATGCGCACGTCGACGGAGACTTTCGGTCCGCCGCCCAGACGCTGGAATTTCTGCTCGACGAGAACACGCAGGATCTTGCCTTGGGTCTCCAACGGCATATCGGCGATCTCGTCGATATAGAGAGTGCCCCCGTGCGCCTCCTCCAGCGCGCCCACCTTGCTCGGACCGGTCCGGTCTTCGGCGCCGAAGAGTTCTTCCTCGACCCGGTCGGGTGCCATGGCCGCGGCATTCAGCACGACGAACGGCCCGTCGGCCCGGATCGACTTCGCATGGATCACGCGCGCCGCCAGTTCCTTGCCCGTACCCGACGCGCCACGGATGAGAATGCGGCTATTCGTCGGTGCCACCTTCTCGATCTGGTTGCGCAGCTGGTTGATCGCCGCCGACTTCCCGATCATCTCGGAGCTCTGGACCGAGCGCTCGCGCAGTACTTTCACCTCGCGCTTCAACTGCGACGCCTCCAGGGCCCGCAGTGTCACGAGGATGAGTCGCTCTGCCTTGAACGGCTTCTCGATGTAATCGTAAGCGCCGCGCCGGATCGCGGTGACGGCCGTTTCAATGTTGCCGTGGCCGGAAATGATGACGACCGGCAGGTCGGGATGCTGCTTCTTGATTTGAGACAGCACCTCCAATCCGTCCAGACGGCTTCCCTGTAGCCAGATGTCCAGCACGACGAGGTGCGGACGCCGCTCCTCGATCGCCTTCAGCGCCTCGTCCGCATCGCGGGCCGTGCGCGTGACGTGACCCTCGTCCTCGAGAATCCCCGAGATGAGGTCGCGGATGTCGGCCTCATCATCGACGATCAGGATGTCGGATGGCATTGCTCACTCCTTGACGGTTTATGCGTGCCGCTCAAGCGGTCTGTTGCTCATTCTGCCGCACCGTGCGGCCGTCTCCCTCGATGAAATCCGGTGTCGCGCCTCGCGATATCTTCCTCGGCAATACGATGCGGACCAAGGCCCCTTTGCGACCGTGGAGCGCATCCGGTGCATCTTCCATGGTCAAACGCCCACCGTGCTGCTCCACGATCTTCTGCACGATGGCGAGCCCCAACCCTGTCCCCTTTCGCCCCTTGGTCGTGACATAGGGCTCGAGAAGCTTCGCGCGATTTTGTTTGGGCAAGCCGACGCCATTGTCGATGATCTCGATCACGGCTTCGTGCTCGTCATCGCGAACAACGGCCTGCACCTCGCCTTTCCAGCCCTCCGGCCGGTCCGACTGCTCCGAAAAGGTTTCGACAGACTCCGTGGCGTTCTTCACGAGATTGGTCAACGCCTGAGTGACGAGCCTGGCGTCGCACGTCAACACGACGGGATTGTCCGGCATCAGCATCGAATAGGAAACGGCAGGATGGCTCTCGCGGAACAGGATGACGGGCTCCTGCACGATCTCGCGAACGTCGGCCGCTTCCATGCTGGGCTTGGGAATGCGCGCGAACGCCGCGAACTCGTCCACCATCGTCTTGATGTCACCCACCTGCCGGACGATCGTGTCCGTGAGCTTCTCGAACGTCGCACGATCGCCCGAGATGCTGTCGGCATACTTGCGGCGGATGCGCTCCGCAGAAAGTTGTATCGGCGTCAGAGGGTTCTTGATCTCGTGCGCGATACGGCGCGCCACGTCCCCCCAAGCCGACGAGCGCTGCGCCGCGATGAGTTCCGTCACGTCGTCGAACGTCACGACGCTGCCCTGGGATCGCTCGCCAGCCTTTTCGAAGGTGACGCGCACGTTGAAGGTACGTTCCTCGTCGCCGACGAGAAACGTCGTCTGAGCCTGCCGTGCGTTGCGGCCCATACTCTCCGCATCGCCTTCGACGACGACGGCGAGCTCCGGCACGATCTCGCCGAGCCGCACCCCCACGAGCTCTTCCGACGATCGGCCCAGAAACCGCTCGGCCGACGAATTGGCAAGCCGCACCCGACCGTCCGCGTCGAGGCCAATCACCCCTGCCGTGACGCCCGACAGGACGGCTTCCATGAACCGGCGACGCTCGGAGAGCTGATCGTTGGCGGTCATCAGGTCGGTGTGCTGGCGCGACAGCTCGCGCGTCATGACGTTGAAGTCGCGTGACAGTCGCCGCAGATCCCCCTCGCCGCGCCGCAGTGGCAGTTCGACCGACAGATCGCCCTGCGCGACACGCTGGGCCGCCCCGATCAGTCGCCGGATCGGCGCAACCAGATGCCGCGCAAACCACAAGCCCACCCAGATGGCCGCCAGGATGCCCGTCAGCGAGATCATGAAATACATTACACCGTGCACGAGGCGCAGCGGACCGCGGGCCGCGCGCAAACGGCCGTATTCGGCGACCGCCGCTTCCGTGCGCCGCAGATGACCGACGACCTTCGGGTTGACCGCGCGCGCGACGTAGAGAAACGTGCCGGGAAAGCGCTCCAGCTTCGCGACCGCGGCAACGCGGAAACTCTTGTCCGGAAGCAGAACGCGCACAGTCCCGTTGCGCACCTGCGCCATGATCTCGGGTGTGGGCGGCTCGTAGGCGACGCGGGTGTCACTCGCACCTTCGAGTTTGATGGTGCCGTTCTCGTCGATCAACGCAGCGATCGACAGATCGCGAAGCCCTGCCTGGGCAATCAGAAGGTTTCGCAACTCCGTGCTCTGGGAGAGATCGGGACCGGCGACCGAGCGCCCGACGTCGTCGAGATCCTTCCCCATGTTGACGACATCGCTGCGGATGACTTGGCCATGCTCGTTGAGATAGGCGCGGGCCACGTCCAACGAGGAGGCCACGATGGTGCTCGTGCGGTTCGAGAACCAGCTGTCGAGCGAACGCGAGAAGCTGACGGTCGCCGCCAACGCCAGCATCAGCGCCGGCGCGGCCGCGATCAAGGTGAACAGTCCCACGATGCGCACGTGAATGCGCGCTCCCGCTACCTTGCGCTGCCATGCCCGCCACAGGCCCATGGCCTGCATGCCGAGGACGGCGAACATCGCCACGATGAGCAGGATATTTATGAGCAGCGCCACGAGGACGACCTCGTTGCGCGGAGGAATGGGCGACAGGCCCGTCAGGATCAGATAGGTGGCAAGACCTGACACGAGTGACAGGACCACGACCACGAGGCCGGTCCAAAACGCCCAGTGGCTGCCGCCGATACTGCTTTCCAGACGCTCCCTTTCGGCGTCCTGACGGTCCGAACTGGAGTCTTCGTCATCGGGCGGCTCGTCCCCCCAGCGCGAGCGCAGGCGCAGCGATGCGGCGCGGGTGCGCGCTTTGGCATCGCTCAGGTTTGGCAACCGAAAGCTCACGGAGCAAGCGCCTCGTCTTGGTGTCAGGGGCGCCACAGGGCCCGGTCCGCTTTTTGCGCCTCTGCCACAACGGATGAATGTCATGGCACCAGCTGGGCACAGCTGACGCCTGAACTGTGACATTTTCGCGACATTTGACGCGGATAGCTTGGTGCGCACGGCGCGTCAAGCAGCCAACCATCGCAGCAACCCCGAAAGATCGGCGCGACCGCGTGTGAGCTTGCGGTTGGGAACGATTTCGCGCCACTCGACGCCAGGCGCCATGACGCGAGGGTGACATTGTCACAGACGGTATCGGGCGGTTTGTCTACGAATGGGTATGTGGAGAACAAGGAGGCTGCAATGACCTGCAACGTCGGTGGCATCGATCGCGTTCTGCGCGCAATCGTCGGCCTGGGATTGATCGCGCTCGTATTCGTCGGGCCGAAAACGAACTGGGGCTGGATCGGACTCATTCCGCTTGGAACGGCGATCCTCGGTTGGTGCCCGCCCTACGCACTCCTGGGCATCAACACCTGCAAAAAGAGCTGAGAGTGCCCTTGGGCGCGCAGCGCGCACGACCAACATATGCCTGAAACAGGGCGTCGCTCGCGACGGCAGAGCGATCGCCCTGTGTTGGCCGAGAGACGAGCCATGCACGCTCTCGCGAAGCACAACCGAAGACCAGGAGCGACATCGTGACCTATCCCGTGGACATGTCGGTCCGTCCTGACGTGACGGCCTTTTTCGATTCCGACACCAACACCATCAGCTACGTGGTGAAGGATCCCGGCTCGAACGCTTGCGCGGTGATCGATCCGGTGCTCGACCTCGACTATGCGGCCGGCCGCCTTGCCTTCGCGTCGGCCGACAAGATCGTCGAGAATGTGAGCCAGCGCGGCCTCGAGTTGCAGTGGCTCATCGAGACCCACGCG
>VFQT010003656.1_pt1 | contig 13773 bp, 13 predicted proteins | sample 3512381 | NCBI WGS metagenome assembly VFQT01 (sample SAMN10412376, study PRJNA504923) | tailings metagenome | isolation source: Relicate 2 Philex TSF3 active mining site | place: Philippines: Tuba, Benguet | collected 2017-08-29 | reverse complement strand
CAATTGGAATAGTTCCACCTTGCTCAAACTGTCCTCCCCATGCAGGGGAATAGTTTCTACCTTTTGTGTTATAACCTAAGCCAACAAATCCTTCAGGAAGGCTAACGTTTGATTCGTTAGCATTGTCTGCTTTACCAAAATTGTCTAACCACTTTTTATTTTTCATTTTTTTTGGTATGTAAAGGATTTTTCAACATCCCAGTTATTTAATCTTGCTAATAGTCTTTTATAGGGTATGTTTAGTTCATCTGACCATTCACTAACAGTTCTACTAATTCCATTATATTCAACTATTCTATTTCTCCTCATGTTATTCATATTCTGCTTTCTAGTAACCCATCTACAGTTATGTGGCTCATAATTTCCATTAACATCAATTCTATCTAACTCTAAGCCAGTAACATAAGAAGAATAAGTATCTTCTATAAAAAGGTTAATATTTTTCCATCGATCGCAAACTTTAATTCCTCTACCCCCATAGTTTTTATATCCAAAATCTTTAGGATCACTGCATCTTCTAATCATCCCTGCCCACATTTTGTATAAAGGATGATTCCTTTTTCCATGAACAGCATTTTTTAAGCCCTGCTGTTTTATTTTACTATCTCTAAGACATCCACAAGATTTAGTGTTTCCACTTTTTACTTGTAGAATAATTGCATCAAACTCTTTACCACAAGAACATTTGAATAATGCTTTCCTTTTTTTAGTTTTACTTTTACCTATTACTATTACAGGTCCTTCTTCTATAAAAATGCAAGTTCCTATTGCATCTCCTTTTTCGTATTTTAATTTCTGTCTCATTTTTACCAGTTTTTAAAGAACTGAATATACGGAGACTTTTTGATATTTTAAATTTATTTATAACTAATCTGAGAAGGACTGATGATGAATTGGCTGACAAGATGCACATCACTTCGTGAGTCAAGAATGTGTCTTATTTTTAATTCTTTTGCTCTCAGAGGTTCTTTCTTAAATGATCTTGGTCCATAGTCCATATTGATTTGATTCACCTCTTTATCAAGAGAAAGTGATTGACATGTTCTCACAAATAGAGGAACAGATTTATCTTTCACTACAGACCAGAATGTGTTATACTGATAGAAGTTATCACTCTTTGTAAAAGTGATTGTTTTGCTATCAGTATTCAATATAGGATATTGTACATAAGATTTCAAATTATTGATTGGTTTTGGAACAAGCTCAAGTATACCAGTGGACTGTTGTCCATTGTATAGAACAGCTTTGTTAAACCAGACATTGTCAAGCTCTACCTTTGACACATCATTACTTACACCATAAGGATCACTGAAATACTTGTACACCTTAGTGTAGTCTTTTACATTTTGAAGTATCTCATCTTGATACTGATATGCAAAAGGATACTCAATGATGTATGGTTCTATTTTTCCATAGAAGGTATTGTAGATAGTGTGATCAAGAAGATGCCTCCATAAACATGCTGTCTGGACAGTCTCTAAAGGAGTGTTTTGATATTGATCTTCTGTAATGGTTGTAACAGCAAATGATCTTTGGTAAACGCATTTTCCTTCAGAAGTGATTGTAACCAAATTAACATCATCATCTACAATATAGCTCATGCCAATAGATACCTCCTCACGTGTTACACCTGAGTCAATAATATTCCCATACTCATCTGCGATGGTGAAAGGCCCTGAGTTAGGACCTGTTTTGGTTAGCTTTATTGTAATGATCTTTGACATGTTATGGACATCCTATATTTGCTGTTTGCTGAATTGAACCGTTGTATGGTCCTGGGACAACACAAGTAGTTAAGCTTGATCCTGAGTATGTGTAATATACTATGGTTTCTCCAGGAAGAATATACTGCTGACCCGCTCCAAGAGTTGGTGCAATTAATGTAAATGCATAGTCTCCTGGATTACAACCTTGAAGTTCATAATATGTAGGACATGTACTTGTCGTGGTTGTAGTGGTTGGTGGAACAAGAGTTATATCTATATAATTGTCGCACAAACCAGTGGACTGCACACGAACAATTGTTGTTCCTACAGGAGCTAAACTTGTTGAATATCCAGATACAAGAGCTGATTTAGATACACCTGTTACGAATGCTGATACATAGCCATCTACATCAGAATACAGATCAAAAGGTCCTGTATCTGTTCCAGCTGTTGTTAATGTTATTACTATATCCATATTTTTAATTTTAACAATACGTGGATTTATTTTATTTTAAGATGGTCCTAAACAACATTCATTAATGCTTCCTGATACAGGTGTTACAACAGCGTAGTCAAATTCTGGACTTGCAACTTCACCACAAGAAGGTAGTGGTGCGCATTGTATATCACTTGATGCAATCAATACACTACCAGTAGTTCCTGAAGCTATGAATGTACTTTGAGTTGTGCCACCAAAATAATATGCAGTTACATTTATATCAAATGGAGCTGGTATGTGAGTTCCACCACAACCGTCATAGAAAGTTATGAATGTGTCGGTTGTACTTGCAAAGAAGCCAGGACAATCAGGACATTCACCAGGAGCACTTTGTACACTTTCTATTACATAACAATCTAAACTACTTAGTGTAGTAGTTGTAGTAGTAGTAGAACTTGTGCTAGTAGTAGTTGTAGTGGTAGGTTCTAATGTAGTTGTAGTTGTTGTTGTAGAGCTAGTGGTGCTAGTTGTTGTACTAGTTGTAGTTGATGTAGAAGTAGAAGTTGTTGTTGACGTACTAGTAGACGTTGTTGATGTTGTAGAAGGAGGAGGTCCTACATAACCTTCTCCTGCCAAATCACAATCTAAAGATACAATTTCTCCCACTCCCTCCAAAGCACATTCTATTTCCTGAACCGTTGCTTCAAAGTTGCAATCAAGGGGAGCAACTGTTGTAGTGGTGGTTGTTGTAGAAGATGTACTAGTTGATGTTGTAGTGGTAGTTGATGGATTTGGAACCAATGTACCCACTAAGAAATCAAACTCTTCACAACAATTATTTTGTCCTGAGTAGAAGAAGTTGTTCTCAGCAATATACCAGTTTGGTATGTAACTGTGAAAACTTATCCAACTCTTTGTATTCATGTTGAAAGACAATGTCCATGATACATTACAGAAGTACTGCTCATCACTTACATTAACCGTTTGTCTAATATTCAGACCATTGATAACATGGTTGATATAGAACACTTGTTCCACTGGATCATACAAAATGTCTTTTGACTTTGGTGCATAATCAAGTTTAGTGATAATCACTCTATCGTATACACTATCATAAACACCATGAAGTCCTATTCCCTTAAAGTGATTATCAATATTTACTTCTGGGAAACTCTTGTAGATCATGAATGGTAGATGCTCAACAAAGAATCTGTTCATCCCTGACCCAAATGCAGACAAGTCATTCACTTGTGTTCCTTGAATCAAGAACACTTGTCCACGCTTAGCATCTATAGTAACTTGTCCTTGAGGAATCTTTAGAAGCATCTTATGCTGACTTCCTACATATCCAAGATCAGTTTCTGCAAAGTCAATAGGAGGTGCTCCTCTAAACAATAGTGGATTACCTACATAAGCAGCTTGAGGATTGCTTGTATCAATAGTTAATAGATTATTGTACAATAGTGACTTGTTCTCAAATCTTGCAAGAATAGCTCTGTTCTGAATACCATCTAGAGCTACGAGATTTCCATAGTTCTGTGGGAAATCAAAATAAGAAATAGCTCTGTAGATAAGCCAGTTATTCACTCTATTGTCAGCATCAATATTTTGAGCATCAGAATAGATAGCTCTGAATGGATAGTTTGTGAAGCAAGACTTCTCTTCCCAGTCAGGGGGTAAGTGAGTGAATGTATTCTCTCTATTTTGTTTTGAGAATGTTGTATTGTAATAGTATGTATTGTCTTGTGCAATAGGTACAAAACTTTCTTGAACCCAGTCATCTGGGATATCTGTACTAACGTGTGGCCAGAAGTCTCCTTCTCTATTATTGAATGCTTGTCTTAAATCTAGATTGTAAGAGCTTTCACAATAAAAGTTTGGAATACCATAGGCAAACAAATAGAAGTAGCCATCATAGTATGTAATAGTTGAACTTGGTGTCACTTCTCCAGGTCCAGTTGGTGAGATGGTTGTACTAGTAGTAGTGGTGGTAGATGTAGATATAATAACATCTGTACCCACTTCATTAGGACAATCAAAGTTGTGAGCCTTGTAAGAAATGATGTTTGCCATCACACCTTGTCCAGGAATGCTGTAGTTCTCAAGAATGGATCTTGAAGAGTGCCAGTATCTAGGATATGCAACGTTACCTATCTCATCATAAAAGATGTCGCTATCATCAGGAGCATTCACTCTATTGTCAATAAAGAATGGAAGCTTTGTCTTGAATGCGAATCTGCTAATAAATGTGTCACCACCAAACACTGTAGTGGTTGGATTAGGTGAGTTAATTATGTATTGATAACCTGTATCAATTGTTTCATATGAATAGATTTGTCCCCACTGATTAACAACTGAGTTTTTCAATGAAGCATAATATGAAACAACTTGTATCGGTTCTTCTTTAGCTGGTGTTCCACAGTTTCCTATTTCTGAAATAGTAAATCTAGATCTATCTGAAACAATACTTGTAATTCCAGAGAGCATGTTAGGGCTCTGGTTAGGAAAAGGAAGAGCTGTAGTGTCTATGTTTGTTTTCATAAACACAGAGCTTTCTCTGTTCCAGTTATTGATAGGGAGATCATCACCTACAGACTGAACACCAGGAATTAAATATCTTGCTATGTCAAGCTCTCTTTGTTTAATTCCTTGATTATCAGGAACACCAACACCATAGTTGTAGTCACCAATAGAGTTGAATGAGTATGCATAGTTCTTTCTTGTGATTCCATTTATGTAAATGGTCAAATAAGACTGATACGCAGTGAACATAGCTGTTGCACTGAATGGTGTAGTAATGTTACCAAGTCTTGCAGAACTATCAAGAGCAGCCTTCTGAGCAGCCTCAGAGAGCAACTTATATTTAGCATTATCCTTCACCTCAACAAAGTGAGCTTTACCAGTACCAAACATTACACTCTCAAGTTTGAGAATGTCTGCTAGGAATGGTTGACCAAACGATGTTTCTGGAGAGTTAAAGATTTGTCTATATCTATTCTCATCTGTAAAGCCATTCAACAAAGTTGTACCACCACAAGAACTATCTACTCTAACTTGATCTACAAGTTTAATATCTCTTTCTTGAACACTGTTACAACTAGCTATACACACTGGAACAGTTCCTGCAACCACTTCAATTGTAAATTGTGTACTATAAACAGTTCTTGTTGTAATACCTAAATATCTATCATCCCATTGAGCTTCCCAGCTAGAGAATGCACCATCATCAAGAATGTAGACATCATAGTTTGCATATCCTACATCACCTTGACCAATGATAAATACTGGTTTTGAAATTGAGCAAATTCTATCAGTTTCTAGAGATGTGTAATCTTTGTAAACTAACTTACCGTTTTCACAACTATAATATTGTATTCTTGCCAGTGGGCTACCAGTGACTGGGTCAGTGCCTAAAATAGTAACGTCTATATCAAATGGTTGACACTGACTCTGATAAGCATTATTAGTTGTTGTAAGGAATGGATCTTCATTAAGATCGTTATATGGATAGTTGGGGAAGTAGAACGATTGTTCTTCTCTGCTATACTCACCAACGTTTCTAAGCATCCCTTTAGCAACAATAGACTTATTAACACTTCTATCGCCACGTACAATTTTAAATCCTACAATGTCAGCTTTCTGGTCATCTGTAAGATTTGATACTTGTATAAGATTTAAAATTTGGGAAGGGTCAATCTTAACACCAATAGGGAATACAGCATCATTCCCCATCACCATTGTTTGTGATGATGAGAATTGTTTACTCTCGTATATTGGAGAGATGTTTACATCTGGGAATTTGTGGTGTCTGATTTTTTGTCCTGCGAGGTTTCCCCACACGTCTGTGTTGCATGGGTATTCTTCAACAGATTCCCAATAGGCAAATTGACCAAATTGATATGGTCCTTTGTAAGCATCATCACTTGTATATTCTGGAGAGAATCCTCCGATAGAAGCTGTGTTATAAATCTTCCAATACGGTGCATCATGTGTAACTGGGTCAGGGTTGCCTATAAAGTCTGGATCTGTTTCAGGGATTCTTGGAAGCAATTCTTCAAATGGTGTAATTGCTCTTCCTGGAATATGAAATCCATCTGTTTGTTTTCCGTTCTTTAATAAAAATACAATCTCAAAAGCATACACTTCATCACGAAGGTATCCTCTAAGATTCGTTGCGTTTATTTCGTTTGCATAGTTTTCTGTTGGAGGAATTCTCCAAGTTTCCCATTGCAAAGTTATATTGTTAGCAACTTGTTGATAATTGATTCTATCAATAGATGTCAACTGATCCCATACAAGAACATCCTGAACAGCTGTCAAGTCTTGAGCAATCTCGTAGAATGGAAACTTCTCAAATATATCTTGGATTACAAGGTTGATTGTTGACTGACCTGTGTAGGTAATTTGTTGATTGTTGTTATCAATAAAGTATGTACCAACCAAATCAACAGATGTTACACCATTGATGGTTTTGATTACAGCTAAGTTAAAGTATTCAAACTGCCCAGATACATCAAGGTTATCAACATTAACAACAATTGACTTTCCTACAGGATAGTTGAAGTTAGGGGTTGTTACAAACTCATCAGCAATTGGTGTAGGATTCGTAACTGAGTAATAGGAAGTAAATGGATTGCCAGATGGATCTGAATACTGTACAGCAAACTGATATGTACCAGCAAGAAGATTACCTCCACTGATGACATCAACTATTACAATCTCAGGAATGTTGAAATTAGGCTGAAGCTTGAGTTGATTACAATCAAGATCATCTGTATATACAGGGCTACATAACGCACTACCAGATTTAAGAACTTTAGGGATGTCATCAATGTCTAGATATCTTCTAGGATTAAATCCATCTGTCCAATAGATTTCTGTATTACAGTTAGTAATTCTATGAACAATCTTGTGGATTGGATGATTAATATTAAAGTTTAGGCAAGGAGCATTGACAAGGACACGATACTCACAATCGTTATTGTCCATATATCCTATCTGACTATCTCCTGTATTAGGATTAGTGATGAAGAATATATGCTTGTTTTTTTCTACAATGAAATGTTCACCTATAAGCACAAAACCTTCAGGGAAACGAATACATAGTTCGTTACCAGGCTCGTTCTGATAGTTTACAGAATTAGAATCAAAGTTTTCAACAGCAGCATTAAGAGCATACGTTAACCTCCCCTTTTGAATTTGATTCAGTGACTGATCAAGATTCAATCCTGTAGTGGCATTGTTATACTCCTGTCTGACGTTACCTTCTTTTTGCTCAGCCATAGGTATTAATTATTTCTTCTACGTCCCCAACGATTTGTTCTGTTAGGAAGCTCGTACATATTGAATTTGTTCAATTGCTGTCTTATTCTACGCTGCTTAGTCCAAACATCTTGTTTCTTAATCTCAATGTCTGCCATGATAAATGCTTCATCAGAAAGTTGTTTGTAATATACAAGCTTTTGTTGAAGTTGATTAAATGTCTCATCGTTGGTTTGATTGACAAGCATTTCAAACACTTTGTATTTAATAAAGTGTTCTAGATATTCTCTAATACGATAATTGTCAGGAATAAGCTGGTTTCCAAGACTGTCGTAATCTTGAGCATAGAAAATGAGATGGACAACACCATTTCTGAAATTCGTAACGAATTTATTATCTCTAATATCAAATGAATCATATGCTGATGAACCTGGTGTAAAGTTATCTATTGGAGCAACTCCTTGTCCATACATCTCCCAGTTTTCTGTATAATTTACATCACACTGTTGTCTTACAGAAATGTTTCCTGGCTTTAGAAGATATGCTCTTCGATACGACATTGCTGCCTCATTATTAGTCTTGTAAACAGTTTGCATAAACTCAGGCATACAAGAACCATCACACCCTACATTACCGCAACAAGGGCTTGGTATAGTGCAATCTGTAGTGACTGGACTAACTTGTATAGTAGTTTGTGTAGATGCTTGAGAGTAGAATGAGTTAGCTGTCTGATATGGAAATCCATTTACAGCAGTGCACATCCATGCTTCTCTAACAGCATAAAAATTATCTGGAAGTCTTGCTTCAAAGTTATCAACATATAGAGCGGTTTCAGCTATCACGTATGTAGCTCTTCCCAACTTTCTAAGACACTTGTCTAGATAGGTGGGGAATAACAAATCGTCTACAGCACCTGTGTCAAAGTAGCTCTTAAGCTCTTCCTTAACAGTTGCGTAGATTGGATCTGGACTTACGAAGTTATATTTGTAATAGTAGCTCATGTTTAATTAAGATTCCATGTTGCATAAATGTGTTGATACTTTTCATCAGACTTAATGTACTTACTAATCAATCTAGAGTTTTCTCTTGTAGGTTTAAACTTCCAGAAAGCAGAGAACTTAAATCTGCATGATCTTCTAAACCATTTCCATCCAAAGAAATATCCCTCTGTATGGTAGTTAAAGTTATATATGTACTTTCCTTTCTCTCTAGTTTTTTGCCAGTCCACAGGTAGGTTGATATACTCTTTACCATCAACCACTGTAACTCTCACTCTTTTCTTTTTATTCACTGCGAACTCTCCTAAGCCATTTGGAAGTTTAATCTTCTCTCCTGTCTCAAGCATGTGTTCTGCAAACATTTTATTAAACCCATAGACAATCTTCTTCCAGTCTTCGAAGGAGATGTCTATTTCAGGTTTCTCACTCTTGAAATTATTGTAGTTTTCTTTTGAGGCACTTCGCCAATCTTTTGCTACTCTCATCTAAACTGTGGTGCATTTGGTGATTGTCCATCTATTCCATCGTCAGTCATATCAGTCTTGAGATTGAAATAGCTTTGAAGTAGTTTTTGTGATGTCAAATCGAGCACTTGCTTCTCTAGATATCCTGGAAGAGAAAACTCTTTATCCAAAGGATTCTGACATAGCTGGTCAGTTGTGTAGCTTGGAGTTCCACATCCACACTCTGGATACATGATGTCATTAGGTACATCTTCTTCAAACAGAGCTACAAACCTAACAGCTTGTATTGCTGGATTGCTGACATAAAGATAACCATTTGAAATCCAGAAATACTCTTCTTTTTTAATAACAGGAAGTTTTAATAAGTTGAGATAGCGATTTACAGTTATTTCTTTCATCTTCTTTCCCTGCCCAGACATTGCATTTATAGAATAGACACCTTGAATAACATATTGATAATTTCCTTCAGATATTCTAGGAAGTTGATATTTTGATCTAGCAACAGAGCAGGGATCTACATAATCGCAGCATTCTGAGATGGGCACCTCACACATTTCCAGACATGGAATGGTAGTGAAAAGTGTATCTGTTGCCCAGAGTTTTCTTAGATTGGTTTCTCGTTTTATCAACAATAATGCATTATTTCTCACCTCAGAGGCAATTGCTCTGTCTGTGATGAGACTATCTGTTGATATGATCTTGTGAGTGCTCCTGACATCAGAGACTAGCTTGCGTAATGTACTCATATCTTAATTCTTTAATTTTTTAACTGACCAATAGAAACCTTTGCAAAATTTATTATCTCTGTTGATTGCTGCATGAATTCCAGTTATTGACACACCAGTGACTTTAAATGCTTCAGTAATAGATTTATATGAATTTACTAAATTCATATTTGAATCATATTGATAAATAGGTAAACAAATTTTTCTTAACCTATTTCTCAAACCCTTCAAGCGATTAACGCTTCCAGTTTTCTTACCCTTGTATTCATAAAACCATTGGTATCCTTTAAATCTGTTTTTATTTAATGAAGGAGTTCTTTTACAATTTTTATCAAAACTTCTTCCAACATCAGCAAGGCTTTCCCAACATTTTATAAAATTTCCGTCATAATCGTACTGGTAAATTTTTTTAGATTTAGGGTTATCTTTTCCAAATTTATTTTTAAATATATTACTTTCTGATATCTTTATCTTTGTCTCAGCACTTGATACATAACCTTTACTTCCTTCTCCACCATCAGTAAGATTTGATAGAATTCCAGTTCCATTGTTAATTCTACCATACAATTTAATAAACTCCTCCTCTTTATTTTTTATAAATTGATAATCATTTGATTCAAGTAATATTTCAACTACTATCTCAGATTTTCTGTAAATTTTTTCATAGATATCAGAAACGTGCTTGACGTATGCTCTATGATATTCAGACTTATTCGATCTGAAGTTTCTAATCGTTTTGGTTTTTGTGCCTATACCAATGTAAAATGGCACATTTTTGTCCTTTCTAACATGTCGGTATAAGAAGTACTTCCCCTTTTCAACTATCATTTTCTTAATGTTGACATCTTGTGTTTCTGATTTTCAGAGTTATATGTACTCAAATTTAATCATTTTTCCAAAGAAAAACTCCCAGACAATAAATGCCTGGGAGAAACCCTACAAAACCAATAAAGTAGAGTTTATTTGTATTTAGTTTAGACTACAGTTGTAGTTGTAGTTGTTGTTGGACATTCGTAGGGTCCACAAGCTGGTAATGAATTTACATCATACATTGCTGTTATCACACCATTGACAACTGTAACAACATAAATTGGTGATGGTGTGAAAACTGGATCTGGGTTTGATGATGGAGAATTTGGTGACTGAATATAGTTTCCTGTAACACCTGTTAATGGAGTGCCAACTGAATTATACAATTGAGCACCCACTACAAATCCAACATTCGAGTAATAATTGAAAGTTGTTCCACCTACCTGAACTAAAGGATTATAAGCTTCCAACCAATCGCATTTTACTTCACTTGGAGTTTTTGAAGTCCAATCAGTCATAACTCCACAAATAACTCCTCGAAAAGTTACTGCCATTGATAGAAGCGTAGGGGCACCTGCTGTTGTAGTGGTAGTAGTTGTAGCACCTACGACTACATCAATGTAATTTGTACAAACTCCCACACTAATTATTCTAACTGTTGTTGTACCATTTGGTGCAGTTGTAGAGTATCCTGCTAATAAAGTGGATTTATCCACATTTGTATCAAAAGCAGAAATGAAGCCATCAACATCTGAATAGAGGTTGAATGGTCCTACGTCAGCACCAGCAGATGTTATAGTTACATAAATGTTCACGGAACAGTAGTGGTTGTAGTGGTTGTAGATGGTGTTGGAGAAATCTGTGCTTCTATTAGAGCAATAGCATAATCAATCTTTTGTAATACAGTTGTTAAGTCATCACAACTTTGAATACCTGTTCCTGCTAGGTTTGGACCTATATATTTAACATTTCCAGATTGTACAAATTTGCATTGTTCACCACTGCATCCACAAGGACCTAAAGATCCACATCCTGGGCAATTAGCATTAAATGGCATAGTTTTATGGGATATACATGATATAATAAGCACCAATTGTAGGCTGGATATTGCTATGACTTAATCCTCCACCTGTAGAATTAACAACTACACTAGTTGTAACATTCACTGTAGCATTGCTAGTTGGTCCCTTGTCATGACTTCCTGCTACACTCTTAAGTCTGTATGAGTAGTTATTTGAGCCATCCCATTCAGTAACAAGAGGACTTGTATTAGACAGGTCACCAATGTTACTAGTACCAGCTTTAGCAATAAGATGTGAATGTGGATCAGCAGTAGATGTAGCTGTTGCTGTATGAGTGTGAGAAGGAATTTGAGAAGCTGTCAGAGTGACGTTGTTCAATCCCTGTACACTATTCAATGAGTAACTTGGGTTACCTGGTGTTGAAGGATTCACTACAGAACTCATTGGAATGCTTCCAGCCATACTTCCATCTGTAGTTCCTACAGCAACACGCCCCCTCTTATCTGGTGTTCCGTTGCTTCCGTTACACAAATATACATCAATAAACTGACCAGAGCCTGCTCCTGTAACATCAAATCCTGTAAGAGGTCCATAGTATTCATACGCTACGTATGGCACCATATTATTCTTATAAAGGTTAGATGGTGCAATGCTATCTAAATATGCTTGTATAAGCGTATTCAAATCAGCAAGAGCCACATAATTAGTTGTAACGTCAAGCTCTAACGCTGTCAATTCAGAAGCTGTTAAACAGAGCTTGTTGATGGCTGCTTGTAGGACATCGTGTGTATCAGAAGAAGCTGTTACACCTGACAGACATCCTATAGTGTAGTCAGCATTAAGAGTGGTGAGTGTCGCATCAATTGCATCTACATTGGTTTTTAAAGCGCAAATTGATTGCAGTAGTGCTGAAATGACATCGTTAAGTGTAATGTCACCAGACCCTGGAAGAAAGCCACTCACCAATGGACAGAGATCGGCTGGATCAATTACAGGTATGATACCAGTGCCAGTAGACAAGTTTATGATGAATGTTGTAATTTTTAATTCAACATCAGCAAGATTGTCACCATTGGAAATATCAAGAGCAGGAATATCGTTTCCTGTATATTTTACGCACTGATCAGATATAATCTCAGTGCATCCGTTAAAGCAATTGGAGCAGGCCATTTATTTATATTTTAGAAGTTTTACTTTACTAGCTATTTGACAAACGCTGTAATTTTTAGCGTAATCTGGGTTACAATATTTATATGTCAAGATTCTTCTGTAATTGAAGAGATCTGTCATCACTGCAAATGGAACTGGCATATTTAGTGCAAACACAGTGTTGTTATAAAGATTTTGTGCCACCTCTGTAATTTTGCACTCAATATCTTGTAGCAAATCAGGGATTTCGCCACATTCAGAACAGGAAGTTAATCTAGGTTGTAACATGTCTATTGATTTTGAGTGGTTGGTGGTTGTACTGTAATTGATTCTTTTTTCTTGTTTGCACAATATGTACACATTCCATTTTTAAGATTGCATCCACATCCTACACTTGCTCCACAGCTTGAACACTTTGCCATATTAGTAATACGTTGTTACAGTTGCGTAATTATTTCCTGAACACCCACAATTATTTTTCATAAAGTTGTTCAGCATTTTACTAGCTTGAAGATACAATTTATTTGCTTCAACTGTAGCACAATTATTAGCTGCTGCAATAGCACCATTAATAAAAAATGATATAGTTGTAAGCTCCACCTTAGATTGCGTCTTAATCGCTCTATCACACTCCATCATATCAAGCTTCATGAATGCTTCATCAAACTTCTCTTGAATTCTCTCAGTACGCATGATAGTCTTCTCAACAAAGTTTACGTTCGCTGGTGCAATTGAATATTTTAGATAATAAATACCATCAGGTAGTGGATCATTTGTTCCAGCTGGTGTAATTCCTAAGTTTGAAGATGACAACACGTTCAACTCATTAACAACAAATGGAATATTTACTATTCCAAAATTTGGAACATTAACTTCTAAGTTTGGAGAAGTTACACTTGGTGGTGTAGTTGGATAGGTAGAGGCATCAGCAACAGCCATTGTTAGCGTGTTGTATGTTGGAACTACGAGAATGTCTAGTTTCAGAGTTGACATGGGAGTTATAAAGAAAATGCCAGAGGATTTTGAGAACTAATCCTCTCACCCTCTGGCATAGGTTATAGAAATTTTAACTTACCTCTATCCCCTGATTATGGAATCAGAGTGGTTGTGCTAGTAGTAGTAGTTGTTGGAGCACCAGTAGTAGTGGTAGTAGTAGTGATACAAGCATTGTTATCAACTACAGCACCAAGACCAGCCT
>VFQT010003655.1_pt1 | contig 13776 bp, 12 predicted proteins | sample 3512381 | NCBI WGS metagenome assembly VFQT01 (sample SAMN10412376, study PRJNA504923) | tailings metagenome | isolation source: Relicate 2 Philex TSF3 active mining site | place: Philippines: Tuba, Benguet | collected 2017-08-29 | reverse complement strand
ATTCCAACTGCGCTGAGGTGATGGGAGTGCATCGAGGGTCTGTGCCATCCATTGACTACGCTGACCCAAGCACGATCGCCACGGCAGCTGAAGTACTAGCAGCCTACCGGCCCTTTGATCTGATTATTAATACCATCGGGGTTTTGCATAATCAGAACGTGTCGCCCGAGAAGCGCTTAGCGGATTTGCGTGCTGCGCAGCTCCAAGAACAGTTTTTAGTGAATGCAATTGGGCCAGCGCTGACCATCAGCCAGTTCACGAAGCTTTTAAATCCTGCGGGTGGTATTTATGCCACCCTATCAGCCAAGGTGGGTAGTATTAGTGATAACCGGTTGGGGGGTTGGTATAGCTACCGATCCTCGAAAGCAGCTCTCAATATGTTGATTAAGACTGCGGCGATTGAGCTCAAACGCACCATGCCTAAAGTTGCTTTAATTGCTATCCATCCAGGTACAGTCAACTCCAATTTATCGAAACCCTTTCGGGGTGAGGAAATTGGTCGTGACCCTCAGCAAGCTGCCAATGAAATCTTAGCCGTTCTATTGAAGGTCAATGCCGAGGACTCTGGAACGTTTCGGTCCTACAGCGGTGAAATTATTCCGTGGTAGCAAGAGCAGCTTGCTTTAGTTGCTGTGCTAAGCGATAGCCACTCAGCCAAGCGCCCTCAACGGTGGAGTTCTTTAACCAGTCCCCACACATCCCTACCGCAATGGATGGGTCGAGGGCAAACTCGCGTTCATTGGGCTGCTCGAGTTTGGCGTAACGCCATAAATGGCTTTGGTGTAAATCGGGCTCCACTCCAGTGAGTTCCTGAAATGCTTTAATCAAGATTGGTTCAATCTCAAATTGGCTCTGATCCACATTCTCTGCTGACCATGCGTGACTGGCCTGCGCCACCCAGGTCTCATAGACAGGACGATTAGGCTTTGAGTTATCACGCGCCAACCAGGAGAACACACTGCCTTCCACAAATGCGCCATCAAATGACAGATTGAGGGGCTCTTTCAGGTAAGCCAGAAGGGTCCAACAGGGCAGCATCACCACCTCATGGCAAATCGCTTTTAAGTCAGCTGAGTATTGGCCAATGAAGCGCTCAGCCTGCACCGACGGAATTGCTAACACCAGGTAGTCAAATGCCTCGGGCAGTTGGCCGTGTTCTTTGGTCGTGATTTTCCAGAGATCATTGATGCGATGCACATCCACTACCGTATGTTGAGTGTGAACGTGTAGGCGGTTTGCTAAATACTTCGCTGGCGAGGTCATTGCTGGAATGCCAACATAGCGCGTTGCATCCGATGGTTTATCAATGGTATTGCCATGATTGAAGGTCACGATTCGACCTGACCATGGTTTGGCGACATCGGCTTGTACCCACTGAGCGACTTCACTCTGGAATAGAGGATCGCGCGCCGTAAAGTACTGGGCGCCATGATCGGCTTCCCAATCGCCAAAATAGCGATGGCTCATACGACCACCGACACCTTTACTCTTATCAAAGAGGGTTACTGCAAAGCCATGGGCTTGTAACTCCCCGGCGCAGGAGAGTCCAGCAATCCCCGCGCCGATGATGGCAACCCGTTTTTTTGTAGAAGTCATTTAATTCAACCAGCGTTTTCGATAAGAACCGTCTGCATCATATTGCGCAATTTGTTTGGCGACATTAAAGGCTCTGCCACCCCGTGGATCGGTACCATGACCTGCCACATACAACCAGTTGCCTTGATTACTGTAGACATCATAGTCAATTAGGCAGGACTCAAACCAGGCTGCCCCCACCCGCCAGTTGCCGTTCATGGCATAGACCCAGTGACTTGCCACAATCTGGCGCATCCGATTCGATAGAAAACCCGTCGCAGCTAGCTCCCGCATCCCCGCGTCGATCAAATCAACTCCTGTCGTCCCAGTAGACCACTGGGTAAAGAGTTTTTGGTCAAAGGTGTTCGGTGTGCGTTGACTCAGTCCCTTCGGACTAAATAAACGCTTGCCGTATTTAAGCATCAGAAAGCGAAAGTAATCACGCCAGAGGAGCTCAAACCAAAGCCAATAGGTACCATCATTGGCCCCATACCGACCCTCATAGTCATGAATCCGCTTTGCAAGCGTGCGCGTGGAGATCGATCCGACCGCTAACCAGGGTGAGAACTTACTCGATGCATCAAATTGACTTAAGGTATTACGGGTCTCTTTATAGCTGTCGGGCAAGCGTCGCTCACAGTATTGCTCAAGGTGGGTCAGCGCTTGGGACTCACCGCCGTTTACGAAGAGCGAGGTTGTAAGCTCTGAAATCGGGTCTTGCTTTGCTAGCTTGGATGGTAACGGCGGAATTGATTGGGGTCTAGCAACAGGCTTGGCGTATCGCAGTCGACGTTTTTCAACCCACTGCCGGAAGTTACTAAAGACGTCCGGTAAATCGCTAATCTCCATACCCAGGGTTTGAGGATCGAGCATGGTCGATTGCCACTGGGTATTGATGGTCAGTCCCGCTTTCTGGAGCTCCAAAATATCGGATTGTTCTTCGGGAGCGACGATTGCCTCGCAATAAATGACATCGGTACCGACCTGTGCGCAAAGTACTGGCAAGACATTTTTAGGATCACCCTCCACAACAAATAGGGTTGAGCCCTTCTCTTCTAGTGAGTTTCTTAAGTCACGAAGGTTCTGGTGCAGCCATAGAGAGCGTTGCTTACTTGCTCGCTGAAAGCCCCATGATGTTTGCTCTTGCGGGGGAAGCACAAAAACGGGTAAGAGACTCTCTGAGTGTTGGCAGGCGTTTACAAATTGGGGATTATCTAGAAGACGCAGGTCTGCTCTAAACCAATAGATTGAACAGCCCACGATGAGTTACTTTAGGTTGACTGCAACTTAGCGTTGGGGTCCACCATGCATTGCTTTTGAGCGTTGCGCTCAATCGCTTTGAGCCACTCCGGCTTGGCTTGATTCGTCATTGCATTGAGCTCACTCAACTGTTGATCATTGGCCAAATTACGCACCACGCGTGCCACACATGAACAGTAATGATTAAAGTCACTCGCCTCAATACTTTTGTTCTTCACATTTTGATGATTGCGCAATTGCTGATTAATACAATTTTTAGCAATTGGGTCGCCGCTAACCGAAGCCAAGGATAGGCCAGATGCTATTAGCAACACACTACTCAAAACGATGGTCAGGATAGGGATGGGTTTCATGGGTGGCTTTCAAAGAGATAAATTCAGCATACCAAAATCCAGGTATTTATGCAGAAGGTTCATCGCCCTCACTCATAGCCATGCTATTTTGTGGTGCTCGTTAAAAGTCAAAGCCCAGTTGTGCCTTATCTAGTGCAGCCTTTACCCTAGTCCGATGCATCGTCTTGCGAGAGCCGTGCTTTTCCAAAACAGCCTGTTTGGCGATACGGACTTCAGCGAGCTGGCGGCGTCCATACAAGCGTGACTTGGCCTCTTTGGTCGCAATTGCTAAATCCACTATCGGTAATGGGATCTCAACCCCTACCCGAATACCAAGTTGCTCTTGCAGGGCTTGGGGCATGTTCCAGGGCTCAAAGAGGTAGGTATCGGGCACCTTACGCATCGCTGGTAACCAGGTGCGTACAAACTCGCCGGTGGGATCATGATCCATGGCTTGCTTAATCGGGTTATAGACCCGGGTGGTGTTGATTCCGGTGGTACCGGATTGCATTTGCAGTTGGCTCCAATGAATTCCCGGTTCGTAATCTAAAAACTGGGTGGCCAGCCATTCGCCTACTGGGCGCCAATGCAGCCATAGCGGGTAAGCAGCGACCGAGACCAGCATCGCACGCATTCGAAAATTGAGCCAACCGGTCTCGCGCAACATCACCACACACGCATCAACCATTGGCCAACCCGTTTGTGCTGCTTTCAAGGCCTCAAAGTGTTGATGATGAAAGTCATTCTCCCGCAGACCATCGTAACCACGGTGCATATTGCGCCATTCAATCTCAGGCTCGCTCTCAAGCTTTTGAATGAAATGGCAGTGCCAATACAAACGGCTCAGAAATGCCCGCAAGCCCGCCTTTTGCCTTGCTGAAATCCCCTCTTCGGTGATCATTGACCGTGTACGAGTCACGACCTCGCGCATACTCAGGCAGCCATAGGCAAGATAGGTCGAGATGCGAGAACATGCTTGTGGAGAGAGTAAAGGCGATGAGATACCACCTCGGTAACGTTGACTGCGATCGGTCAAAAAGTCATCCAAGGTCTGAAGTGCAGGACTTCGCCCGCCTCGCTGACGCTGGGGTGGATCGTGTTGAAGATGCGCTGGAGGATTGATTAGTGGCAAGGGCGGTATCGAGCGATTCCAGAATGAGAGGGGTGGAACCGTTGCTGGTGGACTTGCCATATGACGCTCCCATGCCGACTGCCAGGCATTACGGCTCTTCAAACGTCGTACCACTCCAAATTGTGGGTATTCATGCCACAGAATGTGATGATCGCAGCACCAACGCCCAACACGTCGATCACGATCATAGGTCCATTGATTACCGGTCTCCTCATGCGAATGCAGCCCAGCGAATGGTTGGACTTGCCACAAGCGCTCAAGGATCTCAACCACCTCGCCGGTGAACACCTCAAGACCTCCGCCCTGCTTTCTGAGTTCAGCATCAAGATCAATCAACGACTCGGCAATAAACTTAAAATGACTAAGGGCCATATCAGCTTGCTGCCAGAGGCCTGGCTCAACAATATAGATACAGCGTATCGGTCCGCGCTTTGCAGCGTGAGATAAGGCGGCATGGTCCTCCCAACGCAGATCACGTTTAAACCAAACGAGCTGATAACTCATGGCAAATCACTCTTATAGACAGAGTGATAACGATAGCATTGAAGTAAAAATTGTGTTGGTTACCAAACCATCGATACTGGAATTGATCCTTAAATTATCTCAATGGATTATTGGTTAGATAAACAGCGTTGACGATTGCGGATTCGATTGAGATACAGAGGAATAAAACCAAGAGCAAGACCGCCTAAGCCAATGAGATTAGTCAGAAAATCAAAAGTTTGGGCACTGTAGATCGCAATAAAGACCATGAATAATGCTGATAGAAATGGCCAAATGACATAGCCAATGGCATGGCTTGGCCCATTGGCTAATTTAGAGCGGTAGTGCCAAGCACACGCAAATCCCGCAAGACTCATATAGAAACAAATTTGGAAACCAATCGCCATAATGGAGCTCGAAAGAATCGATTTAACAGTCGGCATATACGATGAGGTAAATAATAATAAAAGTCCTAAGACCCAGATTGCTAAAGTTGCAACCCACGGCGTTTGCCACTCTGGATGAATTTTTGAATAGGATGGATGCATCATGCCATCCCGAGACATCGAGAATAAGCTCCGACTAAATTGCAGAATTTGGGTTTCGATGGTACCGACTGTACTCAAAATCGTACAAAAGACAGCAAGATAATTCCATGGCGCTGGAAATAGTTTAGTTGCAACTGCAAATAAAACGTTGGTATTGGCACTTGAGATTTCATCATCGGTCAAAACAATCAAGACCACTACCATCATGATCGAGAAAAATAGAATCATGTTAATCACTGACCAGAAGGCACCGGTACTCGCCGCACTGGATGCATGTCCCTGACTTGATTTACTCTCCTCGCTCAAGTTCATGGTGACATCCCAGCCCCAGAAAAAGAAAATTGCGATCAATGCACCAGTTGCAAATAGCCCCGGAGAAAAGGACAACGGTGAAATCCATTGAAGTGTGGGGATACGGACTGGGGTACCCCAATATTGAATAAAGGCTCCAACAATAATGGCAATCAAAATAGTTGCCTCAATGATTGTGAAGCTGATTTGCACATAGCTAGAATGTTTGATCCCCCTTGCTACTAGAAGCGTAATTAGCGTTAACCAAATTGCTGCAACAGCAGCAATCGCGTGGGTATTCTCAACATAACTTGGAGCAATCAGTAACAAAGTGGAGCTAGCGGCTGGAATCGTTGCAGATACCATAAAGCATACTGAAGCTACCAGTAGGCCCCAGCCGGTAAAAAATCCCCAATTGGGTCCAAATACGTGGCCCACCCATGCATAAGCTGCACCCGCATTGGCCGTGATTTTGCTCAAGTTCATGAATGCGAGAACAATGCCAAACATGATGAGGCCGCAAAAGAGAACGCTGCCTACAGAAAGTTCACCAACCGATGAAACAATTGCTGCGGTGGTCACTGCCACACTAAACGCAGGAGCCGTTCCAGCGACCCCCATAATGATGGACTCAGAGCTACCTAAGGTGTTTTTGGATAGTTCATCGGGCGCTGACATATTGGACTTTCAAGACCTTAGGGAAAGTCGATATTGTAGGGGTGCTAGGAAGAGCGACTCCGATTGGCAAGCCACTTGAGCCGAGTAATTAAATAGAGGCTTGATCACACCCCTAATGAATTATCGATCAGCCATCGCTTTGATTTCAGCAGCAGTTACATACCCTTTCTTCTTGGTATCAATGCGCTGAAAGTTTGCTGCGACTCTTGGCATCCCGGCTTTTGCTTCCTCCAAGGTCAGCTTGCCATCCTTATTTTTATCAGCAGCTGCAAAACGCTCATCAATCTCACGATCAGTTCTTGACTCTTGAGCGTAGGCCGTAGCAACAGCTGCGAGGATGAGTAGAGTAAATACAGATTTCTTCATCAACTAAATCCTCAAGTGATTACTTCAAACTGACCTGCTTACCATCGATCCAGGTCGACATGACCTTGATATTGCGAATCTCTTCTGGCTTAGTCTTACGGGGGTTCTTTTCCAGAATCACCAAATCAGCCTGCTTACCAACTTCTAAGCTACCAACCATTTGATCGGCAAAGATCTGATAAGCCGCATCAATCGTGACCGCGCGAATGGCATCATCGACCGAGATTGTCTGGTCTGGACCCAAAACTTTAGTTGGTGGTAACTGCCACATCCGAGTAACCGATTCCGTAATGTAGTTCAATGGACCAACATTAGAGACTGGGGTATCACTATGCAGGGTGAACTTGCCACCAGCACGCTTAATCTCTGCGGCGGGATCAATACGGTTGGCACGCTTCTCACCGATGATGTGGTTATGAAAAGCTGACCCCCAATAATCGACGTGGCCAATCGTAAAACTTGGAATCACTCCAAGTTTCACGGTTTGCTTCACTTGTTCTGGATGGTTCACCGTGAAATGCTCAATGCGTAGACGTCGCTCTTGCGGCTTCGAGTTGCCGGCTAAGAGCTTGGTATAGCTTTTGAGAGTTTGATCAATCGCCTTATCGCCATTAGAGTGGGTAGAGATCTGCCAACCTTGATCAAAGTACGACTTCATCGATTGATAGATCTCATCGTCCTTGTAATTGAGCGCCCCACTCCAAGAGCTTCCCTTGGGATAGCTATAAGGCTCACGCAGCGCAGCGGTTAAACCTTGAGTTGAGCCATCAGAGATGTATTTGATACCAATAAACCTCAAGCGATCGTCACCTTCATTTGGCTTAATGGTTTTGTAGCCGGGTGGCATTGCCTGACTAAACAGATAACCACGTACTCGAATGGGCGACAGATTTTTAGCAAATAGCCCTTTATAAATAGCAACTTCTTTATCAACCCCAAAATTACCACCCACGCTCATCTCTGAGGCAGTAGTGACGCCAACGGATGCCATTTTGCGCATGGTCCCTAAGATAGCGCCTATCAACTCTGCCTCGGTGGGATTGGGCATTTTGGCCATGAATGGCAAATAGGATGGTGGCTCCACTAACTTACCAGTTAACTTACCATTGCCATCTTTCACATAGATACCACCGCCCTTTGGGTTTGGGGTTTTATCGGTCACGCCAGCGAGCTCGAAGGCTTTGCGATTGACATAGCCAATATGGCCAGATTGATTAACGATAAAGATGGGCACATCCTTTGATACCTTATCAAGATCATCGGCATTAAGTTCCGCCATAAAGGGTGAGGTACGCGATGGATCCACACCAAAGCCAAACAGCCAGCCGCCCTTGGGAATATTCTTCAGATGGGCCTTCATTTTGGCGATCAAGGTCTCTTTGGTGTCATAGGGTAAGTTGAAATTACTTAAGTTAAGTCCCAAGCCCTCAAATACGGATGTGATCATGATGTGAACATGGGGTTCCACAAAGCCAGGCATTAAGGTTTGACCCTTAAGATCCACCAACTGCGTAGTTTTAGATTGCCAGTCTTTCATGACGAAATCCTTACTACCCACCGCCACAATCTTGCCACCCTGGACTGCCAAGGCCTGGACCTCATCATTTTTCTGGTTGACGGTCACAATTGGGCCACCATAAAAAATGGTGTCGGCATTGCCTTTGGCAAAGGTTAAAGAGGCTAAGCTTAATAGAACAATGGTGAGTATTTTTTTAATTAAGGTCATTAGATCTTCCTGTAATAATTTTTCAGACTACTTACGCAGTTTGACATGCGATATTTTTATAGCATTCCAAGTTTATTTGAACTAGTAAAAATACTGATCGCCCTTAGAACGAGACGCTTTTGGAATCTGCCCAAACCACGCATTGATTTCGCCCTCTCTGCTTAGCCTGATACATTGCTAAATCCGCTTGCTGAAAATATTTGTCTGCTAAGATAGGATGAACTAAATCCAACTCGCTCTCTGGTTTAAAAATGGTGATACCACAGCTAATCGTAATTCGAATTAGCTCATTGTCAATCTTCGCAACAACACAATTCTCAATCTGAATTCGTAGACGCTCTGCAATCGCCATAGCCGCATCCTCATGCGTATTGGGCAAAACAACTAAGAACTCCTCCCCCCCAACTCGTCCCAGAATATCAATATTTCGTAATTCTTGCTGACAGGATATAGCTAAATTTTTTAGCACTACATTTCCGACTAAATGCCCATAACGATCATTCACAAACTTGAAATGGTCAATATCAATCATGATAAGTGCCAGTGGTTGGCGATTACGAAAACTTCGACTGATCTCTTGTTCTAAGCGATTAAAAGTTTCCTGACGACGAAATACACCGGTCATCCTGTCGACCTTTGCATCATGCTCAAAAATGTCACTTTGAATTTCAATGCTGGAAAAAGCCCGAATAAGATAATACATTCCTAGTACGAATAAGCCCGAAGTCATTAAAGCAATTAAGGCATCAAGTTGATTTGGATCGTCGTCCCCAATCGCATTGATTAAAAGATTCATTTGACGTAATGTAATCGTAAGAAAACCCAGCATTAAAAATAAACAAGGTAATCGATATACGCCTGCGCGACGAAACAGTTGATAAGACAAATAGAATGCGCTGATTTGAAAAATCAGAGATACAGCATACAAACTAATAACAATGAACTCACTCATCATCCGCCATCATTAATTGACGAAATGTTGCATCATCCAAAATGGTGCAGGCTGCATTGACAACCTGAGAATCCAAACCAATTCCTGCATCTGCTTTGATTTGCTCTAAGGCTCGCTCCAAGCCCAACGCGGGTCGATAGGGTCGATGGTAGCTCATCGCTTCAATCGTATCGGCTACGGCCAAAATTCTGGCTTCTGGAATGATGGCGTCTCCAGATAATCCATTCGGGTAGCCGCTCCCGTCAAGACGCTCATGGTGCTGATACACCGCTTGTGCAATCGGCCAAGTAAATGGAATATCTTTGAGGATGTCATACCCGGCTTGAGGATGCTCATGAATTAATGCTATTTCCGCATCACTCAGTTTGGATGGCTTGGTTAGTATCTCAGAGGGTGTCGCAATTTTTCCCATATCATGGACTAATGCAGCAAGATATAGGCCCTTAATCTGCTTATCACTCCAACCTAATTTTCTTGCAATTGCTTGAGATAGCAAGGCGACCTTTTTCTGATGCCCCGCTGTATAAGGATCACGCCACTCCATCGTTTTAGACATAGCCTCAATCGTTGCATTCAAGGAATCAACTAATTGCGCATGTAATCGTTCGCGCTTCATGATTTCTTCATCAAGCACGCGTTGCTTTTCGATGGCTGCTAGCCCAAAGCCAATTTCTTTAGCCAAACTCTCAAAAAGTTGGATCTCAATCTCACCAAACGCATTTGGTACATTGGCATAGACCGTAAGTGCACCAATTGCTTGGGGCTCGTGGTCCTTAATCGGTACTGCAATGACCGACCGAATACCATATGATTTAGAGTCCTCCCGCCAAGGTAAAAAGCGCGGGTCACTCTCAGCATCCGAAATCAGGACGGGCGAACTCGTTTGAATGCATTCTCCCGTTGGGCCATGACCGGCTGATGTATCAGGCGACCATTTAACATCGATATTTCTAGCGTAATCAGCTGCTACGCCATGCGTACCGATTACCTGAACAGTTTTTAGATCATCATGCATCGCTAGACCAACCCAGGCCAATATATAAGGTGGTTGATTGACGATTGCACTGCAAACACCTTCGATAAGCTCATCCCGGTTGTGCGAGCGTACCAAGGCAGAGGATGCCATCGCATGCGCGAGGAGTGCCCAGTTTTGCTTCTGCAGATCATTAAGGCTTTTCAAAACTTAGCCGCCTATTCATAGGATTGAGGATCAATGATACGCTTGAAAGCGTGAGTTTCGATGGATAAGTCAATCAAAATCGCCATACATGCGTAATTCAGTCAAGCTTTGATATCCAGACCCACATCAGTCTGTTACCCTGAATTCATGGCTTATCAAACAATTAAAGCCAAATACGTGATCTGCCTCACGGCAGCACTTATCTGGATGGTAATCTCGATTTGGTTATCACTACCGTGGTACCGCGATCTTTCTCAAGTGATTGGCTGGCCACTCGCTATTTTCTTTATCTCATTTATTGCCATTATTCCGGGCTACATGAATGCGTTTGTGATTAGCTCCTTGCTGCTTGACAAGCGCCCGCCTATCTTGCGTGGGCAACATTACCCACCTATTACAATTTTGATTGCAGCCTATAACGAGGCTTCTGACATTGCGACGACACTAAGGAGTATTTTTCAAGAGGACTATCCCAATACAGTCCATGTAATTGTGATTAATGATGGCTCTCGAGATAGCACGGCTACGATCGTGCGTCAGTTGATGCCTGATCATCCCCAGCTTCAGTTGATTGATTTGCAAAAGAATGGGGGGAAAGCGAATGCACTCAATCATGGGCTAAAAGAGTGTACGACCGATATTGTGATCACAATTGATGCAGACTCCTACTTGTTAAAAAATGCATTACGTCATCTCGTGGGACGCTATTTATCTGATCCGACCAACACTCGCGCAGTCGCCGGCGAAATCCTGATTCGGAACTCCCGAGAGAACTGGATAACTAAAGCACAGGAGTGGGATTACTTTTTGGGGATCGCTTCAGTCAAGCGCGTTCAGTCGTTATTTCAGGGAACCTTGGTTGCACAAGGTGCTTTTTCACTCTATGACCGTAAGACTGTTGAGACCCTTGGAGGCTGGCCCGATAAGGTGGGCGAAGATATTGTGCTGACTTGGAAAATATTGTTGGCAGGCTATCGCATAGGTCATGCTGAGAATGCCTGCGTGTTCACAACCTGCCCAAATACCTTAATGAAATTTGTGAACCAACGTCGGCGTTGGTCGCGTGGCTTGATCGAGTCCTTTAAAGAAAATTGGCCCATTCTTTTTAAAGCCCAGAAAAGTACGATTTACATTTGGTGGAACACCCTCTTCCCAATCATTGACGTAGCCTACACCTTTGGCTTTATCCCAGGATTAATCCTTGCTGGCTTCGGTATCTACTGGATCGTGGGGCCAATGACCATTGCCCTCATTCCTATGGCATTTCTGCTCAATATTGTGATGTACAACCGTGGCAAAGCCATGTTTGTTCAAGAAAATCTTCATATCCGAAAAAATTATCTTGGGTTCATCTTCTATGTATTGGCCTATGGCATGGTGTTGCAACCGGCCTGCGTTTGGGGCTACATCAGCGAGATTTTTAATCTTCGTAAGCACTGGGGCACCAAATGATCAGACTACTTAGCGGATTGATCCTATTGCTCATGACAGCACAGGTAAGTGCGCAAGAAGCCGCATTAACGCCAAAGCATGCCGTATCAATACCAGAGGTGTATGTGTCGTCTGATAGCGAGGGCTTCTTGACTCATAAATACAAGGCTAGTGTCTACCCGCTCTATCAAAACGCCGATAACTACACTGGACTGCAATACCAACACAATTACTTTAGTCAAAGCAATTGGAACTCCACTGCTGAGCAATACACCTTAGTGACCAAGAAAATTAATCCAGGCAACGGTCTCGGTTACAACCTCAATCTTGGCTATAACTTAGAGGGTGGCTATAAATTACTCACGACTGACAGCAATTACTCCACCATGCTGACTGACACCACGCGCGCAGAAATTATGGTGTTTCGGGATCGGGTAGAAACCCAGAACTCTCTGATTAATGGCATTTACTACACCATGGGTGGAGTTAGTATTGAACAGCAAGTGATGGAGCGGCTGAGCATTGTATTGTTTGGGGGTAATCTCTACTTCTCAGACACCAATACTCGCCCCACCCTGCGCGCCAGAATCATTTACGATCTAATTCCTGATTACGGCATTACGGCCCAGTTGCGTTACCGCCAGTATCGCGATACCAATACCAGTGTCGCGAATAACTACTTCAATCCAGATAGTTATAACGAATCCATGATCGCCTTGGGGATGCGCAAACGCATCCAAGGTTGGATGGTTAATGGCACTGCTGGCGTAGGACAACAAAGTATTGATCAAGGTCCCAGCACAACTACGCAACTCTATGAATTAGCGCTCACGAGCCCTGTCAATGCGAATGATGTATTCTTTCGAACAAAAGCAGGATACGGTAAGTCAGCAGGCTTTTTAGGCCCCAATTATTTTTACCGCTACTTTATGGCTGAATTGATTTTCCCTTTTTAGGATTGGTAGCGAAACAATGAACGACGATATTGAAAAGATTTATGCCAAATTAGTGGCACATGAGACCGAGATCATTAACCTACGTAAGGGTTACATGATTGTTAGTGAGCGCTATACCAAAGCACTCGCTTCCTTAAAAGAACTAACCAGCAGTGCCGCTGAGGCTGCCAAAAAAGCTTGCTTAGCAGCCGAACATGCCAAAGGAGCAACCGAGCGCTGTGCGAATGCAGCCCGTGAGGCAGCTAGTCAATCAGTCATTGCTGCGGCTGAAGCGGCGGCCGAAGCTGCCAAGTTCTCGGCAGAGGCGGCGATCCAAGCGGCGGCGGCGGCATCCTCAGCTGCTGCAGCAGCAGCTGCGGCCGTTGCCCATCAGGCAGAGGCCTCATCACTTCAGGCATCAGCTGAGGCAGCCTCAGCAACAAAACGTGCGGCTGAAGCAGCAGCTGAGGCAGTCAAGCTGGCTAACCTGGCATCCGACTCTGCAAATTCCCTTCGGTCCTCAGGCAAGTCGTAAAGCCAATCTTTGTAATTACCTTACGCCCAAAAAGCCTTAATTTGAGCCGCTTCCTTCTTAGCGCGCTCATACCCTGCCTTCAGAGCAGGTTGGATTTGACGAGGGTCTGTTAGATTAATTCCGTCTGGCGCTCCCGCCACAATCCATTTCACTTTCGTACCCACACTTTCAATATCTTTGATGTTTTGTGCCATTGGATGCGGAATCTTGGTCAAAATAGGACCGGTCACCCCATCAGTCAGAGTAATTACTAGAGCACGCTTTGATCCAGCCACTACATCGACATGCGCCGGGTTGGAGCACATCCCACCGTCCATGCCGTAGCGCTGACCCAGTAAGGTGGGTCCCACGA
>VFQT010003652.1_pt1 | contig 13783 bp, 15 predicted proteins | sample 3512381 | NCBI WGS metagenome assembly VFQT01 (sample SAMN10412376, study PRJNA504923) | tailings metagenome | isolation source: Relicate 2 Philex TSF3 active mining site | place: Philippines: Tuba, Benguet | collected 2017-08-29 | reverse complement strand
CCGAGCTCGTCAAGGAGGTCGCCAAGAAGACCGACGACGTCGCCGGTGACGGCACCACCACCGCAACCGTGCTCGCCCAGGCGCTCGTCCGCGAGGGCCTGCGCAACGTGGCTGCCGGTGCCAATCCGATGGGCCTGAAGAAGGGCATCGAGCGCGCCGTCGACGTCGTCAGCGAGGAGCTCCTCGCCATGGCGAAGGACGTCGAGACCAAGGAGCAGATCGCGTCCACCGCGGCCATCTCCGCCGGTGGCGACATGGAGGTCGGCGAGCTGATCGCCGAGGCCATGGACAAGGTCGGCAAGGAGGGCGTGATCACGGTCGAGGAGTCCAACACCTTCGGCCTCGAGCTCGAGCTCACCGAGGGCATGCGCTTCGACAAGGGCTACATCTCGGCCTACTTCATGACCGACCCCGAGCGCATGGAGGCCGAGCTCGAGGATCCCTACATCCTCATCGCCAACTCCAAGATCTCGTCGGTCAAGGACCTGCTGCCCCTCCTGGAGAAGGTCATGCAGTCCGGCAAGCCGCTGGTCATCATCGCCGAGGACGTCGAGGGCGAGGCCCTGTCGACCCTGGTCGTGAACAAGATCCGCGGCACCTTCCGCTCGGTCGCCATCAAGGCCCCGGGCTTCGGTGATCGCCGCAAGGCCATGCTGCAGGACATCGCGATCCTCACCGGCGGCCAGGTGATCTCCGAGGAGGTCGGCCTGAAGCTGGAGAACGCGACGCTCGACCTGCTCGGTCGTGCGCGCAAGGTCGTCGTGACCAAGGACGAGACCACGATCGTCGAGGGTGCGGGCGACGCCGAGCAGATCGCGGGCCGGGTCTCGCAGATCCGCGCGGAGATCGACAAGTCCGACTCCGACTACGACCGCGAGAAGCTCCAGGAGCGCCTCGCCAAGCTGGCCGGCGGCGTGGCCGTCATCAAGGTCGGCGCGGCCACCGAGGTCGAGCTCAAGGAGCGCAAGCACCGCATCGAGGACGCCGTCCGCAACGCGAAGGCGGCCGTCGAGGAGGGCATCGTGCCCGGCGGTGGCGTGGCCCTCATCCAGGCGATGAAGTCCGCTGCTCCGAAGATCGACGCCCTCGGGCTCACCGACGAGCAGGCTGTCGGCGCGAACATCGTCCGCGTCGCCGTCAACGCCCCGCTCAAGCAGATCGCCGAGAACGCCGGCCTCGAGGGTGGCGTCATCGTCGAGAAGGTGCGCGAGCTGCCCGTCGGCCACGGCCTCGATGCCGCGACCGGCGAGTACGTCGACATGATCGCGGCCGGCATCATCGATCCGGCCAAGGTCACGCGCTCGGCCCTGCAGAACGCCGCCTCCATCGCGGCGCTGTTCCTCACGACCGAGGCGGTCGTGGCGGACAAGCCCGAGCCGGCTGCGCCGATGCCGGGTGGCGGCGACATGGGCGGCATGGACTTCTAGTCCACGCCGCTGGACCCAGCAGTCCAGCACGAACGACTGTCGAAGGGGCGGGAACCGAGAGGTTCCCGCCCCTTCGACGTCCTGCCTCGATCCGATGCCTGGCACGGTGTCGGGCCTTCTCCAGTCGAAACCGCCCCACACCGTGCCAGCCGTCCAATCTCGGCGGACGTGCAAGAGTGGGGGCATGGATCAGCGCTGGATCGTAGACACGGTCGATGGTGGTCACGTACGACTGCGCAGCGGCAAGATCGGGTTGGTCAGCATCGACGCGACGGCGCCGGTATCGGGCGGTGAACTGGCGCTGGACGGCGATGCGGCGGCCTTCACGCTGCGTCTGGACCTCGGCCAGATGCGCACGGGCAACTTCCTCATGCAGGCTGCGGCGCGCTCGCTGATCTCGTCCAACAACGTGCACGTCCTCGTCTACGAGGGTCATGGGCATGCGCTCGACGGTGGCTGGAGGGTCTCCGGCACTGCCGTCGGTGGCACGATCGAGGTGCCGCTCGATCTCACGATCAGTGCAATCGGTCCGGCAGGGGCCGAGATGACCGAGATCGAGATCGTCGGCAGCGCCTCGGTCGGTCGGGTGCACATCCCCCTGCCCGGACTCGGCATAGTTGACGACTTCGGCTTCGATATCGATGCCCGGCTGGCCATGGCGTCGCGGTCAGCGTGATCGGGTCCCGGCTCTGAGGCGGTCGGCCACCTCGGGAACCCCAGCGCAGCCGATGGCCCGTCACGGGCGGCTGCAGCTCAACAACCACCCGGTGCACGGCCTTGTGCTGCAGTCTCTCGACCCTGCCGTCCTGGAGGAGGTGCCGCGCAGTCGCAGTGTGGCTCCCCTTCTCGGCGCGCGCAGCGACAAGACCCTGTTCCGCGCTTCTCGACTTTCCAGCGGTCCGGCGGGCGCGGGAAAGTGGTGAGTCATGCGAACTTCAATGACCCTCAAGGCGAGGTCGCGGCTCCGGGTGTCGAGGTGCTGCTGAGCAAGGCCATGGCAACCACGCTGGGTCAGCCGCTGGTTCATCCGGCCGCTGACTGCTAGGTGAGATCGGAGTGGCTCAGAATCCATTCACTGATCTCCGCCACGTCGATGTCACCGCGTGCGATCTGCAGGACAAACTTTTCCGCGTCATCCACTGTGTAGGAGAGGCGAACCTCGTTCATCAGCAGGAACACCTTCATTCCCGACCAAGCTAGCCGCTTGTTGCCGTCGACCAACGCGTGGTTGCGTGCTAGGGAATGGATCAATGCGGCCGCCTGCTCGGCAAGAGAGGGATAGGCAAGATCACCGAAGACCGTCGTCTGCGGTCGAGCACACGCAGACTCGAGAAGCCCTATGTCACGCACCTGCACCTCGGGTAGAACGCCGCCAGCGATCGCGAGCATGTCGTCCAGAGTGAGGAACTCGGTGGGCTTGGGTGACGCCACGGCTATTGGCTCAGGCGGTCAAGGAGTTCAGCATCCTCGCGAGCGACCGCCGCAATGGCGTCGGCCAGACGTGCCGAGCGATTCGAGAGGTAGGCATCGATCGCCGACTTCACAACCTCCTGCATGGAGCGCTCCTCCAGTTCGGCGCGCTCGCGCAGTGCACGGGTCTCGTCCTCGGTCAGTCGCAACGTCATGGCCATGTGGCGATGATACCACGGTGGTATCACTCAGGAAGGCCTCCGCGCACCCCCTCGCGAGCGTCCGTAGGGTCACCCTGTGACCGACGGCCCCCTGATCGTCCAGAGCGACAAGACCCTCCTGCTGGAGGTCGACCATGCGCAGGCCGACGACTGTCGCAAGGCCATCGCCCCGTTTGCCGAGCTTGAACGGGCCCCGGAGCACATCCACACCTACCGGCTCACGCCTCTGGGGCTCTGGAACGCTCGCGCCGCCGGTCACGACGCCGAGCAGGTCGTCGACACCCTGCTGCGCTACTCCCGCTATCCCGTCCCGCATGCCCTGCTCATCGACGTGGCCGAGACGATGGCCCGTTACGGGCGGCTGCAGCTCAACAACCACCCGGTGCACGGCCTTGTGCTGCAGTCTCTCGACCCTGCCGTCCTGGAGGAGGTACTGCGCAGTCGCAAGGTGGCTCCCCTTCTCGGCGCGCGCCTGGACGACGTCACCGTCGCCGTCCACCCCAGTGAGCGGGGCAACCTGAAGCAGGCCCTCGTGAAGCTGGGCTGGCCGGCTGAGGACGTCGCCGGCTACGTCGACGGCGAGAAGCACCCGATCGGGTTGGATGCCGAGTCGTGGCAGCCGCGTGCCTACCAGACGGAGGCGGCCGAGGGCTTCTGGCACGGAGGCTCAGGGGTCGTGGTGCTGCCCTGCGGATCGGGCAAAACGATCGTCGGTGCTCTCGCGATGGCCCTTGCGCAGGCCACGACGCTGATCCTGGTGACGAACACGGTCGCTGCCCGCCAGTGGCGTGACGAGCTCCTCCGACGCACGACGCTGACGGCGGATGAGATCGGCGAGTACTCCGGCGCCCGCAAGGAGATCCGGCCCGTCACCATCGCGACCTATCAGGTCATGACGACGAAGCGGCAGGGGATCTACCCGCATCTGGAGGTGTTCGACTCCCGCGACTGGGGCCTGATCATCTACGACGAGGTCCACCTGCTTCCGGCTCCGATCTTCCGGTTCACGGCCGACATCCAGTCCCGTCGTCGACTGGGTCTCACGGCGACGCTCGTGCGCGAGGACGGCCGCGAGGGCGATGTGTTCTCCCTCATCGGCCCCAAGCGGTACGACGCCCCCTGGAAGGACATCGAGGCGCAGGGCTACATCGCGCCGGCCGACTGCGTCGAGGTGCGCATCACCCTGCCGGACTCAGATCGAATGGTCTACGCGATGGCCGAGCCCGAGGATCGCTACCGACTGGCCTCGTGCGCGGCGGAGAAGATCCGCCTCACGGAGTCGATCGTGGCCCTGCATCCGGACGAGCAGGTGCTCGTGATCGGCCAGTACCTCGACCAGCTCGCCGAACTGGGGGAGCACCTCGGCGCCCCGGTCATCACGGGTGAGACGTCCGTCAAGGAACGGGAGCGGCTGTTCGAGTCGTTCCGGCAGGGCGAGACGCGCGTCCTCGTCGTGAGCAAGGTCGCGAACTTCTCGGTAGACCTTCCGGAGGCCGCGGTCGCCGTGCAGGTGAGCGGCACCTTCGGCTCACGCCAGGAGGAGGCGCAGCGCCTCGGGCGCATCCTGCGACCCAAGGGCGACGGCCGTGCTGCGCACTTCTACTCCATCGTCACCCGCGACACCGTGGACGCCGACTTCGCCCAGCATCGTCAGCGCTTCCTCGCCGAGCAGGGGTACGCGTACCGCATCGTCGACGCGGACGACATCGGCAGTCTGCGGGACCCGTCGGGGGGCTGAACCACGGTCGCACCGGCTCGTCACCGGCCTCTGGTTCCGGGGCCCGCAAGGTGGCATCCCTTTCGCCATGACCCAGAACCAGGATCCGTCCTCGGACGATGAACTCGATGTCGACCAGCTCGGCGACGTGGCCGGCGGCAAGCTCGTCTCGATGGACTTCATCTCGCCACCGGCGGGCTCAACGGCCCAACTGGTGATCACGCTGCCGGACGGCACGCAGATCACGCAGGAGAGGACCTTCTGATCTCTCGTGCTCGGGCGGTCGAGATCGGCACGTGAAGCCGCATACCGGATCAGTTCTGCAGAACTGATCCGGGAAGCGGATCAATTCTGCAGAAGGGTGGCGAGGAGGGCGGCGCGCTCGGCCATCGCCGGGACGCTGACCCACTCGTGGTCGGCGTGCGCCCCGTCGCCGACGGCGCCAAGGCCGTCGAGGGTCGGGTGCCCGGCCGCGGCCGTGAGGTTGCCGTCGCTGGCGCCCCCGACCGCCCGGCCGTCGAGAGGGGCCAGGCCCAGGATGTCGGCCGCGTTGCGGGCCCGGGTGAAGAGGGCGTCGGAGGAGGCGGCCTCCAGGGCCGGGCGGTCGATGCCGCCCGTTATCGCGAGGCGTGCGCCGTTCGACGGTGTCCAGGAGCGGAAGCCCGCATCGACCCGCTGCTGCTCCGCAGCCGTCCAGGCACGGACGTCGACCGTGAGGCCGGCCCGGGCGGGCACGGTGTTGGAGGTCGTGCCCGCGTCGAGCAGGGTCGGGGTGACGGTCGTGCCGTCATCGGCGCTGGCCCACGCGCTGCACGCAAGAGCCAGTTCCGCCGCGGCCTGCAGGGCATTCACGCCCTTCTCCGGGTCAAGGCCGGCGTGCGCCGCGCGCCCGGTGAACTCGCACACGTACCAGGACGTCCCCTTGCGGGCGGTCTTGAGCGCCCCGTCGATGGAGGGCTCGAGCACGTACACAGCCTCGCTGCGCGAACTGGCCGAGGCGAGCACCGCTCGGGAGGCATGCGAGCCGATCTCCTCATCCGTGGTGAGCAGCATCCCGACGCCGTCAGCCTCGGTCAGGCCGAGGAGGGCGATGGCCGCCCACCCCTGCACGACACCGGCCTTCATGTCGAAGCAGCCGGGCCCGGTGATGCGTGAGCCGTCACTGGTGAACGGCAGTCGGGCGAGTGAGCCGATCGGCCACACTGTGTCGAGATGGCCGAGCAGGAGGATGCGGGGCTGATCCGGCCCCCATCGCCAGACGGGGCGGCCGTCATGCTCCTCCACGCGCGCCGGCTCGGGAACCCATCCCTCGAAGATCCCGACGGCCTCCGATGCGACGGCGGCGCAGGCCGCGATGTCATGGCTCGGTGACTCGACCGTCACGAGCGCTTCGACAGCATCGACCATCGCCGGCAGGAGGCCGTGGGCCGAGGCGAGCAAAGGCGTTCGGAATTCGTCCGTCATGGCACCTCCCCGCATCGCTACGGTGGCCCGATGGCCGACCTGTTCGCCGACCACCATCTCATGCGGGCGCAGGAGCGCGCCAATGTCGAGGTGCGACTGCGCGTCGAGATCGACGAGCTCCGTGACGCCCAGGCCCTCTTCGACCGCGTGTGGCCCGCCGCCAACGGCTCGACCCAGCTGGCCACCAACCTCATGCGCGCAGTCGTCCATTCGGGTGGCTACACGAGCGTCGCGTACCGAGGAGACGAGCCGATCGGCGCCGCCTTCGGATGGGTCGGACGCCACCGGGCCGCTGACGGCTGGCACGAGCATCTGCACTCCCATATGGCCGCCGTGCTCGATGACTACCGCGACCAGCACATCGGCAGCGCGCTCAAGCTGCACCAGCGCGCATGGGCGCTGTCGCAGGACATCGGCACGATCGTGTGGACCTTCGACCCGCTCGTCCGGCGCAACGCGCGCCTGAACCTCATCAAGCTCGGTGTCGATGTCGAGGGCTTCGAGCCGGACTTCTACGGCGCCATGGATGACGGCATCAACAGCGGCGATCCCACCGACCGCCTGTTCGCCTGGTGGCGCCTGGACTCCGAGCGTGCGCACGCCGCGCTTGCGGGTGAGCTCGCAGAAGTCGACGTCGATGACCTCCGCGCTGCCGGGCGCGACGTGCGCGAAATCGCGCTCCCGGACGACATCGTCGCCATCCGGCAGGAGGACCCTGACGCTGCCCGTGACTGGAGGCTGCGCCTGCGTCGCGACCTCCAGGCCGCTTTCGACGACGGCTACCGCATCACTGCAGTCGCGACCCATGGTGGGTTCGTGATGGAGAGGACCCCATGACGATCGAGCTGTTCCGGCTGCACCGACTGAGCATCCCCCTGGTGCGCCCCTTCCGCACCAGCTTCGGCACCGAGCGTGTGCGCGACGTCATCCTCGTCGAGGCGGTGGCGTCCGACGGCGTCAGCGGGTGGGGTGAGTGCGTCACGATGTCGTGGCCCGGCTACAGCTACGAGTACGGCGATGCCGCCATCGACGTCATGACCCACCACCTGCTGCCCGCGCTGGCCGAGGTCGCCGGCTCTGACGATCCCTTCGAGGTGCGCGCGGCCATGGAGGTCGTGGCCGGTCACCCGATGGCCAAGAACGCCATGTCGACGGCGATGCTCGACGCCTGGCTGCGCCGTCGCGGGCAGTCGATGGGGGAGTACCTCGGTGCGGTGCGCACCCACGTCGACTGCGGAGTCTCCGTCGGCATCCCCGTGACGGAGTCGATCGACGAGCTGATGGTCGAGGTCGGCAGCTACATCGACCAGGGCTACCGACGGATCAAGCTGAAGATCCAGCCCGGCTGGGATGTCGAGCCGGTGCGTGCCGTCCGCACGGCATGGCCCACGATCCCGCTGCAGACCGATGCCAACCAGGCATACCAGCGATCCGATGCCGGTCATCTGGCCTCCCTCGACGAGTTCGACCTGCTGCTGCACGAGCAGCCGCTGGAGCAGGACGACTGGTACGGCCACGTGCTGCTGTCTCAGGCATGCCGAACACCGATCTGCATGGACGAGTCCATCCACTCCGTCATGAGCGCCGATTCCGCGTTGAACTTCGGCGCATGCTCGATCATCAACATCAAGCCCGGCCGCGTCGGCAGCTACCTGACCGCCAAGGAGATCCACGACCTGTGCCTGTCACGCGGAGCGCCGGTGTGGGCGGGAGGCATGCTCGAGACGGGGGTCGGACGCGCAGCCAACGTCGCGCTCGCGGCTCTGCCCGGCTTCACCCTTCCTGGCGACACAAGTGCCTCCAGCCGCTACTACGAGGTCGACGTCACCGAGCCGTTCGTCCTGCAGGATGGCCAGCTCCCGGTGCCGACGGGGCCGGGCATCGGCGTCGAGCCGCTGCCGGAGGTGCTGCGCGACCTCACCGTCTGGTCCTCCGAACTCCGCGTCCCCTGATCCCGCTGTTACCGTCGAGTGCCGTGGATTGGTCGCGGCGCACGCCCGATTCCGGGCGTGTCGCGACCATCTCACGGCACTCGACGGTCACAGCGGGTCGGCGATGCCGGTGATGCGCGAGACGGCGAAGGTCCGCACGGTGCTCGAGCGGTGGTCGAAGGCCGTGAGCACCCCGGCCGACAGCCGGATCGGATCGACCATCTGGTCGGTCACCGTGCCGTCGGTGTCGGCGTAGCCCAGCCAGACGGGCCGGGTCTCTGCGATCGCGCGGCGCAGCGCCGTCACGATCGCCGTGGCCTGCAGGCGCGGCACGGTGACCGACGACGCCGGGCCAGCGACCGATGACGTGCGTGGACCCTGGGCCTGGTCGCCGGCACGCAGTGTGCGCACGGCGGCACTCACCAGGGTGGACTCCGATCGCCGTGACGTCACGCCCTTCACCGCAGGTGTGCGCGTGCGGTGGTCCTGGGGGCGCCGGATGACGATGCCGCCGTCGGCAGCCTCCGCGGCCGGGGCGTACCCGGCCGTGCGCAGGGCGCTGATCGCCTCGGAGGCGGGGGCCTGGCACACCACCACCGTCGGGGCGATGCGGTTCAGGCCGAGGACGCTGAGGCGTCGGTCCTCGAGGAGTGCGGCGAGGGTCTCGGGTGCGTCGCACCGCAGGTAGGCGAGCGCGGCACCCACGCGCACGGCACCGTGCCTTCGGGCGACGTCGTCGACGAGGTAGGTGAGGGGCTGGGGAACCGGAGTGCGCGAGATCTCGGCCAGGAAGGCGTGGATCGCGTCGGCATCGAAGCCCGCATCGAGCGCACGTCGGACGCTGGACTCCCCGATGCGGTAGACGGTGGCGTGGCCGCGCGACTCGATGTCGGCGAGCAGGCCAAGTCGGCGTGCGATGTGCGCGGTGAGCGGGCCGGGTGCGGTGATGGTCAGGTCGCCCTGGATCAGCACGTGGTCGACATCGGCGGGCATGGCGGAGGCGAGCGCCGCCGCGATCTGGGCCAGCAGCGCTCCACGCTCGCGCGCCTCCGCCGGGCGCGCCTGCACGACCAGCCGCCCGGCCGTGCTGAGTGCGCCGAAGCCCAGCAGTCCGAGGGCGTCGGCCTCCTTCAGCGTCGCCTCGACCACCTGCTCGCGCAGGCGTCCGCCCTGCCGTGGTCGACGATGGCCGAGGACAGCGAGGATCGTCCCGGCGTCGAGTACGACGCCCGGCTCCTGCTCCAGCATCAGGTCGAGGACGACGCGGCGGTGGTGCACCACCTGGCGTCGGTCGTTGTCGCTGGTGAGCAGGCGCGCCTTGGCGTCGGCGAGCGACGGCAGGCGGGGCAGGGTCAGCCAGCCGTAGACGATCTCCACCCATGCCTGGGCGGGTGCCAGCTCCAGCCAGGAGTCGAAGCGGTCGGTGGGAACCCAGGCGGGCTGCTCCTCGCCGTCGTCGGCCACCAGTCGCGCTGCGTGCGCGACCTCGATGGTCAGCGCGGTCCGCGCCCAGTCCTCGTGCAGCAGGGCGCGTGCTGCGGCCAGGTCGCGGAGAGCGAGGCCTCCGGTGCGCAGGACAGCCGGGGGCTGGACCGACCACGCCTCGAGCAGGTCGCGCGTGAGTGCCAGCGTCTCCCGTGCGCGGAGGCCGGCGTGGCGGTCGATGTCGGCGATCGCCTCCGGTGCGCCCCCCGACGCGTGCGGGGCCGGCCACTCGGGCACGGGCACCCCGGCGACGAGGTCAGCGACCGCTGACACCGGGCGCAGGGTTTCGTCGGTGCCCCACACGAGGGCTCGGGCGACGAGGTCGCCCAGTGCACGGCGGACGGCCTCGTCGGCGTCCGAGCCGAGCGGCCGAGCGGCCGCCTCGATGATCTCGTCGGCACTGCACGCGTGGGCAGCCGAGAGGTCGGTGGTGGTGCGCAGGACGTGCAGGTGCACGGCGTCGAGAGTGTCGAGGCAGCGCGACACCGAGGGACCCGCGGTGGCACGGGAGGTGAGCGACGTGAAGTCCGGCGGCACCGGGTGCAGGAGGTCCGGTCGCAGGCGGAGCAGCTCCTCCAGGGCAGCGTCGTCCCGACGACGCAGGTCGTCGGCCAGGCTCCGGGGGGTGCTCATCTGATCTACGTTACGCGGTGCCCACGAGGGCCGGCATGCGTCAGCGTCGGGACCTGCGCTGTCGGGCGCCCTGGACGAGGCCGACCAGGACGACGATCAGGCCCACGCCTGTCAGCATGGCCAGGAACCACATGAACCCAGGCAGTTCGAGGCCGGCGAAGAACATCGGCAGCATGGCGATGGCGGCGAACACCAGCCCGATGACCGTGATCGCGGCCCCGATGCGCATGGTGCGGTCTCCGGCGGAGTCGTCGATGCCCACGGGGTAACCTTCTCAGGCACGGGGGACACCCGTGCAGCGGCACCCGCCGCGCGACATGAGTGAGTGAGGCGGCCGTGCCAACCGGAACCGTGAAGTGGTACGACACCGAGAAGGGATTCGGATTCCTGGCCTCGGACGACGGGGACGACGTCTTCGTCCACGCCTCGACGCTCCCGGCCGGGATCACGTCCCTCAAGGCCGGCACCAAGGTGGAGTTCGGCGTCGTCGACGGCAAGCGCGGCAAGCAGGCGCTGTCGGTCACGGTGCTCTCCGCAGCCCCGTCCGTCGTCAAGGGCAAGCGCAAGCCCGCCGATGACATGGCGGTCATCGTCGAGGATCTCATCAAGCTCCTCGACGGTGTGTCGAACCAGCTGCGCCGTGGCAAGTATCCGCCGGACGCCGGCGCGCAGAAGGTGGCTGCGGTGCTGCGAGCGGTGGCCGACGACCTCGACGTCTAGGCCGGACGACCCGGTCCGTCCGAGACCGCGCGCGTCACTCCGACGCCGGAACCAGCTGGAACAGCCACACGCCCTGCGTGACCTCCGCATTGCCGGCCACGATCTCCATGGCCAGGCCCTCGTCGGTCAGCTGCTGGAACTCCGGGAACGTGAAGCGCCAGTAGGTGGTGGTCAGGGGTGCGGCCACCAGCGGCTGACCTCCCACACGCGGTGTCCAGCCCGCGTCGGCCACCTTCGGATCGACGCTGATCCCGACGACGGTGCCCGGGATGACCGGGATGGTGGCGATCGCGTCGCCGGCAGCGGCGCTGTCGAGCACATCCTGCGCGCACTGGGACGCGTCGATGCCCGTCCCGTCGAAGGACCAGCAGGCCGCCTCCCGGTTGGCCGACGAGGTGCCGGAGAAGACGGTGATGCCGGGGCCGGGCTTGGTGCACCCCGCGAGGGCGAGGGCCAGGACGACGGCGCCGACGGCAGTGGCGACGAGGCGACGAGAGGTCATGCCACGACCCTACTGCCGGACCGGGGGCGCCCCCCGTCGAGCCGCGGGCGAGTGGGGTGAGACACAATCGGCCCATGTCCTCCCCCATCCCGGCGACCGACGCCAAGCGCGACACCGCACTCGTCGGCGCCATCGCGATCGCCCGCGAGGCGCTCGTCGAGGACGTCGGCGCGGACGTCGTCGGTGATCATCTGGCTGTCGTGATGGAGGGCGAGCGCCTCGCCACCCACACGTTCGCCTGCCGCAATCCGGCCTACGTGGGCTGGCAGTGGGCGGTGACGGTCGCACGCGCACCTCGGGCCAAGAACGTCACCGTGAGCGAGGTGGTGCTCCTGCCCGGCCCCGAGGCACTCGTGGCCCCGGAGTGGGTCCCGTGGAGTGAGCGCATCCGTCCGGGCGACCTCTCACCGGGCGATGTCCTGCCCACGGAGGCCGACGATGCGCGCCTGGTGCCGGGCTACACCGGTGCCGACGACCTGGAGTCCCTCGCGTCGCAGGCACCGCTGAGCCCCGGGCAGTGGGAGATCGGACTGGGTCGACCGCGCGTGCTCTCGCTGATCGGCCGGGACGACGCCGCCGACCGCTGGTCGGAGGGGGAGTTCGGTCCGAATGCGGCCATGGCCAAGCACGCCTCCCTCGACTGCGCCACATGCGGCTTCATGCTCCCGATGGATGGTCCGATGGGCCAGCTGTTCGCCGTCTGCGCCAACGAGATGAGCCCCGCCGATGGCCGTGTGGTCACACTGACCTACGGCTGCGGAGCGCACTCCGAGGTGCTGATCGTCGCGCCGGCAGCCCCGGTCGAGCCGATCGGGGATCTGGTCGATGTGCGTGGCGATGTTGATGACGCTGACGTGTCTGTCGTGGCAGCGGACGACGAGGTCGCGGTCCAGGACGATCAGCCCAGCGCCTGACGGCGCTTGCGCCAGCTCAAGAACGCAGCGCCTGACGGCGCTTGCGCCAGCTCAAGAAACCGAGCCCCACCACGCCACTGGCGAGTCCCACTGCCGCGGCGCCGATCCACCAGGTCGCCCCGGACTCCTCCAGGCTCCCGCGCATGGCCACCAGCACCACGAGGGCCACGGCCCACAGTGCGGTGCCGATCGCCACGGGCAGGATCCCGTCGGCGTCGGACTCCTCCAGCCTGCTCACGGGACAACACTCTCACGCAGCCCTCCATCCGGGCGCCCCGTACGCTGACGGCATGGATCCGCGCACGAGACGGTTCGTCACGCTCGCGGTGCTGGTCTCCCTCGTCGCCGTGGTCGTCATCGCGGCCCTGCGCGGCTGACATGCGCGGGAGGGGGGTCGTCGCGGGCATCGTCCTCGCCGCGACCGTTCTCGCTGCCGCGCCCGTGCAGGCCGTCGAGGGAGTCCAGGTGCAGTGCCGGTTCAGTGACCCCCGATTCACCGAGATCAGCGGCATGACCTACTCGCAGCGTCATGCGGATGTGCTCTACCTGCACAACGACTCCTCCGGCGGCCCACTCGTCTTCGCCGTGGATGCCCGCACCTGTCGCACGCTTGCGACCCTCACCATCCCCGGGATCGAGGCGCGCGACCTGGAGGCGATCGGGTCCGGCCGCGATGCGCGAGGTCGACCCGTGCTGTGGGTCGCCGACATCGGTGACAACCGCGACTCCTGGCCCGAGGTGCGGCTGCATCGCGTCCGCGAGCCGCGGCGGCTCGTCGACCAGAACCTGCGCGCGACGACCTACCGCTTCACGTATCCCGATCGGCCGCACAACGCGGAGGCGATCATGACGCATCCAGCCTCCGAGCGGGTGTGGGTCGTCACCAAGCAGTCCGCGCGCGGTCGCCTCTATGAGCTGCCAGCCCTGCGGCGAGATCGCGTCGTCGTGGCCCGACCCGTCGAGGATGCAGGAGCGTTCGTGACGGATGCATCGATCAGCCCCGATGGCTCGCGTTTCGTGATCCGTGACTACGTGGATGCCGAGGTGCGCACCGGCCTGCCCCCGGGATCGGATCCCCGGACGGTCTACCTGCCGATCCAGCTGCAGGGCGAGGCGGTCACCTGGACTCCCGATGGTGCGGCGCTCCTCGTGGCCAGCGAGCGCGATGCGCGACTGCTGCGAGTGGAGGTGCCGCGCGCCTCCACCTCGTGATCAGGCGGAGGGAGACGGCGTCGGCGCTGGTCCGCGATCGGGTCGAAGGAGCAGGATCACCAGGCTGACCCCCAGCATCGCGGGCACGAGGAGGAACGCCCGGTGGAAGCCGACGGTGTCGGAGAGGGCGCCGAGCACGAACGGTGC